>Ga0136617_10005255_pt1 | contig 11576 bp, 13 predicted proteins | sample AntDrymUQ3222106_2_FD_129672 | JGI IMG/M metagenome (GOLD analysis project Ga0136617, IMG submission 129672) | Polar desert sand microbial communities from Dry Valleys, Antarctica - metaG UQ322 (21.06) | ecosystem: Environmental > Terrestrial > Soil > Desert | place: Antarctica: Dry Valley...
GCGAGATCTACGGAACCTCCGGTAGCCATCACGTCCGCTTGTCGATCACGGTTGAGGACCCGTACGTCGTCGAGGCCGCTGGTCGACTGGGCGACGCACCGGTCGAAACGGGTGGCGAGCGTGGCTGAACAATATGACGTGATAGTCGTCGGCCTTGGTGCCATGGGCAGCGCCGCCATCTACCACCTGACAAAGCGTGGACAGCGCGCCGTGGGCATCGATTCCTTCGAGGAGGGCCACGACAACCGTGTCGCGCCAGTTTCGTAGACGAGCAGCAGCACGGGGATCCGCCCGGCGGTAATCCCGCTGGCGGTGACGCGATATCGCGGTTGACATTGGGTCCGCGCGAGATCAACAATGTCCAGGCCCGTATATGGAACTTGTTCCATATACGGAACTTGCCGTGACAACGTCGTGTCGGCCGTAACAGGGGAGCCAGGCGATGATGGAGATACGAGCCGCGGTGCTGGAGGAGCTCAACGCGCCGCTGGCTTTGAAGCGGCTGACTCTTGATGAGCCGGGGCCCGGTGAGGTTCTGGTCAAGGTGGCGGCGACCGGAGTCTGCGCGAGTGATGCACATACCCGCTCCGGTCGGATCCCGTCGCCGTTGCCGACCGTGCTGGGTCATGAGGGCGCTGGTGTCGTGGTCGATACCGGGCCGGGTGTCACACATGTCGTACCTGGCGATCATGTGGCGCTGTCGTGGGTGCCGAACTGTGGACGGTGCCGCTACTGCCAAGCGGGCCGGCCCGTCCTGTGCGCAGCGGTCGGTCCCGCACTCCTGGCCGGCACTCTGCTCGACGGTACCGTTCGGATGCACGATGGCGGCCGGGATGTCTACCACTACTCGTTCTTGTCGACCTTCGCCGACCACACCGTCGTTCCCGGCGTCAGTGCCATCAAGATCGCGGATACGGTGCCGCTTGCCGTTGCCGCGCTCGCTGGCTGTGCGGTACTGACCGGATATGGCGCGGTCGTCAACCGCGCGAAGGTCTCGGCGGGGGACAGTGTGCTTGTCTACGGCGCGGGTGGTGTCGGTTTGAGCGCGGTGATGGCCGCGCGGCTGGTCGGCGCTGGCCAGATCGTGGTGGTCGACCCGGAGCGGGTGAAGCGCGAGGGCGCGATAGTCTTCGGCGCCACTCACGCCTTCGGGCCGACCGACGACGTGGTGGACAGTGTGCGTGGGCTCACCGGTGGGGCCGGTGCCGATGTCACGATCGACGCGGTTGGCGCTGAGGGCCTGCTGGAACAAGCCTTCGATGCCACCGCGCCGGGCGGCACCGTCGTTTGTGTGGGGGTGCCGTCGGCGACGGCATACGCCAGTGTGCCCGGCGCGCGTTTTGTGCGTGAGGAGAAGTACCTCACCGGAAGCCTGTACGGATCGAGCCGTCCGTCGCAGGACATCCCGAGGTTGTTGTCGCTGTTCACCGCCGGAAAGCTCCCCATCGACAAGTTGATCTCCCAGACGTATGCGTTCGAGGAGATCGACCGGGCCTTCGACGACACGGCCAGGGGGCAGGTCCGTCGTGCGGTGGTCATCGTCGACGAGGACCTAGCACAGTGATCGGGCAGGACGCGTTGGCCGGACCACCACAGTCCCAGGCCAGTGTGCGGCCCCGGACACCCGCGGTCGTGCAGGCGTTCGCCGCACTCGACGCACTCGCGGAGCGTCGCGACGGATTGCGGTTCAGCGATCTGGTCGATGAGCTCGGCCTGCCCAAGAGCACCGCGCACCGATTGCTCAACACATTGCTCGAGATCGGCGCGGTCGTCAAGGACATCAGTGGAGACAGGTTCGTGCTCGGCCCGAAGGTTGCCACGTACTCGCAGCGGGCGAGTTATCCCCATGCGGCCCTTCTCGCGGGGTTCTATGCTCTCGCAGAGCAGATTCGAGACCGTCAGAACGAGACGATCCAGCTGGCCGTGCTGTCCGGTTCCACGGTCGCGTTCATCGGCTATGTGGAGACCACGCAGCCGGTCCGGTTGATGGCCAGGATCGGGCGTCGGCTGCCCGCTCATGCCTCCGCCAGTGGCAAGGCGATGCTGGCCTTCCAGGGCGAAGCGTCGCTACGGTCGGTCTTGGACTCAGGGCTCAGCCAGTTGACGGAGGCCACGATCGCCACCGAGTCAAAGCTGCGCACGGAGCTGGCTCGTGTCCGCGAGCGCGGATATGCGACCGAGGTCGAGGAGGCCTCCGACAACCTTTCCTGCTTTTCGGCACCGGTGTTCGACGAGGCCGGCCTGGCGGTGGCAGCGGTGACGGCCTGCGTGCCGTCCAGCACGGTCCCCGACGAGCGCGCGCGGACCCTGATCGGCGAGGTCCGCTGGGCCGCCGCCGAGATCGCACGCTATCTGTAGCTCGCCCCCCGACCACATCAATACGAGAAGGGACGGCGATGTCAATTCATTGCGCGAGCGAGGCTGCCCGCTTGGCCCGCAAGCAGCTCTACATCGGTGGCCGGTGGCGCGACGCCGCCACGGTCTTCGGCGTGCAGGATCCGGCCACCGGGGCCACCATCGCCGAAGTGGCTGACGGCGAGACAGTCGATGCGCTGGACGCGCTGGACGCGCTGGAGGCGGCAGTGGCCGCTCAGCCCGTGTTCGGCTCGACCGCGCCGAGGCAGCGTGCGGAGTGGCTGCGCGCCGCGTTCGAGGCTGTCACCGCGCGCAGCGAGGACCTTGCGGCGATCATCACCGCAGCGACGGGCAAGCCGCTGACCCAGGCGCGCGGCGAGGTGGTCTACGGTGCGGAGTTCCTGCGCTGGTTCGCCGAGCAGGCGGCCCGTGTTCGTGGTGGCTACGGTCTCGCGCCGGACGGGAGAAGTCGCAACGTGACCGCACGCCGTGCGGTGGGGCCGTCGCTGCTGGTGACGCCCTGGAACTTCCCGCTGGCCATGCTCACCCGCAAGCTCGGTGCGGCGCTGGCCGCGGGTTGTACGACGATCATCAAGCCGGCGGCGCAAACACCGTTGACCGCGACGCTACTCGCGGAGATCCTTCACGAGATCGGCCTGCCTGCACGGGTGGTGAACGTCGTCCCCACCACTCGGGACGCTCCTCTCTCGCAGGTCCTGATGGCCGACGCCCGCTTGCGCAAGGTCTCCTTCACCGGGTCGACGGCCGCCGGGAGCACACTGATCAGGCAATCGGCCGAACACGTGCAGCGCACCTCGATGGAGCTCGGCGGCAACGGGCCCTTCCTCGTCTTCGATGACGCCGACATCGATGCCGCGGTGGGTGGGGCGATGGTGGCCAAGTTCCGCAACGGCGGTCAGTCCTGCGTCGCGGCCAACCGGTTCCTGCTGCATCGCCGCATCGCAGACGAGTTCACCGAGAACTTCGTCTCGGCGGTGCGTGAGCTACGCCTCGGAGGAGGATTCGACCCGGCAGCCACCATCGGCCCCCTGATCGTCGCCCGGCAGCGAGACAAGGTCGCCGACCTCGTCGAGGATGCCATCGCCAACGGCGCAAAAGTCCATGCCGGTGGCCGCGCCATGCCGGGCGAGGGTTACTTCTATGAGCCCACTGTCCTGACCGACGTTTCCCTGACTGCCCGCATCGGTCCGAGGAGGTCTTCGGCCCCGTGGCCCCGCTATCGGTCTTCGACAGCGAAGATGAAGAAATCAGCGCCGCCAACGACATCGCCCAAGGTCTCTCGGCCTTCGTGTACACCCGCGACCTGCGTCTCGGTGAGGCGTTGGAAACCGGAATGGTCGGCGTCAACACCGAAATCGTCTCTGAGGCCGGCGCCCCTTCGGTGGGATCAAGGCATCGGGTCTTGGCCGAGAAGGGGGCGAGACCGGAATCGATGAATTCCTCGAGACGACCTACCTCGCCCTGAACATCGCCGAACCAACCTCCACATCGAACAACCACTCCTGAAAGGACCCTGTTGACTACCTCAACCTCTTTGGACGGCCGCATCGCGCAGGCTTGGGGCGGAACCAACCCGCACGGCGTCCATCTCAACGTGGTGCTCGCAGCGCGTGGCTCGGCGACCGCGGCGGCGATGACGGCAACCTTCTCCGCCCCCGCCACCGGATTCACCCCGATCCTCGTGTGTGTCGGTCCGGATCAACCGTCCTACGAGACCATCAACCCACCGACCATCATGCTGAACAAGATGGTCGTGGACAGCGACACGATGTCATCATTGGTCGCGGGGGCGTGCCAGGTGGGCATCGCTCAAGGCGTACTGGACTCGGTCGCCGAAGACCTACTCATTGCAGACCAAGAAACGATCGTGTTCGTCTCCGTCTGGGTCAACCCACAGGCGAACGACGCCGATTCCGTACGCGCCGCCGCCCGGCAGGCCACCGGCACCTCCATACGTGAGGCAGTCGCCGGACCCCCACCCCAAGGCCTACGACGCCTCGTCCGCGACCGCGAGACACTCACACATCCGTTCTACCTCGCCGCAGCCGAGACACCCGAAAATCTCTAAGCCCGGATCCACTGTTTGACTCGGTGGTGTTGTGGTCGGTGCCGCGATGGCCGGCTGGGGTGGTGTGAGCGGGTTCGGGGCGTGCGGAGGCCGCCGGGCTGCCGGCTTCTCCGAGGTCCTGGTCGTCGGGGTGGGGGGTGGTGGTCAGCAGCGCAGCGGGATCGCTTGGATCGTGGTCAGGGCTTGGGTGATCGCGGCTGCCCATGGCCAGGAGGCGGGTAGTCGTAGATGTCGTCGTCGCCCGCTGTGCACGAGGCGTCCGGGGCCGGTGAAGATCCGCTGTTGCAGGGTGCCCACGGTGGCCTTCTCCAGATCCGGACCAGCCAGGCGACCGACGGCGCGGGCGAGGTTGTGGGCCATCACGGCCAGGGCGAGCCAGGCGGCGTTGGCCATGGACTTGCCTGAGGGCAGGTGCGCGAGGGCGGCGCCCTTGAGTTCGGCTATTCGCTGCTCGACGACGGCGTGGCGGCGGTGGTCTGCCTCGATCTCGAGGGACGACTGGTGTCGCAGGATGCCGCGCGATACCCACCCGCCGGCTCACTGGGGCCGGACGACGACCTTCTGTCAAGGGCGAGCTTGGCGAGCCACTCGGCGTCGCGCGGAACGGCGAAACCGCGGGTGTTGGGATGGGCGCCCTCGACGCGGAGCGTGCCGGGAGGCGAGCGGTCACCGAAGTGGCACACGGCCACGGAGGCGCTGTAGTGCCGGCACATGCGCGAGACGCCACCGGCCCCGTGGTCCCAGACTGCCTCAGCCCGGCGAACTGTGTCGGCTGCCTGTCACCGGGTCTGCTGCATGAGCAGGTGACAGGCGGGCTCTCCGCTGGCTTGTCACCGCTGGACGACCCCTGTACGCTTTCCTGTACAGGAGGTCCTGATGAAGACCATGAGCTATACCGAGTCCCGAGCTCGCTACGCACAGGTGCTCGACGCTGTCATCAACGACCGGGAAGAGGTCGTGATCACGCGTGCGGGCCATGAGTCGGTGGTGATCGTGTCGTTGGAGGACTTCGAGTCGCTTCGGGAGACGGCGTACCTGATGCGGTCTCCGGCGAACGCGCGCCGGCTGCTCGATGCGATGGAGCGACTGGAGGCCGGCTCCGGGGAGGCCCACGACCTGGTGGACGCCGACTGAGCATGCGGCTGGTCTGGGACAGCAACGCGTGGGAGGACTACCTGTGGTGGCAGGCCCAAGACCGCAAGATCCTCAAACGCATCAACCTCCTCGTCCAGGACGTGATGCGCCGCGGCAACGAGGGGATCGGCAAACCGGAGCCGCTGAAGCACGACTTCGCCGGGTATTGGTCGCGCCGGATCACCGATGAGCACCGTCTGGTCTACAAGTTCAACGACAACGAGGTCCGCATCGCCGCGTGCCGGTACCACTACGGCCGCTGACACTCAGTACGCGCCGGCCCGTCCCCGTGTCCGATTCCCGCTAGAACCTGTCGGTGACGTGGGGCAGGATGGAGCCATGACACCGACCACGCGCCTGGACCGCGAGTCCTGCTACCGCGCGGTCAAGGCACGGGACCGGCGGTTCGACGGGGTGTTCTACACCGCCGTACGGACGACCGGGATCTATTGCCGGCCCTCGTGTCCGGCGCGCACCCCGGCGTACGCGAATGTCAGCTTCCACCCGAGCGCGGCCGCCGCCCAGGCGTCGGGCTGCCGCGCCTGCAAGCGGTGTCTGCCCGACGCGACACCCGGCAGTCCCGACTGGGACGTCGCCGCGGACGTCGCCGGCCGGGCGATGCGGCTGATCGCCGACGGCGTCGTCGACCGGGAGGGTGTCGACGGACTCGCGGGCCGCATCGGCTACACCCCGCGCCACCTCGGACGGATCCTCACCGCCGAGCTCGGCGCCGGACCGCTCGCCTTGGCCCGCGCGCGTCGTGCCCAGACCGCACGCGTGCTCATCGAGACCACCGAGCTGTCCTACACCGACATCGCCTTCGCGGCCGGCTTCGCCAGCGTCCGGCAGTTCAACGAGACGGTCCGCGAGGTCTACGCCTCCAGCCCGACCGAACTGCGCGGCCGTCGCGCCCACGGCGCCGCCACCGGCGAGGTCCGGATGCGGCTCGGCGTACGGACCCCCTTCGCCGGTCGGGCGCTCCACGCCTTCCTCGCCGCCCACGTGGTCGCGGGGGTCGAGGAGGCCGGCCCCGGCTGGTACGCCCGGACGCTCGCGCTGCCCCACGGCCCCGGCACCGTCCGGATCGAGCTCGACGACCTGACCGCCCACGACGGGACCGCGCTGCTCCCTGCCACGTTCCGGCTCACCGACCTGCGCGACACCGGCGCCGCGGTCGAGCGGGTCCGCCGGATGCTCGACGCCGACTGCGACCCGGTCGCCGTCGACGACGCGTTCGCCGGAGATCCGGTCATCGGGCCGCTGGTGCGCCGCCGACCCGGCCTCCGGGTGCCGGGCCACCCCGACGGGCACGAGCTCGCCGTACGCACCGTCATCGGCCAGCAGGTCAGTGTCGCCGGCGCCCGCACCGTCACTGCGCGGATCGTCCAGCAGTACGGCCAGCCACTCCCCGACGCCACCGGTGGCCTCACCCACGTCTTCCCCGACGCCGCCACCCTCGCCGCCGTCGATCCCGAGACGCTCCCGATGCCACGGGCCCGCGGGCGGGCGATCGTCGGGCTCGCGACGGCACTGACGGCCGGTGACATCGCCCTCGACCGTGGCGCAGACCGCGACGACGTACGCCGGCAGCTGCTCGAGCTGCCCGGCATCGGTCCGTGGACGGCCGACTACGTCGCGATGCGGGCGCTCGGACACCCCGACGTCTTCCTCCCCACCGACCTCGGGATCCGCGACGCCCTGCGGGGCCTCGACCGGGATCCCGCCGGCGCCGCCGAGCTGGCCCAGGGCTGGCGACCGTGGCGCTCCTATGCCCAGCTGCACCTGTGGCACACCCTCGAAGTCCTCCAGGAGGCATGACATGTGGACCCTCACCGACAGCCCCGTCGGCCAGCTCCGGATCGTGGAGCAGGACGGCGCGATCACCGCGATCGAGTTCGAGCCGTTCCGGGCGACCGGCCGGCCGCTCGGCGAGCGTCGCGACGACCACCCGGTCCTCGCGGACGCGATCGCCCAGCTGACCGCGTACTTCGCACGCGACCTCAAGGAGTTCGACCTGCCGCTCGCGCCAGTGGGCAGTCCGTTCCAGCAGCAGGTCTGGGACCAGCTGCGGCAGATTGGCTACGGCGAGACCGCGTCGTACGGCCAGGTCGCGGGCCGGCTGGGCCGCACCAACGCCGCCTCGCGCGCCGTCGGGCTCGCCAACGGGCAGAACCCGATCCCGATCGTGGTGCCGTGCCACCGGGTCATCGGCGCCGACGGCACCCTCACCGGCTATGCCGGTGGCCTGGACCGCAAACGGCTGCTGCTCGAGCTCGAGCAGGAGGCGCTCTTCTGAGCGTGCGGAGCGGTGTCGGGGACGCCGTCTGGTACGCCGGCTACGGCTCCAACCTCGACCCCGACCGGTTCGGGTGCTACCTGCTGGGCGGTCGCCCACCGGGTGCGACCCGCACCTATCCCGGCACGCGGGCAGGCATCCCGGCGCTGGACACCCGGCCGTACGCGATGCCCGGCCGGCTCGTCTTCGGCTGGCACTCGCCGACGTGGGACGGCTCGATCGCCTTCCACGACCCGACCGGCGGGGGAGAGGTGCTCAGCACCGCCTACCTGCTGCCGCCGGCCTCCTTCTCCGACGTCGTCGAGCAGGAGATGTGGCGTGAGCCGGGCGCCGACCACGACCTTTCGGAGGTCTTCGGCAGCGGTCGGCAGGTGCTCGGTCCGGGCCGCTACGAGACGCTGCACCTCACCGGCGAGCTCGACGACCGGCCGGTGGTGACGTTCAGCGCCGACGACCCGGAGTCGCTGGAGCCGGGCGAGCCCGCGGCGGCCTACCTCGCCACGATGGCGCGCGGCCTCCGGCACACCCACGGCCTCGACGACGACGAGATCGCCGACTACCTGCTCGGCGCCGTCGGCATCTCCCACGACCGCGACATGGTGTTGCGGTCGATCGCCTGACTTGCGAAGGGGCACTCGCGCCCCTGCGAGAACGCACTCGCGACGGGCAGTCTGAGCAACCGCCACCTCGTGCCTGCCGGAGTGCCACTTCGTGCCTGCGGGAGTGCCACTTCGCGGGGTCTATTCGGCAGCGGCGGCAGCGCGGCGCAGTGACTCCGAGAGCCGCTCGGCGGCGGCGAGGACGGCGGGGGCGTGCATCCGGCCGGGCTGGCGGGAGAGCCGCTCCAGCGGGCCCGAGACCGAGACGGCGGCGAGGATCTTGCCGCCGGGGGAGCGGACGGGGGCGGACACCGAAGCGACGCCCTGCTCGCGCTCGCCCACCGACTGCGCCCAGCCGCGGCGGCGGATGCCGGAGAGCACGGCGGCCGAGAAGGCCGCGTTCTGGAGGCCGCGCTGCATCCGGTCGGGGTCCTCCCAGGCGAGCAGCACCTGGGCCGCGGACCCGGCGTTCATCGTGAGCTGGGTGCCGACGGGGATGGTGTCGCGCAGGCCGGAGGGGCGCTCGGCGGCGGCGACGCAGACCCGGTCGTCGCCCTGGCGGCGCCACAGCTGTGCCGACTCCCCGGTGATGTCGCGCAGCCGCGCCAGCACGGGTCCGGCGGTGGCCAGCAGCCGGTCCTCGCCCGCGGCCGAGGACAGCTCGGCCAGCCGCGGCCCCAGCACGAACCGCCCCTGCATGTCGCGGGCCACCAGCCGGTGGTGCTCCAGGGCGACGGCGAGACGGTGGGCGGTCGGTCGCGCGAGACCCGTGCCCGCCACCAGGCCGGCCAGGGTGGCAGGCCCAGCCTCGAGGGCGGTGAGCACGAGCGCGGCCTTGTCGAGGACACCTACGCCGCTGCTGCTGTTGTCCATATGGCAATACTGCCGTCTCGGATTGTGGATAGCAAGAAGGTACGGTCGTGGGCACCACCACGACCCAGCAGCGAGGAGGAGAGCCATGGGCCTGACCCTGGCCGAGAAGGTCTGGAACGACCACGTCGTCCGGGCGGCTGGCGGCGGAGGCGGGGAGCCGGATCTGTTGTACGTCGACCTCCACCTCGTCCACGAGGTCACCTCGCCCCAGGCCTTCGACGGGCTACGGCTCGCCGGCCGTCCCGTACGCCGGCCCGACCTCACCCTCGCGACCGAGGACCACAACGTCCCGACCGTCGACCTGGACAAGCCGATCGCCGACCCGGTGAGCCGGACCCAGGTCGAGACGCTGCGCCGCAACACCGAGGAGTTCGGCGTACGCCTCCATCCGCTCGGCGACATCGAGCAGGGGATCGTCCACATCATCGGTCCGCAACTCGGGCTCACCCAGCCCGGCATGACCATCGTCTGCGGTGACAGCCACACCAGCACCCACGGCGCCTTCGGTGCGCTCGCCTTCGGCATCGGCACCTCCGAGGTCGAGCACGTGCTGGCGACCCAGACGCTGATGCAGGCGCGGCCGAAGACGATGGCCGTGACCGTCAACGGCAGCCTGCCCGCGGGTGTCACCGCCAAGGACCTGGTGCTGACGCTGATCACCCACATCGGCACCGGCGGTGGCCAGGGCTATGTCGTCGAGTATCGCGGACCGGCCATCGAGGAGCTCTCGATGGAGGGCCGGATGACGGTGTGCAACATGTCGATCGAATGGGGCGCCAAGGCCGGCCTGGTCGCGCCCGACCAGACGACCTTCGACTACCTCCAGGGCCGCCCGAAGGCGCCGTCCGGCGCTGACTGGGACACCGCCGTCGAGCACTGGAGGAGCCTGCGCACCGACGACGACGCGACGTACGACCGCGAGATCGTCCTCGACGCCTCCGAGATGACGCCCTTCGTGACCTGGGGGACCAACCCCGGCCAGGGCGTCCCGCTCTCCGGTGCGGTGCCGGCGCCGGAGGACTTCGACGAGCCCGGTGACGTCGTGGCCGCCGAGAAGGCGCTGACCTACATGGGCCTCGCGGCCGGCACGCCGATGCGCGACATCTCGGTCGACACCGTCTTCGTCGGCTCCTGCACCAACGGCCGGATCGAGGACCTGCGGCTCGCCGCGGGGATCCTCGAGGGCCGCACGGTCGCCGCCGACACCCGGCTGCTCGTCGTCCCCGGCTCGGTCCGGGTGCGGCTGCAGGCCGAGGAGGAGGGCCTCGACGTCATCTTCAAGGAGGCCGGCGGCGAGTGGCGCGGGGCCGGATGCTCGATGTGCCTCGGCATGAACGCCGACCAGCTCGGCCCTCAGGAGCGCAGCGCGTCGACGTCCAACCGTAACTTCGAGGGCCGGCAGGGCAAGGGCGGACGCACCCACTTGGTGTCGGTGCCCGTCGCCGCCGCCACCGCGATCCGCGGCACCCTGTCGTCCCCGGCCGACCTGGACCGATCGGAGCAGTGATGGACACCTTCACCCGCCACACCGGCATCGGCGTCCCGCTGCGACGCAGCAACGTCGACACCGACCAGATCATCCCGGCCGCCTACCTCAAGCGGGTCACCCGCACCGGCTTCGAGGACGGACTCTTCGCGGCCTGGCGGGGGGACCCCGGGTTCGTCCTCAACCACGAGCCGTACGCCTCCGGCTCGGTCCTGGTCGCCGGCCCCGACTTCGGAACCGGCTCCTCACGCGAGCACGCCGTCTGGGCCCTGCAGAACTACGGATTCCGGGCCGTGGTCTCGCCACGGTTCGCTGACATCTTCCGCGGCAACGCCGGCAAGGCCGGGCTCGTGGCCGCCCAGGTCGACGACAAGGTCGTGCAACGGCTCTGGGACCTGCTCGAGGCCGAGCCCGGCACCGAGGTGACCGTCGACCTCGAGGCGCGCACCGTCCGCGCGGGCGAGGGCGCGGACGCCGTCGAGGACTCCTTCGACATCGACGACTACACGCGCTGGCGGCTGCTCGAAGGGCTCGACGACATCGGCATCACGCTGGGCCACGAGGCCGACATCACGACGTACGAGGGGCAGCGCGCGGCCTGGTTGCCGAGCACCGGCTGACCTCGGTATTTCACGCGATCCTCGGCGTGGCGATTGTGGGCTGCGCCACGAGTCCCTAGCGTGCAAGGACGTGAGTCGGGCACTGGCTCGGCATGAGGTTCATCGAAAGGAAACTCGTGAACAA
>Ga0136617_10005257_pt1 | contig 11572 bp, 13 predicted proteins | sample AntDrymUQ3222106_2_FD_129672 | JGI IMG/M metagenome (GOLD analysis project Ga0136617, IMG submission 129672) | Polar desert sand microbial communities from Dry Valleys, Antarctica - metaG UQ322 (21.06) | ecosystem: Environmental > Terrestrial > Soil > Desert | place: Antarctica: Dry Valley...
CGCTCCAGCTCGGCCAGCAGCGGATCGGGGATGCCCGCAGCGCGGATCTCGCCGGCTAGGTCGGGGTCGTTGAACACGTCGTCGAACAGGTCGGTCACGTCCCGACCCTCGACCAGGAACCGTCGCCGCCGAACCAGGTCGAAGGGGTCGACGGGCGTCGCCCGGTAGAACGGCACAGACACCGGGGCTCGCCAGTCGACCACCACCGGGTCGCCGGCCTGGTCCTCGACACTGCGACGGCCCACGTGCCAGGCCGCGCCGGTGTCGTCGTCGATGCGTCCGAACACGAGGCCGGCGACGTCGGGGTCGAGGTGGCGGAGGCGGTGGGTGAGGTGGGCTGCGGCGATGACGCTGTCGGTCTCGCCGTCGGCTCCGGCTCGTCGCGCCGCCTCGGTCACAGCCCGCGTCCGTTCGGCCATGGCCCCCAAGCAGGCGTAAGCCCGGCGGACGTTGGCCTGCTCGGTCGCCAAGTCAGGATGGGTCGGGTCGGGGTCGGTGGGGGGCATGGCAGGGCTCCGGAACGCGCGGCGGCACCCCCCGTCCGGCGGACGGGGGGTGTGCGGGGTCGGTGAGAGTAGCGGCCGGCGGTGATCCCAGACGCCAGGAGATCGAGACGGCCGACGCCGCGCTTCGGCTACGCGGGGCGGCCCTACGATCGGCGCCCGTGACCATCGGCGTCGAGGACGGGGGCGCCGTCCGAGTCGTCACCATCGACCGGCCCGAGCGTCGCAACGCCGTCGATGCCGAGCACGTCAAAGCGCTGCGCGAGGCCGTGGCCGGCGCGCCGGACACCACGCGAGCCCTTGTGCTGCGAGGCGCCGACGGTCACTTCTGCGCCGGAGCCGACCTCAAGGGCATCGAGGGCCCGGGCTTCGCGACGGTGCTCCGCCGGCTGCTGCACGCCCTGCGTGACGCGCCCTTCGCCTGCATTGCGGGGGTGGAGGGGGCCGCTCTCGGGGCCGGGACCCAGCTGGCCGTGGCCTGCGACCTGCGCACGACCTCGGCGGAGGCCACCTTCGGCATCCCCGCCGCCAAGCTCGGGCTCATGGTCGACCTATGGACCGTTCAGCGGTTGGCGTCGCTCGCCGGCCAAGGCGTGGCCCGCACCATGCTGCTGGCCGCCGAGACCGTGAACGGGGCCGACGCGCTGGGCCTGGGCCTGGCTCAACGGCTCGGCGGGCCCGATGAGGCGGTGGCTTGGGCCACCGAGATCGCAGCCAAGGCGCCCCTGACCATCGCCGGCCACAAGCGCATGCTCAACGCCCTCGACGCGACGCTGCCCATCGACGACGAGGTGGCGGCTGCGTTCGACCGCGCCTGGGCCAGCGACGACCTCGTCGAAGGCAAGGCCGCCTTCGCCGAACGCCGGACCCCCGTGTTCCGCGGCCGTTAGGACGCTGTTGTTCAACAGCGTCCTAGACACCGATGGTGCGGACGAAGCCTTCGTAGCTGAAGCTCTCGAAGAACAGGTAGAGCACCAGCAAGCACACCGGGGTGCCGATCACATAGGGGATGGCTCGGGGGAAGCGGCCGGTGCGGCGCCCGACGTGGGCGAGCAGGCGGGTGAGGCCCCACAGCGCCATGCAGAGCGCTCCCCACCAGGCGCCCGGGAACCTCAGGGCCGGCTCGGTGGCGAACACGTCGATGGTGTTGGGGTCACCGCCGTCCTCACCGGCCACGACCTCGAGAGCCTGCTCGGCCGCCTCATCTTGGCCCTCGAGCTCGGGGACCGGCTCGCCCACCAGCCGGGCCGACACGATGATGCGCTGGGCTGCGGAGAACTTCGGGTGGCAGGCGGTGAGGGTGAGGCGGTTGTCGCCCTTGTCCTCGAGCACCGAGACGTCGGTCGGCTCGACGATGGTGATCTCCATCACCTCGTAGCGGAAGCGACCCTGCAACGTCTCCCAGATGATCTCGTCGCCGGCCTTCAGCTTGTCGACGTTGTGCAGCGGGGCCCCGTAGGTGGTGCGGTGCCCGGCGACCGCGGCGTTCCCGGCCTGGCCGGGGAGCGGCGTGCCCGGGTAGTGGGCTGCCCCCCGCTGGAGCTGGGCCTTGTCGGTGCCCTCCACGGCATAGCGGTCGTTAACCCCGATGGCGGGGATCGAGAACCGGCCGATGGGCTGGCCGTGGGCGGGTGGGGCGATGGTCGGCGCGACTTGCGGCGGGGCCGTGGACGGTGGACCAGCGCTGGTCGTCGGAGTGCTCGACGCGGACGTCGGGACTTCGGTGGTCGAGGTGGTGCTCGTGGGACCCGGAGCGTCGTCGAGCAGGACGTCGAACTCGTCGGCCAGCTCGCGCTGGGACCGGTTGGTCTGCAGGTTGGTGCCCCACAGCTGGTACGCCGCCAGCAGGAGGATCACCACCCCGCTGGTCATCATCAGCCGTCCCACGGCTCCGACGATGCGCGCCACGCCATGGCGCCGTGACCGCGGACCGGGCGGCGGGGCGTTCGTGGTCGGCGGCGCGCCCTCGGTCGGGCGCTCGTCCACGAGCTCCGGGTCTGAGGTCAGCACGTTGACAGAGTAGGGGAGTGAGGTGCTCCGGTAGCCTGCGCCGGTCCCCATGGAGCCCGTCGTCGACCTCCGCGGCGCGGTCGCCGTCGCGGGTCGGTTCCCTGCCCTGGCCGGCGTCGACCTCACTGTCGAGAGAGGTGAGGTGGTGCTGCTGCACGGTCCCAACGGGGCCGGCAAGACGACCTTGCTGCGAGGCTGCGCCGGCCTGATCCCGTTCGTCGACGGCCAGGCCCGGGTCCTCGGCTGCGACCTCCGTGTCGACCGACGGTCGGTGCGCCACCGGGTGGGTCTTCTCTCCCACGCCACCGGCCTGTACGACGACCTGACCGTCCTGGACAACCTGCGCTTCTGGGGCCGGGCGGTGGGGGCCGAGGGTGACGACATCGACGCCGCGATGGCCCGCCTGGGTCTCGACGGGCGCCTGCGCGACGTTCCGGTCGCCGGGCTCTCGGCCGGCCAGCGACGACGGACCTCTCTGGCGGTGCTCGTCTCTCGTCGACCCGAGCTCTGGTTGCTCGACGAGCCCCGTGCCGGACTCGACGCCGCCGGGCGGGATCTGGTCGACGGTCTCATCGGCGACGCGGCCAGGGCGGGGGCGACGATCCTGCTCTCGTCCCACGAGCTCGACCGGGCCGCCGTCGTGGCGGACCGGTCCGTCGAGGTCGTCGGTGGCCAGGTGCGGCCCCCTCCGGCCCGAGCCCCAGAGGGAGCGGCCGCGGGAGCATCGGATGTGGCGTGACGCGGCGTTGGTGGCAGCCAAGGACCTGCGCATCGAAGCCCGCACCCGGGTCGCCCTGAACCAGCTCGCCCCGTTCGCGGTTCTGGTGCTGCTGCTATTCGCCTTTGCCTTCGACGCCGAGCGGACCGTCCTCCGCGGAGCCACGCCGGGGCTGTTCTGGGTGGCGATCCTGCTGGCCAGCCTCCTCGCCGTGCAGCGCGCGTTCGCGCTAGAGCGTCCCGACGGGCTCCGCGATGCCGTGCGCCTCTCAGGGCTCCATCCGGGCGGACTGTTCCTGGGCAAGGTGGCGGCGGTCGCCGTCCAGCTCTTCGCCCTCGAGGCCCTGCTCGCGGTCGGCGTCGTGGCGCTCTACGACGCCTCGCTATCGGCACCGCTGCTCCTCGTTCCGACGTGCATCGTCGGCGCCCTCGGACTCGCTGCCGTCGGCTGCACCTACGGCGGGCTGACCGGCGGCCAGCGGGTGGCCGAGACGATCCTGCCCCTGCTCGTACTGCCGGCGCTCGCCCCCCTCCTCCTGGCTGCGACGCAGGCCTTCGAGGCCGCCGCCGAAGACCGGCCGGGGGAGGGGTGGCGCTGGCTCGCCCTGCTGGTGGCGTTCGCCGCCGGATACGTCGGGCTGGGGACGGCCACCTTCGGCATCCTCCTCGACGACGGCTGAGGAACCGGGGATCCGAAGATTTCGAATCGATGGGTTGCCCGACTTGCCAGGGGGGGTGGATCCGGTGTGCGCTGGTGGACGCCCATGAACGCGACGACCGCCTCCAAGGGCACCCGGGTGCTGGGTGCGGTCGCGCTCGTCGGCGTCGCGACCATGCTGCTCTTCGGGCTGGTGATCTCTCCCCCCGACGGTGTGTCGGTGGCCCAGGCCGAGGGTGGGCAGCGGATAGGTCAGGGCGAGGTCGTGCGCATCATGTACGTCCACGTGCCGACGGCGATCATCGCCTTCCTGGCCTTCTTCGTCACCGTCGCCGGCAGCATCGTCTATCTGCTGCGTCGTTCGGAGTGGGCCGACGTCGTGGCTCACGCCTCGGGCGAGCTGGGCGCCGTGCTGCTCTTCGCCGCCCTGGTCACCGGTGCTCTGTGGGGCGAGCCGGTGTGGGGGACCTACTGGGAGTGGCAGGACCCCCGCCTCACCACCACCGCCGTGCTGTTCTTCCTCGTCCTCGGCTACCTGGCCGTACGGCGTCTGCCGCTCGAGCGGGGCCGACGGTCCCGGCTGTCGGCCGTGGTCGGGCTGCTTCTCGGCCCCACCACCGTCGTGTGCCACTTCGCCACCACCTGGTGGGTCGGCCTCCACCAGGGCCCGACCATCTCCCGCCTCGATCCGCAGATCGACGGGACGATGCTGTTCAGCCTCATGGTCGCGATGGCGACCTTCGGCGTCCTGTACGCCTGGCTCGTGCTGCACCGGTTCCGAGTCCTGTGGCTCGAGAACCGCGTCGAGGACCTGGGCCTCGAGGTGGCACTGGCCGAGCGCCGGGCCGAGGGTCGAACCATGGCCACCAGCGGCGTCGTTGGGTCGCCCCCGACCCCCTCCGGGGTGCCGTCGTGATCGTCGCCCTCGCCGCATGGACGTCGGTGGCGATCGCCTATGTGGTGGTGTTCGCCTCGATCGCAGCCCTGGCCGTGCGCAGCGCCCAGCGGGGTCGCCACCTGGCCCGACGGGTGCCCGAGGACCAGCGCCGGTGGATGTGAGCGCAGGCGAGCTCGACCTCACCCCTCGCACCGGACCCGACGAGGACGGTCGTCCTCGACGCTCGGCAGTCCGGGCCCTGATCACCGGCTTGGTCATCGTTGGCCTGCTGGGCGCCATCGGCTACGTGCTGGTGCGCCAGCTCGGCGGCGCGTCGATCTACTACTACAACGTCGACGAGGCCGTGGCCGAGCGATCCGACCTCGGCGACCAGCCCATACGGATCCAGGGCACGGTGGTGGGCGAACCGGTCGAGGGCGACGACGAGACGATCCGGTTCGCCCTGGCGTTCCAGGGGGCGTCGGTCGAGGTCCGCCACGCCGGCACCGAGCCGCCCCCGCTGTTCGACGCCGGGGTGCCGTCGGTGGTCGAGGGTCGATTCGCCCCCGACGGGACGTTCGTCTCGGAGCGCATCGTGATCAAGCACTCCGAGCAGTACTCCGATGAGAACCCTGATCGTGTCGAGCCCGGCTCACCCTGAGGCGCTGCCGGTGACCGCCCCGGCACCTCCGTCGTGAACGCCTCGCTCGGCACCGCGGGGGTCGCCCTCGCCCTGGTGTCCAGCATCGGTGGCGTGGCGACTGTCGTGCTGGCCCGTTGGCGGCGGAGTCCGGCGCTGCTGCGCCAGCTTCCGGCGTTCGTCGGGCTCGTGGCCCTGGGCGCGGTGGTGGCCACCGCGGCCATGCAGCGCGCCCTCATCACCCGTGACTTCTCGGTGGAGTTCGTGGCCGACAACGGCAGCCGCTCGACCTCGCTGCCCTTCACGATCTCCACCATGTGGTCGGCGCTCGAGGGATCGATCCTGCTCTGGGGCCTGGTGCTCGCCGGCTACCTGGTCGCGGTGACCTGGAAGTTCCGGACCCGGCTCAACGACCCCCTGGTGGCATGGGCCCTGCTGGCCATGTTCGTGGTGGTCGCCTTCTTCTTCGGGCTCATGGCCGGGCCGGCCAACCCCTTCGCCACGGTGGCCAACCCACCGGCGGACGGGCCCGGGCCCAACCCGCTGCTGCAGGACCACATGCTGATGGCGTTCCACCCGCCGATGCTCTACCTGGGCTACGTCGGGTTCACCGTCCCGTTCGCCTTCGCCATCGGCGCGCTGGTCACCGGCCGGGCGGGGGAGGGCTGGCTGGTCGAGACCCGGCGCTGGACGCTCTTCGCCTGGGGCTTCCTCACCGTCGGCATCGTGCTCGGCGCCTGGTGGAGTTACGAGGTGCTGGGCTGGGGCGGCTACTGGGCGTGGGACCCGGTCGAGAACGCCTCGCTGCTGCCGTGGCTCACCGGCACCGCCTACCTGCACTCGGTGATGGTGCAGGAGCGACGCGGGATGCTGCGGGTCTGGAACCTGTCGCTGCTGTGCGCCACCTTCGCCCTGACCATCCTGGGCACGTTCCTCACCCGCTCCGGAGTCCTCGACTCCGTCCACGCCTTCAGCGACTCCACCATCGGACCCCTCCTGCTCGGGTTCTTCGGCGTGGTCGTCCTGGTGACCCTTGGGCTGATCGGCTGGCGGGGCGACACCCTGCGGGCGCCGGGCCGCATCGACTCGCCTGTATCGCGCGAGGGCGCCTTCCTGGCCAACAACGTGCTGTTCGCCGGGTTCGCCTTCGTCGTGTTGTTCGGCACCGTGTTCCCGCTCATCGCCGAGGCCCTCGACGATCGCCGCGTGTCGGTCGGGGTGCCGTACTTCGACCGCATGGCCGGACCGATCGGCCTGGCGTTGCTGTTCCTGATGGCGGTGGCGCCGGCTCTGCCTTGGCGCAAGGCCTCGACCGAGACCCTGTCGCAGCGCCTGCTGTGGCCGTCGTGGTTCGGCGTCGGCGTTGTGGTCGCCTGCGTGGCCGGCGGGGTGCGAGGGCTGGTGCCGCTGGTCGCGTTCGGCCTCGGCGCCTTCGCCGCCGCCGCCGCCATCCGACAGGTGGTTCTCGCCACCCGGCGCAATGGCTGGCGGGGGCTGGTGGGGCGTACCAACGGAGGGATGATCGTGCACCTCGGGGTGGTGCTGGCCGCCATCGGGCTGGCCGCATCGGGATCGTTCGACCAGCAGGCCGAGGCTCGTCTGGCGCCGGGCGACTCCCGCCGGGTCAATGGCCACGACATCACCTTCGAGGCCTTCTCCGAGCGACAGAGCTCGAACCGCCTTGTCCGGGCGGCGGCGATGCAGGTCGACGGCAACACGCTCGAACCTCGGCTCCAGCGCTTCCCCAACGGCACCCAGGAGATCGGCAAGCCGGCCGTGCGCTACGGCCTGGTCGACACCGTGTACCTGGCCCTCATCCAGGGGCCCCGCAGCAGCGACGGCACGATCCTGGTGCGCGTCATCGTCCAGCCCATGGTCGGCTGGCTGTGGGCCGGCGGGGCGTTGATGGTCGCCGGGACGGCCCTCTCCGCGTTCCCCGGCAGTCGGCGCCGGGGCACCGACCCCACCTCCGCCGAGCCCCCCTTGACCCAGCGGTCCCGGGAGGGTGCCCCGACCAACGAGTCCGTGCCCGCCGAGGCGGTCGAGGCCGACGAGGAGGAAGCCGACGAGCGCCAGCCGGTGGGGACGCCGTGACTGTCGTGAGCCGAGGCGCCCGATCGCCCTCAGACAAGGAGGGGAGCGCCGCTGCTGAGGTTCGTGACCCCGTCGCCGCAGCCGGCCCGGACCATCTGACTGGCCGCGACGGCGATGCGGCCCCGCCCGCTCGTCGAGGGCGCACCGCCGCTCTCATCACCGTGCCGATCGGTGTGGTGCTGGTCGTTCTCATCGCCATCCTCGCCACCCGCGACCCGGCCACAGACCGTCGCGCTGACAGTCCGCTGCTCGGTCGGCCCGCGCCGCGAATCGAGGGCACGACGATCGTGGGTCGACCCTTCGACTCCACCACCTACGACGGGCGCTGGCTGGTCGTGAACTTCTTCGCCACCTGGTGCGTACCGTGCGTCAAGGAGCATCCCGAGCTGCGGGCCTTCGAGCAGGCCAACGTGGAGGCGGGCGCGACCAACGTGGTGAGCGTGGTGTTCGACGACGACCGGGCGTTGGTCGAGCGGTTCTTTGCGCGAGAGGGCGGAACCTGGCCCGTGGTGTTCGCTGAGTCCACGGTGGTGGCCGACTGGGGCGTGGCCGGGGTGCCCGAGACCTACGTGGTCGACCCCTCCGGGGTGGTGCGGGTGAAGCTGGTGGGTGGCGTAACCGCGGCGGGGCTCGACCGAGTGGTGGCCGAGCTGGAGGGTGGGCGGTGAGCCGACGGTTGCTGTGGGGGCTGCTGGCCCTGGTCGGCGTGGCTGCCCTGGCGATCGGGGCCCGAGCCGACGAGCCTCGCACTGCGAACGAGAGGTTGCAGGACATCGCCAGCGAGGTGCGATGCCCGACCTGCTCGGGCCAGTCGGTGGCCACCAGCGACGCTCCTGCGGCAGAGGCCATCCGGGCCCAGATCCGCGCCGACATCGCCGCCGGCCGCGACGACGACACCATCCTGGCCCGGCTGGCCGCCTCGTCCTACGGCGACGACCTGCTGCTCAACCCTCCCCGATCGGGGTTCGCCGGCCTTGTGTGGGTCGTGCCTGTGGCCGCGGTGGTGGTGGCCTTCGGTGGCCTGGCCCTCGCCTTTCGCCGATGGGAGCGTCAGGAGCCCGACGGGCCGACTCGCGACGATCGGGCCCTGGTGGCCGCCGCCCTGGGCCAAGACCCCGACGACCCCCACGGCGAGGGCACCGGGCGGTGACCGCCACCGGTCGACGCGATCCGGCGTCAGAGTCCGTCAGCTCCGAGCGGGGTCGCGGCGAGGGCACCGAGTTCCTCCTCGAGAGCCTGCGCGACCTCGAGCGCGAGCGGGCCGCCGGCGACCTCGACGACGACGACTACCAGGCCCTGCGCGACGACTACACGTTGCGAGCGGCCGCCGCCTTGCGGGCCGAGCAGCGGGGTCAGGCCACGCCCGCCCCGCCGGCGCGGCGCCGGCCCGCCCGACAGCGGTTGGTCGTCCTGGCCGCCATCGTCGGGTTCGCCGTGCTGACCGGCGTGCTCGTGGCCCAGGCGGTCGGTCGGCGCGAGGACGGCCAGGGGATCACGGGCGAGGTGACGGCCACGCCGACGCAGGAGGCCGGTCGCTGCCTGGAGCTGACCACGGCCCAGGAGCTGGTCGAGGCGGTGGGGTGCTACGAGGCCGTCCTCGAAGACGCCCCCGACAACGCTGTGGCCCGCACCTACCTGGGCTGGACGCTGTACCTCACGGCCCGCACGGCCAGCGACGACCTGCCCCCGGAGGCTCGGGCCGAGGTCTACGTCGCCGCCCGGCGCCAGCTCGACCGGGCCGTCGAGGCCGACCCCGGCTACGCCGACGCCCGGGCGTTCCAGGTGGTGCTGGCCCAGCAGGAGGGTCGCACCGACGAAGCCCGCCGACAGCTCGCCGCCTTCGATCGCCTCGACGCCCCGGCCGACATCAAGGCCCTCCTAGAACCTCTCCGCGCCGAGATCACCGGCTGAGCCTTCGGTCGGCCCGCGCCCGATCCGAGGGCACCAGCGCGGTCGCATCCGGTGCGGCAGCGACGATGGCAGACGCACCGTCTGGCTCACCGACGCCACTCCCGGACACCCCGAGCGCGACCGAGTGTCGGGCCCAAGTCGTCGCCAGTTCGGGGTCAGCGGCATCGACCGGGATGGGGGCCGACCGCTACGTTGCGCGGCTGTGACGATCTACCTGGTGCGCCACGCCCATGCCGGCGCACGTAGCCACTGGGGTGGGCCCGACGCCGAGCGGCCACTGAGCGACAAGGGCCAGCACCAGGCTGATGCTCTCGCCGCCGACCTGGCCGACGCCCACATCGAGCGGGTTCTGTCGAGCCGGGCCGTGCGGTGCCAGCAGACCGTCGAGCCACTGGCCGAGGCGCGCAGCCTGGAGGTCGAGGTCCACCCGGAGCTCTTCGAAGGCGCCCGAGTCGATGATGCGACTGCACTCGTGCGGCAGCTCGCATCCGACGGTGTCGACGCCGTGCTGTCGAGCCACGGCGACGTGATCCCGGCCACCCTGCTCGCCCTCGAAGGCGACGGGGTCCCGGTCGATGACCGTCACGGCCTGCCCAAGGCCACCTACTACGCCCTTGTGGTCGACGCCGACGGGCGCATCACCGGGACGACCTTCGTCGACCCCCGTCCCTGACCCTGCGTCGGGTCGGGCCGATCAGACCGGGCATCCGTTCTGGGCGCAGAACTGCACCCCTGGACCTGCAGAACTGCGCCCAGTTCGACACCGCCTCGGTACCGGGTGAGCGGCAGGCACCCGCGTTCGTGACGCGGACGGCAGTCAGTGCCGTAGCGAGCGCAGGCCGGCCAGGACCTCGGGGAGGGTGCTGAGGAGGGCGTCGACGTCGTCGTCGGTGGTGTCCCAACCGACGGAGACCCGTAGCGACCGCAGGGCGTCCACGCCCATGGCGGCCAGTGTGGGAGACGGTTCGAGCGACTCCGATGAGCAGGCCGATCCTGAGTGGCAGGCGATGCCGGCCCGGTCGAGGCCCAGCAGCACGGCCTGGGGTTCGATGTCGTCGAAGCCCAGGCACACCATGTGGGGAAGCCGGTCGATGGTGTCGCCGTGCACCCGCACCCCCTCGATCGGCGCCACCCCGGCCAGCACCCGGTTCGTGAGGCGACGGGCCTCGACCGCTTCCTGATCGAGCCGGTCGTCGTCGGCCACCACCACCGCAGCGGCACCGAGCCCGGCCAGGGCTGGGGTGTTCTCCAACCCGGCTCGGCGGGCCCGCTCCTGGTCGCTGCCCACCAGCAGGGGATCGAGGCGCAGCCCTCGTCGCACGAGCAGGGCGCCGGTGCCCTGCGGGGCGCCCCACTTGTGGCCGCTCAGCGACAGCAGGTCGATGCCGCTGTCGAGGAAAGCCACCGGCACCCGCCCGACGGCCTGGGCGGCGTCGACGTGCAGGAGCACGTCATGGTCGGACAGGGCGGCGACCACTGCGGCGACGGGTTGGGTCGTGCCCACCTCATGGTTGGCCCACTGGACGTGCACGACCGAGGTGTCGGGTCGCACGGCCTCGGAGACGGCCTCGGCATCGACCCGCCCGAGCCGGTCGACGCCGACCACCGTCACGTCGCCGTGGCGAGCGGCCGCAGCCGGCACCGCCGAGTGCTCCACGGCGGTCACCACCTGGTGGCCGCCCCGGGTCGCCGCGCCCCACGCCACCGCAGCGATGGCCTCGGTCGCCCCACTCGTGAACACCACCTCCCTGGGCCGGGCGCCCGCCAGTGCCGCCACCTGTTCCCGGGCCGTCTCGACCGCGACCCGGGCGGTGAGGCCCTCGGTGTGGATCCGACCCGGATCCCCGGTCGGCGCCGCCAACGCGTCGACCATCGCGGCCCGGGCCTCGGGGCGCAGCGGCGACGTGGAGGCGTGGTCGAGGTAGTGCCGCTGCATCCCGTCAGATCACGAACGGTCTCAGCCGGTGAGGGACGTGATGCACACCCCGTCGCCGCGTGGGAGCGATGCTCGGGTCTCGGCCCGGGTGTCATCGTGGTCGGTGAGGGTGGCCAGCAGACCTCGGACCATGCCGCGGTCGACGGCGCAGATGACGGGGTGCTCGATGGCGGCGTCGCCGAAGGGGCAGTGTTCGCTGACGATCCGCAGCTCGCCGCGGGTGTCC
>Ga0136617_10005258_pt1 | contig 11571 bp, 12 predicted proteins | sample AntDrymUQ3222106_2_FD_129672 | JGI IMG/M metagenome (GOLD analysis project Ga0136617, IMG submission 129672) | Polar desert sand microbial communities from Dry Valleys, Antarctica - metaG UQ322 (21.06) | ecosystem: Environmental > Terrestrial > Soil > Desert | place: Antarctica: Dry Valley...
TCGGTGATCCAGGACGATCGAGCCACCTGGCGTAGGGCCGGGCATGCCCGGCCCTACGCCTTCGCGACACTGCCCTTGTCGATTTTTCGACAGCCCGCTCGTCGCCTGAATGCGATGACGAGGATCGACCCATGGCGGTCGTGAGGCTTCGAGCCCCGCTCACCGAGCTCACCGCGGGCAAGCGGGAGCTGCTACTCGACGGCGCGACCGTGCGCGACGTTTTGCGCGCGCTCGAGAACGAGCATCCCGCGATCGCCGGCTGGATCCTCGATGAGCGCACGACGATTCGCGAGCACATCAACGTCTTCGTGAACGGCGAGCGCGGTCGCGAGGACACGGAGCTCGAACCCGAAGACCGCATCCATGTGCTTCCCTCGATCAGCGGAGGTTGACCACGTCATGACCGAGCTTCTTGTCGGAACCAAGAAGGGCCTGTTCGCGCTCCACGGCGAGAACGGCGGGCGGTTCGAGATCACCGCGCGTTCGTTCGCCGGGGAGCCGGTCGAGTTCGCAATGCGCGATCCGCGCAGCGGCCGCTACCTCGCCTGCGTGACGTCAGCCTTCTACGGGCCGAAGATCTTCGTGACCGACGACCCGGCCGGCGAGTGGCAGCAGGCTGAGGGCCTCACGCTCCCGGAAGGTGACGAAAAGGCGCTGATCCGGCTCTGGACAGTGGTTCCGGGGATCGAAGACGATCACCTCTACGCAGGTGGCGATCCGGGTGTCCTCTTCGAGAGCCGTGACAGCGGCGTGACGTGGGAGCTGAACCAGCCGTTCTGGAAACAACCGACGAGGCCTGAGTGGGGACCAGGCGCCGGGGGCATGTGCTTGCACTCGATCGCAACCTGGCCCGGCGATCCGGGCAAGCTGGCCATGGGCATCTCCGCGGTCGGCGTCTGGCTCTCGGACGACGGCGGCCAGACCTGGCGCCACGGCAACAAGGGTCTCGTCCCCCGCTACATCCCCGAAGAGTCTCGGGAGAACACCATCGCGCTCTGCGTGCACAACATGCATCGCGCCCCGTCGCAGCCGGAACGGCTGTTCATGCAGTTCCACGGAGGCGTGTATCGCTCGGACGACGCGGGCGAGAGTTGGAACGACATCGGGACGGACACGGGCCTCCCCTCCGACTTCGGGTTCCCGCTCGTCGTGGACCCGGACGACGCGGACAGCGCGTACGTCATCCCGCTCGTCGCCGACCTGGATCGCGTGACTCCTGACGGCCGCGTCCGCGTGTACGAGACGCGCGATGCGGGAGCGAGCTGGACAGAGCGCGGCGACGGACTCCCGGCGGAGGACGCGTACCTGACGATCTTGCGACAGGCGTTCGCCCACGAAGGCTCGGGCGAGGGGATGGGCCTCTACTTCGGCGCGACCTCGGGCGACGTGTTCGGCTCCGGAGATGCGGGGGGCACATGGTTCACGGCAGCGACGAAACTGCCACCCGTGCACTCGGTACGGGTGGCGTAGAGGCGAGGCTTCCTCGCCGTCGGCGGTCTACGAATCCAGGCCTCGGGAGTCGACCTTGTCGATCTTTATGCGAACGCTCACCCGCTGCTCGCCCGGCGCCCGCGACGCGTAGACGTCTCGACCCGTGTACTTCTTCGACAGCCGGTCGATCTGCTCGTCCGCGCCTTCGGCGACCAGGTCCGCCGTCCCTCGTAGCTTGAGCCACCGGTACGGATCGCCCGGATCGACGACGACCAGCGAGATGCGTGGATCGCGTGCGAGGTTGCGAGGCTTCACCCGTCCGTAGGCCGTGTTGATCGAGATCCCTGCGTCGTCCACGTCCACCCAAACGACGGTGGACTGCGGCGACCCGTCGTGTTGGAGCGTCGTGACAACCCCGACGTACGGTTTCTCGAGGAACTCGCGTTCGTTCGCAGTGACCGTCTGCCTCACGTGATCGCGACCATCCGGTCGATTGCGCCACGGGCTCGTTCGGCAATCTCCGGCGGCACCGTCACGACGTGCTTCCAGTCGCGCAGTGAGTCGCGCAGCTTCTCGAGCGTGATCATCTTCATGTAGCGGCAGATCGCCTTCTCTGATACGGCCTCGAAGCGCTTCTCCGGGGCCTCCTTGTTCAGGCGGTGGATGATCCCGGTCTCTGTCGCGACGAGAAAACGCTCCTTCGGCGACTTCCGCGCGAACTTGATCATCCCCTCGGTCGAGAGGATGTGCGTCTTGCCGTTGCCGAAGGCCATGCACTGGCTCGCGCAGCCGCACTCGGGGTGGACGAGCAGCTCCGCGTCCGGCGCCTCGTCCTGCCAGCGCTGGATGTCGGCCGGCCGGATTCCCGCGTGCACATGGCACTCGCCCATCCAGATGCGGAGGGTGCGGCCGGTCACTTTTTCGAGCCAGAGCCCGAGGTACATGTCCGGAAGGAACAGGATCTCCCTGTCCTCCGGGATCGACTCGATGATCGCCTTGGCGTTTCCCGAGGTGCAGCAGTAGTCGCTCTCGGCCTTGACCTCCGCGGTCGTGTTCACGTAGGAGACGACGACCGCGCCCGGGTTCTCCGCCTTCCACGTGCGCAGCTGCTCGGCGGTGATCGATGCCGCGAGCGAGCAGCCCGCGTCCAGATCGGGGATGAGGACGGTCTTCTCGGGGCACAGGATCGCCGCGGTCTCGGCCATGAAGTGGACTCCGCAGAAGACGATCGCGTCCGCCTCGGTTCGGGCCGCCTCGTGGGAGAGCCCGAGTGAGTCACCGACAAAGTCGGCGACGTCCTGCACCTCGGGCACCTGGTAGTTGTGGGCGAGGATGACCGCGTGGCGCGCGCGGGCGAGGTCGCGGATCTCCTCGTGCATGGTGGTGATTTCGAGTGTTGTCATGTCAGCTCCAATGAGACGTCGAGTGAACGGGCTGAGTGGGTGAGGGCGCCGATCGAGATCTCGTCGACTCCGGTCTCGGCGATCGCGCGGACGTTGTCGAGCGTGACGCCTCCCGAGGCCTCGAGCCGCGCCCGGCCTCGCACGAGCGCAACAGCCGCGACGAGCTCGTTCGGCGTCATGTTGTCGAGGAGAATCGCGTCGATCCTCGCCTCCAGCGCCTCGGAGACCTGGGCGAGCGTGTCGCACTCCACCTCGATGGGCAAATCGGTCGCCGCGCGCAGCCGCTCGACGGCAGCGCGGACCGAGCCGGCGGCGACGAGATGGTTGTCCTTGACGAGGACGGCATCGTCGAGGCCGAAGCGGTGATTTCTTCCGCCGCCGCAGGCGACCGCGTGCTTCTCGAGCAGGCGAAGTCCTGGCGTGGTCTTGCGCGTGTCGAGGATCGCGACATCGGTTCCCGAGACGGCATCGACGTAGCGTCGAGTGAGCGTCGCTATTCCCGAAAGCCTGCCGAGAAAGTTCAACGCCACCCGCTCGCCCGTGAGAATCGCGCGCAGCGGGCCCGAGACGACAGCGACGACGGTCGTGTGCTCGACGAAGGTGCCGTCCTCGACCAGGGCCTCGAATTGGACGTCCGGGTCGAGAGCCATGAAGACGGCTTCCACTGCGGCCAGCCCACTGGCCACCCCAGACTCCTTCAGGAGGAGCTCGGCCGTGCCGAGGGCATCTGCGTCGACGGTCGCCTCCGTGGTGACGTCACCAGCGCCTACGTCCTCGACGAGCGCGGCGGTGACCACGCGGTCCAGGGTGTCGGCGGCTACAGCCATGTCTCCCGCGCAGGCTCGTGACCGAGGCGAAGCACGATGTGACGCTCCAGTGTCGGATTCTCCACAGGGAAGTCCGCCCGGAAATGAGACCCGCGGCTCTCCTCCCGGAGGAGAGCGCTCTCTGCGACGAGCCGCGTGAGAAGGTGCCACGAGGCGCGTAGCCGGACGAGCCCGGCGGCGTCTCGGATCAGCCCGCAGTCCCGCCAAAGCGCAGTTCGCACCCCTTCGTTCACCTGCCCGTTCAGGACATGGCCGGGGTCAGACCCTGGACATGTCTCCTGAGCAGGCTCAGGGACAGGTCCCGAGAGACGGGGTTCGCCGAGAGCGGCAAGCGCTGCCCGGCGGCCGAAAACGAGACACTCGAGGAGCGAGTTCGAAGCCAGCCGGTTCGCGCCGTGGACACCCGTTGCGGCGCACTCACCGGCAGCGTAGAGGCCGGGCAGCCCGCTCCGCGCATGGAGATCGGTCACGATCCCGCCGACCGTGTAGTGCGCGGCCGGAGCGACGGGGATCGGCGTCTCGGCTGGGTCGTAGCCCCGCTCCGCGAGACTCCCCATCAGGCTCGGGAAGCGCGCGCGGTCGATCTCGCGCAAGTCGAGAAGCGCGGTCCCGCGCGCCGCGATGTCGCGCGCGACGACATCACGAGGCGCAAGCTCGTCGGTAAAGCGCTCGCCGTACTCGTCCAGGAGAAGCGCGCCCTCGCCTCGAAGCGCCTCTGAGAGAAGCAGCGTCGAGTCGACGAGCGTCGTCGGGTGGAACTGGACGAACTCCAGATCCGCGACAGCGGCGCCCGCGCAGTACGCCGCGACCACACCGTCGCCGACGGCGCCCGGCGGATTCGTCGTCCGTCTCCAGAGCGCGGCGGCGCCGCCGGTGGCAAGCAGCGTCGCGCGAGCGCGGATGGCGCGGCGATCGGTCACGACGCCGATGCATCGTTCGGGCGACCGCCACAAGCTCTGCATCCGCTCGCCCTCGGCGACCTCGATGTCGGGGTGCGCGAGCACTCGCTCCACAAGTCCACGCGCGACTCGATCGCCGGTCGCTGCGCCACCGGCATGGACGACCCGCCTCCGACTGTGACCGCCCTCGAGCCCGAGGTCGTCGTCGAACTCGACACCGAGCTCGACGAGGTCGCGGATGCGCGCCCGCGCCTCCTCGGTGAGCGCGTCGACCGCGGTCGGTCGCGAGAGGCCCCGACCTGTCCGCAGCGTGTCCTCGGCATGGAGAGCCGGTGTGTCGTCGTCGCCGAGCGCAGCCGCGATCCCGCCTTGTGCTAACGAGCTCGTGGACGATCGAAGAGGACCTTTTGCGAGCACGAGAACGCGTCCCTCCGAGGCCGCGCAGAGAGCCGCATAGAGCCCGGCGACGCCCGCCCCGACGACGAGAAGGTCGAAATCCTGGTTGGGTCGTGTTCTGCTTATCGCGCTCATGCTAGTTTTCGCCTCTGAGTCAATAACCTCATGGCCGAGTCTACCAGCGCACACCTGCCGCCCGCCCACTCGGCGCTCGCCACCGTGTTCCAGGTGCGCGAGGAGGAGCTGCAAGTGCTTCTCTGGGAGCGGGCTCGCGATCCGTTCCGGGGCGACTGGTCGTTGCCCGGTGGCTCGCTCGGTCCCGGCGAGACGCTGGAAGCGTCGATCTTGCGACACCTGGCTGCCAAGGTCGACGTGCGCGAGGTCGCACACCTCGAGCAGCTCGGCACCTGGAGCGACCCCTCGCGTCACCCGGAGCACTGGGAGCTCGCCACCGCTTATGTCGGCCTCGTCCCGTTCGGCATCGACCCGCGCATCCCCGGGGATACACGCTGGCACCCGGTTGACGCGCTGCCGGCGACGGCGTTCGACCACGGCGCGATCGTCCTGGCAGGACGCGAGCGGCTTCGCGGCAAGCTCTCCTACTCGAACGTCGGCTTCGCGCTCGCTCCAGAGACGTTCACGCTCGCGGAGCTACGCGACATCTACGCCGCCGCGCTCGGATACGACGTCTCCGCGACCAACCTCAAGCGCGTGCTGCTTCGTCGCGGCGCGATCGAGACCACGGGTGGAAGGCGGACGCACGGCCCGGCCGGCGGGCGTCCGGCGGAGGTCTTTCGCTTCAGGACGAGCCGTCTCGAGGTCACCGATCCGTTCGCGGTCCTTCGCCCACCGACCTAGATGCTTGATGTGAAACTGACGCGCAGCCGGGGGCGGTCACGACCAAGCCGGGCGACGCACTCGCTCGTCGTGCCTGCTGGTAAGCCTGGACGGTGAGGGAGGGTGGCGATCCGGCGCCGTGTCGTGGCCGTCATCCGGCCCGCCGTGAACCCGATCAAGCAGCTACCAGCCTCTCCGGGAAGTCCGATGCCGGGCTTCCCGGCGAGATCACCAGAAGCGTTTATTTCCGGCGCTTTTGGGGGATATCCAAGCGTGCTTCCGCGACGCCTCAGACGCTCTGCGCATTCAAGATCCAGCCGCTCGCGTCCGATCTTTGAACGCATGCGGCACTTTCGACTGTGGCTTCTCGTGATCGCGGTGCTCAGCCTCGCCGCCGAGGCGATCGGCGCTGCGGCTGTCTTCTGGCGTCGGGCTGAGCCGTAGGCGCAAGACCAAAATCCGCTCGCGCGGATTTCGGTTGTGCGAAAATCCCTGAAGGCGTCCGCTTCGCGGCCGCACACCTTTCCGTGTGACTCTTAGAGAGCTACACGTACGAGAGCGGTCACGAGCGCGGCGACGACCATCGCCACGACGATCGGCGCACCGCGCCAGATCGCGATCCCTGCCGCAGCGACTCCGGGAATGCGCGCGTCCACGACGATCTCCTCGGCGCCGCCGACCGCTTGCGTGACGACGAGCCCTGTGAGCATCACCGGGGCGACGAGAGCGACGACGGATTGAGCCTTCGCGTGAAGCCGGCGCGTGCCGAGGAACACCGGCCCTGCCGCTTTGAACACCATCGTGAACGCTCCCACCACGAGTACGACGATCCAGATGCCGCTCATCGCTTGAGACCGAGCAAGCACGCCGCCGAGGCCGCGACGAGAGGAACGCCGGCGGGCGCGAGGGGAATCAGCACAAGGGTGATAGCGACAGCGATCAGCGCGGCCGCGACGGCCTTTCGTTCCCGCAGGTACGGCCTCGCGAGCGCGAGGAAGAGCGCCGCGAACGCGGCGTCGAGCCCCAGATCGTTGGGATCGCCGAGGACGCTGCCGACGACCGACCCGATCGCGGTGCTCGTGACCCAGAGCACGTAAAGGAGGAGACCGGCGCCGACGAGGATCGGCCACTCGAATCGTCCGGACCGCCCAGAGAGAGCCCAGGACTCGTCCACGATCAACTGGGACTCGACGAACTTTCGCGGCCTGCTCCCGGGAAAGATCGATGCTGCCGCGATGCTCTGCCCGATGTAGCGGACGTTGAGCAAGACCGCTGACACGACCGCCGCGAGCACGGTGCCGCCGTCCTCCAACACGGAGGCGGCCGCGAACTGCGCCGAGCCCGCGAAAGTCGTCGCGGACATCACGACCGCTGCGACAGCACTCATTCCCGCCTCCTCGGCGAGCACCCCGTACGAGAGCCCGAAGAGGATCGGGCCGAGCACGAGCGGCAGCGCGGCGCGAACGCCGTCGCGAACGCGAGGCGTGGGACGGCCGTCCGACGTCACGCTCCCGAACCTAGCAGCGCTCTGCGGGCCGAACTCGCGATTCAAGCTCGCATTCCTGGTCCGACCTGGACGCAGCTCTTCACCGAAGTTTGGCCGGTTGCTCACACCCATGCCTTGAATCTTCGGGAGTGTGGTAAGACCCGAATGACCAACTCCAGAGGGGAGTCTCATGAGAAGATTGCTCGTCGCGGTGGTTGCGGCGCTGGGCATCGCGTCCGCGGTCGCGTCGGCCGCGCCACCGAGTGCAGACGTGCGTTTCGCGACCTTCAATGCCTCGCTCAACCGCGGTACAGCCGGGCTACTGCAAGCCCAGCTGTCCGAGCCGGCGGTCGATGACGTTTTCCGGCGCCAGATCCGAAACGTCGCCGAGGTCGTACAACGGGTGCGACCCGACGTCCTTCTCGTGAACGAGTTCGACCCACTCCAGAACGGCGATGTCGATGTCGCTCCGGGACCGGAGAACCTCTTCCGAAGCAGTTTCCTCGAAGTCGGTCAGATGGGCGCAGCGCCGATCGACTACGACTACGCATTCATCGCCGCGTCGAACACCGGCGTGTTCTCCGGCAAGGATCTGAACGGCGACGGCGTGGTCGGCACGACGCCTGGCACGGCCGCGTATGCGAACGACGCGTACGGCTTCGGCTTCTTCCCGGGCCAGTTCGGGATGGTCGTCTACTCGAAATATCCCATCGCCTACGAAGACGTGCGCACCTTCCGGAAGTTCCTCTGGGAGGACATGCCAGGCAACCTGATCCCGAGGCCGTTCTACTCTCCTGACGAGGTGGAGATCCTGCGGCTCTCGTCAAAGAGCCACTGGGACGTTCCAATCCAGATCGGCCGAAAGACCGTTCACTTCCTCGTCTCGCATCCCACGCCGCCGGTCTTCGACGGATCCGAGGACCGAAACGGGCGGCGAAACCACGACGAGATCCGCTTCTGGGCCGACTACATCACGCCGGGCAAGTCGAGCTACATCTACGACGACGAGGGTCAGCGAGGAGGGCTCGAGCCCGGCGAGCTCTTCGTCATCGCAGGTGACCAGAACTCCGACCCGCTCGACGGCGACAGCGTCCCGGGCTCGATCCAACAGCTGCTCGAGCATCCACTCGTGAACGGCAAGCTCACGCCTGAGAGCGCGGGTGCCGTCGAGGCGACGACGCTTCAGGGGGGCATCAACGCCAGCCACAAGGGCGACCCGCGGTTCGACACCGCGGACTTCTCCGACACAGCGCCCGGAAACCTCCGGGCCGACTATGTGCTCCCGCGGAAGAACCTCCAGCTCGTCGCCGCCGGAGTCTTCTGGCCTCTCCGGGCCGATCCGCTGTTCCGGCTCACCGGGGTGTTCGACTTCCCGACGTGGGGCGCGGTCGGCGGTTTCCCGACCTCGGACCATCGGAGCGTGTGGATCGACGTGAAGGTCCCGTCGGTGAAGTAGGAGACGGCGTGGAGGCCGGCTCCTCCGAGGACCGGCCTCCACCCTCCTCCGGGTGCTACCTGATCCGCTCGTCCGCGACAATACGAGCGTGCTCGACCTCGCGACGCTCGGCTGGGACGACGGCTGGGCTGACGCGTTCGGGCTCCATCGTGCCGCGGGGCTCGACCCGGGCAGGGTCGCTGTCCAGCACCGCGGCGCCTACGATGTCTTCACCGAGCGCGGGGAGACCCGCGCACGGCTGCCCGCGCGGGCGCGACGCGAGATCGAGTCTCGGGCGGAGCTTCCCGTCGTCGGCGACTGGGTCGCGCTCGATCCCACGGAGGACGCTCCACCGACGATCCGGGCGGTTCTCCCTCGCCGTACGAAGTTCTCTCGCCGCGCGGCGCACGAGCCCGGCTCGGACGATGTGCGCGAGCAGGTCGTCGCGGCGAACGTCGATGTGGTGTTCATCGTTGCCGCGCTCGGTGACCAGCTCAGCCGTGCGCTCCTCGAGCGCTACCTCACCCTGGCCTGGGAGAGCGGTGCGCGGCCGGTGCTGCTCCTCACGAAGGCCGACCTCGTGCCGGACGTCGACGAGGTGGCCGCCGAGCTGGCGGGGCTCGGAGTTCCCGTGCACGGCGTGTCGGTTCGCACAGGGGCGGGCCTCGAGGACGTCCGCTTCTACCTCACGCCCGGGGTGACTACAGCGCTGCTCGGCCCGTCCGGCGTGGGGAAGTCCACCCTCGTCAACACCCTCGCCGGCGAGGATCTCCTTGCCACCGGCTCCACCCGACCGGACGGCTCGGGCAGGCATACCACCACTCACAGAGAGCTGATCGTCCTTCCCGGCGGAGGTCTTATCGTCGACAACCCGGGTATGCGGGAACTCCATCTTTGGGTTGCCGCCGACGGGCTCGATGAGACATTCGACGACATCGCCGCGCTCGCGGCTCAGTGCCGGTTCACGGACTGTCGACACGAGAGCGAGCCGGGATGCGCCGTGCAAGCTGCACTCGCCGACGGACGACTCGCCTCAGAGCGCTGGCAGCGCTACCGCGAGCTCGAGCGCGAACTCGCCGAGCTCGACGACAAGCTCGCCCGCCGAGGGCGCTCCCGCGCCCGGCGTAAGAGGCCGGACGCGGGAGGCTGACTTTTGCTCTAGGAGGACGCGACGTTCGCGGCTCCTTTCGTGAGCGTCGTCGTGAACGCCCAGTCCGTCGCCGCGTTGTTCGAGTCGCGGCCGTTCGGAATCCGCGACAGCGAGCCGGCGACCGTGTTCGAGTCGACGACAGTCGCATCGAGCGCGGCTCCTTCGACGAGGTCGTAGGTCTGCCCGTCGATCACCGCGGCACGGATCTCGCCCTCGTACGAGAACGCGTCCAGCAGCGCCTTCGATGCCGTGGCGATCAGCGCAACGCCGTCAGGCGCCCCGTTCTGCGCCTCGATGTCGAGCGCGAGGTAGGCGCCGGCGGCGAGCGATCCCGTGAGCGCGACCCGAGCGTACTCCTGACCGTCTCCGCCGTTCACGAGAACGAGCGCGAGGCCGTCGATCGAGATCGCCGCGGCTGTCGTGTTCGCGATTTCGACGAATCCACCGGAGTCCGCGCCAACCTGATCGTAGTCGATCTCGTTGATCACGAGACCGCCGGTCGGAGGCGGAGGAGGAGGCGGCGGAGGTGGAGGAGCACCACCCGCGCACGTGAGCGCGATGACGCCGCCTGCCCCGGTCGAGACGTCGACCGTGCCGGCGGATCCGTCCTGGCGCGCGCACGCCGAGCCTTCGAGCGCGTCCAGCGACGCGAGGGGCGGACCTTGCGGTCCCCGTGGCCCGGCGGGTCCGGCTTGGCCCGCAGCTCCGGCTGGGCCCATTGCGCCGGCTGGTCCGACGGCCCCTGCAGGTCCGGCTGGCCCGACCGGCCCTGCTGAACCTGCTGGTCCGGCCGGCCCTCTCGCGCCCGCTGGTCCAGCCTCGCCCATGGGACCGGCGGGGCCGGCCGGGCCGACCTGGCCTTGCTTGCTCCAGGTCACCACACGCTCTCCCTTGCGGCACTTCGTCGCGTCGCTGACGACGCGCAGGAAGTTCTTCTGGCAGGCCGTGATCGTCTCTTGCTGACGCGATGTCGCCGAGCCCGTTGCCAGGGCTGCCGCCCCACCGGCCAGTCCGAGCGCGACCAATCCCACTGCAATCGTGCGTACGTGCACGCGTCCTCCCTTCGTAGCTGTCGCACCGGTGGTAGTCGCGGCGCTCGCACGGCGCCAGATGTCCCGATCAGACAGGAGCGCCGCAAAGGCGCATGGTTCTGCGGCGTTGTGGAAACCTCGTGACTAACTCGTAACGGGGAGGCGAGGGAAGTCGGCACTCAGCCAGAATTCGTGAGCCATGGCAGCCGAGCCGCTCAGCCCCGAGCTCGCTCTCGTCGACCCCGAGCTCGGCGCGCGAGCGAGAGCCGCCCTCCCTGCCCCGGCCTACGCGTCTCCACGGCCGCGACCCGCGGCCACGGCAACACCGATCGGCGCCCCGCCCGCGAGCGCGGAGACACGGCCGTACCCGGTCTGGGCGCGTATGACAGCCGCGCTTTGGCTGCTCGTCATCGGGATGCTCGTCGGCGGCACCGCGATCCCACACGCACAAGACAAGCCGCGCATCGTGCCGCCGGCCGAGGACGTCACGATCTGCCCGCGCCCGGCCACGCCAGCTACACCCTCGCAACCGCCACCCGGCGCGAACAACCCGTTCGGGCCGTAGGACTTCAGGTCCGCGCCGCGGCTACAATCGGCTGCCGCGGGGCTATAGCTCAGTTGGGAGAGCGCCTGGATCGCACCCAGGAGGTCGGCGGTTCGAGCCCGCCTAGCTCCA
>Ga0136617_10005259_pt1 | contig 11567 bp, 13 predicted proteins | sample AntDrymUQ3222106_2_FD_129672 | JGI IMG/M metagenome (GOLD analysis project Ga0136617, IMG submission 129672) | Polar desert sand microbial communities from Dry Valleys, Antarctica - metaG UQ322 (21.06) | ecosystem: Environmental > Terrestrial > Soil > Desert | place: Antarctica: Dry Valley...
CGAACCGCTCCAGCGAGAGCGCCCGCAGCCGGAACTCGCCCTTTGCCGTGTACAGCTCGGCCCGGCCGAGCACATGAATGCGCTCGCCCTCCGTGAGGTCGAGCTTGAGCGCGTCGAACGTCCGGCGTGGGATCGACGCCGGTAGGCACGCGCCGTCCTGCGGATCCTTGAGGGTGAAGAAGACGTTCCCCCAGCGCTCGTTCCGGCGCAACTCCGTCACCTCGCCCTCGATCCAGAGGGTCGGCAGCCGCGCCAGCCAGTCCGCAACACCGCGGTTGAAGCCGGCGACGGAGTAGACCTTGCGGTCGCCGTAGAGCAGCGGCTCGACCTTCATCGGGACCGAGCGTAGATGATCGTTGTGTGGCGCAAGCCGTCCCGCCCCTCGGCCTGGCGCGCTACCGCGCGCTCTTCCACGTTCCGCATGTCCGGCTTCTCGTCCTGAGCGGGTTGCTCGCGCGGCTGCCGATGGGGATGGTCGGGCTGGCCCTGCTGCTGCTCGTCCGAGAGCAGGGTGGTAGCTATACGGCCGCGGGCGCCGTCTCGGGCGCGTACTTCGTGGCCACAGCCGTCGGCGCGCCGATCGCCGGCCGGCTGGTCGATCGTCGCGGCCAGGCGCGGATCCTCCTGCGCCGCGCGATCATCTTCCCCGTCCTGCTCCTGGGCGTCTGCGCTCTGGCCCTCCTCGACGCCCCGCTGGCGCTCATCGGCGCCGGCGCCGCGGCCGCGGGAGCGCTGATGCCTCCGGTCGGGCCGTCGCTGCGCGCTCTCTGGCCGCGTCTCTTCGTCGACGGCGAGCTGCGCGCCGCCGCCTACGCGCTCGAGGCCTCGCTGCAGGAGATCACCTTCGTCGTCGGCCCATTGCTCGTCGCGCTGCTGACGGCGGTCGTCTCGCCGGCGCTCGCGCTCGGCGTCGCGGCCGCCGTGGGCGGGATCGGCACGCTGCTGATCGCCCGCGCCGAGCCGGTGCTCGCCTGGCGGCCCGACGAGCAGCGACAGGGCACGTCGTTTCTGGGCGCCCTCGAGTCGAGAGGCGTGGTCACGATCGTCGGCCTCGCGGCCTGCCTCGGCCTGGGCTTTGGCGGCACCGAGGTCGGGTTTCCGGCGTTCGCAGAGGGTCACGGCGGGGCCGAGCTCGGCAGCATTCCGTTGGCGCTGTTCGCAGCCGGGAGCCTGGTCGGCGGGCTCGTCGCCGGCGCGAGGGTGACCGTGACGCCGGCGCGGCTGCTCCGGATCTCGACCGTGGTGCTCGCACTCGGCCTCGCGCTGCCGCTGCTCGGCTGGTCGTTGTCGAGCATGGCGGTGCTCGCGTTCTTCGCCGGGCTGCCGATCGCACCGGTCGTCATGTCCGCGTACGGCCTCGTCGACGCCGTCGCCAGGCCCGGGACGGCTGCGGAGGCGTTCGCGTGGATCACGACGGCCGTCTTCGCGGGCTTCTCGGTCGGGATGGCGCTGGGCGGCACGCTGATCGACGCCTTCGGCGTCAAGGCATCGTTCGCGCTGGGCGCGGCGGCCGTTGCCGCCGGCGCGCTCCTAGTCGCAGCGGGTCCTGGCCTGGACGCGGCCTAGAGCGCTCTTGGGCGAGAAGAGTTACAGCAGGATCTTGGCGGCCGTACGGGGGTCGCAGCCCTGGTGCACGAGCTCGACCGCCTCGTGCAGATCCGCCTCGAGCGCAGCGGCGAGCTTCTCGGCGAGCGGCAGCGGGTAACCGGCCTCAATCAGCACGTGCAGGCGCCAGGACTCCACTTTGGCCCGCTCGCTGTGCTTGTCGATGAGTTCGGTCGTGTCCGCCATGTGCGCCTGTTCGTGGTGCAACAGACGATCCCTTTCACTGGTTGTTAGTCGGAGGAGCCCTACGCGCGCCGGGCGCCAGCCGCTTCCTCGACGCGGCGTGAAAGCTCGGCGAGCCGTGTCGCGAGCGTCGCACGCTCGGACTCGGCCTCCGCTGCGAAGGCACCCAGCGTTCGGCGAAGCTCTGCGTCCGCGGCGGCCACGCGATGCCCAAACGACGCCGCGAGCTCGTCGCGCTGGCGCTCGAACTCGGCCTGCGCCTGCCGCTGGCGTGCCTCGAGGCGCTGCTGACCCGCATCGCCCGTGTGCGAGAGACGCTCGGCAAAAACGACGTCCGCCTGGCGGACGAACGTCTCGACGGCGCGGTCGAGCTCGCGCGCGAGCCGCACCGCTGCCTCCTCACGTGCGGCGCGCATCGACGCCTCGAATTGCTGGCCGGCCGCCTCGGCGTAGCGCTCGGCCTCACGGGCGATCACACGCTGGAGCTGCTCGACCTGCCGGCGCTCGACATCCGCGAAGGAGGCCTCGATTCTCCGTGCCGCCTCGGACTCGCCCCGTTCGACCTGCTCGGTCAGCGCTTGCTCGCGTCGTCGCAGCCGCTCGGCGATCTCCTCGATCACCCGGCGGCGCTCGCCCGTGTGGGCCTCGAGCTCCTCGAGCGCCTCGGCGACGGCAGCCTGCGCAGACCGCTCGAGCTCCTCCCGCAGTCGCAGCACCGAGGCGCGTTGCTCCTCGGAGGTGGAAACGAGCTCTGCTGCTTCCGCCTCGATCCGTACCTCGGCCTCGGCGATCAGCTGCTGCTGGCGCTGCTCCAGCTTGCGCATTTGCGCCTCCAGGTTCTGCTGCGCGCGGTCGAGGTCGTCCGTCCAGGCGCGGAGACGCTCGTCGACGCGGCGCGTGGTCGTGGAGAGTGCGTCTGCGAGCTGTTCGCCGGCGGCACGCTCGCGCTCTCCCACATCCCGGCGGCGCTCGTCCGCGATCTTGCGCTCTTCTTGGGCCAGGCTCGAGAGCGCGTCTGCGCGCATCCGGGCGAGGTGTGCCTTGAGCTCGTCGGCGCTGGCCGTGGTCTCCTCGGCGACGAGAGCCCGAAGTGTCGTTCGCGCAGTCTCGAGCGAATGGTCGCGAAGGCGTATGCGCGCGAGGTAGAGCGCGGCAACAGCGACCGCCAGGCCGAGGATCGCCAGCGCGAGTGCAATCCGTTCGATCACCGCTTCATCGTAGTCCCGACTTATCCTCAGGCGATGGCCCTGGCGGAGGAGCTCGAGCGGGTCGCGGAGCTTGCGGGAGCGACCGCGGTGCTTGCCGCCGAGGCACAGCCCGGTGAGCGGGTCTACGTCTGCGCCTTCGAAGCCGACGGGACCGTTCGCACCTGGTTGGCGCTCCGCGCGGACGGAGAGCCGGTCTCCGAGCGCCGCCGCGTGCGCGACGCAGTCGCCATCCTCGCGCTCTGCGAGCTCGCCGCGGAGACCGCCGCCGGCGGCGACCTCGACGACCTTCGCTCCCAGCTCGCTGCGCTCCGGCTGACCGAGGATCCGCCCGGAATCGCGGAGGCGGAGCAGGCCGCGCTCGAGCTCCAGCATGTGCTCGGGGCACCGCCCGTCCTCGCCACGCCCGCCCGCCTCGACGAGATCGGGGCGGCCACTCGCCGGCTCGAGGTCGCCCTCGGCGGCGCGGTCCAGGGCTCTCCGTTTGCGGCGGCGATGAAAGGGGCGAGCGAGGTCGTGGAAGCGCTCCAGCGCGAGGTCGAGAGCTCGTACCGCATCGACCTTCGCTAGCCTTGTGCCATGGAAGGAAGCGGCTTCGGCTTCCCGTTCGGCGGCGACCCCGAGGAGCTCCTACGCGGGATCCAGGAGTTTGCGGCGCAGCAGGCCGAGTCGGTGCAGGAGGCGCAGCGCGAGCAGTTCGCCACGCTGACGCTGAACACGGCAGTGGAGCTGACGGCTGCAGCGCTGAAGCAAGTGCAGGCGGCCGGCGGGCCGGACGAGCAGGCGATCGCGCTCCGCGACGCCATGCGCCTGCTCTTTCCCGAGGCGGTCGCGCTCGTTTCTGCGGCCCGCCAAGGGTTTATGCGAGAGCGTTAGGCTCTCGCGTCGTGACCCTGCTGGATCGCGCTGTCGTCACGCTGCTGCCCGCCGTCCCGAAGCCGGTCGTGCGGAAGTTGTCATCCCGTTACATCGCCGGCCCGTCGCTCGACGATGCGCGCCGAGTCGTCGCCGGGCTGAACGCGGAGGGCAAGCTGGCGACCGTCGACGTGCTCGGCGAGGAGGTTGCGCATGCGTCCGAGGCCGATGCGATCGCGGCCGAGTACGTCGCGGCACTCGTTGCCTTCGAGCGGGACGACCTCGATGCGAACGTCAGCGTCAAGCCGACCGGGCTCGGGCTGAAGCTCGACTACGACCTTTGCAAGCGCAACGTCGAGGTGGTAATCGCGGCCGCGGAACCCACGAACCGCTTTGTGCGGATCGACATGGAGGACTCGTCCACGACCGACGACACCTTGCGGCTCTTCCGAGAGTTGCGCGCCGAGGGGCACGCGCGCGTCGGCCCGGTCCTCCAGGCATCGCTCAAGCGGACGGTGGCGGATGCGGCGTCGCTCACAGGGGTCAGCGTCCGGCTCTGCAAGGGAATCTACGTCGAGCCTGAGTCGATCCAATTCCGCGCCGACCAGGATGTGCGGATCAGCTTCGTCCAGACACTGGAGACGCTCCTTGACGGGAACTGCTACGTCGGGATCGCCACCCACGACGAGTGGCTCGTCGACCAGGGGCTGCGTGCCGTGCGCGAGCGGGAGCTCGAACCCAGCGCCTACGAGTTCCAGATGCTGCTCGGCGTCCGCCCCGACCTGGGTGACCGGCTCGTCGACGACGGCCACAGGCTCCGCATCTATGTCCCGTTCGGCCGCCAGTGGTACGAGTACTCACTCCGCCGGTTGCAGGAAAACCCGAAAATCGCCGGCTACGTGGCCGGCGACATCGGACGGTCGGTCTTCCGCAGGCGCTAGCGCGTTCTACGGAAGCGGCGGGCCCGGGGGGCCCGGAGCGACGTCTTCTTCCTCGACCACGGTCGTCCGCCGCGGGGCGGCGGTCGTGGTGCGGCGCACGGCCCCGCCCTCGACGTAGGTGGCGCGACGATGGAACCCGCCCCAACTCGACCAGAAGATCATCGAGAGGACGAGGCCCAGGAGGCCGACGATCAGGAGGATGACGCCGATCGCGTTCACGTCGAGGCCCTCGGCTTCCGCCGTGACGCCCCACGTGAGAACCGCGCCGACTGCGATCAAGAGGATGCTGACTGCTATTCCCATAGCGAGGGTTGTCTCCGACTCAGCGGTTTCTAAGCGTCGCTCTTCTCGGCGGCGAGCACCAGGTGCCCCGGCACCTTCGCGTCCTTGCCCGGCCACTCCTCGAGCCCGCGCAGCTTCAGGCCCGAGCGGATAACGGCGGTGACGAGCTCGCCGAGGCCCGGAGCCGCGAAGTAGTCGCCGCGCCAGCGCCCGAACGCGTCCAGGCACGAACCCGCCGGGTGCTCGTCGTGGAGCAGCAACACGCCGCCCGCCCGCAGCGCCGCCGCGACACCGGCGGCCCACGCCTCGAGCGCGCGCAGGCGCGCGAGCGACCCGTACCCGAGGTAGACAAGGTCCCAGCGTCCGAGCAGCAGCTCGGGCGGCAGCGCGTGGACGTCCGCGTGCACCCACGGCAGCTCCGGCTTGCGCCGTCGCGCCGTCTCGAGCGCAGCCGCGTCGTCGTCGATACCGGTCACGAGCGCGCCGAGCTCGGCCAGGTCGACCGACTCCCGGCCCGTGCCGCAGAAGAGGTGCAGGACCCGGCTTCCACCGGCTCCGTGCAGCCGCTCTCGGATTCTTTCCGGCATCCCGGGCGCGGCGAGAACGTTTTCGGCGGTGCGGTGCGCGTCGTCGAACGCGCGGCGGTTGTGGTCGGTCGGGTCCATTTAGCTAGCGCAAGATGAGCATCCGCAGATGCGGGTGCTCATCGCGCGAAGACCCCTAAAGGGGCCGCTTCGCGGCCCAAGATCATCAAGCACGGCTTCGTGTCGCACATTCATATCGTGATCCATCTACGCCCTCAAAGAGAAGCCGCCGTCGACGATCAGCGTCTGCCCGCGGATCATTTCCGCCTGGGGCGAGCACAGGAACGTGACGGCGCCGGCGATGTCCTCCGGGGCGACGAGCCGTCCAACCGGGTTGTCAGCGCCGGTGCGCAGCATCTCCTCGCGGTTCGGGAAGTGCTCGAGCGCGTCGGTCTGGACGACTCCTCCCGAGACGGCGTTGACGCGGATTCCGAGCGGCGCCAGCTCCACGGCGAGGTAGCGAACGAGCGCCTCCAGCGCCGCCTTCGAGGTTCCGACGAGCGTGTAGTTCTCGAGTACGCGCTGCGCTCCAAGGCTGGAGATACCGACGATCGAGGCTCCTGGAAGCATTCGCGGCGCCGTCACCCGGGCCAGCGCGAGCAGGGCGCGGGCATTCGCCGTCAGCGTCCAGTCCCAGTGCTTGTCCTCCGTCTCGAGCGCGGGCCGGATCACGCCCGTCGCCGCGTTGTGGACGAGGACGTCAAGCGGTCCGAGCTCCGCGACCTCCTCGAGCACGCGATCGGAGGAGACATTCCCGCGGATCAGCACCGCCTCCGCGCCCAGAGCGGTCAGCTCCTCGGCGGTGGCTGCCGCAGCGGCGTCGGAGCGTAGGTAGCCGATCGCGACGCGCTTGGCGCCGAGCGTGGCGAAGCGGAGCGCGATCGCCCTTCCGATTCCGCGCGAGCCACCCGTCACGAAGACGGAGGCGCCCTCGAAAGTCATACGCGTCGTGGCAGGGGATCGTACGCGGGCGCGGAGCTCGGAATCTCCTCCCAACCGAGCCGCTCGCGCGATTCCTTCTCGCCGCCCTCCGCCTTCGAGGAGGCATGGCCGAGGTCGTCCAGGAGCCGCAGCCTTGCTTCCCCGTAACGACGTACCTCGTGGTCGGCGGGCAGGTCTTCGATCAGCTCCCGGACCCGCGCGCGCAACTGGTAGGCGAAGTGCGGCGTTGCGGGCCCGACGAGAGCGTCGATGTCGCGGATCGAAGGTTCGGCCATGACGGCCGCAAGCGTAACGGGTACGGGAAGCGTGGGTCATGGCTGAGCGGGAGCGAAGCGACCCTTCAGGGGTCTTGCGCGGACACGGGCTTTGCCCGTGTCCCTGCGCGGGGGATCAGTAGGGTCGAGCTCATGCGCCGACCTCTCAGCATCGAGCTGATGCTGCTGACGACCGTTGTCCTCTGGGCGCTCAATCTCACCGTCACGCGCTACATCCTCACTCACGGCTTCGAGCCGCTTGCGTACGCGACCGTCCGCTACGGCGCGGCGGCGACGATCTTTCTCGCGATCGCGCTCGTCGCCGAGCGGACGCTGCTGATCCGCCGCCGCGATCTCGGCCTCGTCCTCTTCGCCGTTCTGTGCCTCTGGCTCAACCAGCTTTCCTTCGTGTACGCGTTGGAGAAGACGAGCGCCTCAACGATCGCGCTGATCCTCGGCGCCACACCGATCTTCGCGGCGCTGATCGGGCTCGCGCTCGGTCTCGAGCGGCTGTCGCGCAAGTTCTGGGTTGCGGCCGCAGTCTCGTTCGCCGGCGTCGGCTTCGTCGCGCTCGGCTCGAGCGCCGGTGTCTCCGGCGACGTCCGCGGAAATGTGCTCGGCATCGCCACTGCCGCGACCTGGGCGGGCTACTCCGTCGCGATCGCGCCGCTGATGGAGCGCTACTCGGCGTCGCGGATCAGCGCGGTGGTGCTCTCGCTCGGCTGGGTGCTGATCGCGCTCGTCGGCTTCCCTCAGGCAGCGGGCCAGGACTACGGTCTCGGCTGGAACGTCTGGGCGCTGCTCGCGTTCGCGACGATCGGCCCTCTCGTTGTCACGAACATCCTCTGGTTCCGGTCGCTGCACCGGATCGGCGCTTCGCGCGCCACGCTCGTCGCGAACCTGCAGCCGTTCGTCGCCGCCGTCTTTGCGCTCGTGCTCCTGTCGGAGCGAATGACGCTGCTCCAAGCCGTCGGCGGGATCCTGATCGCCGGCGGGATCCTGACCGCGCGGCGACGCCCGCCTGCGCCTGCCTCCGAGTAAGATCCGCCTCGTGTCAGACAGCGATTTCATGCCGCTCGACGGTTGGGATCACCTCGAGCTGTGGGTCGGGAACGCCAAGCAGGCGGCGTACTGGTACGAGCAGGCGCTCGGGTTCGAGCGAACGGCGTACGCGGGTCCCGAGACGGGCGTTCGCGACCGCGCGTCCTACGTGCTCGAGCAGGGTGAGATCCGGCTCGTGCTCACGAGCGGCGTACGCGCCGACAGCGGCATCGTCGAATTTGCGGCACGTCACGGCGACGCTGCGAAGAACATCGCGCTGCGGGTTCCGGATGCGGGGCACGCGTTTCAGGCGGCGGTCGAGCGCGGCGCCCGTCCGATCGGCGAGCCGCACTGGTTGGAGGACGAGCACGGCCGTGTCGAGCTCGCCACGATCGGAACCTACGGCGAGGTGGTCCACACGTTCGTCAACCGCGCCGAGTACACCGGGCCGTACCTGCCGGGCTACGTCTCGCTGTCGCCGAATGGTCACCCGGCCAAGGGCGTGGGCCTGATCGCGATCGACCATGTGGTCGGCAACGTCGAGCTCGGGAAGATGAACCATTGGGTCGAGTTCTACGAGCAGGTCTTCGGGATGACGAACATCGTCCACTTCGGCGACGACCAGATCCAGACCGAGTACTCGGCGCTGATGAGCAAGGTGATGGCGGACGGCGCCGGCAAGATCAAGTTCCCGATCAACGAGCCGGCGGAAGGAAAACGGAAGAGCCAGATCGACGAGTACCTCGAGTTCAACGAGGGGCCCGGTGTCCAGCACATCGCGCTCCAGTCGCAGAGCATCGTCGGCACGATCGAGGCGTTGAGGGGCCGCGGCGTCCTCTTCCTCGACACACCGGAGGCCTACTACGACGACGTCGAGGGACGCGTCGGCGAGATCGACGAGGACTATGACGACCTGAAGCGGCTGCGAATCCTCGCCGACCGGGACGAGGACGGCTACCTGCTGCAGATCTTCACGAAGACTGCGCAGGATCGGCCGACACTTTTCTTCGAGGTGATCGAGCGGCATGGCGCGACGACGTTCGGCGAGGGCAACTTCAAGGCGCTCTTCGAGTCGATCGAGCGTGAGCAGGCGCTGCGCGGCAATCTGTAGCGCGCTCACAGGAACGCAAGCAAGTTTGCCGTCCGACCGGAAATGACATAGTGCGCCGCATGGGACTTGGCGCAATTCTCGTCATCATCGGAATCGTGATCGCGATCGTGAAGAGCCTCATCCTCGGCCTGCTGCTGATCATCATCGGCTTGGCTCTGGGTGGTTTCCGCCGCGGTCGCTGGTACTAAGCCGTCATCTAGCCTACGGCGCATGACCCCGCAGCGCCGCACGGCACTCGTCTCGATCGGCGCGGCGGGAGCCCTCGTCGCGCTCAAGCTCGGCACGGGTCTCGCGAGCGGCAGCCTCGGGCTCGTCTCCGAGGCGCTGCACTCGGGCACCGATCTCGTCGCCGCGCTGCTGACCTTCTTCGCGATCGGCGTCGCCGTCCGCCCGGCCGACCAGGGGCATCAGTACGGCCACGGCAAGGCCGAGCATCTCGCGGCGCTCGGCGAGGCGACCGTGCTCGCCCTCGTCAGCGTTGCGGTAGCCGCTCTCGCCGTGACTCGCCTCTCGGGCGCGGCGGAACATGCGGTCGATCCCGCTTGGTGGGTTTTCGCGGTCGTCGGGCTCGTCCTCGCGATCGACCTCGTCCGCACCGTTGTCTCGCTTCGGACGGCCAGGCGCTACCGGAGCGAGGCGCTGCGCTCGAACGCGCTCCACTTCGGCAGCGACTTCGCCGGCACGCTGGCCGTGCTCGCCGGCCTTCTCGCCGCGTCCGCCGGGTTCCCCGAGGGCGACTCGATCGCGGCCCTCTTCGTCGCCGTGCTCGTGCTCATGGCCGCGGCGCGGCTGATCCGTCGCAACGTGGATGTGCTCATGGACCGCGCCCCCGCCGCTGCCGAGGAGGCTGCGCGGGCGGCGATCGCTCGGATCGAGCCGCCGGTGGAGCTGTCGCGGCTGCGACTGCGGCAGGCGGCCGGGCGGACGTTCGCCGACGTGGTCATCTCCGTCCCCCCTGGGTCGGCGGTCGGCCAGGGTCACGCCGTCGCCGACCGGGTCGAGGCCGAGCTCGAGCGGGCTCTCCCCGGCAGCGATGTCGTCGTGCACGTGGAACCGGGGGCGCAGGAGGCGGTCCTGCGCGAGCGTGCCCACGCCGCGGCCCTGAGCGTGCCGCGCGTGCGGGAGATCCACAACCTCAGCGTCGTCTCGCTCGGCGGCGCGACCGCACTGTCGCTCCACCTCAAGCTGCCCGGCGACCTGACCCTCGAGGAGGCGCACGAGCTCGCGGAGGAGGTCGAGCGCGAGATCCTCCGCGCCGTCCCCGAGATCACCTCGGTGCAGACGCATCTCGAGCCGCTCGCCGAGGTCGGTGCGGGCGAGGTCGTCGAGGCGGCGGAGATTGCGGACGCCGTCGCGCTCGCGGTCGGCGGCCCTCCGCGCGCGCTGCGGCTCCTCCGGACGGAGAAGGGAGTGGTCGCCTTGGTGACGCTAGGACTCGATCCGTCCTCGACGCTCGCGGAAGCGCACGCACGTGCGAGTGAAGTCGAGGAGCGATTGCGCCGGGCGCGGCCCGACGTCGCCGACGTGATCGTCCACACTGAGCCATGAGAATCGCGCCGTGAGGCTCTGCATGTTCAGTCCGGATGACGCCGACCTCGAGCGCGGGTGGCCGGGCCGGATCGAGGGTGACACGGTCGTGCAGCTCGCGGCACAGACACTGCAATCGTTCTTCACCGGCGGCTCCTCGGCGCGCGAGCACGCCGAGTACCCGCTGGCGGGCGTGTTCCTGCGGGCGCCCGTGCTCGAGCCGCCCACGGTGCGCTTGTTCGAGGACGCGACCCGCTTCTCGTTCGCGAACCCGACCGCGATCCGCTCGCCGGGTGCGTTCATCTCCCGGCCGGACGGCCGCCTCGACGTGACGACGCGGCTCGCCGCGGTGATCGGCCTCAACGGAGCGATCGGCGGCTGGACGGGGCTCGCCGAATGGCGCGCCCCGGCGCTCGAGCCGCCCAAGGACCGCGACTTCGCGCTCGTGCTCGGACCGGTCGTCGAATCCGACCTCCCCGACGGCTTCGACTGGGAGGCCGCGCGCGCGCTCGCGGAGCTGAACACCCGGCTCCGCCCGGGCGACCTGCTCGCGGGGCCCGTGCTGGCGCTGCAGGAGGACATCCCGAGCGGTCCCGTCGAGCTTCCGTTCGCCGTCCTCGGCGCGCTGCGGGCCTTGGTCGCCTGAGCAGGGCGGTCAGGCGCTCAGTAGCCGCGAAGCACGTCGAGCACGGGGTCGCCCGCGCCGATGTCGTAGTTGTCGAGCGTCGAGCCGAGCGCGCTCCAGGCCCAGGCGAGCTCGCCGACGACGCCCACGCTCCGGCGCGCGTCGAACTTGGCGCGGAAGAGCTCGGCTCGCGCAGCGAACGTGCCGCCGACGTCATTGGGCCGCAGCCCGACCTCGCCGAGGAACAGCGGCTTGCCGAGCTCACCACACTGGTCGAGCCGGACCTGCAGGCCGTTCCAGGCATCACCCGGGATCAGGTCGGGCGAGTAGTCGTGGAACTCACAGAGGTCGACGTCCGGCAGCGCGTGCAGGTCTTTGTACTCGGGGCCTGAGGCCCCACACTGGCCGCTGC
>Ga0136617_10005261_pt1 | contig 11566 bp, 10 predicted proteins | sample AntDrymUQ3222106_2_FD_129672 | JGI IMG/M metagenome (GOLD analysis project Ga0136617, IMG submission 129672) | Polar desert sand microbial communities from Dry Valleys, Antarctica - metaG UQ322 (21.06) | ecosystem: Environmental > Terrestrial > Soil > Desert | place: Antarctica: Dry Valley...
ACACTGAAACAAAAATTTTATTACGTTTTTACCTGCGAATATTGTTTCAGTCATTGGGTAACGATTTTGATTCTGATTTTAACCGGCTTTCAGCTTTTGATTGACGATTGGCGCGGTTATATTCTGGCTTTTTTTGCGATTCCCTGGGTAGCAAACCAGTTTATGAGTATTTACAGACGCTTGAGAGTCGGCATCAAACACGAGGATGCGCTTGCCACTGAAGTTAAGGAAAGATTAGACGGAGAATAGCCGGAGCGCGGACGGCTCGTCCGCACTGAGCGCGGCAGCGCGAAACAAATTCGAGTAGTATTTAAGTTGAATGAACGTGAAGTTTTTTAGATTACGAGCGCAATCTTGGCGGACGAGCCGTCCGCGCTCCGACTGCCGAAAACGGTAAAATTAATATCTTGATTTAGTATGAGTAAAAGAATTGTTGAAAGCTATAAAAGGAAGTTGGACACCGAGGAAGGTTATCTTACCAAACACGGCGCGCGGCTTCGCATCGCTTTGTGTTACCCGAACACTCACGCCGTCGGTATGGCGAATCTCGGTTTGCACACGATGTATGAACTTTTCAATAAAATACCGGAAGTTTCCTGCGAGCGCGTTTTTTTGCCGGACGAATTTGAAATGCGCGAATACGAAAAATCGCGCACGCCGCTTCTTTCTTTGGAAACACAAACGCCGGTCAAGAATTTTGATGTCGTCGCTTTTTCGATTTCATTTGAAACCGATTATTTGAATATGGCGCGAATGCTGCAAATGTCGCAGATTCCCGTCTGGTCGAAAGACCGCAATCATTTTCATCCGCTGGTTGTAATGGGCGGCGCAGCCTCATTCTTAAATCCCGAACCGATTGCAGATTTTACAGACATTATCGCCGTCGGCGAAGGCGAGATTTTAGCTTTTCAACTTGTTGACGCGATTGTCGAAAACGAAACGAAGGAAGAAATTTTATTAAGTTTAGCCAGAATCGGGCGCGGATTTTATGTGCCGTCTTTGTATGACGTGATTTACAACGATGACAAAACGGTTTTCGATTATGTTCCAAAGGAAACGGGCGTGCCGAAAAGAGTCGGACGCGCTCTGGCAGCCGCAAACCCGAAGGAAGGAACTTTAAGACGCGCTATCAAGCGAGGCGAAACCGAAGTCGTCGAGTTTCTAATGAATCAAGACACTTTTGCGCCTTCGACCGCCGTTTGGTCGCCGAAAGCCGAAATGGGCGACCGACTGTTAATCGAAATTTCGCGCGGCTGTTCGCAAGGCTGTCGCTTTTGTTGGGCTGGCTACAATTATTACCCGCCGCGCGTCGTTCCGGCGAGAGATATTTTAGCGAAAGCAAGCGAATGGCGCGGGAAGACAAACAAAATCGGTCTGGTTTCAACTGCCGTTTGCGATCATCCTGAAATTTCCACGATTTTGAGCGAACTCAGAAAAATGGAGTATCGCATCTCGGTTTCGTCTTTGAGACTCGACCAAATTTCAGAAGAATTGTTGGACGCGCTCGTTGAATCGAATGACCAGCAAATCGCGGTCGCGCCTGAAACAGGTTCGGACAGACTTCGCCGCGTTATCAACAAAAATCTGACAAACGATGAAATTGTTGACATCTGCGGCGCAGTTTTTGACAGAGGTATGCTGACCATCAAACTTTATCTAATGGTTGGGCTGCCGACGGAGACTTATGAAGATTTAGAGGAAATGATTGTGCTGGTCGAAAGAATAAAAGACCGAATGCTCGAAGCAGGTAAAAAATTCGGACGTGCCGGAAAAATTATTCCTTCTTTGAACGGTTTAGTTCCAAAACCAAATACGCCTTTTCAATGGGACGCGGTTTGTGACGAAAAGGAACTCAAAAATCGTCTGAAATGGGTTTCTAAAAACTTAGCGAAAATTCCGAATGTCGAAGTTCGCGCAATGTCGGCGCGCATCGCGCACGAGCAGGCGTTGTTTTCTTCAGGTGATAGAACAATTGCAAAAGTTATCGAAGCAGCGGCGCGTTTGAAAGGAAATCTCAATGACGCTTTGCGCGAAACCGGAATTGATGCTGCTTTTCATACCAGCCGAAATCGAAGTTATGAAGAATTTCTGCCCTGGACAATCGTCGATTCCGGTTTATCGTTTGAATTTCTGAAGACGGAACACGAGAAATCACAAGCAGCTTTGTCGAGCAAGCCGTGTCCGGCGGTGGAAAAATGCACGACGTGCGGCGTTTGTCCGACGACCTGGCTGGCTGACGCGCCGATTGGTTTAGTTCAACTACAATCGCTCAGAACTCCGCGCGTTTCGTTGGTAAATGCGTGAACTGCGGGAAGGATTTTTAACTACTCTTAAATAAAAATCCGGTTGGCGTAGCGGTATTATCAAACTGATAATTATAATTATAGATTCCGAATGGAATTATACTGATTGATTTTGTGTAGTTGACGTGCGCCTGCACAACATTGTTCGCTGATTTTACTTCAATCAGGGCATTGCTCGGAAGATTATTATTAACGGCTGCTCTCTGTACTTTGATTCTGACCGCGTCCGTAGCCGTTAGGTTAGCCCCGGGCATTGCGACACCCTGTATGACCGCCGTGCTCATTTCCTGCTTGAAATTTTCAGCTTCATAGGCAACCGGTATGTAATTATACGCCGCGTGAGCAAACGTGATTAAAACTGTCAACACTATTATCAGTTTTACGCCTGCGCCGCCGCGTTCCGATTTTCGATTATTTGTTAAGTTACTCATTTTTGAAAACCTCTCTATTACAATAATTCCTAGAGCAGATTATTTTCTTAAAAATTCTTCGAGTGTTTTTTTGACGATTGATTTTGAGATGTCTTGACGGACGAGAGGTTTGCCGATGTTTTCAAGCAAAATCCACTGAAGCGATTTGCCGATTTGTTTCTTGTCAAAAGCGAATGCTTCAAAAACTTCTTCTGAACCGATGCCGCGCAGGTCGGGAAGATTTCCTGCCCGATGCACAACATCGTTCAACAATATTACTTTATCTTTGCCAAAAATTGCAAGGTTTTTTGACATCTCGGCGGCAAATAAAATCCCGTAGCCGACAGCCTCGCCGTGTTTGAATCGTTTATAATCGGTAATTTTTTCGAGCGCGTGAGCAAAGGTGTGTCCGAAGTTTAATATTTTACGCGATTTAGCGTCAATTCTATCTGCGCTTTCTCTTTCGTCCTGCATCACGATTTGCGCTTTGAAATCAATTTGTGCGGAAATAAAAATTTCGAGTTCAAAGAGAAATTTCTCATTTGCAAAGTATTTTTTGAATTGGTTCAGCGGATAATTTTCCAAAAAAGCCGCAGTTTGGTCGAATAATTTTTCACTTGAAATCGCCGCTTGTTTGACGGCTTCGCAAAATCCGGCGGTCAATTCTCTTCTCGGAAGAGTTTGCAAAGTTTTGACATCAATCAAAACGCCGTTCGGTTGATGAAACGCGCCGATCAAATTTTTGCCGAATTCGGTGTTAACCGCAGTTTTTCCGCCGACCGAAGAATCAATCATCGAAAGAAGCGTCGTCGGGATTTGCAGAAATGCCACGCCGCGCAGATAAATTGCCGCCGCAAAACCCGCCAAATCACCGACTACGCCGCCGCCGAGCGCAACGATTGCATCGGTTCTTTTTAATTTTTTTTGGCTCGAAAAACTTAATACTTTTTCGAGAACACGAAAACTTTTGTATTTCTCGCCGTCGCCCATCAAGAAAACGTGAACTTCAAAGCCTGACTTTTCAAATTTTTTTTCAACAACTCCGCCGTACAAACGAAACACTTTTGCGTTTGAAACAATGACAATTTTTTTTGTTTTTTCCGAAAGGCAATTCTTTGCCCATTCGCCGCTTTTTATCAAAGAGTCGTGTCCGATTTCGATGTCGTATTGATGCGGATTTTGTTCGAGCCGAACGAAAACTTTTTCCATAATCTACTTTTACCACATAACGGAAAAGACAAACGGTTTTTTAGAAAAAACTGCAAAATGACGGAAGATTTACAAAGTTTATTTTGAAAAAACGGGCTGGAATTTATGAACGGGAAGACTAAATCTTAATCTAAAAAAGAGAGCAGGCGAAGCAACGTGGAAGTGTACCGCACCTGCCAATTCATGGTTACTGTCCTCACCCCAGCAACCACTGGAAACGGAGGCATTGCCTCACGTTTCGGTTTTTCAAATATACAATTTTCTATTTTAATTTGGCAAGCGCGGTAATCAGCTTTTAATTCAGTCAGGGCAAAATTAGATAATCGGAAACTACTTCAAGCTCGATTTCAGGAAAACTTTCTTTGATTGCTTCACGCATTTTTTCTACGGATTCAGAAACCTTGCCTGATTCCGACTCGAAGACTTGCCTGCGCTGTTCGGCAGATTTCCACTGCGCGTAGCCGTAATAAATTCCGTCGCTTCCGCGATGCAGGCGCGAACCGAGCGAATCGTGTTTTTCCTGCAAATAAGCGGTTCTTGCCGACCAATTTTCGACAAATTGTTGTTCGAGATTCGGGTCAACGCGCCATCGGTATAAAACGACAAACATAGTTTTATCAACCCAAACCCTTTTTGATAATTTCTGCCAAACCGTTTGCCTGCGTTTCAATCGCCGTCTGATTTTCGCCTTCAATCATCACTCGCGCAAGATTTTCCGTTCCCGAATAGCGAAGCAGAAGACGACCTTTTGCGCCGAGTTCCTCTTCGAGTTTGGCGGCGGCTTCGGCAATTTCCGCGACCGATTCAAACGGCAATTTTTCGCGCACTTTGACATTGACCAAAATCTGCGGAAATTTTGTAAAGCCTTCGGTCATTTCTGATAAACTCTTGTCTTTTGCCATCATTGCTTCGAGCAAAAAAAGCGTGGTCAACATTCCGTCGCCGACCAGACTGTGAAACGGAAAAATGATATGTCCCGATTGCTCGCCGCCGACGGATGAATTCGTATCGAGAAGTTCCTGCAAAACGTATTTGTCGCCGACTGCCGTTCGCACAAGTTTTATATTTTTTGATCCGAGCGCGATTTCCAGACCGATGTTGCTCATTACGGTAGCGACAACCGTTTGATTATTTAATTTACCGGCTTCTTGCAGATGATTTGCCATTATCCAAAGCACCGCGTCGCCGTCAACCAAATTTCCCTTTTCGTCAACAAACAGTGAGCGGTCGGCATCGCCGTCAAACGCCACGCCGAAATCCGCCTCTTCGTCCAAAACTCTTTTTTGCAGATTTTCCAGATGCAGCGAGCCGCAATTTTCATTGATATTTTCTCCGTCGGGCGCATCGTTGATGATTATTAATTTTGCACCGAATTTGTGGAAAAGTTTCGGCGCAAGACTTGATGCCGCGCCGTTGGCGCAATCCAACACTATCTTAGAATTTTCAAGCGACAAATTTTTGAATTCCTCGCCGAGATAGTTCAAATACAAATCTTGAAATTCGGAAGATTTAGAATTATCAACCACATCAATTTTTGAATTTTGAATTTTGAATTTTGAATTATCGAAGATGTCTTTCTCGATTTGCCTTTCGATTGCTTCGTCAATCTTTCTGCCGGTCGGCAAAAAGATTTTGATGCCGTTATCCCGGAACGGATTGTGCGACGCGCTGATGACAATGCCCGCGTCGAAATCGAATTTTTTTGTTAAGAAAGCAATGCCCGGTGTCGTGATAATTTCCGCCGACTCACAGGTTGCGTCTTCCGCGCCTGCGCCCGTGTGAAACGCTTTTTCAATCCACGCGCCCGATTCGCGCGTGTCGCGCCCCGTTACGAAACTCGGCTTTCGTCCGAGTTTTTCCTGAAACTGTCTGGCTAGAGAATTGCCGACAATTTCTATCGTTTTCGCGTCAAGCGGAAACACGCCCGCTTCTCCGCGCATTCCGTCTGTTCCAAAAAGTTTTTTCATAAGTTTCGCCCGCGAGAAAGAAATTTCAGTTATACCGAAAAATCAGCGTTATCACAAATCCGACTGTCCATAAGGCAAAGTTGTGGAAACCATAAATTATTCTCAAAGCATTTGACAACCTTTAGCATTTTGCGCGAATCTTTATAAATGCGAATTTCTTAATTCGCATATTCATTTCGAGATTCTGCAAACATCTCGCTCTTAATTTCAAATCTCCAAACAACGCATTATGAAATCAAAAGTTTTAATCGGACTCGTCTTTTTTATTGTTTCGTCAACCGGCGCATTTTCTCAAACGGTCACACCGTCACCGTCACCGATTAGAATGCGTGTTGTTGGAACAAATTCGACTGCATCGCCAACTCCAACACCTGCGAGAGGCGTTATCGAAACCAATAATTTGCCTTCGCCGACCCAAACTCCGCCAACAAGATCTATTGCGCCGCCTCAACCACCGATTATCATTGCCACTCAGAGTAATCCGATAACAACTTCCACGCCGCTGCCGCCGCCGACTTTTTATAAACCTCTGAGTTTCGGACAAATCAAAAGCAAAATCGCCGAAGCCAAACGACAAATGGCGGCACGCCCGATTCCGACTGCTATGACCGACAGTTTTTTGATGACCGATATTATTCGCGTTGCATTTTACGATTACGTAACCTCGCAGGTTGATTATATCGTGATGACGAAAACGGCGTTTCTATCTCGTAACGCGGAGATTGCAGTAACAACTGCAAACGGTAAATTCGTTACGGCTCGCATCATTCGCGCAAACGGTGTCAACACGCCCGTGATGATTATCGACCAGGAAAATCGGGCGCATTTGCCCTTGCTTGTGCAATATCCGATTGAGCGCAACGGTTCATATGCGGAAACGGCTTATTACATCTCGACTCATCCGGGAATAGTTACGCCGGAAGTCGTTAACGCCGGTCGAATTTATATGCGAAACACGCTCGACGTTGCGCGGGAGAGTTTGCAGAAAAAAGGAATTTTTATTTCGCCGCAGGTAATTGATATGGCGGAAAGATTGAGCATTGTCGAACACATTGACCATCAGCGTTTTTGGAGTGAATATAACCAAACTCTGTTCAATGAAATTTACGCGCTTTACGCTTTGAACGAAGGGCAAACATATCGTTATTCAGTCAGTTCGGCGGGCGCGGGGGGTATGGTGCAGATGATTCCCTGGACTTACAATATGGTTCGCACCAGATATTATAATGTCGGTTTGATACCCGATTTTGTCGAAGGGATGCGAAATCACCCGAATGCGGCGCAAGCAATGCTGCTTTATATGCAGATGACCTGGAGCGATTTGCTTTCAAGCGAAACGGTTGCCGGCGCCATCGAAAGCGGAATTGCGACACCGGCGGAATTGATGTCGGCGGGCTACAATTCAAATCCGGCAAAATTAGCAGGCTACATCCGGCGCGGCGGCGCAAATTGGAAGACATTGATTCCGCGCGAAACAAAAATCTATCTGCAAATCAACGCCGCGATGGACAGATATGTCCCGTATATTCCGAGAAGCAAATAAACGGAAAACGGATAATGGATAATGGATAATGAAAAAGATGTCTTCACATTATCCATTATCCATTATCCGTTATCCATTTCTTGCCGTATTTCTGCAAAAGTTTTCCCGACTAAATTCCTGCCTAAAAAACTTCCATTTTGCGTAACCTCGGCAATTACAAAATCGGGCGCGGTGAACCTTTTCATTTCCTCTTCCGTTTGAAATAAAACCTTTACCAAACTCAAGCCCCACAACGGATTCAGAAAAACATCAATCGTTACGGACTTGCCGTTCACTTCAAATGGATAACGGTTAAAACGCAGTTCGTTAGTTTCGACTCGTTCGTTTTTCCGCACTTCTCTGCCTTCAAAATGCTCAAACAATTGATGTTCGGCTTCGTTCAAACAGATCTCGGAAACCAGCCAGCCGGATAAATCATCGGATTGAATTTGATTTTGCTGCTGCAAAAGCCAAAACCATTCTTTGGTCTGCGGAACCCGAATCGTCCGCAGGCGCAATCGCGTGTCGTCAATGTAGTTATCAAAAATCTGTAGATGCTCGCTCGCTCTGGTCAGAGGTTCAGGCAAATCCTGCATCAGAAAAACGCGGCGCAGTTCGGTTCGGTAGGTTTTGTCCATTTCTGTCGAATGATTTATACTCGTTTATTTTTAATCTTATTTTAATCGTTCGGGAGATTTTATGCGTTTTCAAAATCTATTTTTTACCGCAATTTTGATATTTTCATTTGCTTTGATCGGCTGCACGAATACCGAAACGCCGATTAACAAAACCGATACCAAACCGGCTAACACAAATGCTTCAACAACGAATACGGACAATCCGCTGGCGACAACAAGAAACCCTATATCAGCTACCACCAACAACGCGCCGACGCTCGCGCCCGTTGTGCAAAACTTTTACGAAGCATTAAATAAGAAAGACGATGCCGGCGTAAAAAAATCTCTCTCACAATCGGCGTTAAAGTATTACGAAACGGAAGCTAAAGCCGAGAAGAAAACCGCGCTCGTTTATTTGTCGGAAGCCGAAGACCCGACCGGCGAGAAACGCGAAGTCCGCAATGAAAAAATCGAAGGCGAAACGGCTGTCGCCGAAATAAAAGGCGGAAGTTTGGGTGTTTGGACACCAATCAAATTCGTGCGCGAAAATGGCGAATGGAAATTTGCTTCGCCGGAAGACAGTCTTTCATTGCAAAACATTCCTAAGACTTCCGTAAATTCTAATTCGGCAAAACAATAATTTTTGAGAAAATTTTGTATGGGCGAGGTTTGTTCCCGCCCGTTCCGTTTTAAAATAAGAACGGGCGAGGACAAGCCCCGCCCATACAAAATGCTGCCCGAAAATTGTTTTAACCAGCCGCTTTTGCCTCCGAAGATTGATAAGGCGGCAAAACTACCCGCGCAGGTTTTTCCCTTTTCAAACCCAACGCCCAATCCGCCTGCATCAGCGTGTGAATATCGCGCGTTCCCTCATAAATAATCGCGGCTTTGCAGTTTCGCAAATATCTTTCTACCGGATAATCGTTCGTATAGCCGTTCGCGCCGTGAATTTCAATTGCCATCGAAGCGGCAATTTCCGAGCGCGTCGTCGCCTGCCACTTTGCCAGACTCGCGGCTTTTGCCGAAGGCTTTCCTTCGTTTTTCAAATAACCGCATTTCAGCCACAAAAGGTGCGACATTTCATAATCGGCTTCCATCTCGGCAATTTTTTGTTTGACAAGCTGGAAATTGGCGATTTTTTGATTTTGCACTTCGCGCGTGTTGGCGTAGGCAACCGACGCATCACGAGCCGCGCGAATCACGCCCGTTGCGCCGGAGGCAACCGTATATCTTCCGTTTTCAAGCGAAAACATCGCAATCTTAAAACCTTCGCCTTCGAGCCCAAGCATATTTTCCTGCAGCACGCGAACGTCTTGCAACGAAAAATATCCGGTATTTCCTGCTTTGATGCCGAGTTTGCCGTGCAGAGTCCCGGACGAGAAACCCTGCATCGTGCGCTCGACGATAAAGCAGCTCATTCCCGTGTGGTCGCGGTTTTTGCGTTTTTCTTCGTCCGTCCAGCAGAAAAACAAAAAATGGTCGGCAACATCGCCCAAAGAAATCCACATTTTTTCACCGTTCAGAATCCATCCGTCGCCGTCGCGCTTCGCGCTCGAACGCATTCCGACAACATCAGAACCCGCGTTTGGCTCGGTCAAACCGAATGTCGCAATCTTTTCGCCCTTCGCCTGCGGCACAAGATATTTCTGCTTTTGCTCTTCAGTTCCCCAACTAAAAAGACTCAACGAATTCAGCCCGACGTGAACCGACATCGCCACGCGCAAAAAAGTATCGCACGCTTCGAGTTCCTCGCAGACCAAACCCAAAGAGATATAATCAAAACCCGCACCGCCGTATTGTTCAGGAATGCACACGCCCAAAAGTCCGAGTTCCGCCATTTTGTCGAAAACCGAACGCTCAAAATGCGCCTTTTCATCCCACTCTTTAATGAAGGGCGCGACTTCACCCGCGCAAAATTCGCGGACGGTTTTTTGTAATGCTCTATGTTCTTCGGTCAATTCAAAATCAATCACAAATTTTATTTCCTTCTAATAAATTATTAAAATAAGAGTTTTCAACTTTAAGTATTTTACCATTTTCGAATAAATTTGCACTTTTTGAAAAATGGAATTTAAAATCAAAATTCTCGCCTGTGTTAATCTAGGTTTTTAAAATTTATGATTTCAATTTCCGAAGCCTTTAAAATTATCGAACGACAAGTCCGTAAATTGCCGACTGAAACAGTTGATTTAGCTGAAGTTCGCGGGCGAATTTTAGTCGAAGAGATTTTTGCCGATATGGATTTGCCGCCGTTTGACCGCTCGCAAATGGATGGGTTTGCCGTGAAAACCGAAGATACGAAGAGCGTTCCCGCAAAACTCAAAATCATCGGCGAATCGGCGGCGGGAATCGGTTTTGACGGAGAAATGAACGGCGGCGAAGCAGTCAGAATTATGACCGGCGCGAGATTGCCGAGAGGCGCGGACGCGGTGCAAAAAGTCGAACTCGTAAAAGAAGGCGAACCGAATGCCGAAAACGAAAGTTTCGTCACGATTTTGGAATCGGTCAAGGAAAAACAAAACGTCATCAAACGCGCCGAGGAAATTCGAGAAGGCGAAAGAATTTTTGAAACGGGTGAAATTGTTTCGGAGAATATGATTGCGCCGCTGGCAGCTTTTGGTTATGCAAAAGTGAAGGTTTTTCAGAAACCGCAAGTGGCGATTTTAGCGACGGGAAGCGAAATTGTTGAAATAAATCAAAAACCGAAGCAAGACCAGATTCGTAATTCCAACTCGATGACGCTGAAAGTTTTAGCCGAAAAATGCGGCGCGGAAGTTGAAATTTTGCCGATGGTCAAAGATGATATTGAGAATCTCAAAATGCAAATTGCCGAAGCGGTCGGGCTTCTGCACTCCAAAGTCCAAAGTCCAAAGTCCAAAGTCCAAAACGAGAAATCTAAAGTTCAAAACGAACAATCCAAAATCCAAAATCTAAAATCCAAAATCCTGATAATCAGTGGCGGCGTTTCGGTTGGCGATTATGATTTTACGAAACCGGCTTTGCGCCAGCTTGGAGCGGAAATCTTTTTTGAACGAGTTTCATTGCGTCCGGGCAAACCGACGGTTTTTGCAAACTTGAATGAAACTTTGATTTTCGGACTTCCGGGAAATCCGGTTTCGGCTGCCGTTACGTTTCATCTGTTTGTCCGCGCGGCAATTTTGCGAATGCAGGGCGCGAAAAATTGCGAACCGCAAAAAGGTTTTGCCGTTTTGCAGCATAAAATAAAAGGCGCAAAAGAACGCGACTCATTTTTGCCCGCCTTTGTCGAAACAAACAAAAAAGGAAAACTCGTCGTCGAATCGCTGCGCTTTAGCGGCTCTTCAAACTTCATCGCTTTTGCACGCGCCAATGCTCTGGTTTTTGTGCCTCAAGGCAAATCGCTCGAAGCGGGCGAAGTTGCAGAAATTATATTTTTATAGCTTTGTCAGAATAAGAAACAGGGCACGGGTATTTATGCAGATGGCGGAAACACGCACGAAGTAAGTGTGTTTTTGCGCCCTTACTTCGTGCGGGCTTCTGCATTTATTGAAAAATTAAA
>Ga0136617_10005262_pt1 | contig 11565 bp, 14 predicted proteins | sample AntDrymUQ3222106_2_FD_129672 | JGI IMG/M metagenome (GOLD analysis project Ga0136617, IMG submission 129672) | Polar desert sand microbial communities from Dry Valleys, Antarctica - metaG UQ322 (21.06) | ecosystem: Environmental > Terrestrial > Soil > Desert | place: Antarctica: Dry Valley...
TGAAACGTAGCCTTCGTCTATGGCTTCAAAATCCGTGCCGCCTTCGGCGTGAAAACCGCTTCGCTCTTCACCAATCCAGTAATATAATTTTCCGCGCGGGTCGGTGTGTTCGGAAATAATCGGTCGCGCGTCTTTGAAACCTTGTTTCGTAACGCGAATTCCTTTTATTTCCCTTTTCGGGATATTTATATTTAAAAGCGTTCCTTCGGGCAAGCCCTCATTTAATGATTTAGCAACCATTTCTTTGGCGATTCGCGCCGATTCGGTAAAATCGTAATTTCTGCCTGCGACTAAACTAAACGCCAAGCCTGGAACGCCCAAAATCGTTGACTCTAAAGCGCCCGCGACAGTTCCCGAATAAGTTGCGTCGTCGCCTAAATTCGCGCCGTGATTGATTCCCGAAGCGCAAATATGCGGGCGCAATTCAATCGGCAGAATTCGGTTTAAGGCAAACGTAACGCAATCAGTCGGCGTTCCGTCAACCGTCCAATGCTGCTCGTCAATCTGCCGAATGCGAAGCGGACGCGACAAAGTTAAACTATGCGAAGCGCCGCTCATTTCCGATTCGGGCGCAACGACGAACACATCGCCTATTTCGCGTAAAGCGTCCTCTAAAGCCGTAATGCCTTCCGAATGAATTCCGTCGTCGTTGGTTATTAAAATACGAGGTTTTTCCCGATTCATAAATAAAAAGATGCGTGATGTGCGAACAGTTTAACAAAAAACGTTTCTCGCATCACGCATCGGTGCGTCGCAAAATTACAGAAAAATTATCTATTCTGGTTTTGATTCTGGTTTTGATTTTGATTCATCGGTCGCGCCGTCGGGCGGAAACGCTTGCGGTTACGCTTGCGCGCGTTTGCCGATTTGAGCTTCGCCTTTTGTCCGGGCGGAACGAAATGCGCGTGTTTTTTCAAATCTTTAATTATCTCTTCGGTAATCACTTTGCGCTTAAAACGGCGCAACGCGCTTTCGATAGATTCGTTTTGATTAACTGCTACAAAAGCCATTCTGGTTTATCACACTCCCGTTTGCTCGAATTGTCAGCCGACAGAGCAAACTAAGATTAAACACTTTTTCCAGCGCGTTGGCAAGTTTGGGGCTACTGCAAAGACTTTAAGACAACCGCTCGGAAAATTATTTGAATTTTGATAACAATGTTAAAATTAAACGCGTGAGGTTAAGATATGCAGTTTGTTTCCGAAAGAATAACGATTGACGACAAAATCTGTAACGGCAAGCCGACAATTCGCGGCAAGAGAATTACAGTGCAGACCGTTTTGGAATTTTTAAGCGCGGGCGAGAGCGTCGAAGAAGTTCTCAATCAATATCCTTCGCTCGAACGCGAAGACATTGCAGCTTGCTTGGAATTTGAGATTAGAACAAAACTTGTGTCCAAAGCACAAAAAACTATTTTTGCTGATTATATTGATAAAACGGAGAAAGACGGCATTAAACAAATTATACGATTAAGTTTTGGTGTGTTTTTTGGAATCCTCGGCGTTTATTTGGAACTGCGGGGAATTGACGCCAAACATGAATTTTTTGCGTATATTCTTTGGCAAGCTCCCGTTTATCTTTTGGCAATGATGTTTGAAATTTCTAAAAGCCTCTTCTTTTTAATTACATTTTTTTGGTGGTTCATATTTGGAGTTTTATTAGCCTCTCTCCTTGTATACATAAAAAATTACATTAATTCCATATACGAGAACTTAAGGTAAATTTGTGTTTGTATAATAAATGTTTCAATCAATCCATTTCAATGCAAAACCTCGCGCCACGACGAACGCTTCAAAACCGGAAGTAATCGAAAAATTAAAACAAATAGTCGGCGCGGGAAATGTTTTAGTCGAGCCGGACAAAGTCGAGCCTTACGGCGCGGATGCGGTCAAGGAAAAATTCCCGCCCGAAGCGGTTGTGTTTCCTGAAACAACGGCAGAAATGGTTGAAATTCTTAAACTCGCCAACGAGTATCTTTTTCCCGTCACGGCTCGCGGCGGCGGCGTTGGTTACACGGGCGGCGCAGTTCCTGTTGACGGCGGAATCGTTATCGGTACGGACAGAATGAACAAAATTATCGAAATTAGTCCTGATGATTTATATGCGATTTGTCAGCCGGGAATTACAACTTTTGCTTTACAGCAAGCAGTTGAAAAACACGGCTTACTTTTTCCGCCCGACCCGGCGAGTTATAAAGATTCTTTCATCGGCGGCAATATCGCGGAAAACGCGGGCGGAATGCGAACACCGAAATACGGCGTGACGAAACATTCGGTTTTGGGTTTGGAAGTTGTCACGGCGACAGGAGAAATTATCAGAACGGGCGGCAAAACGGTAAAGAATGTTGTCGGTTTTGATTTGACCGGATTGATGTGCGGCTCGGAAGGACTTTTGGGAATTATCACAGAAGCGACTTTGAAACTTTTGCCGATGCCCGAAGCGACTTCGACTGTCCGTGCCAATTTCAAAACGATGGAAGAAGCGTGCCAAGTCTTAACTAAATTCACGCCCGAAAGCTTGCTGCCAATGGCGATGGAAGTTATTGATAAATACTGCATCGAAGCCGTCGAGGGAAATTTCGCTTTTGGACTTTCAAAAGACGCGAACGCGATTTTGCTGGTCGCGGTTGACGGCTCGCGCGAAGAAGTTGAGAAAAACGCGCAGACAATTGAACGAATCATCAAAGAAAACGGCGGCTTTGATGTTCTTCGCGCCAAATCAAAAGACGAAGAAGACCGGCTTTGGGACGTACGCCGCGCCATTTCCCCGTCCTTGATGAAATACGGAACGCTGAAAATCAACGAAGATGTCGTCGTGCCGCGCTCTCGCGTTCCCGAACTAATCGCGCAAGTCGAAGAAATCGGGCGCAAATATAATACATTTGTGGCAAACTTCGGACACGCGGGCGACGGTAACATTCACGTCAATTTCTTGTGCGATAAAGAAAATCTCGAATCAATCGCCCGCGCCCGTCAATGTGTGAAAGAAACCTTTGCTTTGTCCGTCGAACTCGGCGGCTCTATTTCCGGCGAACACGGCATCGGCTACGTCAAAGCCGCTTACCTTGATATGGCGATTGACGCGCCGACGTTGGAAATTATGAAAAGCATCAAAAAAGTATTTGACCCGAACGGTATTTTGAATCCGGGCAAGATATTTTTATAATAAGAGAAAAATTATGGGGCAATTAAAGACACGACAAAACGACCAAAGCGTTGAAGATTTTCTGAATGAAATTACGGATGAGAAAAAACGGGAAGATAGTTTTACAATTTTAGAGTTGATGAAAAAAGCGACCGGGCAAGAGCCGAAAATGTGGGGCGCGAATATCGTCGGCTTTGGAAGTTACAACTACAAGTACGAAAGCGGGCGCGAAGGCAAATGGTTTTTGGCAGGCTTTGCGCCGCGTAAGGGAAATTTGACGCTTTATATTATGTCCGGTTTTTCAAAATACGCGAAACTTCTGGCAAAGTTGGGCAAACACAAAACGGGTAATTCTTGTCTTCACATCAACAAAACGGAAGATGTAAATTTGGACGTTCTGCGAGAAATGATAGAAAAATCGGTTGACGCGGTAACGAGTGGAAAAATAAAATTGTAGTTTATGAAAATCATTGTTTCCTTTTTATTGGGTTTGTTTTTATTCGCATTTGCAGGCAGCGATGGTTTTGCTCAGCACAGAAAACTCACGGTCATCTTACTGCGGCACGCGGAAAAGGACATCTCGGAAAATGCCGACAGCGCAAATCCGGAGCTTTCAGCGGAAGGAAAGTTGAGAGCGCAAAATCTTGTAAAAATAATAAATAAATATAATCCCGACGCGATTTATTCCACAAATTACATTCGGACAAGAGCAACGGTGATGCCGCTTGCGGGGAGTAGAAGAGCGATGATTTTTGTCTACGACCCGCAAAATTTGAATCAAATGGTTGATTTGATAATGTCGGGAAAGCTAAAGAGAATTGTTGTCGTCGGACATAGCAACACAGCGCCGCAACTCGCAAATTTGCTGATAAAACAAGACAAATATAAAACTCTCGCCGAATCCGAATATGATAAAATCTGGATTATAAAAATTAAAAAGAATAAAAGAAAGCCGAATAAAATCAGAGAGAAAGTTATTACATATTAAATTTTATTTCGGCTCCCAAAGTTCGATTTTGTTGCCCTCGATGTCGAGAATCCAACCGAACTTACCATAATCGCCGTCTTCGATTTCATCAAAAACTCGAACTCCTTCACCGCGTAAAGTTTCAAGAAGCGCATCCAAATTTTCCACGCGAAGATTGAGCATAAATTCTTTTGCGGAAGGATCGAAATACTGTGTATCCTGCTTGAAAAGCGAAAACGCCGTCCAGCCCTTTTCTTTTTTCTGAAACTGAAAATCGGAATAAATCTTACCGCCGAAATCAATGCCGAGATGTTGTTCATACCACGCGGCAAGCGCCTCTGGGTTTTGCGCCTTGAAAAATATGCCGCCGATGCCGATTACTCTTTTCATAAATTTTTATTTGAAGAAGTTTAACCACAGATTATCACAGATAAACGCAGATTTTAATTTTATCTAATAGAGGCTTTTCTATATCCGTTTGAGATTAAATTTTGTAAAATTAAATTATGCGAAAACGCTTTGTCATTCACGAGCATCACGCCACGCGTCTGCATTTTGATTTACGTTTGGAGATCGGCGGCGTGTTGAAAAGCTGGGCTGTTCCGAAAGGCGTTTCGATGAATCCGCAGGAAAAAAGATTAGCCGTTCACGTGCCTGACCATTCACTCGGTTATATCGGTTTTGAAGGAACGCTTGCAGAGGGAACGTACGGCGCGGGCGAGGTGAGAATTTGGGACAACGGCGAATTTGAAACGGAAAACGCTGGTGAACAATTGCGAAAAGGAAAGCTCGTTTTTACCGTTTACGGCAGGAAATTAAAAGGCGAATTTACGCTCTTAAAGATGTGGAATCAGGAAAAAAATTGGCTGATTATAAAATCGCGCGATGAATTTGCCGATAAGAATTGGAAACTTGAAACGGTTCTCAAGCCGAAAAAATAGACTATTTAAGACACTTTAGTAGATTTATCTTTACCGAAAATCAGATAGATTAAGAAAGAGTTAATAGCAGCAAAAGAAAGAAATATTACTGTGAACATTTCAAGTCCTGCGCCGTGAAATAAAGCCCACAAAAATAAGATTGTTACAAGACTCCAGGGTAAAGTTAAGACGAATAAAACTAATGTCCAACCAGTATTGATAGAACCTTCAAAATTGAAAGCAAAAAATATACAAGCTGTTACAGAAATTAGGTAAATTACTATGGCTATCAAACATTTTTTCGTTCTCGGAGACATTACTTTTATATTCTATGCTAAAACTTTTCTTTGTTCCATCATTGCAAAATAAACGGCGATAAAAACCGCTACGACCATAATTGCCGAAGCCGTCCAGAAAGTTCTTTGAATTGTGGAATTGTCAACTTGATCGAAAGCGTTGTTGAGAAGAACGCCGCCGACTGCCGGACCGATGGCGCGGGCGAGACTTGCGCCTGACTGCATTGTGCCGAGGGCTTTTCCCTGTTCGTTTTCGTCTGATACTTTCGACACCAGACTTGTCAGAGCAGGCGACGCCATTGAATTTCCGATTGACAAAAACGCAATAACCGCGAGCAATCCGGTTAGTCCGCCGATATCGGGACTTATGTACGGAACGATAAAAAGGCTCGCCGTCATCATCAAACAACCGACAATCATTAATGGATTTTCTCCGAATTTATAAACGAGCTTGCTGAAAAATCCGCCCTGGAAAACGACTGCCAAAATTCCGATAAAAGCAAAGATATAACCGTTTTGTTCGGCGCTGTAGCCAAAGCGAAAAATTGTGAAAAGCACAAAGGCGTAAGTCATTATCGAAAACGAAACGACGAGAAAAAAATAGACAGCGGTTAATGTTCCGAAACGCGCGTCCTGCAAAGACTCGAAAATTTCGACGATGCGGTTTTTGCGTTTTTTAGTGGCGTCAAAAGAATTTTTGTTGACCGTTTCGGGCAAGATAAAGTAAAGCAAAACCGCATTAACAAAAGACAAAACGGCGGCGAATAGAAACGGAACGTAAATTCCGAAGCGGCTCAGGATGCCGCCGATTGCCGGACCGAAAATGAATCCGAGACCGAAAATCGCGCCGAAAAGTCCCATCCCTTTCGCGCGATTTTCCCGCGTCGTTACGTCGGCAATATAAGCTTGCGCCGTCGAGATATTTCCGCCCGTAATGCCGGAAATAATTCTTCCGGCGAAAACCATCCATAACGTCCACGCAAAACCGATGAAAAGATAACCAACCGCCGAACCCAAAAGTGAGAAAAACAAAATCGGGCGACGCCCGACTCTATCGGAGAGGCTACCCAAAACGGGCGAGAAAATAAATTGCATAAAGCTGTAAGAAGCAAAAAGCAGTCCGATGTCGAAAGGCGTGGCGCGAAACGCTTCGCCTTCGACGTAATACGGCAACGCGGGAATGACGATTCCGAAACCGATAAGGTCAATAAAAACCGTAATGTAAATGATTATGAGAGGTTTGGTGAAAAACTTTTCGTTTGATTGGTTATCCGTTTGAAAAGAAGCATTTTCGGTTTCCTGATTCATTAGCAAAATTATATAAAAGCGTTGGCGCGAGGGCGAATACAGATTGCAGATTCCAAATTCCAGATTGTATGTGGCAGATTAAATTCGCGTGATTACAATCTGCAATTTTCGATAGTGTCCTAATAGCTTGTTGGTGTAAATCCACTATTCTCAAAAATGTTCCTTTTCTTTATATTACCGAATTATCTCTTGACAACTGTATCCGTTATGGATATAGTTTGGCGTATGGTTGCTGGAAACAAAAAAACATCTCTTACGCCAGCCGTGTTTCATATTCTACTGGCACTCTCAAGTGGAGAACTGCATGGTTATGCGATTATCAAACAGGTCGAAGCGGACTCGCAAGGAAAGGTAAATATGGGAGCGGGAACGCTTTACGGCTCGCTTAAGCGAATGCTCGATGCGGGGTTGCTGAAAGAGAGCGAAAAGCGGGTTGATGTCGAAATGGATGATGCGCGGCGGATTTATTACCGGATTACGGGCGTTGGCGAGAAGGCACTGGCGGCAGAACTTGAACGCTACAGGCATATTGTCGGAGTAGCAAAGAAACTTGAATTAATTCCGAAAACTTTTTCCTATGAAGTTTGAGAAAGAAACAGTTCGCATTCTCTACAAAAAACTCCTTGCTCTTTATCCGCGACTGTTCAGGGAGCAATTTGGAGAGTCTATGGAGCAAACTTTCAATGACCTCTACCACGAACGGAAACAACAGGCAGGGCAAGGATTGTTTGGCTTTGTGTTATGGATGTCCATCGAAACATTCGCGGGCGTTATTAAGGAACATTTGATTCAAATCAAAAGAGGAGCAAATATGGAAAATACTATTTCAAACCACAAATCAGCGGCAATTGTCGGTTTTCTTTCAGCTATGCCTTTGGCAATTCTGCTTTTGATACAGGTGTATGACATTGAGCCGTTAAAGGGTTTTTTTGAAACATTGACGACGGAAGCAGATGGTCATCAGATAAGCGCTCTCGGAAGGATTTTCGAAGCCAGCGCACTTTTACTTTTACCGCTAGGATTTGTTATCAGTCTTGTCCCGGTAATGCGAAATGTGCGGGCAGGCGATGGTTTAACGGCAAATCCCGTCAATCTCTTAATTACCGTCGCGCTTTTCATCTTTATTGCAATACTCGTAATCAGCATTATAATTGACCAATATCCTTGTTGGATTGGCATTCCGAACTGCGATTAGAAAGAATGTGAAATAACTGCACTACGCTTTTTAAAAGTCAACAAACAATATTTGCCAGCAACACACTATTAGGACACTACCCAATTTCCTAAACTTTTTCCCCGACAACCAAAGTTGCTTTCACCGAAAAGCAAAACGAAAGCGTTCCGTCGTCGGCATCTATTTCTTGAGCGAGTTTTCGGCGCACTCGCTCTTGCTCGTCAGCGTCGAGAAACTCCAGCCAAACCGGAAATAGAAAATTTTCAATCAATGGCGAATTAACGAATTCCGTGCCGTTTTCAAACTCGAAAATCTCGTTTTTCGTAACCGTTTCGACTTTCGATAAACCGAGTTCTTTAACGGTTTCTTTAAGCCGTGAAACAGTTGGCAATTCGGAAATCAGGCGGTCAACTTCCGTACCTTTTTCGAGCAAGTCCAAATCAAACAATGTTTCCCACAGAAAAGAAAAAATCTCGCCGTAACTTCCCGCCGTCGGCAGAAAAAACACAACTTGACCGGCGGACAAATCAACGATTTCTGCTAAAAAAGAGCATAAGTTTTTCGGCTCGACGAAACTTGCATCGGCTAAAACCGTATCGAAAGTTTCGTCCGGGAAAAATGAAGAAAAATGCACGTCTGCTTTTACAATATCGGCTTTTGCTTTGGCAATAACGTTTAATTCTTCGTTTTCGTTAAAGGCGTCAAGGTGAGAGTCTTCATCCAACTTTTCGCTTAAAGCAAGGGCGTGATTTCCTGTTCCGGCGTTGATGTAGAGAATGCTTCTTTCATTTTTCAACTTAAAATTTTCATCAAAGATATCGGTAAAACGCTCGGTAAAATCGCCCGCAACATACAAATCGCGCAGGAAAGCGAGTTCTTTCGGTGTCTTGTTCATACGAAAATTTTAGCGAAAATAAAGATTTTCTACCACAAAGATTGAAAAGTAAAAAGTAAAAAGGCAAAAGTAAAAAGTTTAGCGATTACCTTTGCTTTCGCTTTTTACTTTGCTAACTTTGCAGTGTAAATTTTATCTAAAAAATTATGTCGAAAACAATCAAAGAATTATTTGATTTAAGTGGAAAAACGGCAATCGTTACAGGCGGTTCGCGCGGGCTTGGAAAAGAAATGGCGGAAGGACTGGCGGAAGCCGGAGCAAGTTTGATGCTTTGCGCCAGACGCGAAGAATGGCTCAATGAAACAATCGAAGAATTTCGCGCGAAAAGTTTCAATGTTGAAGGAAAGATTTGTGATGTTTCAAAGCCGGACGAAATTCAAACGGTGGTTAACGAAACCGTAAAAACATTCGGCAAAATTGATATTTTAATTAATAACGCGGGAATTTCCTGGGGCGCGATGCCGGAAGAAATGCCGCTTGAAAAATGGCAAAAGGTTTTGGACGTAAATTTAACGGGGTGTTTTTTGTTCGCGCAAGCGGTCGGGCGTGAAATGCTGAAACAAAAAAGTGGTTCGATTATTAATATCACTTCGATTTCCGGTATGACATCGAGCGCGAACGGACCTTTTTACGCCGGTTATGCCGCGAGCAAAGCCGGGCTTATCGGCTTGACGCGAGAACTTGCGGCAAGTTGGGGACGCAAAGGAATCAGAGTTAACGCAATCGCGCCCGGATTTTTCCACTCGCGTTTGGCGGACGCCGTAATTGATATTTACGAGCGCTCTATTCAGGAAAACAACGCGATTCCGCGCATCGGCAACGAAGGCGAATTAAAAGGCGCGGCTGTCTTTTTAGCCAGCGCCGCTTCGAGTTACGTTACTGGGCAAACAATCATCGTTGACGGCGGAATGACGATTTGATTTTGGATTTTAGATTTTGGATTTTGGATTAAAAATATCTATATTCATCTATGTTCATTTGCGGCTAAAATAAAATTATGGAATATGGTGCAACGACATTAAATTTAGCTTCGATTATTGAACAGCACGCGCAGCTTACGCCCGACAAAGAAGCGATTGTCTGGGACGACGCGCGTTTAAGTTACGGCAAATTAAACGCGCTTTCCAACCAGGTCGCTAACGCTTTAGTTGAAATCGGTATCGGACACAATGACAAAGTAGCGCTGGTTTGTCCGAATCTTCCCTTTTTTCCGATTATTTATTACGGAATTATGAAAGCCGGCGCTGTTGTTGTTCCGTTAAATGTTTTATTCAAAGCGCGTGAATTTGCTTATCATTTGAAAGATTCTGACGCGAAAGTGGTTTTCGTTTTTGAATGCACGGACGAATTGCCGATGGCGCAAACGGTTAAAGAAGCGTTTGACCAAACGGAAACGTGCGAGCATTTGATTGTGATACCAAAAAATAAAGATGCGCCTAGTCCGTTTGAAAATCACCAGACTTTAACGGAAATCACTTTAGGCAAATCGGAAGAATTTGAAATTTTTCCGACTGCGCCTGACGATACTTGTTCAATTCTCTACACAAGCGGAACAACCGGACAGCCGAAAGGCGCAGAGCTGACGCATCTGAATATCTTTATGAATACGGCTGTTTCATACAATCTACACTTACCTGTTTTAGATTTTACCGACCGCGAGCAGAAAACCGTTTTAATCACGCTGCCGCTTTTTCACACGACCGGACAAACCGTGCAAATGAACGCGAATCTCTACGCCGGAAACCGTGTTGTTTTGCTGCCGCGTTTTGACGCGAAAACGACTCTGGAAACAATGGAAAAAGAGCGCGTGAATTTTTGGGTCGGTGTTCCGACAATGCACTGGGCGATTTTAAAGTATATCGAAGAAAACAATTTTGACGTTTCAAAAATTGTCGAACATTTGAAAGTTCCGACTTCGGGCGGCGCGCCGATGCCGATTGAGGTGATGAAAGATTTTGAGCGTGTTTTTGGTTTAAGAGTTTTAGAAGGTTACGGCTTATCGGAAACTTCGCCGCTCGCGTGTTTTAATCATTTTGAAAAGCCTTCAAAACCCGGAACAGTCGGACAGGCGATTTTCGGTGTCGAAGTAAAGTGTTTTGACGAAAACGATAAAGAAGTTCCTTCCGGGACACGCGGCGAAGTCGTCATTCGCGGACACAATGTAATGAAAGGCTATTACAAACGCCCGGAAGCTACCGCTGAAGCGTTCCGTAACGGCTGGTTTCACACCGGCGATATCGGCATTATGGACGCGGAAGGTTATTTGTCCATCGTTGACCGCAAAAAAGATATGATTTTGCGGGGCGGCTACAACGTCTATCCGCGTGAACTTGAGGAAATCATAATAACGCACGAAGCTGTTTCTTTATGCGCTGTAATTGGTGTTAAAGATGCGCGTTTAGGCGAAGAAGTTAAAGCGTTCGTCGTTCTAAAACAAGGATTCGATTTGTCCGAAAGCGAAATGATTGATTGGTGCAAAACGCAATTTGCGGCAAACAAATATCCGCGTTACGTCGAGTTTCGAGACGAATTGCCGATTGGCGGAACGGGAAAGATTTTGAAGCGCGAATTAAGAGAAGATTAAATATAACTTACCGCCAGCATCTTGATATGAAAGGCTATAATTACTTTTGTGTCAAAACCAACCCTTTTTGAAGCACTTTAGCGGTAATTTATTCGTATTTGGGTTTTATGCCGCAAGTTTGCGGTATAATAACTAGTTAGGCGTCTTGCCTCAGGGTGATTGCGAAGCTAAAGGAAAAGGAGTCTGTCAATGGAAAGAAAGCTGAGGATTGCTCAGTACGGTTGCGGAAAGATGTCCGTCTACACCATGCGCTATGCCATCGAGAAGGGCGCGGAAA
>Ga0136617_10005263_pt1 | contig 11564 bp, 3 predicted proteins | sample AntDrymUQ3222106_2_FD_129672 | JGI IMG/M metagenome (GOLD analysis project Ga0136617, IMG submission 129672) | Polar desert sand microbial communities from Dry Valleys, Antarctica - metaG UQ322 (21.06) | ecosystem: Environmental > Terrestrial > Soil > Desert | place: Antarctica: Dry Valley...
GAAGCGATCAGAATCATTAAATACCGGCAAACGAGGAACTATGCCGCTAGTCTCTCGCATTCTAAGCGACGGCAACTGGAGAAAGAACAACGACTTAACTGCTGAAGTCTCGTTGTAGTACTAGGTAGAACGGCACAATTGTGCCATTCTACCTAGGCTAAATAGCAAGATGATATTTGCAATATTTAGACCATATTTAAACCGACAAATAGCGAATGTAATATGTAGAATATGAGTATCTACTAGTAAACAATTAAAACACAGAATTTATTTATCCATACCAAGCGATTTCGCAACTTACAATTCTCAAACATTCAAAACCATTTTAAGAGAGATAAGAAGTTGATCCAAATTTAACAAATCGAAAAAAACTTTCTATTTGTTGAAGAACCAATAAAACGTATCAAGTATGAATTACCTTGCTTAATTCAATGAATAAAAAAGTTTTTCACTTTATCAAAAATTCTGTTCGAACAATTGGGCTGGCTTTTCTAATTATTTTATTACTGCTCGTCGGTAATAATGTTGCTCAAGATACCGTCACGGGTGCGTTTCAGGGCAATGTCAGTAATAACCAAAATGATGAACCAGTCCCAGGTGCCGCCGTTCAAATTACTAACGAGCAGACGGGCGTGGTCTATAATCTAACGACCGATTCGAAAGGAATTTTCTATCAGGGATTGCTCTCGCCCGGGTTTTACCAAATCAGCATTACCGTCAGCGGATTTCGTTCGAGATTATTGCGCCGTGAAATAAGAGTTTCATTAACTGGCGAAGTCGTGCCGGTACCGGTGTCACTCGAACCTGAAACCCCGACAACCACTTCGACACAACCGTCGCCAGCGATTTTAGAGGAATCCGACAACATTCGGGTTGAGATAAATACCACCGATGCCCGCCGCGACGGTTCATTCAAAGCCGAAATAATCACAAAAATTCCGCTCGGTTCAAACACAGTGACGAGAAGTTTTGATGAGTTAGCGCTGCTACTCCCGGGCGTTGCGCCGCCGCCGCAAACAATCGGCGATGTCGCCGGTCCGGGCGTCGGACCCGGTGTCGGCAGTGCCGGACAATTTGCGGTCAACGGACTTCGGTCACGCGGCAACAATTTCACGGTGGACGGTTCAGACAACAACGACGAAGACATCGGTGTTAGACGACAAGGCTTCGTCGCACTCATCCCGCAGCCGATTGAATCAATCCAAGAGTTTCAGATAATCACCTTGCTTGCACCAGCGCAGTTTGGCAGAAATATCGGAGCGCAAGTCAACGCAGTATCGAAGGCAGGCGGCAATAAGTTTAACGGAACGCTTTATGGTTTCTTTAACTCGAATATATTAAACGCGCGAAACTTCTTCGATACGACTAACGGCAATGACACCGTTGCGCTGAGAAGCGCAACGGGACAAGCAGTGCTTCTAGATGGACAGCCGTTGACAGTCAGAAATCAAAGTGATGGAGAAGATTCATTCACCTTTGGGCAAGCGGGCGGCACATTCGGCGGAGCGATTGTGCAAAACAAAGTATTTTACTTTACATCGGGCGAGTATCAGAAGATAAACGCCATACAGGAGAAGAGTTTTGCCGTGCCGACGATAGAACAACGCGGCGCTTTCAGAACCGGCACAACCGGCGTTTTCAGAGATCCATTTAATAATACTCCGCTTACTAATTCAGCAATACCAAATGCCCCAAGTAGTGCAGCAATACTCAGTTTGTTTCCGTTTGCAAATAATCCGAGCGGAGTTTATGGCGAGAACACTTTTACACAAGTTTTGCCCGCAAGTGGACGCGGCGTAATTTTATCAGGAAGGCTTGATAACAATTTTGCTCTCGGCGGACGGCAGCAATCGTTAACCGGACGTTATAACTTTACCGATGATAATAAAAACATTCCATCAGTTAACGAAGCAATATTTTCTACTGTTCTCTCCAAAATCCAAACACAAAATTTTTCTTTTTTTTTTAACAGTCAGTTGAGCGATTCGGGTTCAAGCAAACCGCTGTTCAACCAGATTCGATTTTCTTTCGGACGAACTCGCCTTAATTTTGATGAAGTTCGAGACACTGAATTTTTAACTCCAAGTGATGATTTCCCTGATACTCCGTTTTTACTCAACACACGCTTACGCTTAAATGTTACGCTGCCGCCGGGACTGGGGCAGCCCAATACCGGCGCAGTTCGCTATAACAGTTTTTTTCCTGCAATCAATGGAGCAATAGTCTCAACTGCCGAACCATTTATTGGTCCGCTCGGTCAAGTCAAGGTTGCAGGATTTAGTTCACTGGGAGTTGATGTTTACAATTTTCCGCAAAGTCGTACGAATAATACATTTCAACTTGCTGATGAATTAACGTATCGCTTAAAAAGCCATAGCCTGGTTTTCGGCGTTGATACTCGCCGGACTGATTTGAATAGCGATTTGCCGCGTCTTGCTCGCCCGCTCGTCACATTTAACGGTGCGCCGCGCTTAATCTTTGAAAACGAAGCGTTTCGTTTTCCCACAGCCAACGATCAGCAACCGATTCTTCGTCCGGAGGATTTGCTCGGACTGACGACCGCCAGCGACTTCTTGCTGACATTTAATGTTGATCGTCTCGACTCAAAAGTTAATCTGCGTTACTATCAGTTGAATTTTTACGGGCAGGATACGTGGCGCGTTCGCCCAAATTTGTCCGTTTCTTACGGCTTGCGTTATGAATATAATACGCCTGTTAAAGAGCGCGACCGATTAATTGAGCAAACTTTTACCGACGAGCGATTGTCCATCGTGCCAGGCTTAAATCAATTTCTTGACGGGCGCACTTCACTTTACGAACCGGATTTGAATAATTTTGCTCCGCGCGTCGGCATCGCTTATTCCAAACCGTTTTTTGGAAACAACCGGTTGAGCGTTTTTCGCGCCGGTTACGGCATCTTCTACGACCAGATTCTCGGCGCGGTCGTCAATCAATCGCGCAATGTTTTCCCAACTTTTTTGACGCTTAATTACGGCGGCTTAAACAGCCGCTCGCAAACGGCTTTGGTTTTGTTTAATCCAGGAAGAACGACGACCGCGAACAATCAAGGCGTTAATTTTCCGTTAAATACTTCAGGAACAGTCAACATATTTAATCCGGGTTTGAATTTGCTTGAGTTTATCCAAAATGACCGTCAATTTTTTCCGAATGCTATCAACGTTACGCTTCCGGCGCGAGAACTGGAAATGCCGATGGCTCACCATTACTCGTTTGTTTACGAGCAGCAATTAAGCTCAAATTATTCGTTGTCCATAGGTTACGTCGGCACGCTCGGGCGAAAACTGCTGCGATTTGAAACTCCGAACTTAGGTTCGAGCATTACGACTGCGCCAACTTTACTGCGAACTATTCCGATACCGACAGCGAACGGAGAACTTTTTATTCCAATCTCCGAAGGAAGAGTTTTCAATCCGAATCGTCCGGTCGGCGACATCGGTGCGGTGAATTTGTTTACGACAACTGCCAGTTCAAATTATAATTCGCTGCAAACACAACTGCGCACCCGGTTTGTAAATTCTTTTGACTTTCAAATGTCATATACGTTTTCGAGCGTAACGGACGACGTTTCCGACGTTTTTGATTTAGCCGGAGCCTCGGTTTTGCCGCAAAACAGTTTGACCTTAGCCGGCGAACGCGCTCCGGCAAATTTTGATGTGCGTCATCGTCTAAGCTATAATGTGATTTACGATATTCCACAGTTACAAGGGAACAATAGATTTTTGAATTGGCTAACGGACGGTTTGCAGATTGCAAGTATTGGTCGTTTTCATACCGGACAACCATTCACGGTCAACAGCATTATTGATGTGAATTTGGACGGTAACTTAACCGACAGGTTGAACAATACAAACGGACTGGTCGCAACCGGGGACGGGCGACAACCATTGCGATTGGAAACAAATAATCCTTTTACGCTTCTTGCACCGTTCGGGCAAGATGGTCAAATAGGGCGAAACAGTTTTCGTGCGGGAAAAGTTCTCGAACTTGATTTGTCTTTTATCAAACGCTGGACTTTCAATAATCAAAGTTTGCTTTTCCGGACCGACGTTTTCAATTTTATCAATCGGGCAAATTTCGGAGTTCCAATTCGGTTTTTAGAAGCTCCGGGATTCGGACGCGCAACCAACACGATTACGCCTGCCCGACGTATTCAGTTTTCACTTAAATATGCCTTTTAGCTCTAAGGAGATTTGCTATGTCACGAAATACTTTTCGCCAAAGCCATTTATTTACTTTTGTTTTATTTGTTGTTTTCAGTTGCGCCTTTTTGGTTTATCCACAACCGGTGCAAATGGACAGTTCAATTAATCTTGGGTCCACATCAACGACAAGCGGTCAAACGAGAATTATAAGCCAATTTGATTTCCTGACTAAGCCTAATTTCTCAGATTGGTTTGGAGCGAAATTTAATAATGCTGATGCAAATACTTCCACATCTTCTTTTGCTCCGACGGCAACTTTCGGCGCAAATCCTGGCACTCTCGGTGCGATTCCTGACGGATCCGGTTGCGGTGCGGCGGGTACGCCAACAGCAGGTGCGCCGCGGAATGTTACGTTCACCGTTAGCGGTTTAAGTGGTAATGTTACTGACGTTAATGTCGAAAACATTATTTTTAATCCACAACACACCTATGCCGGCGATGTTACTGCTGTTTTGATTGCACCGAATGGCGCTTCACATACATTATTCGGGAGAACTTCTGCAACTACTGCCACAGGCTGCGGTGAGGATTCAGATCTTGCCGGTCCGTATTCATTTGACGATCAAGCCACTGCACCCCCATCAGGCGGCTGGTGGCAGGCCGCTGCAATCGCAAATAATGTCACTGCAATTGCTTCCGGAACTTATCGCACAACAAACTCAGGTGGGGCGGGGGCAACAAATCCGATGCTTCCTACATCAATGAACTCCTCGTTCTCAAGTGTTACGAATGCTAATGGGGTATGGACTTTACGGCTTACTGATTCGGGCGGTGGTGACACCGGTTCAATTTCAGCCGCAACATTAAATTTGACTACTGCGCAAAATGTAACTATTTCAGGACGAATAAAAACCGCAATTAACGGACCATTTCCGCTTAATTTAACAGTAAACATAAGTTGCACAAACGGATTTACAGATAGTAGAACAACAAATTTTGAATTTGCTTTCAGCGTTCCGTCAAACGCCGGTTCCTGCACAGTTACTCCATCAGGCGGAGGTATCACTTGGAGTCCTTCCAACAGGGTTATAACTAATCTAACGCAAGACACAACAAATATTGAATTTACTGCGGTTTTCCCAACATTTAACATAACCGGCACAATAAATAATCCTATTTCATTCAACGGGACGGTTAGTGTTCTAACAAGCGATGGAACATCCTTTATAAATTGCCCAGTTAGCGGTAATGTCTACACTTGCAGCGGATTACCAATATACGGAAGCTATATTGTTAGACCTTCAAGCCTTTCATATACCATTACTCCAGGTTCAAGACTATATAGTTTTATTACAAGTAATTTCTCTAATCAAAACTTTACTACACTTATTTCTATCAGTGGAAAAGTAACACAAAATGGAATAGCATTAAGCGGCGTGACGGTTGCTCTAAGCGGAAGCGCAACAGGAACTACAACAACCGACATCAACGGTAATTATTCTTTTACAGGTTTAGCAGCAGGCGGTAACTATACAGTTACGCCGTCGCCTGTCGGAAATACATTCACGCCGCCAAGCCAAACCTATAATAATTTGCCTTTCAATATAACTACAGCAAATTTTACAGCCACACCAAGTGTAACGATTTCCGGGCGACTAAAAACCGCGAACGGTAATGACCTGCCAGCTAATTTAAGAAACGGAGGCACGGGCGTGACGGTATCGATTAGCTGCACGAGCGGATTTTCGAGCAGCGTCGTAACTAGAGGCAGTTATTCGTTTAACAATGTTCCGTCAAACGCCGGTTCTTGTACAGTTACACCTTCGACTGATTCGACAACTGGCGGTGGCGTGGTACTTTGGAGTCCGCCTAGCACGACCATTTCAAATGTCGCTCAAGGCGCGGCTAACATTGATTTTACTCCGCAATTCCCGATATTCAATGTTGCCGGCACGTTAAACAATCTTCCGAACACGAATAATGTTTCGGTTTCTTACAAACTGACAAATTCAGCGACATCTCTGCCGTGTTCATTTGATACAACCACTCGCAACTATACGTGCAGCGGATTGGTTATATATGGCGATTATATTGTTACGCCTTTTCACCCGACTGCAATATTTACTCCTTCACAGAGACCACACCTTTCAATTGTAGATAATTTTTCGAATCAAAGTTTCACAGCAAGCCAAGCGCCAACTCCGACTCCGACACCAACGCCAACACCAACACCAACGCCAACACCGACGCCAACGCCAACACCGACGCCAACACCGACGCCAACACCTACTCCTACTCCATCGCCGACACCAACGCCGTCGCCATCGCCGACTCAGTCGCCGACACCGACGCCTACTCGACCGACACAATTTGATTTTGACGGCGACCGGAAGGCGGATGTTTCGGTATTCCGACCATCGAACGGCGGTTGGTTTATCAATCAGTCAATGAATGGTTTTACCGGCATTACTTTCGGTCAAGATGGCGATAAAATTGTCCCTGCCGATTATGACGGCGACGGCAAAACCGATGTCGCTGTTTATCGCTCAGGAATTTGGTATCTGGAAAGAAGTCAGCTTGGTTTTACTGCCGTTGGCTTTGGAACTGCTGATGATATTCCGCAGCCTGCCGATTTCAATGGCGATGGCAAAGCTGAACTGGGTGTCTTCCGTCCATCGAACGGTTATTGGTATGTTCTCAACTTGGTGACCAATCAGTTTACTGAGGTGAAGTTCGGACAAAACGGTGATAAACCAGTCGTTGGCGATTACGACGGCGACGGCAAGGCTGATTATGCAGTTTATCGAAACGGCGAATGGTATATCCTGAGAAGTCGTGACGGCTTTATGGGAATCCAATTCGGCGATGCCAATGACAAACCTGTGGCGGCAGATTATGATGGCGACGGTAAAGCAGATGTCGCGGTGTTTCGTCCGTCAGACAGCACTTGGTATCTGAATCGTTCAATGGCAGGCTTTACGGGAATCAAGTTCGGCATCACGGCTGATATTCCGGCACCAGCCGATTTCGATGGCGACGGGAAAGCGGATGTCGCAGTGTTTCGACCTTCAAATGGAGTTTGGTATCTACAGCAAACCATGGCAGGATTTACGGCTATTCGGTTTGGACAAAACAATGACATACCTATTTCGAACGCCTTCGTGCCTTAAAATGTTGTAAGTCAAGCATTTTTTACTTAGATTAGCCTTTTACGGAAAGGCGTTTTCTGCAAACTGACGGACGATATTAGCTGTCTCGATGTCTGGCAACGTTGATTGTGCCGGACATCGGACAATTTTAAAGATTTATTCGGCTCTGAGCCAATTTTTCTGTGGAAAAGAGTGTTTTTAATATTCAACAAAAACCATAAAAACGAACTCAGCAACCATTCAATTGGAGCATAAAATTTATGCATCAAAGATTTAGTAAAACTTACCAGCTTCGCATTGGTTTAGGTAACATTGCTAATAGGTTATCTTTTCACTTTATTAAAAGTTCTGTTCGAACAATTGGACTGGCTTTTCTAATTATTTTATTACTGCTCGTCGGTAATGCAGTTGCTCAAGACACTGTAACGGGTGCGTTTCAGGGCAATGTCAGTAACAACCAAAATGATGCCCCAATTCCAGGCGCCACAGTTGAAATTACCAACGAGCAGACGGGCGTTGTTTATACTCCGACGGTTGACTCAAAGGGACGCTTTTACCAAGGTTTGCTTGCGCCCGGCTTTTATATCATTCGTGTCTCGAGCAGCGGTTTTCGCACGCAGTTGCTGCGGCGCGAGATAAAACTGAAGCCCAACGAAGTTGTGCCGGTGCCGGTGTCGCTCGAGCCGGAGACAGCTGCAACAGCAGGCACCGCCGCGCCGACCACGCCGGAGGAAGCCAACGACATTCGCGTTGAGATAAATACCATTGATGCCCGCCGCGACGGCTCGTTTAGAGAAGAGCAGCTGCGAGGCTTACCGTTGGGTGCGACAACAATTACGAGAACTTTTGACGAGCTTGCTTTTCTATTGCCGGGAGTTGCGCCGCCGCCGCAAACAATCGGCGACGTCGCAGGTCCGGGCGTCGGACCCGGTGTTGGCAGTGCCGGACAATTTGCGGTCAACGGACTTCGGTCGCGCGGCAATAACTTTACGGTTGATGGCTCGGATAATAACGACGAAGACATTGGCATTCGGCGGCAAGGCTTTGTCGCACTCGTTCCACAGCCAATTGAATCAATCCAGGAATTTCAGGTAATTACGTTACTGGCTCCGGCGCAATTTGGACGTAATCTCGGAGCGCAGGTCAACGCTGTTTCAAAAACAGGTGGAAGCGAAATTCACGGCACACTCTACGGCTTTTTCAATTCCAGTCGCTTAAATGCGCGAAACTTTTTCGATACCACAAACGGCACAGACACATTTGCGCTGAGAAGTGCAACGGGACAAGCAGTGCTGCTTGACGGGCAGCCGTTGACAGTCAGAAATCAAAGTGGCGGAGAAGATTCGTTCACCTTCGGACAAGCGGGCGGAACTTTGGGCGGAGCCATTGTGCCGAACAAACTATTTTACTTTATCTCTGGCGAATATCAGAAAATCAACGCTGTGCAGGAAAAAAGTTTCTCTGTTCCAACCGTTGAACAGCGCGGCGCTTTCAGAACCGGCGCGACCGGTATAAATGTAAATTTCTTCAATAATTCGAGTCTGCCGATTCCGCTCTATCCTAATAATGAGAGAAGCAATGCAATATTCAGTTTGTTTCCGTTTGCCAATAATCCAAACGGAATATACGGCGAGAACACTTTTACGCAGATTTTACCGGCAAGCGGCCAAGGCGTGATTTTGTCGGGGAGACTTGACCATAACTTTCAATTTGGAGAAAAACCGCAATCAATCACAGGAAGATATAACTTCACGGATGACGAGAAAAACATACCGGCAGTTGGTGAAGCCATATTTTCAACCATTCTGTCAAAAATTCAAACACACAATTTATCGCTGTTTCTTAACAGCCAGTTAAACAATTCCGCGTCAGGCAATCAGTTTCTCAATCAAGTGCGATTTTCATTTGGACGAACGAGATTAAATTTTGAAGAAGTTCGTGATACCGAATTTCTGATTCCGAGCGACGGACTGCCCGACACTGCTTTTCTGCTTAATGCCCGCGCGATTTTTAATGTGACGCTGCCGCAAAATAACGGGCAGGCGAGATTTACAAGCATCCCGCCGCGCGGAAGTTCTCCGGTATCTACCGAAAACACTATCGGACCGGTCGGGCAAGTTATTATTGCCGGATTCAGCCCGCTTGGTGTTGATGTTTATAATTTTCCGCAAAATCGCACGAATGACACTTATCAATTAGCCGATGAATTAACCTGGCGAGCGGGAAGCCACGCGGTTGTGTTTGGCGTAGATACCCGCCGCACCGATTTAATTAGCGATTTGCCGCGTCTCGCCCGCACATTGATTACATTTAACGGTTCGCCGCGTCTCGTTCCGCGCACCGGAAATCAATGTCCGAATGGAAGATTATCCGGCACTAACCTTTGTTTTCTTCCAGCCGGTGATTCGAGATCCGTCATTAGACCTGAAGATTTAGCTGGATTAGGAGCAGCCAGCAATTCTCTTTTAACTTTTAATGTTGACCGACCGGACTCTAAAGTGAATTTGCGCTATTACCAATTGAACTTTTACGGACAGGATACGTGGCGAATTTTTCCCGAATTGTCGCTTTCCTACGGACTGCGTTATGAGTACAACACGCCCGTCAAAGAAGTTGACCGTTTGATTGAAGAAACATTTTCCGATGAAAGATTGCAACTGCTTCCGGTTTTGGAACGCTTTGTCAACAATCGCACCGAACTTTACAAACCGGATTACAACAACTTTGCTCCGCGCGTCGGCGTCGCTTATTCCCGAAATCTTTTCGGCAATAACCGTCCGAGTATTTTTCGCGCCGGATACGGAATCTTTTACGACCAGATTCTAGGCGCAGTTGCCAATCAGTCAAAAAATGTTTTTCCGACGTTTTTAACCCTCAACTTCGGCGGTTTGCAAAATTTTGATAATCAATTTTTGAGTATTTTTAATCCTGCTACATTCACTGCAAGAGGTGTTTCAATCAGGCAGCCGGGAACGGTTAATTCTTACAATAATAGTGGATTCAGCGATGTAAATTTAACCTTTGAAAATTTTGTGAACTTCGTAACGAGTTCATTTCCGAACGCAATTAACGTAACCTTGCCGGCGGAAAAGCTGGAAATGCCGATGGCGCATCACTATACATTTACATTTGAGCAGCAATTGAGTAAAAACTTTACCGCTTCGGTCGCTTATGTCGGAACTTCCGGCAGAAATCTGCTCCGTTTTACCACGCCTAATCTGGGATCGAGTCTGACCGTGATTCCGACAGACTTTTCCCCAATTAATCCCGGCGCGCCGCCCTTTCCACAGGTTACGGGAACAGTTTATATACCCCGCAGACCTTTTGATAAAATTGATGCCGCCGGAAACGTTATCGAATCTCTCGGCGCCGTCAATCAATTCGAGACGACCGCTTCGTCAACCTACAATTCATTGCAAACGCGATTGTTGGGACGTTACACCAATAATCTAAACTTTCAGTTGTCATATACTTTCTCGAAGGTAACCGATGATGTTTCGGATGTTTTTGATTTAGCCGGGGCATATGTCTTACCGCAGAACAGTTTGAATTTAGAAGCTGAACGCGGTTCGGCAAATTTTGACGTGCGACATCGGCTGGCTTATAACGTGATATATAGCTTTTCAAAAAATGAAGGAAACAGGTTCGTTCGGTATTTAACGAACAATTTACAAGTTTCAAGCACGGGACGTTTTCATTCCGGTCAGCCTTTCACGGTCAATAGTGTGATTGATGTTAACCTTGACGGCAATTTAACCGACCGTTTGAATACGACGCAGGGAATTGAAACAACGGGTGATAGAAGTCAGCCTTTACGATTGACAACAACTAATACGACTTCACTACTTGCACCATTCGGTCAAGACGGAGCGGTTAAACGTAACAGCTTTCGCGCCGGAAACGTGCTTGAGCTGGATTTATCAATCACCAAGTCGTTTGTCTTCGGCTCGCAACGCTTATTATTCCGCACGGACATCTTTAACTTTATCAATCGCGCAAACTTCGGCATTCCCGTTCGTCTATTAGAAGCACCAAGATTTGGACAGGCAACCGGTACGGTAACACCCGGTCGTCGCGTGCAATTTTCGCTGAAATATGAATTTTAACAAATATGAATATTCCATAAAGATATTTGAGGGGTCGCGGAGTTTTAAGTCTTGTTCTACAACAATTTAACGAATATCAAAAAGTTAAGTTTCGAGATGCCTTAAAACTGCTAACACCAAAGTCCAATAGTTACCGTAGGGTTATA
>Ga0136617_10005264_pt1 | contig 11564 bp, 13 predicted proteins | sample AntDrymUQ3222106_2_FD_129672 | JGI IMG/M metagenome (GOLD analysis project Ga0136617, IMG submission 129672) | Polar desert sand microbial communities from Dry Valleys, Antarctica - metaG UQ322 (21.06) | ecosystem: Environmental > Terrestrial > Soil > Desert | place: Antarctica: Dry Valley...
CATACGCGGCAAGAAGGTAGACCTCTACGTCACCGCGCCCGATGTGTCGGGCGTGCTGCCGGGGACGGAAGTCTGGCTGGCGGGGAAGAAATCCGGACGCGTGACGAAGGTGGGCTTTCTGGCAACCACGACCGATACCGCGCAACGGGTTCTGCTCACAACCGAGTTCCTGCAGGAGTTTCTGCCGGTCGTGCGGAGGGATTCCTACGCCGAGATCCGACCCGGCGGAAACTTCATCGGCGCGCCGGTCATCCACATCACGGCTGGCAGCGCGAACTCGCCGCCGCTCGGTGCGGGAGACACCGTCGCGACACGCATCAAGTCTCCGATCGCCAGGGTCGTCGACCAGGTTGGAAAGATCGGTCCGGAGTTTCGAGCGCTGGCGAAGGAGGTCACCGAACTCAATGCGAAGCTTTCAGGTCCGGTCGGCACAGTCGGCAACTTTCGCACGCGCGGCATGGGCCAGTTCGCTGATGTCAGCGGTGGAATGTCGCGGATCATGAACAAGGCGACGCGCGGGGAAGGAACCATTGGCCTCGCGATGCGCGGCAATCTCATGGCACGCGCGTCGAGCGCGATGGCGGCAACCGATTCCCTGCGTGCATTCATGGATTCCGACCGCGGCAACGTCGGCCGTTTCCGGCGTGACACGACGCTGATGAAAACGGTGAGTGGAATCATGGCCGAGGTCGACTCCTTGCGCGCGCTCGCCTCCGATCCGCTCGGCACAATCGGCAAGGCGCGCGGCGACAGCGCGCTGATCCGGGAGCTTGCGAGGAACAAGGTGCTGCTCGACTCATTGTTCCGCGACATCAAGAGACGTCCTCTCCGCTACATCGCATTCTGACTTGCCCCTCGCGGGGTGTGACAATTAGCTTCGAGGGTCTTCACCCGCCCCACCGCCCGAAGAAGACTCCCGCCGAGCTCTCTCCCGCATCGCCCTTCCCGCCCGCATAGCACTCCGTTCCACCGCAGCACGACTTCCCTCCTCCTCCTTCACGATGCACGCGTGGATATCGCCGAGCTAAAGCGAAAATCCGTAAATGAGCTCCAGGAAATGGCCGACGGTCTCAAGATCGAAGGACCGCCGGGCGTGCGCAGCAAGCAGGATCTCATTTTCCAGATCGAGCAGAATTTGCTCGACACGGATGTCGTGCTGCACGGCGACGGCGTGCTCGAGATTCTTCCCGAGGGCTACGGATTTCTGCGCAGCCAGGACTGGAGCTATCTCCCCGGGCCGGACGACATCTACGTCTCGCCGTCACAGATCAAGCGCTTCGGCCTGCGGACCGGCGACGGAGTTCGCGGGCAGGTCCGTCCGCCCAAGCCGTGGGAGCGCTACCTCGCGCTCCTGCGTGTCGAGAGCGTCAACACGGAAGATCCGGAGAAGGCCAAGGACCGCGCCCCGTTCGACAATCTCAGGCCGTGCTATCCGGACGAGAGGCTGAGACTTGAGACAAAGGACGGGGATCTCAGCATGCGCGTGATGGACATCATGGCGCCGATTGGAAAGGGGCAGCGAGGGATCATCGTGTCCCCGCCCCGGGCAGGAAAGACGATCCTGCTCAACAAGATGGCGAACGCGATCGCCGAGAATCACCCGGAGGTGACGATCATCGTGCTGCTCATTGACGAGCGGCCGGAGGAAGTGACCGAGATGATCGCCAGCACCAAGCGGGCGGAGGTCGTGAGCTCCACCTTCGACGAGGGCGCCGCCCGGCACGTGCAGGTGTCGGACATGGTCATCGAGAAGGCGAAGCGTCTCGTCGAGCACGGGAAGGATGTCGTGATTCTTCTCGACTCGCTGACGCGTTTCGCGCGCGCCCACAACACCGTCGCGCCGCAGTCGGGAAAAATTCTCTCCGGTGGTGTGGACGCGAGCGCACTGCAGAAACCGAAGAAGTTTTTCGGGTCGGCGCGCAATATCGACGGCGGCGGGTCGCTCACGATCATTGCCACGGCGCTGACGGAAACCGGCTCGCGCATGGACGACGTGATTTTTGAGGAGTTCAAGGGCACCGGCAACATGGAGCTGGTGCTCGACCGCAAGATCGCCGACCGGCGCATCTTCCCTGCGATCGACATCTTCCGCTCGGGAACGCGAAAGGAGGAGCTGCTGCTCAATCAGTCGGAGATCAACCGCGTCACGCTCCTGCGCCAGTTCCTCGCCGACATGCCGGAGACGGAGGCAATCGAGTTTCTGCTCCGCCAGATGGTGAAGTCGAAGAACAACAAGGAATTCTTTACGCAGATGGCCGAGGGCCGGTGAACGAAGCGCTCGGACGGTTGCTGGCGGTTGACTACGGCCGGAAGCGCGTTGGACTGGCGATCAGCGACCCGCTGGGCATGATCGCATCGCCCGCGGGCTTCATCGAGCGGCGAGCGGGCAAGCGCCCACCGATTACGGCGATCATCCGCCGCGCGACCGAGCTGGGCGCAAGAGGGTATGTAATGGGGCTCCCGCTCGATGGCGACGGAAATGAAACCGAGTGGACCGCCGAGATTCGCTCGGTTGGCGCGGAGCTCGCGAAGAGAACGGGAATGCCGATGCGATTTCTCGATGAGCGTTTCACGACCGCGGCCGCACTCAGGACGGTGCGGGAGATGGGTGAATCCACCCGCGGCAGGAAGGGCGACGTGGACTCACTTGCGGCAACCATACTTCTACAGCATGCGCTCAATGTCCCGGAATAGATCGCTCGTCATGGCTTTCGCCGCCGTGGCGCTGTTGGGAGCGTGTGGCGGCGCGCCGCACGGCGTGCCGGTGCGCGTCATCATCCCCAAGGGATCGACGTTCAAGGAGGCGACTGACTCGCTGGAGCGGGCGAAGCTGGTGAGCTGGCCGAGGATCTTTCGTCTTTATGGGCGGTTTACCGGCGGCGACCGCAACATCAAGCCCGGCACGTATCTCTTGAAGCACGACACGCCGTGGCCGGATATCGTTAGCGCTCTCAACGGCGGCAAGGGACTCGTCAACTCGATTACAGTCCCCGAGGGATTCTCGCTTCGGCAGATCGTCCCGTTGATGAGCAGGAAACTTTCCGTCCCCGCGGATTCGGTGGCGGCCGCGGTGCGAGACACGGCACTGCTGTCGCGACTCGACCTCCCGAATGAGACACTCGAGGGGTACCTGTTCCCCGACACCTACGCGTTTCCGGAGGGAACGACCGCGCGCCAGGCGGTACGCGAGATGGTCCAGAGGTTCGAGCGCGAATGGAAACCGGCCTGGGATGCGAGGTTGCCCGAACTCAAGATCAACAGGAACGATCTCGTCACCATGGCCTCGATCGTGGAGAAGGAAGCGATCCGTCCCGAAGAGCGGCCCGTCATTGCCGCCGTTTACTACAACCGTCTGCGTAAGGGAATGCTGCTGCAGGCCGACCCGACAGTGCAGTACGCGCTGCCGCAGCATGTCGGTCGCGTGCTCTATCGCGACCTGAAGGTCGAGTCGCCGTACAACACCTACGTGCACACCGGCTTGCCCCCCGGACCGATAGCATCGCCGGGGGCGCCGAGCCTCGCCGCGGCCGCGAACCCGGCGAGCGTTCCATACCTGTTCTTTGTCGCCGCGCCCGACGGTCATCACGAGTTCCGGATGACGTTCGCCGAGCATACGGCGGCGATCAGGAAAATAAGAGGGATCGCCGCGCCGATTCCGCCACCGTCACGGCCACCGCCGGTCAAAGTTGCGCCCGCACCCGCGAAACGAGCGGCCGTGCGCAGGACTACAACCGCGCGCAAGGCTCCCGCGAAACGGCCGCCGCCAAAGACTACAGCTACGACGCGGAAAAAGAAGCCGGCAACCCGCTAGCGATCTTCCGATTCCTCGAACTGAGGGAGATCAGAGCCATGTGCGAGGACGAAGCGGATGTTGTCGTCCGTGACGTGCGGATACAGTCCGCGATTTTTCGGAATCGACGCCTGTGCGGCCTGCGCCAGCGCGAGGGTCGTGACGACATAATCACGAACCGACATCCCCGTCGCTTCGATCATCGATCGGGCGTAGGGGTTTGCCTCCAGCCTCGCGACGCCGGCATCGATGGGATTCTCCGGGCGCGCGCTGGCGCTCTCAAGAGAGCTCGCGGCAAAGAGAGCCGGCCTGTCTCGCTCGAGGGCGTCGAGCTTGTCCTGCGCGATTTTCCAGGTGGCGAACCCTTCCTCGGTAAGCCGGAAGTCGAGCGGTTGCTTGAGCGCGCGGGACTCGAGCGTTGCGGCGCTGTCGCTCGCAAGCGTGGTCGACTCGCCACCCTTGCCGCAGGCGAGGATTGCCGGCGTCAGGGACAGCCAAACGAGCTTCCGAAGGCCGTCGATTACTGCGGTGCGGAGAAGTCTCAGTCGCGGATCACCATTGAGGGTTACCTTCCCGTCACCTGCAGATGTTAGACCCGCGCGTGCTCCGACTCATCGCAATCACCCCCGGGCTCAACGGAGAGCGGGGGGAATTCGTGGACCGCATCGCTGCCGCTGTCCGGGGCGGCGCGACGTGCGTGCAGGTCCGCCAGAAAGGCGCTTCACCGCGTGAGTGCGTAGAGATCGCACGGCTTATCATCGCGGCCGTCTCAGTGCCGGTGATCGTAAACGACCGCGCCGACATCGCGCTCGCGGCGGGCGCGGCGGGAGTGCACGTCGGAGCGGCGGATCTTCCCGTCGTCGCGGTGCGCCGGTTTGCGCCATCAGGATTCATCATTGGCGCGTCGCTCGGGTCCGACGACGAGCTGGCGAACGCGCGCGATGCTGACTACGTCGGCGTCGGGCCGGTGAGCAGCACGCTGACAAAGGGCGACGCCGGCAGGGCCATCGGCATGGAAGGTTTCGCGCGCCTCGCGGGGCTGGTCAGCCTGCCGGCGGTCGGGGTCGGAGGCATAGATCCGCTCGCGGCGGGCAGGCTCATTGCCGCCGGAGCGGCTGGCGTCGCTGTCTCGAGCGGAATCTTCAGTTCGCTCGATCCCGAGAGTGCGACGCGCCAGTTCGCGTCCGCCATCGGAACGTGATGTCGGGCGCGCGCTTCACTTCGTGGACGCGGCGGTTCATCCGCCGCGTCTGAGGTCCATTAGCCTTTCGCATTGCCTGCTCGATTTCTTCCGCCACGGGCGGGCTCAGGAAAAGATCTACGAGCTCGGGATCGAACTGTGTCCCGCGTCCGTCGGCAATCGCCCCCATCGCGGTGCTGAAGCTCCGGCCGGCGCTGTAGCGCCGCTGGTGCGTGATCGCATCGAAGGTATCGGCGATGGCGACGACGCGTGCCGTCAGCGGAATGCGGGTTCCCTTGAGCCCGCGCGGATATCCGGTTCCGTCCCAGCGCTCGTGGTGCGCGGCGACGCCCTTCGCCAGGTCGGGATAGAAGCCTGACAGCGGGGCGAGAACGTCCGCGCCGCGTTGCGGGTGCGTCATCACGGCGCGGCGCTCTTCGGGGGTAAGCTTCGTTGCCTCGTGAAAGATGTCCGTGAGCGCCTCGTGAGTCTTGCCGATGTCGTGGAAGAGCGCGATCCGCTCGATGCTGCGCAGCGTCCTCACATCGAGGTCCGCCGCCTCGGCGAGAATCAGCGAAAAGGCAGCCACGCGCCGCATGTGCCGGCCGGTCGCGGCATCATTTGCCTCGATGGCGTCGAGCAGCGTCTCCAGCGTGGCGGCACTCAGTCGCTCGGCGAGCGCGCGATCGCGGTGCGCACGGAGCGCCACCGCACCCGCCCCTGCCGCGGCGGCTCCAATCGTGATGGGGATCAATCGGCGCATGCGACTACCATTTGCAAGAAGCGTACGGGACTGAACGCCGGGACCATTACATTGGTGCAATGAGCGAGATTGCCCGCGTAAACGTCAAGGGCGCACGCCGCTGGGCTTCAGGGCATCCCTGGATTTACCGCACCGACGTGACCGAGCGCCCTTCCGTTCAGGCTGGGGCCGTCCGCGTCGAAGACAACCGGCAGCGCCCCCTCGGCTGGGCACTCTGGAGTCCGCAATCGGAAATTTCCCTGCGGCTTATCGATCCCGATCCCGAAGCGAGGATCGACGGCGAGTGGTGGCATCGCCGGATAGCGGCGGCGGCGGCGCGGCGTGAATCTATCGCCGCTGATACCAATGCGTTCCGGCTCACACACGGCGAGGGAGACAGCTTGCCGTCGCTCGTCTGCGATCGCTACGACCGGTGGCTGGTAGTGCAGCTGATGAGCGCGGGACTGGAAAGGTTTCGCGGCGAGATCGTGAGCGCGCTGCGGGAGATTGTACGCCCTGCCGGGATTCTCGCCCGCAACGATGTCCCGCTGCGCGGCAAGGAAGGTCTTGCGCGCGAAACGGTGCTGCTCGATGGCGACGTACCGCGTGAGATCGAGGTCCACGAGTACGGGGTTAAATTTCTCGCCGCGCCCTGGACCGGCCAGAAGACGGGCGCCTTCCTCGACCAGCGTGAGAACCGGCGCTTCGCGGGGACGATCGCGCGCGGCCGGGCGCTCGACTGCTTTACGTATCACGGTTCCTTTGCGCTTCACCTGGCGCGCAACGCGGCGCACGTCACCGCCCTCGACAGCTCGGCGCAGGCGCTGGCGAGAGCGGCCGACAACGCCACGCTCAACGGCCTCGAGAACATTTCATTCGTCGAGGTCGACGCCTTCGACTACCTGCGCGAGAGGGAGAAGGAAGGCGCGCGCTTCGACACGATCGTGCTCGATCCGCCGGCTTTCGCGAAGACCCGCGCGTCTCTTCCATCCGCCCTCCGCGGCTACAAGGAGATCAACCTGCGCGGGATGCGGCTGCTTGCACGCGGCGGGATGCTTTACACCGCGAGCTGCAGCTTTCACCTGACGAAGCCACTCTTCCTCGACATGCTGGCTGACGCCGCGCGAGACAGCGGAAGGCGGATCGCGATACGGTCGGTGACGGGGCAGGCGCTCGATCACCCCGAGCTCCTCACTGTCCCCGAGACGGGCTACATCAAAGGCGCGCTGCTCGAAGCGATGGACTGATCGCGGCTAGCCGCGCTGGCATTTCTTACAGAAGTAGGTCGATCGTCCCGCCTGCACGATGCGCGAGACTTTAGTCCCGCACTTCCGGCATTTTTCTCCCTCGCGCCCGTATACGGCGAACCTGCCCTCGGTGTCTCCGTCGGTGTAGCGCCCCGGGATCGCCGCTTCGGGACTAAGCACGTAACGAATCGAGTCGGCGATCTTTGCCAGCTTTGCCGGGGAAACGGAGGATGCTGGGCGCGTTGGATCGATGCCCGCCCGCCAAAGTGCTTCGGCCGCGTAGATGTTGCCGAGCCCGGCGAGGACGGCCTGATCCATCAAGGCGGGCTTGATCCCGATCTTCTTGCGCGCGAGCACGTTTTTCAGGTGCGCGGCATTGAGGCCCGGATCATTCGCATCCATGCCGAGCTTCGGGAGCGACGAAGACCCCTCGCGGTCGAGCAAGATGGAAGAGAGCGCGCGACTGTCGATCAGCGAGATCCGTGTTCCGTCGGTTAGCTCGATCACCCCACGCGCGAAACGATCGATCTCCTCGCCCGTGGTACCGATCTCCCAGTCGCCATTCATGCGGAAGTGAACGACGAGCGTGTCTCCGCTGTCGAGGCGAAGCAGCTGGTGCTTTCCCTGTCTCTCGATGCCTTCGATGCGCCGTCCCTTGACGCGGCGGGCATCGGCGGGCGGAAACTTCTTCTTCATCGCGAAGTGAACGGGGCGAACGGCGGCGATGGTCTTTCCGAGCGCGGCTTTCGTCAGCTCGAGTGCCGCGGCGGCGACTTCAGGAAGCTCAGGCACTATTGTCTGCTGTTGCGTTGGTGGCGGAGGGAATCGAGCAGCACGCGCTCGTCGATTGTCAAAATAACTCTTGCGGGCGCTTGCAAGCGGTCTAGCTTAAACAATTGGTTTGCACGCGTCTCCTGCCCGATGTCATGCCGCCAAACGCACCTCGCTCTCTCAAGTACGAGTACGAGCTGTACGTAGAGAACGAGATCGAGAACTACAAGGAATCGATTCCGCGCTCCGCCATCCTTAAAATCGGCGACGAGGCGGCAGCGCAAATGCGCGATCAGGATCAACTCGTGCTCGACGAGATGATGCTGTGGGGGGAAGTGGACCGGATCATCCGCAAGCGCCTGCGTCTCCCGGCCTACGACACGTGGCGGCGCAAGCGGCTGAAGCTGCTCGCCGAGTACCGCCGTCCCGAGCACTGGGGAATCCGGCCTGACGGAATTCTCGCCCGCGAAATACATCCGCCCGCCGAGTCCAACGTCCTCGTTGCCGGCGGAGAAGTCGAGCGCGCCGCGCTCTACCTCGCCGCGCACGGATGCACAGTGTCGGCGGTCGACAGCGTTGCATCGCCGCTCGAGCGCGTCATGAACGCCGCTCATGCGGCGGGCCTGACGGATCGCATTCAGGGCTGTGGCGCCGACCTCTCGCAGTGGGATCCAGCCCGTTCGCTGGCGGCGGTGATTTGCACTCCGGAAGCATTCGCGGGGCTCTCCGGGGAAGAAAGAATGCGCGCCTTCGAAGTTCTCCAGGGTGCAACACGCGAGGGCGGCGTCCACCTGGTCGGAACCATCATTTCCGGCAAGCGTGGCGTTTCGGTCGCCGAGCTGAGGCGGCAGTATAAGGGTTGGACGATCTCGGTCGAGGACGAGACGGAGAAGTCCAAGAACTTTCTGGCGAGAAAAACAGCCAGCTAAGGGCGTGTCGGTCGGACACACGTTGTCTCACACCCGTGTGTCGTAATGATACACAATGCCTCTCTGTTACCACCCCCGCTTTTCCAAGTCCTTTGTTAACAACAAGTTGGATTAAGCGTCCAACTCGGCACGGCGGGTGCCTATACATGAGCCGTCACAGCTCACCAGAGAGAGTAAGCATGAAGAAGGATCGTAAGGAATCGGGCTCGGCTGAGCCCATCGGCATCATCATCTCGCGCGGCGACAGAACGGAGCCCACTCCCCGTTTTGCGGCCTATATCTGGGGTCCCGTGCCCGAGCCGGTTTCCGAGCAGGCGACCCGGGCAGCATAAGGGACTCCGCTCCCATCTAATAGGTAGGGGTAGTCAGGCTCCGCGATCGTCGCGGGGCTTTTTTTTGGACTGAAATCGAGACACCCGTTTGGCGGTAAGAGTTCCCGACCGCTCGGCTTGGGTACAAGGATTGCCCCTCACCCCGGCGTGGAGACTCCGAGCCCCAATTGGGAAGGTGAGCGCAACGCCCTGCTCGCGCAGCGCATTTCCGATATCGGGCTGGAGATCCGAGGCACCCTGCTCGAGAAGCTGATCGACCAGCTCTACGTCGAGCTCGCGGCGAAAGGCCTCGCCTTCCGTCCACCGGTTTACCTGAGCGACCAGTGGGGATGCCCGGAAGGAACTCCCCTCATCGGCGTTCCCTTCTATCTCGCCGACACGCGCCTTTCCCGCATCGAGGAAGACTATTCATCCGCCGTCGAGACGCCGGAAGAATCGATGCGATACCTCCGCCACGAAGCCGGTCACGCATTCAACTACGCGTACCGTCTCTACGATCGCGCCGACTGGCGAAAGATGTTCGGGCCGTACTCGCGTCCCTACCGCGACCGATACCGCGCAAATCCGTTTTCTCACGACCACGTCCGCCACATACTCGGCTGGTACGCGCAAAAACATCCTGACGAAGATTTCTCGGAGACGTTTGCCGTATGGCTGACGCCCGGCCTGGACTGGCGAAGTGCCTACGAAGGCTGGGGCGCGCTCACGAAGCTCGAGTACATGGACCGCGTGATGGGGGAAGTCGCACAGGAGATCCCCGTCGTTCCCGAGCCGAGCGAGGACGACCTGCCCGTCGCGTCGATGAAGTACACCGTCGCCGAACACTATGAAGAGGACGACGAGAGCATCCCGATCCGCGATCCCCGCCTTTTCGATGGTGATCTGAAGACAATCTTTGTTGCCGAAACGGATGCGCCAGCCGGCGTGGAGGCTTACGACTTCATCGTGCGTCACCAGCGCGAGGTCGTGACAAGGATTTCCTACTGGACTGGCGAAAACCCTTCTGTCGTGCGACAGTTCGTCGACTTTCTCGCCGCACGCGGAAAGGAGCTGCGCCTGAGACTCGGCGGCCTCGAAGCATCGACATTGATCGAACTCACTGCATTCGGAACAGCGGTAATGATGAACTACAGATATACCGACGCCATCGACGGAACCGCTGAGGCGGGCGACTCGTGAACATTACGGTCCTCCACAGCAAGGATGCCCTCGATCCGCCCGTCGATCCGGTTCTCGACCAGCTCGACCAGGCTCTCAAGTCCGGAGGGCACAAGTCGAGACGCCTTTCCGTAGACGCGGAAATCCAGCCGCTCATCAATGCGCTGAAGAAAGACCCGCCGGATCTGATCTTCAATCTGGCCGAATCGTTCAGGGGGAGGAGCGCGCTGGAATCAAACATCGCGGCGCTGCTCAACCTGATTGATCTGCACTACACCGGCTCGAGTCCGGCGGGCCTGATGCTCGCCGGCGACAAGACGCTCAGCAAGAAGGTGCTGTCCTTCCACAGCATTCTCACCGCGAAGTTCGCGACGATGTACAGAGGGCAGGTGGACTGGGCCGGTGACATAAAATTCCCGCTGCTCGTGAAGCCCCCCCAGGAAGACGCTTCGCTCGGCATCACGCAGAAGTCGATCGTGAACAGCATCCAGGAACTACTCGAGGTAATGGGGAGCACCCAGACAGAGTACCAGTCGCCTGTGCTTGTCGAGGAATTCATCGATGGCCGGGAGTTCTACGTCGGCGTGCTCGGCAACAGCAAGGCGATGGCGCTGCCGATAATCGAGCTCGATTTTTCGAAGTATCCGAAGGACCTGCCGAAGATCGCGAGCTGGGAGGCGAAGTGGGGGGACGACGGCGACGAAAAGGGCGCCGAGTTCGAGGGGACTGAGTCAGTGTTTCCAACGGACCTGTCGGACGACCTGATCGAGAAGATCAACAAGGTGGCGATCGACAGCTTTCACGCCCTTCGTCTCAGGGACTACGCCCGCATCGACCTGCGCGTGACGGCGAAGGAGGAGATTTACGTGATCGAGGCGAATCCCAACTGCTATCTCGAGCAGAAGAGCGAGTTTGCCCGGGCCGCGGAGAAGTCCGGGATGGAGTATGCGGCTCTGATCGGGCGCATTGCCCACCTGGCGACCGCGCGATATTCGCGCTGACTCTCGCTGCCTGCACGCGGAAACAAAAAAGCCGGCTTCTCAGCCGGCTTTCCCGTCATGCCATCTGAGCGACGCTACTTTCTCTTCTTTGCGCCCTTGCGTGCCGAAGCCCTGCGTGCGGCGCCCTTGCGAGCGCGCGTTCCTGCGCCCTTGCGAGCCGAGGCCTTACGAGCGGCGCCCTTGCGAGCGCGCGTACGTACACCTTTGCGGGCCGAGGCCTTGCGAGCGGCACCCTTACGGGCGCGCGTGGCGGCGCCCTTCTTGGCTGCGCTCTTTCTGCGTGCACTCTTCTTCGCTGCTGCCATTGTGTCTCTCCACGATGAAGTAAAGCTATCTGCCGGATCCGATGCGAACCGGAGAATCCTGCATCGCGTCCTGACCGGCACGCGCTGTCACGATGTGCATGCGACGATG
>Ga0136617_10005265_pt1 | contig 11562 bp, 10 predicted proteins | sample AntDrymUQ3222106_2_FD_129672 | JGI IMG/M metagenome (GOLD analysis project Ga0136617, IMG submission 129672) | Polar desert sand microbial communities from Dry Valleys, Antarctica - metaG UQ322 (21.06) | ecosystem: Environmental > Terrestrial > Soil > Desert | place: Antarctica: Dry Valley...
AGCCGGCTCATCATGGAGCGTCCTGGAAACATCGTAATTCATCGAGCCGGACAAAGGGCGTTTCACTGGTGGAAATGGTCATTTCGAACTTGCACGGAGTTCCCTCGAACGTGACCTGCGCGGGAAAGGTTCCGGCCGGAGCGTTCTCGAGGTAGAACTCCCCTTCAGCACCGATCGGCGATTCGAATTTCCGATCGTCGGCCGTGACCTCCAGGTCTCCAAAGGAGGGTACGAACAGAGCACCATTTCTCACGATCCTGATCGTTCCCGTTACGCTCTGCACTTTTCGTACGGGGAAAGAAACCAACGCTCCGCCGCGATAGGGAGGGGCAATGATTCGTTCCACTTCCTGAATCTGGTAATCAAAGGGAACGTCGTGCTGGTCGATCCCCAGCCGGTTCCCGTAGTAGGGCAGCAGATTGGGGATGAGAAATTCTCCTCGTCTGTTCGTGCGGCCCACTTTCAGGTTGCTTGCCGAAACCTGGACGCCGGCCACATTGGGAACGCGCATCAATGCGAAACTCTGCGAGAAAGGCCGGCTGAAGTACACCGATCCTCCGATGGCTACGATTCCTCCCGCGGCACTGACGGTGTAGTCATCGGAAACATTCTCGGGATCCATGTTGAGCTCATATCGTCCATAGGGGCCCTGATACTGAAGCACGGCGTTGGACACGGTTTGAGAGTCCGCCAAAGGTGCCGACAAGCGATACCCAAAGCCATTCCCCGGGGGAAGGGAGCGCTGCACGTCGACGCTTCCGCTGCTCAAATCTCCGTTTCGGCTCGCTGAGAGATTCGCCGTAGTGCCTCGACCAAGAAAGTAGCTCAGTCCGGCGAAGACATCATTGACCGGTTGGGCGTCGCTGGTGTCAGAACGCCCGGCGGATAGAAAGAGATTCGCGCGCCTGCCCACGGGAAAGGTGAGTGTGGCACCGATACGGTCGCTATCCGGTGTGTCACGATTGGCGGTGGTCGAGTACTGCAACGAAATGGTTGAGATGCCGAACGTGGTGGCGGTAAACACCGAGCCGTCCAGAACGGATCGATCTGCCTGAGGCGAGAGAGAGATGTTCGCATACTTGTCGGTCATTGCACGAAGGGACGCTCCCATGCTGAAGCGGCTCCTGCTCAGATAGGAAAAGCTCAAGGCTGCCGCTCCTCCTTCTTCTCCGTCGGCCGCGCTGATTCCAGTCGAGAATTCGAACTGACCTAACGGAAGCAGAAATCCGAGCGAGACGCCGGCACTGGCCAGCTCCTTCCCTGCCTCCAGGCGGATTCCTCCGGTCAAAGAGTCGGTCAGCCCACGTCGATGGAACCCGGCGAAAACCGGGGTCTGTTCGTAGTCGGCGCTCGTGGATGATTCGTCATGTCGGACGAACCCCAGGTTATAGGAATACTCGGACAGGCCGCGGGAGAGGAGTGCAGTCGAGCCGTAAAAAGCTCGATCCACCACCCGTTCTCGACCGAACGCGTCGCGGATCACGACTCGGGTGGAACCTGACCCGGCAGTGAGAGGCAGGTCCTGAAGGTCGAATGTACCGGGCGGAAGTTGCTCGCTTCGAACCAGACTTCCATTCACATAGATGTCAACGACAGACGGAGAGGTAACGGCGCCGGCCAGATCCAGGGAGGGAAATCGAACAAAGTAGGGGTCGAGCCCGAAGTTTCGAGTCAACGAGACTCCGCCGATGAGGGCCGCACCTCCCAGCGGATCGCTGACCACAAACGAATCACCGACGACCGTACGTCGCAGCCGGTCGGGTTGATCGATGGTGAAGTTTGTAAGCCCGCGCGTAAAATCGCCCTCCACAGATCTTGAAAAACTGCTGTACAAAAGATTCCCTCGGACGCTCAGGCCAGTCTCACCGAAAAAGAAAGTGTCCCGAAGTCTCTGGGACCCAAGTGAGTAGTTGAAGAAAGCACTCGTGTCCCGAGTGGAAACGATTTCAGCAGGGCGGCCCATGGATAGACTGCGTGTTGTCCGGGGAAGGTAGTTGGGATCGACCTCGAGGCTTAACGAATAACGAGACTCATCGAAGCGATACTTGACCACGGGAGCAAGCGAGGCGAGAGAAACATAGGTGCCTTCCAGAATCGTCGTCCTTGCTGACTCATTCAAACCTTGCACACCGAGGTTCCCAAGATCCTCCGGGGTCACATAGAAGTCAGCTTCTCCGATGACCACGAGGATGTCTCCCCTGGCTACACCGTTCACCTCGATCGGTACCACGGCGCGTTGCAGAGAATCAGCGAACACGTGGACGCCGAAAACCGCGGAGAGGAGAAACACTATGCATGTCGGCGACAACCTGGAGCACATGAACCGGCTCATAAGTGATCAAAAGTCAACTCGAGCCGTGACCACGTCGGAGTAGGTTCCCGCCGGCACCACCTGACCCGGTGGAATGCGGCCGTACACGACCAGATCCTGCGGCCTGGAGAGGTCGCCGGTCCCAGTTAAACGAACCGCGAATTCTCCGTCACTCCACCTCTGCCGACGCTCGCCATCCCGAAACAGGTCGTAGGTCAGTCGAAAGTCCGACAACGCCATCTGCCTCCCTCCTGCTCCACCATCCGCATTCAATCCCTCGTCCAGACCTACGGTCGCAATCACGTCTTTGGTGCACATCAGAGAGAGTCGCGAGGCCGTGTCGAGGCCGACGGACGCGTTCGATCCGAGCGGATCGTACGCTCCAAACGATACGTCACTGACCGTTACCTGGCAGTTGGCGACCACGAGAGCACCCACGCTGAGGGTAGCATCGACATTCTCAGCTCGAGCGGGGAGCCCGATGACCACAATCATCAGGAACAGAGATAGTCGCAGAACGTTTTCTCTCACGGACGCCTCACGGAAGCCTGGCAGAACTGCGCCGGTGCTTTCCAGCGGATCACCTGTGCTGGTAACTCTCCTACGAGGTCAGTCGAGAGCTGCACATCGATGTCTGTCAACGCTGAGCATTCCTTCGGCGTGACCGACACGACATAGTCTCTGGCTCCCCGAGGAAGTACATACCAGCCGTCAAACTGGCGGGAGAACAGCTCGGATCCAGAGGCGTTGCGTCCCGTCACCTTTACTGATCGAATGGTGAAATGTGCATTTCCCTGGTTTTCCACGGCGAAGGCAATCGAGCGGTCCTTCCACGCCGTCTGAGTAAGCGCGACCCTGGGGGCGGCTTGCTTGGGCGCTATGAAGATCGGGATACCCATCTTCGTCAACACCTTGATTTGTGCCCCTCCAGCGGTCGCCGCGTCGGCAGAGGGCAGTTCCTCAAAGAAAATCCTGTAAGCCTGCTCCAGCGGCGGAGCGACACGCTTCGTGTAACCCACTCGGACATTCCTCTCTTCTCCGGCCTTTAGAGTGAGCAAGGCGGGGAAGAAAATAATGTCTTCGGTTGGTGCGAGTTCCAACTCGCCAGCCCTGCTTTGACTCCAGGAAAATGCGCTGATCTGGAACCGAAGCGGTTGATCGGTTGTATTGGTGAGAGTCAGCAAGCTCGTGGGCGACTGCGCGGTCAGGTACACCTTGATAGGAGCTACTTTGAAAGTGCTCCCTGACGCGATGTCAGCCTGGCTCAATGCCAGGCTGAACACCACGATCGAAATCCTCAGGAGTTTGCCCATAGTCTCTATACCGCCTCACACCGTGTGCGAAAGCGATGACTAGAAGTTAATGGTCGCCCTTACTGTGTCGCTGTAGCTGGCAGAAGCACCCACATCCTGGCCGGCGGGAACCCGTCCAAAAATTGTAAGTGTCGTCGCGGCCTTGGAAGCTGCCGTGTAGGCCAGAACGTTCGCCGTACCGATATCGCCCCATACGCCCGTACCTGTTGAGGTGCGGTATAGGTCATAGCGAAGACGCTCGGCACCTGCCGACATCTGGCGAAGCGGGTTGAGCGCAGTGGACCCGGTAAAGGCTGCAGACCCCTGTCCGAGACCAATGGTCGCGGCCGCGCCCTTGGTACAGGCTACGGTCACGGAACCGTCGACATCCAGAGGTGTGGTGGCGTTCGCCACGAGTGGGTCATAGGCACCGAAGTTCAGGTCCGCTGCACTGATCGTGCAGTTCGCAGCCACGCTGGCGGTGACGTCAAAATCATCGAATTTAGTTGCGGCGAATGCTGCTGGCGTGACCAGAATCATCATTCCGATGAGAACTGCAAATTTTGTTTTCATGTCGTTCCTCCTGAGAACGTGCTGCTTGTTGAATTTGCCTGTTGATTAGAAGTTGATCGTCGCTCTGACTGTGTCTGTGTAGCTTGCCGAGACGCCCACGTCCTGGCCAGCGGGAACCCGTCCATAAATGGTTAGTGTTGTTGCAGCTTTTGACGTCGCTGTGTAAGCGAGCACATTCGCCGTGCCGATATCACCCCACACACCCGTTCCCACTGACGTGCGATACAGGTCGTACCGGAGACGCTCCGTACCTGCCGACATCTGACGAAGCGGGGCAACGGCGGTAGAGCCGGTCGCGGCCGCGGAACCCTGTCCGAGACCTATGGTGGCGCTCGAGCCCTTGGTGCAGGCTACGGTCACCGATCCGTTCACATCAAGCGGTGAGGTCGCGTTCGTGACGACCGGGTCATATGCACCGAAACTCAGATCAGCCGCACTGATCGTGCAGTTGGCAGCCACGCTGGCGGTGACATTGAAATCGGCGAACTTTGTTGCGGCGAATGCGACAGGTGTTGCAAGAACGACCAGGGTAAGGATGGAAAGCGTCTTTAGGGTGCGGTACATGATTCTTCCTTTTTCTGTATTTAGAAACGAACTACCTTTTCTTCTTTCTGTATTTAAACGAACTACCTTTTCTTTCTCGTGGGCCGGGACAAGTGTCTGGCAGCCACGTTTCACTGCTGTGCAGTCTAGGGAGTTGCCGTCAGGCAACCGTCAGCCGCACCGTCAATCAAACGTCAATTTTCTTAAAGAGGACTGGCCGGACGGAAAAGCTAGAGCTCCAGGAATAGAAGCTGACAAATCCAGGAGTGGACACTGCGACTACAAGCCCAGGGATTGCGGTGACGGTAATCAACTCAATGAGAGAAAAACCGGCCTCGAAGGGCTGAGTGACTGATCTGCGCATGATGGTTACGGTCTCACAGTGCAGCGGCGGTGCCATGACTGTGACTTGGTTGAATCCTCTTAGGATCCAATAGCTTAGCTCCGAAGTCTGAAGGTGAGGCCCTGCCGTAGTACGGCCTGGTTGGGAGAATTAGTAACAGCCATTCCTCCACTGTTTCACTCCGAATGGCGCGAGGGGAAAACTGTTGGCGCGTCGTCCGGTGTACTCGGGGAAGCTGTTTGCTAACGTTGAGATCGAAGGCACGCCAGCGATCGCTACCTGCAGGCCGAACGCCTTTCCGCCCGTCGATGGACCGAGAAATTCTCGTAAGAGTCGATCGACGTCGGAAGCTACCCAACCTTCAGTCTCGCAGCCAATCGAGGCGCAAAATCCCGTGCGTTGGACGAACCAGGAAGCAGGAGGATCTGCGGCGCTAAAGGATCGACCGCCTGACGAAGGGCAGCGGAGTGAGATTCCTTCGAGTATTGATCAAGGACAGAATCGCTGACTACCAGAAGCTTTTTCGCTCCGAAGCGTCCGACCTCATCAGCGATCGAAGTCGCAGTCGATCCCAGAGCGACAGCGATGATGTCCGACCCACTCTGTTCCGCGAGTTTCCGCCCTCTGGCAGAACTGGATACGTTCGGCTTAACACGAAATGATCAGTGGGCAAGACGCCCTCGGAGGAATCGGAGTTTGGGAATCCAGTTGGGATCGGGCCTTTGGTTCTGGAATCCAGTTGTGGAATCCAGTTGGGGTCGGGCCTTTGGTTCTTGGTAAGAATCCAGTTCGAGTCATGCCTCTTGTTCATGGTCAGGGCCCGCTCATCTGCGAGTGAACCCGCCTGGGCGCCAGCCCGTTCAGAAACTCTTGCGCTCGAAGTGGCCATCGGCGTATGCCTCGTCTTCCTACGACGACTTCGAGCGCAACGGTTTCTGAGCGCTCAGACCAGCTCATGTCGCCGAACAGGATTCGGGATCACCGTTGAGGCGACAGCGTCCGAGTCGGCCACTTGTTCCAGGGAAGGTTCCAAGTCATGGTGCCCGGCTACCATCCTTCACGGAGCACGACAAAAATTTTCCTTTCTCGGGTCTGACCCCAACTGCCGCGCCGAGAGTCAGCCCCCACCCGATCCGGAAAGAATTGACTAACGTATCAGCCAGCGAAAGGCTGGCCGAAGAAGTAAATGTCAGATCCAGGCTCGTTGGCCACTGCGATAAGAACGCTGAAGCAGCTATAGCGCTCGGAGTCAAAAGAACCCCTTTCTCTCTGCCAGGGGTATCAGGGCGAGGGGCAGGACGGCAGCGATCGTGGGCACGTTCCTTCTCTGCACTCCGGTGATCGTTGTCTTGATGTCTAGATCGCCGTATCAGTGGAAGGGATTCGTCGGGATTCGTCGGGGCCAGGCCTCTTCTCCTTGTAGTCAGAATGAGGTCCCTCCTGGGCGGGCTCACTCGCAGGTGAGTGCCCCTACCAAGAACCAAAGACCTGGCCCCAACTGGACAGGCCCCAACTGGACAACTCGAGTCAACTCACCATCTATGCGACGGCGTTCACCGGATCGCGAAGCGGCGAGGTCAGCGGCACGCTGATCGATTGCGGCTCGGGAAGGCTCGACCAAATCCCTGCGTCGCTGTCCGGAAACGTCGCGCTTCTCAGGATGAACGCGACGTTTCCATTCGGCGACGCTCTTGGCAACATCGTGCGCGCAGGAGCGACTGCGCTCGTCGTAGTCAACAGCGAACCGCGATTCTTCTACGCGAGCGTGAATCCGCCGGCTTCCTGCCGCCGATGGCGTCCATCGGCAGCGACGACGCGCAACGCCTCACGCCCGGCGAGACGGTGCGCATCATCAGCACACTGGGCGATTACAAGTTCACCTTCGGCACGTCGGAGGCGGCGCCGCATGTTGCCGGCGTCGTCGCTCTCTTGCGAAGTCTGGCACCAGACGCCCGCACCGCGCAGATTCGCAATGCGCTTTACATGTCGGCGAGGGACGCTGGCTCGCCAGGCCGTGACGACTTCTACGGCTGGGGAATCGTTGACGCGCTCGCCGCCGCGCGGCTGCTCGCACCTGAGAGACTGCCGCCTGAATCGGGGCGGCGACGCCCGGTGAGACTCGCAGCGACGGCTTCGCCTCAAGGCAATTGAGACTAGCCCCGTTGCGAACTAACTTTCCTGAAGAAATGCGTCTCCAGCCCCTCCAATCACTGCTATCCACGAGGACCAGGACGAGAGAGGGGAACAGAGGACGAAATCGCCCGACGCCTCTAACGTCTCCCCGCCGCAGCGGGGAGAGGCAAGGGTGAGGGGTCTGCGACGACCCACCAAACTCCAACCCATGAAGCCTGGCAGGCGAAATGCCATCTTTTATGGTACGAACCATCCCATAAAACGAACCATGATTTCTGCCAGAGGAATGGTCAATACGCGAACGTTAGAGGAGGTGCCCCGTTAGGACCTACTTGTCACTACAGCCACAATTGCTACCGCCCAAGAAACCGGCAGGTTGTACCGCCCCGCCCGAAGACTCTTGAAAAGAAGGGGCTGTCCGCAAAAGCCTCTTCAGTCGTAATTCAGGCTGGCAACGATCTCATGAGCACAATCCGCAGGTTGTCACTCCCCGGCAGGTGATGCGTCGCTGATTTTCATGGGGATGACTTCGACCTCGGCGGTGATGTCGTGTTCGCCGCAGAAGTCGTGCATCCTGGTTTCGGGGATGCCGCCGATCCGCGGTGTGAGGCCCCTCACCCTCGATCCCTCTCCCCGTTCACACGGGGCGAGGGACGCCGCCGCCCGGTCCAACCCTTCTAGGTCCTGCTTTTCTTGTTGGATCTGCGGGCTTCCCAATTCGAGCGAGAGAGGCGAGCTGACACTCATCCCACCGCACCGAAGTACTGGTCGAGCCAGGCCAGCGATTCCCGGATCAGCTCCGTCTTGGGTACGGTGTGGCCACGCGCATACGTCAGACGCTTCTTGTGCTCCGGCGGCGTTCCGAGCAGGTCGAACATCGGGCGCTGCGAATGCTCGAGCGGGAAGTAGAAATCCAGTTCACCATTGAGCATCAGCGTCGGCTGCGTGACCCGCGTGACGTAATTGATCTGTTCGACTTCCGGGAGCGAGCTCTGGAAGGTGAGCCCGGCCACGTACAGCACGTTGACCTTGATCCGGGGCTCGATCGCAGGCAGGATCGCGCCGAGGGCACCGCCCCAGCTGACGCCGAAATAGGCAAGGCGCGTGGCGTCCAGGTCCTCGCGCGATTCCACCAGGTCGATCGCGCGGCCGAGGTCTTTGCCCCACATGATCACGTGGTCCTTGTAGTCCGAGGATTCTTGTGGGTAGTCCGATTGCATCGCGGTGCCGCGCTCGAACGTGCCCTTGTAAATCGGTAGAAGCACCGCCCGCCCGCTCCTCACCAGGAAATCCACCCGCTGCAGCTCGCTCAGGTTGAACAGGCGGGTGTGCAGAGACAGCGATCCGGGAAATAGCACCACACTCTGATACGGCGGCCGTGCGCGCTCCGGAAGCAGCAGATGGATCTGCATCCGCTCACCACCGTACGCTGCGGCGATCTCGATGGTTTGCCATCGTCCCAACGGAGACATCTGGTCGGAGATCACTACAGCATCGAGCGGCCTCGGGTCGTAATGAAACTGTCGCCGGAAGTACGCGAAGATCTCGTCGGGAACCGGCTTCTCCGTTCGGAAATCGCGGAACGCAACTGCGATCGTGCGGGTGAGTGTGGCTTCGTTAGGCTCCGGCTCCGTCGAGCGGATGCAGCGGAAGCCGTTCGACGGCGATCGGTCGAGAGTGGCCTGAGCGTACGCGTCGACAAAGGCGTAGTTTGGATCGCTCCAGCCGCCGCCCAGGATGAACCGATGTCCCGGACGGTCAATCGGGTTGAGGATCCATTCGCGCACGTTGCCCGCAAGATCGTGCACGCCGAACCTGTTGACGCTCCGTGTATGTCCCACCGGCACGGTGCCTCGCCCCGAGAAGTTGGCCAGCGGCGCAATCTGCCCGCTCGTGTTTGTGAACGCCACTCGGCTCCAATGAAAGACTGTCGGCAGAGACTTGCCTGCCCACGCCGCGAACGCCGCGGCCTCGTACCAGCTCACACCGCTCACCGGATGGTCGTCCTCCCCCGCGGGGAATGACCCCATTTCCCAGCCGGCAGGGCCCGGCTGACCGACGGCGTCGATCAGAAACGCCATCGCCTCTTTCCACGCAAGAGTGCGATCTCCCGAGAGGAACGGTTCGCGCCAGAACTCTTCGCGCGCGTATCCGCCATCGTCGAGGAATTGCTTGAACTGGCGATTTGTCACCGGATGCCGATCCATGAGGAACGCCGCAGTCGGCTCGGTCGGCATGTGATCAAGCCCCGGTAGAAAGAGCGGGAAGCCGCCGGCGGGCACCGCTTCCATGTCATCCGGGATCTCGCCGGACCTGCGCAGCCTGGTATGCCAGATGCCGGCGTCCTGATCGGATGCGTTCGAGAGCGCGGTGTTGAGGTTCCAGATCAGATCGTGCGCCGCAAGATACTCCGGAAGTTCCAGCCGCAGCCTCGAGAGTCCGCGCGGAAAGGCAATGCCTGCCAGGGGCGTCTGGCCGAGGTTCACCTCCACGCCTTCCGGATCTCCGTAAAACGCGGCAAATGCCCGGGCCCCGGACGGATCAGAAGTAATCGAGATGGGATTCGAATACGCGGGTCGTAAGCGCGCAACGACCGGATCGCCGGGGGCGAGTTTGTCGATCTCGCTTGCCAGCTCGAACGCCGTCCACGACTCCCGCCCCTCCTCCATGACCAGAATCCTCTCGCACAGCCGCGCAAGCTCGGGGATCGCCTCCTCGCGCGCCCAACGGCGCATGGCCGCGAACTCCTCCGAGATGCTCGACGCCGACGCGCATCGCGTTGCCGGATCCTTCTCGAGGCAGCGTCGCAACAGCTGCCGTACGGCCGTGGGCGTGCCGACCGGCAGCATGCCGAGGTCAATTTCCTTGTGAAGAGTCGCGCCAATCGATTCTGCGGCGGTGCTTCCCGCAAACGCCATTGCTCCGGTGAGCATTTCGTACAGCACCACGCCGAATGAAAACACGTCTGAACGTTGATCGACCCTGCGGCCGCGTGCCTGCTCGGGTGACATGTAGCCGGCCGTGCCCATGATCGCACCGGCAATCGTGGGGCTGTGGATCGGCGTCGGCGAGATGGCTGTCGGCGAATCCGCCGCGACGTCTTCGTCCCTCATCGACGAGCTCGTTCCGGTCGTACGGGCAAGGCCGAAGTCCAGGACTTTCACCGAGCCATCGGGCGTGACCATGACGTTGCCGGGCTTGAGGTCGCGGTGGATCACGCCCTTCTCATGCGCGGCTGCCAATGCCTCGGCTATGCACATCGCGATTTCAATCGCATCATCCATCGGCAGCGGACCACGCGCGAGCTTCTCGAGGAGCGTTTCGCCCTCGATGTACTCCAGCACGAGGCAGTGCTGGCCGTGGGTTTCCTCGAGGCCGTAGATTGCGCCGATCGAAGGATGATTCAGCGACGCCAGCACTTTCGCTTCGCGCTGAAATCGCGCGAGCCGATCGGGATCACTCGCCAGATGTTGGGGCAGCGATTTGATCGCGACATCACGATCGAGTCGCGTATCGCGCGCGAGGTACACCACGCCCATGCCGCCGCGCCCGATCTCGCGAGTGATGGTGTACGGTCCAACCTGCTGCAACCCATCCATCGGCACGGAGTGAGGATACTCCAGTGGAAAGTAGGGGCAGGTCGGGATCATCTAATTTTCATCGACCCGCTGGTTATGAGTCGTTCGTTCCCATCTCTGTTTCTGCGGCCTGATCACTGCGGTCTGTTTCAGCGACGATAAATCCGATGGTAGAACTCGGCACAACCTATAATCGCCGGCACTCCGATCGATCCCGTAAACATTGAGAAGATTCACCCCGATGGTGCTGGCCCCGGGCTCCCGAGTTGGACCTTATGAGATCGTTTCCGCGATCGGCGAAGGCGGCATGGGCGAAGTGTTCCGCGCACGTACCCTTCGCACGAAGACCTCTGGTACCATTCTCAACAAGGTCAGCAAATGGGGGGCTGCGCCCAGGCGGGGTCACTCGGAGATGAGCGGGCCCTGACCATGAACCAGAGGCATGACTCGAACTGGATTCTGACCGAGAACCAAAGGCCCGACCCCAACGGATTCCCTCCACGGGATTGCCCAACTGCTTGAAGCCAGACTCCAGGGCCGGCGAAGCCGGCGTTGCCAGGCTGAAGTCTGTCCTACATGCATGAAGCCAGCCTCCAGGGCCGGCGAAGCCGGCGTCAGATTCGTAGCCCCCACCTTCAGGTGGGGGATCAAGGTCCCGAAGCCTTGCAGTCCGCGAAGCGGGCGACAGAACTTTCTCCGAGGTACAATTCACGTCAAGGGATTTCCGCATGGCTCGAAACAAGTCATGCCTCACAGCTACGCGTCGCTTCTGACCCACATCGTCTTTTC
>Ga0136617_10005266_pt1 | contig 11562 bp, 11 predicted proteins | sample AntDrymUQ3222106_2_FD_129672 | JGI IMG/M metagenome (GOLD analysis project Ga0136617, IMG submission 129672) | Polar desert sand microbial communities from Dry Valleys, Antarctica - metaG UQ322 (21.06) | ecosystem: Environmental > Terrestrial > Soil > Desert | place: Antarctica: Dry Valley...
GCGTATGCGGCAGCCACACAGTTGACCGCGTTGACGCACGTGCGCTCGCTGACGGTTGAGACCGCAAGCGATTTCCTGGCGCTCGATTCCACGACACGGCGCAATCTCGAAATCACCACGACGCTCGCCGGCGAACCGGCACCGACGCTCTACTCGCTGCTCGACGGTTGCGTGACCGCCGCCGGCAGCCGCCTGTTGCGGTTCTGGCTGACGCAACCGCTGCGCTCGCAACAGCGCGCCGCGGCACGCCACGATGGCATCGACACATTTCGCGTGCAACCAGCCGTACAGCGCGGCGTTCGTGCTGCGCTCAAAGCCACAATCGATGTCGAGCGCGTCGTGGGCCGCATCGCGCTGCGCACGGCGCGTCCGCGCGATCTCGCGGGCCTACGCGAAACGTTGGCGCAACTGCCGTTGCTTCTAACTGAGATCGCGGAGTCCAGTTCGGCGCTCGTTGCCGGCGTTGCAGAAGACTTGGCCGTTGCACCGGGCTGGCGCGCGTTGCTGCTACGGGCGATCGCGTCCGAGCCGAACCCGCAAGTGCGCGACGGTGGCGTCATCAACGCCGGATTCGATGCGGAATTGGATGAGCTGCGGGCGCTCGACGCCAACTGCGGCGATTTCCTGGTCGCACTGGAAGCGCGCGAACGCGCGCGAACGGGCATCGCCAATCTCAAAGTCGAATACAACCGCGTGCACGGTTTCTATATCGAGGTGACGCACGCGCAGCTCGGCAAAATTCCGAATGATTATCGCCGGCGGCAAACGCTGAAAAACGCCGAGCGCTATATCACGCCGGAATTGAAGACGTTCGAAGACAAGGCGCTCTCGGCCCAAGAGCGAGCGTTAGCCCGCGAGAAGGTGCTCTTCGAAGGTCTGCTCGACGACTTGACGCCAGCGATTGCGCCATTGCAGAAAGCGGCGGCGGCGCTGGCGCTCCTCGACGTGCTCGCCAATCTCGCCGAGCGCGCGGATGCGCTGCAACTCGTTCGCCCGACGTTTGCCGCCGAGGCGGGAATCGCGATATGCGGCGGCCGGCATCTGGTGGTCGAACAACAGGTCGAGAGCTTTATCCCGAACGACGTGACGCTGGCACGCGACCGGCGCCTGCTGATTGTCACCGGTCCGAACATGGGAGGCAAGTCCACGTACATGCGGCAGACCGCAATCGTCGCGCTGCTCGCCTACAGTGGCTGCTTGGTCCCGGCACACAATGCGACGTTAGGCCCGCTCGACGCTATCTACACGCGGATCGGCGCGGCCGATGACTTGGCGGGTGGCCGCTCGACGTTCATGGTCGAGATGACCGAAGCGGCTTTTATCGTCAATCGTGCGACCTCCGAGAGCCTGGTGTTGATTGATGAAATCGGCCGCGGTACGTCGACGTTCGACGGCCTTGCGCTGGCGTGGGCGATCGCCCATCGCCTCGCCTTAGGGAATCGCTGCCTGACGTTGTTCGCGACGCATTATTTCGAGTTGACGGCGCTCGCTGCCGAGCTCGAGGGCTGCGCCAACGTGCATTTCGATGCCATCGAGCACAAAGACAGCATCGTGTTTCTGCATGCGGTGGCGGACGGTCCTGCAAATCGCAGTTTTGGCCTGCAGGTGGCACGACTCGCCGGAGTGCCGCCCGAAACGATCCGGCAGGCAAAGTCCTATCTCGCGCGCCTCGACCGATTTTCCGCCGGCAGCGAAACGCAGAGCGATCTCTTCGCGAGTCCTCGCACTGCCGCCGTCGGTCCTGCGGCGCTCGCAGACCCGCGGTACGCCGCGGTTATGGAACGCTTGACCGCACTCGAGCCCGACGCGTTGTCGCCGCGCGAAGCGCTCGAGACGCTCTACACGCTGCGCAAACTCATCGATCAATGATGATGGTGGCCACCGGCGCCGTGTACGTGGCCGTGCGTGATTTCTTCCGCTGTCGCGGGACGGATATCGAGCACCGTCGCGTCGAAACGAAGCCGCTGTCCGGCGAGTTCGTGATTGCCGTCCAGGACCGCCTTCCCGTCGGCGATGCCGGTCACCCGCCACACGAGTTCCGCGCCGTGCTGCTCGGCCAGCAATTGGCCACCTACCGCGATTTCGGAGGGCAAATCGGCTAATGGCTCAACGCGAATCAGCTCCGGGTCATAATCGCCGAATGCGTCCGCGGGCTCGAGCGTGACCGATATCGAATCGCCAACCTTCTTCCCGCCCAACGCCTCCTCGATCTTGGGGAAAATCCCGGAATCGGCGCCGTGCAGATAGGTGAGCGGTTCCCGCGGGTCTTCCAATAACTGGTTGCCGGCATCGAACAGCTTGAACTCGATGGTGACGACGGTCTTGGCGAATACGTTCACGGGCGAGCCTGTGGCGGAGTTAGGGATGTGCGAGCGCGGGAATCCCACGCGATCGCCGTATATTGCATGCGCGCCAGCGCGACACCGCCATTGTACGTAGCTACCCGGCCAGCGGCGGCGCGTCGTTCGCCACCGGCGAAGCGGATCCGGAGGTGCTGTCTATCTCGATGTAGGCTAGGCCGTGAAAGCAACTAGCGTCGCGGCATCGATCATGCTGACCTCCAACGGACCAAAGTTAACTGACCCGGCGTAGCGAGGGCAGCAAGCCAAGACCATCAATGCCCGCCGGCGACGGGTCCCGCTTTGAAGCCGGCACGGACAGCTCGTACTTTGCACTTCTGGCGCACAGCAAGACATTGCGCCCAGCATATTGCAGCCTCTCGGGGCAGCCAACAACGCCGACGTGCCCATAATGTGTCAGACTTTTCCGATGCCGACGACCGACCCGAACTGGGAACAGCGAGTGTCAGACCTGTGGGCATCATTCGACGATCGGACCGAGGCCGACTTCCTCGCCGGGATGAAGGAACTCGTTGCCGAGCTGCCCGCGAACCATGCTGCGGCGGTCTTCGAACACGCGGCCGCGCTGGACTCGACCGGTAATTCGGACCTCGCCGTACCGTTGTATCAGCAGGCGCTCCAACTCGGCCTACCTGGTGCGCGTCGCCGCCGGGCCGTTATCCAGCTGGCCAGCTCTTTGCGAAACCTCGATCGGGCGCCGGAGAGCGTCGCGCTCCTCACGGCCGAACTGGACGCGGAATCTGATGATCTCGATGACGCGGTTCGCGCCTTCCTTGCCCTGGCGCTGGTCGACACCGGCCGCGAACGAGAAGCTGTCGCGCTCGCACTGACCGCCCTGTCGGGACACCTGACGCGCTACCAGCGCTCCTTGATCAATTACGCCCGAGAGCTCGTGGACGGCAGTACGCCCAGCTGAGGCATGTCTTGCACCCGGGGTGGAACACTCGGATTTTGGTGCCCACCGAGCGGGCGCCGCGCCGACTCGCGACCACTTAAGTACCTCGATGGCAAAACCGAATCGACATGGCCTCCTCGGCGGCCACACACCAGCAGCTTTTTTGCAGCGCTACTGGCAAAAAGATGCATTGCTGGTACGAGCGGCGGTACCGCAGCTCGCTCCCGTCTGCACACGAGCGGAACTCTTGGGGCTCGCTGGCCGGGACGACGTTGATGCGCGCGTCATCGTCAATAGGCGCGGGACCTGGTCGCTGATCGAAGGGCCGTTGCGCAAGGCCGATTTCCGGTCGCTTCCTGCTACGGGGTGGACGTTGCTCGTGCAAGGCGTCAACCTATACTCGGCAGCAGCGGATGCGCTGCTCCGCCGGTTCGCGTTCCTGCCATATGCGCGCCTCGACGATCTGATGGTGAGCTATGCCGTGCCGGGCGGAGGGGTCGGTCCGCACTGTGATTCCTACGACGTGTTCCTGCTCCAAGGAAGCGGCCGCCGGCGCTGGCGCTATGGACACCAGTCCGAGCTCGCGCTCAAGGCCAACGTGCCGCTTAAGATTCTGCGCCGGTTCGCGCCACAGCATGAAGCGGTATTGGAGCAAGGCGACCTGCTCTATCTCCCGCCCTCATACGCACACGACGGCGTCGCCGTCACCGAATGCATCTCGTATTCGATCGGCTTCAAAGCGGCTGCCCACAATGACTTGGCCCAAGCCTTCTTGGATTTTTTGCGCGATCAATGCGCGCTTCCCGGCCGCTACGCCGATCCGGATCTCGCGCCGCCACGTGGTGAACCCGCGCGGATCGGCCACGCGATGCAAGAACACGTTGCAAGAGTCCTGGCGCAGATTCGCTGGGATCGCGCGGCGACGAAGCGCTTTTTAGGATCGTTTTTGTCAGAACCCAAACCTGGCGTCGTGTTTACGCGGCCGGCGCGGCGGCTATCGCGTCGGGTATTTGCTGCCCACGTTGCGAAATCGGGCGTGCACCTGGATCGGCGCACTCAATGGCTGTATGACCGCGACGCGCTGTACGTCAACGGTGAGGCGCACCCGTGGCCCGCGGGGAAGCGCAGCCCACTGGCAAAGTTGGCCAATGCTCGTACACTTGGCTCACGCGCCGCCGCGGCGCTTACGGTGCAGCAAATCCAATTTCTCATCGACGGATACCACGATGGCTTCCTCCATATCGGCTGACTCCGCTGCCGCGCCACCACCGCGCAACGGCATCATCGTGACCGCGGCGGCTTACGAGGCCGCCGTCGACGAGCTGATCGGTTTGGCGCGATCGAAGCTCCAGGTCTTCGATATCGATTTGTCTGGAGGCGGATGGAACAGCGCTGCGAGAGCCGACAACGTGGCGGCGTTCCTGCGCCGAACGCCGCATGCGCACTTGGATCTGATCGTCCACGATACGCGCTGGATCGAGCAATCGTGTCCGCGTCTGCTCGCGCTCTTGAAGAGTCATTCGCACGCGATGACTCTTTATCGCACGGGACCCGAGGCGCGCAGCGCGATGGATCCGCTGGTCATCGCCGATGGACGGCATTTTCTGCATCGCTTCCACGTCGATCACGCGCGCGCCGCGCTGGCTATCGAGCAGGCGCAGGAGGCAAAACCTCTTGTCGCGCGTTTCGACGAGATTTGGGCAACCGGAGAGCCGGGACTCGGCGGATCGGTCCTGGGGCTGTAACGAAAATTAGTGGGGTGGTTCGACGTTGACCAGCCCCGGTTCTTTTCCGAGTGGTCGCTTGATCGCTTGCGCCACGGTGGGACGCGTATCGCGTGGCAAGCCCTTGACCTTGACCGGCCTACCTTTTTTCGCGGACTTGGCAAGCGCCTCGATGATGGCGACATCGATCGTACCTTCAGCGGCGGAAGGCTCCGGTTGCCGGTGGTGAAGGATGCAATTCGAGAAGTAGACGAGCTCTGCCGCGAACTGGTCACGCTTCCCGAACTTGCGTTGGGTGGTTTTCTCGTGGAGTGTCAGCCGATGCGCGAGCTCGTCGGTATAGCCGTACGCCGGCGATACTTCGAGGTCGCCCTTGGTGCCGATCACCTGATAGCGGCTCGTATTCGCGGCCCCGAAGCTGCAGGTGAACGTGGCGAGGCGGTTGTCCGGAAAGCGCATCACGGCGCTCACCATTTCGTCCACTTCGGCGAAGCGCTTGTCGGAGTTGCTCGCAGCCGCCGCAAACACTTCGACGGGTTCCGCGCGAAACAGATAGCGGGCGGCGTTGATGCAATAGATGCCGATATCGTATAGCGCCCCGCCGCCCAATTCCTCGACGAGCCGGACGTTCCCGGGTCTGACCTGCATCGAGAACTGCGAATTGAACATCCGCGGCTCGCCGATCTTGCCTGAATTAACGATCGCGATTGCGCGCAGGTTGGCTTCCTCGAAGTGCAGCCGATACGCGACCATCAAAATGATATCGTTGCGCTCGGCCGCGCGCATGATCTGTTTGCACTCCTGCGCGGTCACCGCCAGCGGTTTTTCGCAAAGCACATGGACGCCCGCTTTGGCGGCGCGCACGGCGTAGTCGCGGTGCATGCTGTTCGGTAGCGCGATGTAAACCGCTTCGACCGCCCCGCTCGCGAGACACTCGTCATACTGCTCATACGAGTAAAGCGCCGGCGTCTTGTATTTGCGTCCGAGCTTCGCAAGCTTTTCCTTGTCGCCTGATACCAGCGCCACCAGTTGCGAGTTGCTTCCGGCATGAGCGAACGCCGGTAGCATGGCGTTCTGCGCAATGTGGCCCAGTCCGACCACGGCGTAACGGATCTTGCGTGAAGGCACGCTGGTTTTGCTACGTCTGGCTGAGTTTTTCATGACGATCTTCCTCGAAAGCGAAATCTGTTTACAGTGCAGCGCCGATCCGCCGTCCCACCTCTCGATAACGTTCGATGACGTCGCCGAGATCGCGGCGGAACCGGTCCTTGTCGAGCTTTTCACCGGTCTTCTGGTCCCAGAGCCGACAACCATCGGGAGTGAACTCGTCGCCCAACACGAGTGGGCCATGCAGATCGTCAAGCGGGTGGCCGAACTCGAGCTTGTAATCGACGAGATCGATGCCGGCGTCGGAGAAGAGTGGCCGGAGCACGTCATTGACGCGGTGGGTCAATGCCTTCATCTGCGCGATCTCGCCCACCGTCGCCCATCCCAACACGCGGATGTGGTCGTCGTTGCACAACGGATCGTGCAGCGCATCGCTCTTCAAAAAGAACTCGAAGATGGGCTCGGGCAGTTTCGTCCCCTCGGGAACGCCGTAGCGCTTGGCCATTGACCCCGCGCAGATATTGCGCACAACGCATTCGACGGGAATCATTTTCATCGCGGTCACGAGCGATTCACGGTCATTCAGCAGGCCAATGAAATGCGTCGGAATCCCCGCGGTTGCGAGTTTTTCCATTACATAGGCATTGATTTTGTTGTTCGTCTCGCCTTTGCGTTCGAGCTTCGCAAGCTTCGCGCCGTCGAACGCGGAAACATCGTCGCGGTAGTGCATGACCAGCCGGTGCGGATGGTCGGTGGCGTAGACGGTCTTCGCCTTGCCCCGATAGAGTTCGTTACGCGTTTGCATGTCGTTTCCGCGACTCTTATCGACTAACAGCAAGCTTACCTGCGGAAGAACACTCTACCCGAGCATCCGCCAAGCGAACCCGTTGGTCTGATCCGCGATGCCGATCCACTCGGCCGCGCAGCCCAAGGCACCTGCGAGCGCCGCGCGGGCTCGGTCGGGCGTGTTGTTGTGTTGCGAGAGGTGCGCGGCCAGGATGTGTTGCAACCGGGCCGTATCGATCGCCGCCAGCAGCGTCCCGGCGCAATCGTTGTCCAGATGCCCAAAGCGCCCCGCAATGCGTGCTTTGAGCGAAACCGGATAATCGCTCGCGGCGAGCAACGCGACGTCGTGATTGCATTCGAGCACCAGTGCATCGCACCCGGTGAGGCTTGCCTCGACGTACGGCGTTGACGTACCCAAGTCGGTGACGATGCCGACTCTGAAAGCGCCATCCGAAATCACGAACTGCACCGGCTCGCGCGCATCGTGTGGAACGGGAAAGGGACGGATCTCCAGGTCCCCAATAGCGAAAGTGTCGTGGCTGTCGAAACCGTACACGCGCTCGCTGTCGCTGAAGTGATTGCCGGCGACCGTCAGCGTCCCGAAGGTGAGCCAAATCGGAATGCGGTGGCGTGCGGCGAATGCCGGCACACCGCAAATATGGTCGGTGTGCTCGTGCGTGACCAGGATGGCGTCGAGCGATTCGGGAGCGACACCGATGCGCGCGAGGCGTGCTGCGGTATCGCGCAGGCCGAAACCGCAGTCGATCAGAATCCTGGTGGCGCCTGCTTCGACGACAAGACCGTTGCCTTCGCTGCCGCTGCCGATCGACGCGAAGCGCACGCGTACTACCTTGCTACTTCAACTGGTCTTTGAGCAACGAAAGAATCCGCTCGCTGGCCGGCGTTCGATCCGGAGCGCCCGACGGGTTTTGTACGCTGATCACACTGGTCTCGGCCGTCTCCGCGACGACGATCTGATACTGCTCGGGCTTGTCCTTCTCGTCGGATTTCCAGAACATGAGCTTCGAGAGGAATCCGCTATCCTTTTTCAAACCCGGTGTGTCCGGGTCGGCGAACCTGACGAAATACACGCCACGCGACCGGTCGCGGTCGACCACGGTGAAGCCGATGCGGTCCAACGCTAAGCCGACACGCCGCCAGGCGCGGTCGAACTGATCGTCGACGGCGAGCTTGATCGAACCGTCGGTGGTTTTTTCCACGCGTGCTCGCTCGGGCGAGATCGCAGCCGCCGCGACCTGCGCGCGCGCCGCCGGTTCGGGTGCTCCGAATTTCACCATCAGGCGCGTGAGCATTTCCGCTTCGAGATCCGGGTTAGGCGGCATCACGGCCCACGCGAAACCAGCGGGCGACGAATTGTCGATCTTGACCGTCGGCACCTGCTCCATGCCCCGATGGGACACGAAGATCTCGACAGTGCCGGGTTCCACACCCCGCTCGATTCGCGTGCGGAATTTATCCTGCTTGTAGGTGGAGTAGAAGATGTCCATCGCGCGCCCGAGCGTGCGGCGAATGAGATCCTGTGGAATCTCCGCACGGTTCTCGGCCCAATCGGTTTCCAAGACGCCGGTCGCCGGCTGCTCGACTGCGAGCGAAAAGCCGGTTTCCTGCCAAAAGCTTCGCACCGTGTTCCACGCCTGCTCGGGCGTGGCTTTGGCGACCAGCCAGCGCTGGTTGCCGGCGCGCACAATTTTGGCGTCCGGGTTGGTCGGAAGGAGGTCGGACCTTCCGGAGCGCGTAGCGCCCTGCGCCGCGAGTCCCGATGCCGTCGCGACGTTATAGCGATCGTCATAGCGTGGCGTCGTGAGATCGGGTGGCAGCTCGAGCGATGGCGAAACGGTGGAAGACTTGTAATCGATGCGCTTGGACGGCGCCAGACTCGTGAGCGATTCGCAGCCGGCCAGCAGCATCGCAACGCCCAACCATAGCGGCGCGAGCGACAGAGCGCCGCGGGAAAGGTGCTCGGGAAATAGTTTCATGCGTGACCCCTTATTCAATTGAGACAGCCCGCATCGCGCAACGCCGTACGAACCGTATCGTGAAATTGCGGCGAAAGCGGTGTCAGCGGCAGCCGCAGTTCGTTCTGAATGAAGCCCATCTCCGCAAGCGCCCATTTCACGGGAATCGGGTTCGCTTCGACGAAGAGTTTGCGATGCAGGCCGAGCAGGCGATTGTTGCTCTCGCGAGCGGCTGCGACATCGCCGGTCAGCGCGGCAGCACACATCTCTCCCATCAGCTTCGGCGCGACGTTGGCCGTGACCGAGATCACGCCGTGGCCGCCCATGAGCATCAGCGGCAAGCCGGTGAGGTCGTCGCCTCCGTAGACGGCAAAATCGCGCTTGGCTTTTAGCGCCAAACAGTTGAGCAATTCGCTGCCGCGACTCAGGTCTCCCGTCGCGTCTTTGATGCCGACAATACCGGAAACGTCAGCAAGCCGCAGCGCCGTTTCCGTCGCGAGATCGGCCACCGTACGGCTCGGCACGTTGTAGACGATCATCGGCAGCGACACCTTCTCGGCGATGGTGCGAAAGTGCCGATACAAGCCCTCTTGCGTCGGCCGGTTGTAATACGGTACGACCGACAGGTGAGAATGCGCACCGCATTGCGCGGCATAAGCGGCGAGCTCGACCGCCTCCGCCGTTGAGTTGGCGCCGGTTCCGGCAATCACCGGAATGCGGCCACCAGCGTAGTCAAGAGCGGTCTTGATGAGCAGGCAGTGCTCGTCGAAACTGACGGTGGGCGATTCGCCGGTCGTGCCGACGATGACGATGCCCGACGTGCCGTTGGCGGCGTGAAAATCGATTAGTTTGGCCAGCGCGGGGAGATCGAGCGCGCCGCCGCTATGCATCGGCGTGGCGATCGCGACAAGGCTTCCGGTCAGCATTCAGTAGGCAGTCAGCAAATGGTCGATTTTACCCTATCCGATGAGCAAAGCATGCGGTCATTTCGCGTCAAACCAATCGCGCAGGCCATGCGCGCGCCGCGCCTACCGCCGCCAGCCGCTGCACGACCGCGGAACGACCCGCATCCGTCACGAGGCCCTGCTCGAATGCGACGACGGTCAGCGCCGGAGGCAGCGCCGCGACCGCCAGCAATTCGTCGCGGCGCAATAGGAAGTTCGGGTTGCATGGCTGCCCGAACGCTTCGTTGCCAATCGCAAACGTTTCATACAACAACACACCGTCGTCGGCGAGCGACATTCGCAAATGCGCAAACAGCGGGCGGTGCAGATAGTTCACGACGACAATCGCACCAAAGCGCTCGCCGGTAAGCGGCCATGCGCCGTGTTCGAGATCGAGCGTCCGTGTTTCGATATGGGGAGTCGCGGGGATCGTCGCCAGCGCTCCGGGATCACGGTCGACCGCCAGCACCGCCGCCCCTCGCGCGGCGAAGAACAGCGCGTGCCGGCCATGTCCGCACGCCAGATCCAGCACCCGTGTCCCCGGGACAATCAGATGCGCAAAGCGCGCGACCCACGGCGATGGCATCAGTGTGTCGTGACGGTGAGATTCGCGCGGCGCGATCATCGGAAGGATAAGTTTCGCCGAATTTTTTCCAACCGGGCTTGCGAAGGTCGATGCTATGAACGGGGTGGGGTGGCGCGACCGCTGTGCACGGGAGCTGCGGAGGGGCTTCCCGCCACTTGGGCGGCTTCTCGGCCGAGCCATGCGACAAACCGGCGAACGTCCGCGCGCGCCGTCGCGTGCGGCGCGGTCAGCGCGAAATAGCCACGCGGCGAATCGTACCGTTTGGGAAATGGTGCGATCAAACGGCCGTCACGCAGCAATTCCGCGATCAAGGGTATGCGTCCGAGCGCCACGCCCTGATCGCCCAACGCCGCCTGGATCACTTGGTCATAGAGCGAAAAGCGCATCGCCCCGGCGGGCTTCAAATCCGGCAAACCGTTCGCCGCCAGCCATGCCGGCCAGTTGAGCCAGGGCATGCTGGCGTTCGGATCGTCGAGATGAATGAGTACGTGTCGCGCCAGATGCTCCGGCTTCGAAAGCGGCGCACCTCCACGTTTGACGAGCTTCGGGCTCGCTACAGGCAACAATCGTTCGCCGAAGAGCCGAACGGCGTCTACCGGCGCACCAGTGTCGCTTAAGTAGCGGACCGCAACGTCGACGTCGCCGCGTGTCAGATCGACGATGCGATCGTCCGCGGAAACGTAGACATCGACCGCCGGATGCGCGAAGCGAAACGAGGCGAGACGCGGAATCAGCCATAGCGAAGCGAAGGACACGGTGGTCGAAACCGTTAGCCCGTGCTCGTTCTCCTGGCTTCGCGCGGCGTCAGCCGCGGCGGCGAGCGCTCGCAGGTGATCGGTGACGCTGCGATGAAACGCGACGCCGGCCGACGTCAGCGCAAGCGCACGGTGTCTCCGCTCGAACAACGCAATGCCCAGCGAGTCTTCCAGCGCCTTGACTTGGCGCGACAGTGCCGACTGCGTGAGAAAGAGTTCCTCCGCCGCGAGCGTGAAGGAGAGCCGGCGCCCGGCAGCCTCGAAGCCGCGCAGAAAGTCGAGTGAGGGCAGCATCCGTAACGTTTTGTACATTTCGCATTATACATTCCTGCAAGTCATGCGAGGCATGCGGAATCGGCGTTTGAACGGACGCGCGAACGACCGCACAATTCGAGGCATCCTTGCAGCAAGATACGACGCTCGCACGAC
>Ga0136617_10005267_pt1 | contig 11560 bp, 9 predicted proteins | sample AntDrymUQ3222106_2_FD_129672 | JGI IMG/M metagenome (GOLD analysis project Ga0136617, IMG submission 129672) | Polar desert sand microbial communities from Dry Valleys, Antarctica - metaG UQ322 (21.06) | ecosystem: Environmental > Terrestrial > Soil > Desert | place: Antarctica: Dry Valley...
GATCACCATGGGCCACGACTACGAGATGTCGGATTACAACCGCTCCGATCTGATCTTCACCAAGGAGATGCTGCTCGCGGAGCCGTTCGAGCGGGCGCCGCTGCGGACGGTGGGCGACTGAGCGAGCCCGCGCGGTGCGCGCCCGTCGCCCGGGGATCCGTTTCCGGCGAAGGCGTACCGCGTTGCACGGGCCCGCGTCCTAGGATTGCGTCGCGAATGGCCGAGCTCTTCTTCTTCCTCGCCGCCGCCGGCGTGATCGCCGGTGCCCTTGGCACCGTGCTGCTGCGCAACGCGTTCTACGCGGTGCTCGCCCTCGTCGTGCACCTGATCTCGCTGGCCGCGCTCTTCCTGCTGCTGCGAGCGGAGTTCGTCGCCGCCGCGCAGGTGGTCGTCTATGCAGGCGCGGTCATGGTGCTCTACCTCTTCGTGGTCGCCTACGTCGGCGGCATCGACCAGCCCCTGAGCGGCGCGGGAACCAATCTGCGGGGCACGTCCGTCCTCTTCGCGGTCGTCCTGCTGGTCGAGTTCTGCATCGCCATCCTGGGCTCGGGTCTGTCCTCGATCGACACGGAGGGCACGGGCTTCTTCGCCGGCTTCGGCACCCCGGAGCAGATCGGGCAGCTTCTGCTGACGAAGTTCCTGCTCGCCTTCGAGGCGGCCTCCTTCCTGCTGCTGATATCGGCGGTCGGAGCGGTCATCCTCGCGCGCCGGCGCTCGGGTCTTGAGGACCCGCGGGAGATCTCCGTGGCCGACCTGCTGCGCTCGAGCGACGGCGGGACGTTGTCGGACGAGAAGGAGCGGGGCTCGCTGGCCGAGGCGGCGGGCCCGCCTAACCGATGAGTATCTCCTGGTATCTGGTCGTCTCGGCCATCGTCTTCTCGATCGGGGCGGGCGGGGTGCTCGTTCGCCGCAATCCGCTGGTCATCCTGCTCTGCATCGAGCTGATGCTGAACGCGGCCAATCTCTCGCTGGTCGCCTTCGCCCGCGCCAACGGCAACCAGGACGGGCAGATCTTCGCGATCATCGTCATGGTGGTCGCCGCCTGCGAGGTCGCGGTCGGCCTCGGCCTGATCGTCGCCCTCTACCGGCGCAAGCTGCCCATCGACGTCGACGAGCTGCGAGAGCTCCAGGGCTGATGGACGCGGTCAGGACATGCGCCTGGATGGTGCTGCTGTTCCCGCTCGCCGGGACGGTGGTGATCGCTCTGCTCGGGCGGGTGTTGCCGGGCAAGGCGCCGGGATGGGTCGGCACGCTCGCGATCGCCGCGTCCTTCGCCTCGGCCGTGGCCACGCTGGTCAACCTCCAGGCGCTCGGCGAGGAGGAGCGCCAGGTCCGCGCCGTGGCGTGGGACTACGCCAACACGGTCGGCGTCGACGCCCAGCTGTCGCTGCTCGTGGATCCGCTCTCCGTCCTGATGATCCTCGTCGTGACGGGCGTCTCCACGCTCATCCACCTGTACTCGGTGTCCTACATGGGCTCGGACCGCGGGTACAGACGCTTCTTCGCCTTCCTGAACTTCTTCGTGTTCTCCATGCTGCTGCTGGTCCTCGCGGGGAACTTCCTCATCCTGATCGTCGGCTGGGCGTTCGTCGGCGCGGCGTCCTACATGCTGATCTCCTTCTGGTACCGGCGCACCACGGCGACGGGTGCGGGGATCAAGGCCTTCGTGATCAACGTCGTGGGCGACGTCGGCCTCGTGATCGGGACCTACTTCATCTTCCGGGGGACGGGGTCGCTCGATTTTCTCATCACCTTCGACGCGGTCGAGGAGGCGTTCCCACGCAACGACGGCGACCTGGTGGCGGGCTGCATCGGCCTGCTGGTCGGGGCTTTCGCGAAGTCGGCGCAGGTGCCGCTGCACACCTGGCTACCGGACGCGATGGAGGGACCCACCCCGGTCTCGGCGCTGATCCACGCGGCGACCATGGTCACCGCCGGCGTCTACCTGATCGCCCGCATGCACCCGCTCTTCGAGCGCGCGCCCGCTGCGGCCGACGTCGGCGCGATCGTCGGGTGCGTGACCCTCGTGATCGCCGCGACGATCGCCGTGGTCCAGACCGATCTCAAGCGGGTCATCGCGTACTCGACGATGTCCCAGATCGGCTACATGGTCATGGGCGTCTCGGCCGGCGCCTACGCCGCCGGGCTCTTCCACCTGATGACCCACGCCTTCTTCAAGGCGCTGCTCTTCATGGCGGCGGGCTCGATCATCGGCGCGATGGCCGGAAGCCAGGACCTGGACCGCATGTCGGGCTTCCGCCGCGCCATGCCGTTCACGTTCGGTTGCTTCGTGATCGGCGGCCTCGCGCTCGCCGGCGTGCCGCCGTTCTCCGGCTTCTTCTCCAAGGACGAGATCCTCACCTACGTGGCGGCGCGCGACGACTGGCACGTCGTGTTGGCGATCTTCGGCTATCTCGGGGCGCTTCTGACGGCGGTCTACACGTTCCGGATGATCTTCCGCGCGTTCCTCGGCGAGCCCTCGCCCGAGGCGCGTGAGCTCGAAGGCGGGCACCTGCACCACGCAGAGGTCCACACGAACCCCGCCACCGGTGAGGTGGAGGACTCAGACGTCGGCTTCCCGGGCCCGGAGCATCACATCGCCGAGCGCGAGGGAAGCATGAAGATCGCCATGGGCATGCTCGCGATCGGCGCTACCTTCGCCGGCTTCCTCCAGATCCCCGGCGTGACCCACATCCTGGACACCTTCCTCGAGCCGACGTTCGCCGACTCGATCTACTTCGAGGAGCTCAAGCCGTCTGACACGGTCACGTACGGGGGCCTGCTCCTCGGCGCCGTGCTGGGGCTGCTCGGCATCGCCATCGCCTACGCCCTCTGGGTGCGCGATCCCGAAGCTCCTGGTCGCATCCGACAGCGCCTGCATGGACTGCACGGGTTCCTGTATCGCAAGTGGTTCTTCGACGAGCTCATCGACGGGGTCATCGTGCGGCCGTTCGCGTTCTTCGGTCGCTTCGCGCGCGGGACCTTCGAACGGCTGGTGGTCAACGGGCTCTTCGTCGGCGGGACCACGGCTTCCGTACGCGCAGGCTCGAGCGCGGTGCGAGCCGCCCAGTCGGGCTTTCTGCGCTACTACGCCGCCCTCGTCCTGGTCGGACTGGCCGGTCTCGGCTTCTACTTCCTGGTGTCGGCGGCATGAGCTCCCAACTGACCGTCCACCTCTCCATCCTGCTGTTCTGGCCCGTTGCGTTCGCGACGCTGGGCGCTCTGGCTCCACGCCGCGTCGCACCCGTGCTCGCCCTGATCGGCGCCCTCATCCCGCTGGGCTACGCGGTGCTGCTGCTCATCGACTTCGACGCCGGGCGGTCGGGCTCGCTGCAATACGTCACGGACGCAGAATGGATCCCCGACCTCGGAGTCCGCTACAAGCTCGGCATCGACGGGCTGAACCTCTGGCTCATCGCGCTCACGACCCTGCTCTGGGCCTTCTCCGCGGTGTGGGTCGCCCTGCGGCCCACGGAGCGCCCGCGCCTGTTCGCGTTCCATCTCGGGCTCGCAGAGACCGCGGTGCTCGGGGCCTTCCTCGCCCAGGATCTGCTCCTCTTCGTCCTGTTCTTCGACCTGATGCTCGTCCCGTTCTACTTCCTCGTCGGCCAGTGGGGCGGCCCGGCGCGGGTGGGAGCCACCATCAAGATGGTCATCTACACGCTGGTCGGCTCGCTGCTCATGCTCGCCGCCGCGGTGGCCACGGGCGTCCTGGCGGGCGAGCAGTCGGGGAGCGAGCTGACCTTCGTGATGTCCGACCTCGTGCGGACATCGTTGCCAGAGGACACTCAGCGCTGGCTGTTCGTCGCCTTCGCGCTGGCCTTCCTGATCAAGATGCCGGCCTTCCCCTTCCACGGCTGGATGCCGGACGCCTACCGAAACATGCCGCTGCCGGTGCTGGCCGTCTTCTCGGCCGTGCTCTCCAAGGTGGCGGCCTACGGGTTCCTGCGGATCGTGCTGCCGATCTTTCCCGACGCCTCGGTGGACTTCCAGACCGTCCTGCTGATCGTCGGGCTCGTCTCGATCGTCTACGGGTCGGCGATGGCCTTCACCACCACCGAGGTGCGGCTGATCCTCGGCTACTCCTCGATCGCCCAGCTCGGCTTCATCGTGCTCGGCATCTTCGCGCTGCGGCCAGAGGGCGGTCAGGGGGCGATCCTGCAGATGGTCAACCACGGGCTGGTCGTCGCGCCGCTGTTCTTCATCGTCGCGCTGTTGTCAGAGCGCTCGGCAGGCTCTGAGTCCATCCGCGACATGGGCGGCCTGGCCACGCGCGGGCCAGTGCTCGCCTCCTTGTTCCTCATCATCGCGCTCGCCACCCTGGCGATCCCCGGGTCGGCCAACTTCGCGGGCGAGTTCCTCATCCTGCTCGGTGTCTTCCAGACCAAGCTGGTGATCGCGGTCATCGCCTTCACGGGCGTGGCGCTCGCGTCCGTGTACATGCTGCGCGCCTACATCCGCACGATGCACAATCGGACTCCGACGAACGTCGCCTCGAGCGACCTGTCCGTGCGCGACGGCGTGGTGCTCGTGCCCGTCGTACTCGTGATCCTCGCCTTCGCCCTGTACCCGCAGGCGGCGTTGAGCGATGGGGAGGGCGGAGTGAAGGCGGCGGTACGCAGCGCGCAGGCTGTCTCGGAGGGCAAGCAGAACCCGGCGACCGCCGCTTCCGCCGCGCCGGAGGTAACGCCGTGACGCCCAAGGCGCCGAGCATCGACTTCGCGGCGATCTCGCCTCTCATCGCGCTGCTCACGGGCGCGTGCGTGGTGCTGCTGCTCGGCCTGCTGCGGTCGCGCTTCGCCCGCACGCAGCTCGTCCCGGGGCTGACGATCGTGACACTCGGCGCCACCGCCGGGTTGGCGATCTGGCGCTGGGGCGAGAACACGTCGGTCCTCTCCGCCTCGCTGCGCATGGACGACCTCACCCTCGCCCTCACCCTTCTCTTCGTCGCCGGGGCGATCGCCACGGTGCTCCTCGCGTGGCGCGGCGTCGCGCCGCGCGAGGCCGGCCACGGCGAGTTCTACTGCCTGCTGCTGGCCACCGTGCTGGGCATGGTGGTGCTCGTCGCGGCGCAGAACCTCGTGGCGGTCTTCATCGGCTATGAGCTGCTCTCCATCCCGCTCTACGTGCTCTGCGCCACCGAGCTGCGACGGGAGAAGTCGCTCGAGTCCGGGCTGAAGTACCTGATCATCGGCTCGGTCGGGTCCGCGACGCTGCTCTACGGCCTGTCCTTCCTCTATGGCGCGACAGGCTCGACCGACTTCAGCGGCATCGCCGCGGCGGTACGCGTATCGGACGTCGGCGACGACGTGCTCTTCCTCACCGGAATCGGGCTGACGGTCACCGGGCTCGCCTTCAAGGCGTCGGTGGCGCCGTTTCACCAGTGGACGCCTGACGTCTACGAGGGAGCCCCCACCCCGGTCACGGCGTTCATGGCCGTGGCTACCAAGGCGGCGGCGTTCGGCGTGTTCCTGCGCCTCTTCGACGTCGCGCTGATCGGAACGGCCTCGACCTGGGCACCCGCTCTCGCGGTGCTGGCCTTGATCACGATCGTCGTCGGAAACGTCGGAGCCCTCGGCCAGTCCTCGCTGAAGCGGATGCTCGCGTACTCGTCGGTCGCGCAGGCGGGGTACATGCTCGCGGGAGTGGTCGTCTCGACGCAGCTCGGCGTCCAGGCCGTCGTCTTCTACCTGGCCGCCTACCTGCTGATGAACCTGGCGGCGTTCGCGGTCATCGTCGTCCGCGAACGCGAGACCGACCTCGGTGACGACATGGCGGCGATGCACGGCCTGGGAGCGAGCCGACCCTGGCTGGCCTGGCCCATGACCATCGCCATGCTCTCTCTCGCCGGCTTCCCGGCGACCGCCGGGTTCTTCGGCAAGATCAACCTGATCCAAGCGGTGGTCGAGAACGACTATGCGTGGCTCGCCGTGGCGATAGTGCTCGGCTCGGCGATCTCGCTCGCGTACTACCTCCGGGTGATCGCCGCCGTCTGGATGCGCGCCCCCGGGGAGACCGGGCGAGCGAGGGCCGTGCCTGCGCGCCTCGCTGCCTCCGGGCGGCCACTGATAGCGGGCGGCGCGCCAGAGGCGGACGAGGCTGGAGGGTCACGGGCGGCGGGGGATCGGTCCGACAAGGAGCCCGGCGCGCACGCCGCAGGAGAGGGACGAGCGGCTGAAGGCCCCGAGCCGGGGGGACTGCCCGATCCCGGGCACGCCGCCGCCGCGGGACGGACCGAGGCCGCTGATCCCGGGCCGGCGCCCGCTGCCTCCGCCGGCTCGGCGCTCGGACGGCTGCGCCAGCCCGAAGTCGTCTTCGTCGCGCTGATCTGCACGGTCGGGACGCTCTTCTTCGGGGTCTACCCGTCTCCACTGCTCGACTTCGCGCGCGACGCAGGCGACGCGTTTACCAACCTCTTCTAGGAAGGTCTGTTCACGTACGGCAGGGTTACCGAGCCGTCCGGGCATGTAATGACGGGGGGCGAAGCCTTCGTCGGCAGACCTACCGGAGGGGTGCACGACTCCCGTGGCCAGGCATCGATCGACTACGTCGGGATCCTGGCCGTCGTTGCCCTGATACTCGGCGCCGCCGCCACCGCGGTCGGGGCTCCGTGGCTCGCTCCCAGGGTCGCCTCGGGGATCCGCCACGGCATCTGCGTAGTGTCGGGTGCCTTGTGCACCCCGCGTGAGGCGCGCGAGGCGGGCCTGGCGCCCTGTCCGATCAGACGGCGCTCGGACTCAGAGCACGTCGGCGTGGTGGCGCTCATCCGGTTGCAACGTGGCGACGCGCTGGTCGTGGAGCGGCGATCGGACGGGCGGGCGACCGTCTCCTTCGTGGACGGAGCCAAAGCCGGGGTCGAGGCGGGCGTGGGCGTCACGCTGCCGGGTGTCGCCGGCTCGGTCAACGCGGGGGTCGGCGTGCGCTTCGCGGCCGGGCGAACCTTCGAGTTCGGGAGCTGGTCGAAGGCGCAGCGCTTTCTCGCGCGCTTCGCCGGCGAGGAGACCCTGACCGGCGAGGCGCGTCGGGCGCTCCGGCGATTGTGCTGGCGCTGTCCCGAGTGGCTGGAAGGGGGCGGTCGCGCACTGCCGGAACCGACCGCCCGCTACATCGAGGGCGGGTCGTTCGACAGCTTCGTCGCCGAGCTCGGCGCGGTCATCCCGGCCACGGGCAGGCGCGGCCCGATCCGAGTCGGTCTCGACGCCCGCGGGAGTCGCGCCCTCGTCCTCGGTCGTAGGACGGCCGGGCCGCGGGTGACCTGGTACCTGCGTCTGGAGGCCGACGTCCTCGCGACGCTCGGAGTCGTCATGGGCTCCCTCGAAGCTGGACGGCGCACCGAGGGAGTGCTCGAGGTGATCTTCGAGGGCGGTGAGCCGGTTGAGGCGCGCGTGAAGGGTTCGGCCGCGATCACGGGAAAGGCGGAGTTCGCCGGTCAGGGGGTCGACCTCGGCGAGGTCGCAGACCGCCTGCGCGCGGCGACGGTTCCGGCGACGGATGACGCTGAGGCCAAGGAGGGTCTCGCCGTCGAGGCGACGGTCAGCCTCGACCTCCGGGAAGAGGCCAATCTCCGCGCCGTCGAGGGACTGATGCATCCGGGTGGCTCGCCCCTCGAGTGGCTCGAACGGCTCCGCGCGGTGGCCCGCCGCGTCGACGTCGCCGGCGCGGTCGATCTCAGCGTCCTGCGCTTCGAGCGGAAGGCCGCCGATCGCACCCTGGAAGGCGGGCAGCTCGTGCGAGTCGGCGGCGGCTACGGTCGGGTCGAGGAGACGCGGGACCTTGTGGCAGCGTGGTCGCTCCGCGCGGGCGGTCCGTGGCGCCGCCGCGAGGACTGCGAGGCCGCCGCGCAGGCAGCCGCCTGACCCGCGGGTAGCCTTGCTCGCCCGCATGCTCTATCCCTCCGACGACCTCACCCCCGAGGAGCGCGACCGCCTCGCGCCGCACGTGACCCATCTCGACGGGCCGGTGTTCGGGCTGGTGAACCTCCCGGAGACGGTCAAGGGTGCGCTCTTCGCCCGCTACTCGCGCTACCCCGGCACGCTCCGGCGGCTTGCGCTCGATGAGTTCGCCGAGTCGTTGAACCCGGGGGCGAGCTTCGACGGCTCCGAGGGTGAACGAGCGGCAGGGCTCTACGAGCGCATCTTCGTCGGCTACGGGGACGACTCGGTGGCCCAGCTCGGCGGCGCGCACGTCGCCTGCGAGTGGACTTCCAACGTGCTCACCAAGCTCCTGCAGCGTCCGCGCCTCGCGGCCTACCTCGAGCAGTCGACGCGCTACATCGCCTATGACGCGCCGATGCCCGGCGGCGGTTACCGCTACTACCGCGATCCCGCGCTCGGCCCTGACTACGAGACCGCGATGGACGCGCTGTTCGCCACCTATGAGCAGGCGCTTCCGGTGGTGCGAGGCTGGGCGGAGGAGAGCTTTCCGACCTCGCCCGGCGAATCCGCAGCGGCCCGCGCGCGTGCCGTGAACGCCAAGGCGCTGGACCTGCTGCGTGGGCTGTTGCCGGCGGCATCGCTCTCGCACATGGGGATCTACGCCACGGGCCAGGCGTACGAGCAGCTCATCCTTCACCTGCTCGGCCATCCCCTGCCGGAGGCGCGGGCCTACGGGACCATGGTCCTGGATGCCGTCAAGGCGACCATGCCGAGCTTCGTAGCACGCGTCGAGCGTCCTGAACGCGGCGGTGAATGGATCACCCAGCTCGAGAACCGCCGGGCTTCGGGGGAGCGCTGGGCGGCGCGGCTCGGGCTCGACCGCGACCTCGCCGCCGAGGGTCGGCCCTCGGTCCGCCTCCTGCAGGTCGACGGGAACGAGGACCGGCTGCTCACGGCTCTGCTCTTCGAGGCCACGGCGGCCGACGAGCAGACCACGCTCGAGGCGGTCCGGGGGCTCGGGCCCGAGCAGCGTGCACAGCTCCTGGCGGATCTGGTGGGCGAGCGAGCCAACCGCCGTCACCGCCCCGGCCGGGGCTTTGAGGCGCTCCGTTACCGCTTCGAGATCGTCTCGGACTACGGCGCCTTCCGGGATCTGCAACGTCATCGGATGCTCACTGTGCAGTGGCAGGGGCTCACCCCGGACCTGGGCGCGGCGGTACCCGATGAAGTGGTGGCGTCCGGAGCCGGCGATTCGTACGCCCGAGCGCTCGAGATCTCTCGCGTCGAGTACGGGAGGCTGGTCGCGGCAGGGCACTCGTCAGCCGCGCCCTACTCCCTCTGCCTCGGCTTCCGGATCCGCTACGTGCTCGACCTCAACGCGCGCGAGGCGATGCACCTCATCGAGCTGCGCTCGGGGCGCGAGGGACATCCCGCCTATCGGGCGGTCGCACACGAGATGCACGCGCAGATCGCCGCGCGCCACCCCGCCGTCGCAGCCACGATGGTGCACGTCGATTCCGAGACCGAACCACGGCTCGAGCGCATCCTCTCAGAGATGCGAACCGAGGCCCGCGCCTCGGACTCTCGCTAGCGCTCCGCGTCGGCCAGCCGCCCGAACTCGCGCTGGAGCAGCGACAGACGGCCCTCCTTGACCAGCGGCATCTCACGCCTGCGCCGTCGGACGGCATCGAGATCGAGATCGGCGAGCACTACCGCGGCCGTGTGCCGGGGCGCCTCGGCTACCACTTGCCCCCATGGGTCGACGACCATCGAGCCGCCCCAGAAGTTCACGCCGGCCTCCTCCCCGACCCGGTTCACGAACACCATGTAGCTCTGCAGAAAGCGCGCGTGGAAGCACAGCAGCGTCCGCCAATCGCTCTGGACCTCGGCGGGATCGGTGCCCGCGTCCGCTTCGAGCGAGCTGCAGGAGGGCACGAGCAGCACCCGGGCACCATCGTGGATGGCCAGGAACGGAAGCGGGGGCTGCCAGACGTCGTTGCAGATCAGCATCGCGAAGCGTGCGAGCGCGCTGTCGAAGGCACGAAGCGATTGTCCCGAGCTGAAGTGCTTATGCTCTTCGAAGCGCCCGTAGGTGGGCAGGAAGGTCTTTCGCTGGAGATGCATGCGGACGCCGCGCTCAAGGTAGATCGCGCTGTTGTACGTGTGCACGGGCCCGTCCTCAACGAATCCGAGGACCAGGCCCATGTCGCCGGCCTCCTCGGCCAGGCGCATGATCGTCGGTGAATCGGGGCGCAGGGCGACGTCATCGCTGACCGAGCCGAGGGCGTAGCCCGTGAGGTTGAGCTCGGGGAAGACGACGAGGTCTGCGCCCTGCTGGCGCGCCTCGTCGATCGCCGCCGAGGCGCGTCGGGCATTCTCCTGGACATCACCGAGGGCACAGTCGAGCTGTGCGAGCGCCAGCCGCACCTAGAGGTCCCTCGCGTACCCCAGATTCTGTTGCTTGAGTGTCGAGTCCGTACCCAGGAAGACGTGCTTGGACATGTCGGCGGTGTAGCGGCTCGCGGGCGGGGTGCGACCCAGCGCCTCGGCCATGCTGCGAATGTGGTGAGGAGCCGCGCCGCAGCAGACGCCCAGGTAGTTGACGCCGAGCTCGTGTGCCGCGCGCGCGAAGTCGGCGATCTCGTAGCGGTTGCAGGTGAACGGATCCAGCGCGGTCGGAAACGGCCGCCCGTCGGGGAACGCGTCGTAGTCAGGATCGCGGAGGGACTGCATGCTCGGCTGAGCTTCGGTGGTCCGGTAGGGGACCGGCAGCGCCGCCACGTGACCCGTGACGGCCTCACGCACAGAGCGCAGCATGGGCAGCATCGTCTCGGGTCCGCGGATGCAGTTGAGGCCGACCACGTCGGCTCCGGCGTCCTCGATGCGCTTGCAGGCTTCGGCCGGGGTCCACTCCTCCCGCGTGACGTCAAGCTGATGGAAGGCGAGCGTGATGACCGCCGGCAGGCCCGCCGACTTGATCACCTCGGTCGCGATCAGGGCCTCCTCGGCGAAGGAGTAGGTCTCGCCGATCACGAAGTCGACGCCGGCGTCGACCGCCCAGCCGACCTGCTCCTCGAACATCTCCCGCACGGTCGCGCGGGCGGCGTCGGTGGGCTCGAAGAGATTGGTGTTGCACACGTTGCCGGCCAGCAGCGAGTCTCCTTCGTCGGCGACCGTCCTGGCGGTCTTGAGCGCCTGGCGGTTGATGGTCTCGAGCAGGTGCTCCTTGCCGATGATGCGGAGCTTCTCGCGGTGGGCGTAGTAGGTGAAAGCCTCGACGACGTCTGACCCCGCATGCACGAACTCGTGGTGCAGCTGTGCGACGAGCTCGGGATGCTCGAGCACCACCTCGGGCACGAACGCGCCGGCCTGCAGATATCCCCGACGCTCGAGCTCGAACAGGTAGCCCTCTGCGCAGATCACCGGCCCACGCTCGAGCCGGTCGAGGAGGCCTGCCTTCTTCGGAATCGCTTCCGTGCTCATCGTCTTCTCCCGCTTTGGTTGCATCTCACGCGCAACCTAACCCTCCGGCTGCGCTTTGCAAGCCGCTCACCTCACTTCTCCCGCTTCCGCCTCGCGCTGACGGAGCTCGATGCGGCGGATCTTCCCCGTCAGGGTCTTGGGCAGCTCGGAGACGAACTCGACCTTGCGGGGATAGGCATAGGCCGAGAGCCGATCGCGTACGA
>Ga0136617_10005268_pt1 | contig 11560 bp, 12 predicted proteins | sample AntDrymUQ3222106_2_FD_129672 | JGI IMG/M metagenome (GOLD analysis project Ga0136617, IMG submission 129672) | Polar desert sand microbial communities from Dry Valleys, Antarctica - metaG UQ322 (21.06) | ecosystem: Environmental > Terrestrial > Soil > Desert | place: Antarctica: Dry Valley...
CGGTCGGCACCGAACCACAAGACCCGTACCTCAATGCCGTCATGATGACCTCGGCCGAGGTCGACGCGCGCCACTGGCTGCATCGTGCGCGCGCTGCCGAGGCGGCGGCCGGCCGCACGAGAGACCGGCGCTGGGCGCCACGCACCCTCGATGTCGACGTGATCACCGTGGACGACGTCGTGAGCGACGATCCCGAACTCACGCTCCCGCACCCGCGTGCCCACGAGCGAGCGTTCGTCCTGGTTCCCTGGCTCGAAATCGATCCTCGGGCGGCGCTTCCCGGCGCATCGGTAAGCGATCTTCTGAGCGGGCTCGACACGTCCGGCGTGCGCTGTCGCGATGATCTGGTACTGCGGTGAAGCCGGTCGGCCCCACCCGCATCCGGGACCTCGCGTTGACTGCCGTACTCACCAGCGTGCTCTCCTACGTCCTGGTTGCCGCCTACTACGGTGACCTGCCCGCGTTGCCGTGGACATCGTCAGCCGCCATCGCCTGCCTGGCAGTGGCCGAGGGGGCTGCTGCCCGCGGCACCCGGCAACGGATCACCCGTCGGCCCGGCACCCGGCCCGTGGATCCGCTCGTCGTCGCCCGCCTGGTCGCCCTGGCCAAGGCCAGCGCACTGGTCGGTGCGGTGCTGCTGGGTGGTTGGCTGGGCGCCTTCGGCTACACCTTTCTGGCCCGGGATCGGTTGGTCGCCGCCGACCGTGACGCGGTTGTCAGTGGACTCGGGGTGCTCGCCTCGCTGCTCCTGGTGGCCGCGGCACTGTGGCTCGAGCAGTCGTGCCGTACCCCTCCCTTCCCGGAGGACGAGAGGGACATTCCCGCCTGACAGCCCTGGCCAGCCCCTGCCTTGATCACCGGGTGCGACCTCTGACGAACGTCATGTCATGGACATCTGCTGCGGATCGAACGCCGCGGTCAGACCCGTATGATGTGGGCAACATCAGGGCGTTTCGGGGATCGAACTCTCCGAGAGACACCGGAGGGCGGCACCATGGCAACCGACACAGGCACGCCAGCTGTGCGTACCGACAAGGGTGCCTATGGTGACCGACTCCCCGTTGCGCCACGACAGCGTCGGCCGGCGTTGGCCGCGCTGGCCCTGCTCCTGATTCTGGGCGGCGGCTTGATCAGTGCCGTCCTGGTGGTGCGGAGCGGGCAGAAGGAAGCCATCATCGCCCTCAGGCAGGACGTCCCCAGCGGTCACGTCATCACCGACGCTGACCTCGTGTCACTTCCCGCCGCGTTGCCGGACGGCTACCCCGCGGTGCCGTGGGAGCAGCGCAATCGGGTGATCGGCGGCACCGCCGGCGCCGACCTGAAAAAGGGCACCATTCTCAATCCTCGGGTGGTGTCGAGAGCTCCGCTGCCGAGCAGCGGGCAGGTGGCCGTAGGGCTTCTACTCAAGCCCGGAGATCAGTTCCCCGAAGGGCTGCGCGCTGGCCAACATGTGATGGTGCTCTTTGCCCTGTCGAGCCAGGCATCAACGACTACCACGCTGCCCAAGGGCTTCACCGAGGGCAGTGAGGCCGTGGTGGTAGGCGACGCGGTCATCTTCTCGGTCTCCCGGCCGCGCAGCGACCAGACCGTCACGGTCAAGCTCATCGTCAAAAAGACAGATGCCAAGAACGTTGTGCAACTGGCTCGTCAGTCGGCGGTCGCACTTGTCGAGCTACCTACGGGTGGCTGAGGGTGGCGCTGGTCAGTGTGGCGGCCGACAAAGGCTCGCCCGGTGTGACCACGACAGCGTTGGCATTGGCCGCTGTCTGGCCCCGGCGAGCCCTCTTGGCCGAGCTCGACCCCTCGGGCGGCGATGTGGTCCTGCGACTGCGGGGGCCAGAGCAGAGCTTGCTTTCCGCAGAGCGCGGGCTGATCTCACTCGCTGTTGCGGCCCGACGCGAGCTGACGACCGAATCGCTGTGGCAGCACGTGCAGGTCCTCGACGGCGGCCTCGAGGTGCTGATCGGCGTCGCGACCCCCGAGCAAGCCGCTGGGCTGGGCGCGCTCTGGCGTCCGCTGACCACTCTGCTGGGCGCCATTCCCGGAGTCGACGTGATCGCCGACTGCGGCCGCCTGTATCCGGGGTCCCCTGCGCTGGGGGTGCTGCAGGGTTCCGCGCTGGTTGCACTGGTAACCCGCCCCGCGGTTGATGCTGTCGCTCACGTGCGTAGCAGGGTGATGTCGCTGACCCAGCAGCTGGGCTCGGGCGGATTCGACGGCGTGCCGGTCGGCGTGGTCGTCGTCGCCGATCCTAAGGACGCAGATGCACACCGAGAGGTGGAGGCAGTGCTCGCCCGAGCTGGTGCGCCGACGCACGTCCTGGGCCGGATCGCCGACGACAAAGCGGCAGCGGCGATGCTGCGCGGCCACTGGGGCACCAAGCTGAGCCGGTCGTTGCTCGTACGTACGGCGCGCGAAGTGAGTGGAGTTCTCGTGGCTGCCCTGGAGTCCGGCGAGCTGGTGGGAGCGAAGTGAGCCTTGATCACGGCCTCATTCGGCGGCTGCGGACCGAAGTCGCTGACGCGATAGCCACGCGTCGCCGCGAGGACGCGGCGATCGGTCTGACCCTCTCGCCCGACGACGAGCGGATGTACGCCCGCTCGCTCATCGCCCGTGCTCTCGAGCAGCACATGCGCGTGGAGCTGGAGCAGGGTCGCGTCCCGCCGGATGCCGAGGAAGAGGAGCTGACCGCCGCAGCGGTGCACGCGGCTCTCTACGGCGTGGGCCGCCTGCAACCACTTCTTGATGATCTCGACATCGAGAACATCGACATCAACGGCTGCGACGGCGTGTTCATCAGCTTCGCCGACGGCCGTGAGGTGGTCGGAGAGCCGGTGGCCGACTCCGATGATGAGCTAGTCGAGTTGGTCCAGACATTGGGTGCGTACTCCGGCCTGTCGTCCCGGCCCTTCGACACCGCCAATCCGATGCTCGACATCCGGCTGCCCGACGGGTCGCGACTCTCGGCCGTCATGGAGGTGACCCAGCGGCCGGTCGTGTCGATCCGGCGTAACCGGATGTCAAAGGTCTTCCTGAGCGATCTCGTGGGCAACGGCACGATGGACGAAGGGCTGGCCGCGTTCTTCCGGGCAGTCGTCGCGGCCCGCAAGAACGTCATGCTCGCTGGCGCCACCAACGCCGGTAAGACGACCTTGCTGAGGGCGCTGGCCAACGAGATTCCGCCCAACGAGCGGCTCATCACCGTCGAGCGCGCCCTCGAGCTCGGCCTAGGTGAATTCAACGAGTTACACCCCAACGTGGTTGCCCTGGAAGAGCGGCTGCCCAACTCCGAGGGCCAGGGTCGCATCCCAATGGCCGAGCTGGTCCGCCGGAGTCTGCGCATGAACCCCAGCCGAGTCATCGTCGGTGAGGTTCTCGGCGATGAGATCGTGACGATGCTCAACGCGATGAGCCAGGGCAACGACGGCTCACTGTCGACGATCCACGCGAACAGCTCCCAAGAGGTGTTCAACCGAATCGCGACGTACGCGATCCAGGCCGTCGAGCGGCTTCCGCAGGATGCGACCATGATGCTCATCGCGGGCGCTATCAACTTCGTCGTCTTCATCAGGCGCGACAACCAGTACGGCAAGGGTGGGCGACTGCAGCGCTATGTCTCCAGCGTCCGCGAGATCAACGGCGTCGACGGCCGCGTGCTCTCTAGCGAGGTCTGGGCTCCCGGTCCAGACGGCCGCGCCCGGGCCAACTCACCTATCAGCTGTATCGACGACCTGGTGGCAGTCGGCTACCAACCAGAGATCCACGGGCGGTGGTCCGGCTGATGACCCGCGACGCGTTCCTGGCGCTACTCGTCGGCGCGGTCGTCGGCGGCGGCCTGCTTCTCCTCGTGGTGGCGGTGCGTGGCACTACGGTCAAACCGCCGAAGGAACGCGGCTCCAGCTTGTCCGCGATGGCGAGCAACGACAATCTGGTCAAGCTGGGGTTGGCCCTTGCCGTTGGCATGCTGACCTTGATCGCTACCCGATGGGTGGTCGCCGCCGTGGCCGGCGCTCTCATGATGTATTTCTTCGGGCCATCGCTGCGGCCACGTAGTGGGGTCGGCGATCTCGCCAGGATCGAAGCTTTGGCCAGCTGGTGTGAGTCCTTGCGGGACACGATCGCCGGGGCAGTGGGTTTGGAGCAGGCGATCCCGTCGTCGTTGACGGCTGCGGGTCCGGCGATCCAGGGGCCGCTCGGCCTGCTTGTTGACAGGCTGCGCACCAGGCAGCCGTTGCCGGACGCACTGGCGCGTTTTGCCGACGATCTCGATGACCCGAGCGCTGACCTGGTCATTGCAGCGTTGATCTTGAACGCTCGCCTACGTGGACCGGGTCTGCGTGATCTGCTGGGCGCCCTGTCTACGTCTGCCCGCGAGGAGCTGGACATGCGCCGACGGGTCGAGGCAGCCCGGCGCTCGACCAAGCGCAGCGTACGCATCGTCGTGGCAGTCAGCCTCTTCACCTCGCTGGCGATCACCGTGCTGAACCGCGATTTCGTCAGGGAGTACGACACGGCTTTCGGTCAGGTCGTGCTCGCCGTCGTGATGTTGATTTATGCCGCCGGCTTCCTCTGGCTGCGCCGGCTCGCGACATTCAGCAGCACGGGGCGCTTCCTGCTCGGTACCAAGCCGGCTGAACAGGTCAGCGTCGGATGATCGGGTCTCTGCTGGCCGGAGCGTTGGCGGGCTTGGGCTTGCTACTTCTCGTCATGGCGCTGCGACCGCGGCGGCCGGGGCTCGCGGACACTCTCCAGCGACTGGACGCCGCCCGTGACACCGCCGACCCCGGATTCGCGCTGCGTCGTGCCCAAGGGCCGGAGACCGGCTTCAGCGCACGCCTCGGCCGTCAGCTCGCGATCCTGGCCGCCCAGCGCGGGTGGAAGCTGATCACCCTCAAGCAGGACTTGGCGCTGACGAACAAGCCATTCGAGTCGCATCTGGCCAACAAGGTCATGCTGGCGGCATTTGGGCTGCTCCTCGTCCCGATCCTGTCGCTGCTGCTCCTCCTCGGTGGCTTCGAGATTTCGGCCGGATTCCCTGTGGTCGGCGGCCTGGCCATTGGCGGGTTCTTCTTCTTCCTGCCGGATCTGAGCCTGCGTTCAGAGGCGGCTGACCGCCGCAAGGATCTCCGCCACGCTGTCGGCTCCTTCCTCGACTTGGTTGCGATGAACCTCTCTGGTGGGCGTGGGGTTCCCGAGGCCTTGACGGCCACAGTGCAGATCGGATCCGGTCCGTCGATCGGTCGCCTCCGCGACACCCTTGCCTTCGCCCGGTTGCAAGGCTTGACGCCATGGGCGGCGCTCGGCCGGCTCGGACGCGAGGTGGGATTAGAGGAACTCGTGGACCTTTCCTCTGCGCTGGCGCTGGTCGCCGACGACGGCGCCAAGGTGCGTGAGTCCTTGTCGGCCCGGGCGGCGTCGATGCGGCGCCGCGAGCTCGCTGACTCAGAGGGTGAAGCGGGTGAGCGCTCACAGACGATGCTCGTCGCCCAATTGCTCCTCTGTACGGCTTTTCTTATCTTTCTGGGGTATCCGGCCGCTGCGCGGGTCTTTGCCGTGTAAGTCCGATCACGGTTGCTTTCTTGACTTCTCGGGTATGCTCGCGCTACGTCGGTGGCGTGCCAAGTACGACGAAGGGATAGTTCATGTTCTCCGCTGAGATTGCGTACTTGCAGCTGCTGCTGCACGTCACCCGTGGCCGGTTCGAGTCGGCTCGTGATGACCGTGGTGCGTCGACCCTTGAGCTGGCCATCATCTCTGCCATTCTCGTCGCCGCTGCGTTCGGGATCGCCATGGTCATCATGAATAAGGTGACTCAGAAGCAGGGCGTCATCTCCAACTACTGAGGTGCTGTCTAAACTCCGGCCTCGCCAGCAGAAGAGCGACACAGGGACTTCCGCTATCGAGCTCGCGTTTCTCGCCCCGGCGCTGCTGATGGCGACGCTGCTCATCGTGCAGGCCGCTGTCTGGTTCCATGCTCGCCAGGTCGCTCAGGCTGCTGTCGAGAAGGGTGCCCGTGAGACGCGGGCGTACCAAGGCACACAGGCCAGGGGCACGGCGGCAACGCTCGCGGCCTTCAACACCCTCGAGGGGCCGCGAGTCACAAAGGGTGGCGTCAACGTGACTGCCACGGTCGGTGCCACTAACGCAGAGGTGACGTTGACGACCTCGTCAGCGAACGTCATTCCCTTCTGGAGCTGGCCGATCTCAGTCAAAGCTGGCGGTCCGATCGAGAAGTTTCAGCCCCCGGCGGGGCCGTGATGAGGTCCGAGCGCCAGCGTGGATCGATGTCGTTGGAGCTGGTTTTCGTCGCGCCCGGCCTGATCGTTCTCCTGCTCTTCGTCTCGGTCGGCGGCAAGGTGCTGGCGGCCAAGGGTCAAGTGCAAGGTGCAGCTCGCGACGCTGCCCGGGCGGCCTCGCTGAGCAGGGGCAACGCCGCGGCGGATGCCGAGGCAGCGGCGCGCCAAACCCTCAACAGCAACAACCTGAAGTGTGAGAATTCCACGATCATCACGCTGCCCAATGGGGCCCCTAAGGCAGGTGATCCGGTTGCTGCGAGGGCGACCTGCATCGTCAATCTCGCTACCCTGGGGCTGCCGGGGTTTCCTGGCAGCAAGACGTTGGATGTGACCGTTGTGTCGCCGGTCGACACCTATGTGGGGCGCTGAGTCATGTTGTTGCGTCGTGCCGATGACCGCGGCACCCTGTCGATCTTCGTGGTCATGCTCGCCCCGGCTATTTTTTTCTTGGCCGGGCTGGTGATCGACGGCGGGGGAGCTTTGGTGGCTAAGCAGCGGGCCGCCGATCTGGCCGAACAGGGCGCTCGAGCGGGGGCGAACGCTATCGACGTCGCGGTGCTCCGGGACACCGGTGATCGCCGTATAGACTGTGCCGGAGCGACGGCGGAGGTCAGCGACTACTTCGGGGCCTACTCCGGCTCGGGCAAGGCGGAAGCGGGCCAGATTGTGGCGTGCGGGCCGGGCAGTATCAGCGTGCATGCCGAAGTCGAGTACAACTCAATCTTTCTCCCCCAGGTGTTCCGGATGAAAGCCGATGCCACGGCCTCACCGATATGTGATACCGACACACTCTGCGTGGTGGCTTTGGCACTGTCACCCGCTACCGCTTTCGGAAACCAAGTGAGGCCGCGATGACTCAGCTCACAGACCGGCCCCGGCAGCATCCTGCCGACATCGACAGAATCCGAGCACGGCGCCGCCGCGAGGTGGCCGCCGGGATATTCGCCCTGTTCTTGATGACCGGCATCGTCATCGGAATCCCGGTCGCGCTGGCCCTGCTGTTCCGTTGGCCACTACCGACCTCGATGCCGACCAGTGATTTCCTCACCGCGCCCCTGTCATTCGACGTCGTCCTCAACGCCATCGCGTGTCTGGTCTGGCTCGCCTGGGTGCATCTCGTCGTGTGCCTGTTCGTCGAGTGGCGCTCAGGCCGTCGCGGCGTCGGCCTGACCCCACGGATTCCCTTCGCTGGCGCGAGTCAGGACCTGGCCCGGCGGCTGGTCGGTGCTGTGCTGTTGCTGAGTACGGCCACCGGCGCGGCCTCGGTGACCGTTGCGAGCGCTACCAGCGCCCCGGTCCAGCGACCGTCAGTTGCCGTCGTCCAGGACCAGGGGACTCCACCGGCGCTGGAGGTCGAGCAGGATCAGAGCAAGGCTCAAGCCGCCGCGGCGGCGCAGTCAGGAACCCGCGGGCACGGACAGTTGGTGTGCACGGTCATGCCCCCGCAGGGCCGCTATCACGACAACCTCTGGGATATTGCCGAACGACACCTCGGCGATGGGCTGCGTTACAAGGAGATCTTCGCCTTGAACAAGGGTCGGGTGTTCCCTGACGGCCGCAAGCTCACCGAGGCGAGTCTCATCCACCCCGGATGGAAGCTCATCATGCCGGCCGATGCCGTCGGCCTGCCTGCGGCGACGCCGGCCCCTCCCACCCCTCCAGTGAATCCGGTGAATCCGTCCGGTAGCACGGCCGCCGGTCCGTCGCAGGCGGCGCCCGGCCAGGTCAACGACTCGTCGGCCGTCGGCGGTGGGTCCTCGGTGGCACCCGGCCTCAGCGCGCGAGGCGGCGGCGGCCCGCAGGCTGCCCCACCGCAGAGCGCACCCCGGCAGGCCGCACCACCGCATGCCGCCGTTCCGCCCCACACCTCGCCTCCGCACGCGGTTCCTCCCGGGGCCGACGTTCCGCCCCAGGCTGCCCTCCCGCCTGCTGCACCCCCCCAGGCTGGACCTCCGCATACCGCCGTGCCGCCCCACGCTTCGCCTCCGCATGCCGTACCCTCAGGGGCCGCTGTCCCGCCCCAGGTGGCGCCCCCGCCGGCCGTGCCTCCGCAGGTCAGCCCACCCAAGGCCGCCGAGGCCCAACCCGCCACACCCAAGCCCGCCAAGGCCGCGCAGAACGCTGCGGTTATCAGCGCGATCGGCGCCACCCAGGGCTCGCTGCCCGTCGAGGCAATCGCCCTGTGGGGCCTGTTCGGTGTCGAGTTGCTGGCGTTCGGTGTGATCGAGGCGGTCATCGCCAAACGCCGGCGTCAGGGTCAGCGGCGAGAGCCGGGCGAAGCGCTGCCTCGACCCAACGCGGGTGCCGCCGCACTCGAAGTGGCACTACGCAGCCAAGCCGACGGCGAGAGCGCACAGTTCCTCGACCGAGCCCTGCGGGCCGCGGTCGTCGAAGGCGGCACCCTGCCCGAGGCCTACGCGGCACGGCTGACCAGCCATCGGTTGGAGCTGCTGCTCAGCTCGGCCAGGAACGACGCTCCCTTCCCGTTCGTCGCCGAGGACGATGGTCGGGTGTGGGCGCTCGCGCGCGAAGCGGCGCTGCCATCGACCGAGTATGCCCGTGCGCCGATGCCCGGGCTGGTCAGCGTCGGCACTGATGGCGATGCCCGGGTGCTGGTCGATCTCGAAGCAGCCGATGGTGTTATTTGCCTTGACGGCCCGGAGCCCAAGTGCCGGGCCTTGCTGGCCGCGGCGGCAGCCGAGCTCGCCACCAACGTCTGGTCTGACCATGTTCGCCTGACCCTCGTCGGATTCGGCGAAGAGTTGGTGGCGCTGGCACCCGACCGCGTTCGCTGGGTCGACCAGGTGACCGACGTGCTCCCCGAGTTGGAGTCCCGCGCCGCCAGCAACGCCTCCGTACCGCCTGATTTCGACGGCGATTCTGTGCTGACTGGCCGGGTTCGGCCGGCGACCGGCCATGACGGGTCACCTGACTATCTCCTGCTGGCGCAGCCGCCCGACGACGCCACGCTGCGACGGCTCACCGTTCTGGCGGCTGGCCAGCGCAACGGGGTTGGCGTCATGGTCGTCGGGCGGGTCGCCGGTGCCCGCTGGACTTTCCAGGTCGACGCCCAGGGCGATCTCGATACCGGCCCGCTCGGCCTGCGGCTACGGGCCGCTCAGCTCGCCGAGCCCGCCTACTCAGCGCTGGCTGAGCTGCTCGGCACCGCCACTGTGGGTGAGTTCGACGGTGGCTCTGGTCGGCCCGATATCGATCTGCTCAACCCTGACGTGCCGGTCGACCGGCACCTGCGCGCCCTGGGCACACCTCAGCGCCTGGCGCCGGAGTTCCCCGAAGACCTCGCGGTCGATGTGCCGCCCATTCGGCTGGTGCGCTTGCTCGGTCCGCCCGACGTGTTCAGCGGCCCCGCCGATGACCCGCCGACGCCGCTGCTCGTTGAGATGATCGCCTACCTCGCGGTCAACCGGGACGGCGTCTCGCCTGAGGCGCTGACCGCTGCCATCTGGCCGCGCGGCTCACGGGCCAGTGAGCGTGAGGGGGCAATGACCCAGCTCGGCGAGTGGCTCGGCGTTGATGAGGCCGGCAAGCCGCGCCTGATCCTTGACGACGAGGGTTGGCTGCGCCTGTCCTCCGAGGTGCGGCTTGACTGGCACCAGTTTGCGGCCTTGGTCACCCGCGGGCAGCAAGCTGATCTGCGTCGCGCGCTCGAGTTGGTTCGTGGGCCGATCGCCGATGGCGCTCCGGCCGGGCGCTACGCCTGGTTGGGCGAGACGGCGCTGCCGTACGACGCGCCGGCCCTCATCGCCGATACCGCGCATCAACTGGCGGCGGCCTACCTTGGCCGCGGCGACCCCGCCGGCGCCGCCAACGCCGCCCGCCTCGGACTGCGTGTCGACGAGGGCAACGAGGTGCTGTGGCGTGATCTGGTCCGATCCGAGCAGTCGGTTGGCGGGATCGAAGCCGCTCGTGCCGTTGCCCGCGACATGGTTGCTACTCTGCAACGCATCGGCGGGCTGGACCTGGTCACCGCAGAGACCAGCGCCGTCATCCGAGCTTTGCTGCAGCCGGCTGCCGTGCAGGCTCAGGACGCCTGAGCCTGCAGCCGATGGATGCGATCTTGAGACGCGGAGCCGGGTTTCTTGCCGCCTTGCTACTGGCTGTCGCGGTAAGTGCGGGCTGTTCAGATTCCAACAACAAACCGGTCCCGCTGGGGGAGTCGGGGACGCCATCGGCGAGCGCCGAACCAAGCCCGAGCTACGCGACTGATGATCCTGTTCAGGCCTTGCTGGGCTGGTTCGACGCGCTCTATCAAGCGCAGCGGAGCCTGAATCCAGATCATCCGGGCCTGGTCAAGTACGGCCAAGGCCCGGCGCTCGCCGGCGCTCGCAAGCGCATTGCCAGCTTCAAGGCGCAAGGCGTTCGCCTCGACAAGCCAGGCACTGTCAGCCAACCCAGAATCACCGACTCGGGCAGGGTGCGGGGCAAGAAGGTCAACGAGGTGACCGTCTGCGTGATCACGCCGCCGGATGAGTTCGTCGATGTCAAGACCGGCCAACTCAGGGCGCCGAAGGAGCGAGCTGCCGGGAACAAGACCATCACGACGAGATTCGTGGGGGTAATGGTGCTCATGCCCGACGGCTGGCACATTGACGGCAACGAGTTGGAAGATGTAGCTAATTGCGCTGCTATCAGGTAGATTGGCAGCGCCGGCAACGTCAGCCGGTTCCAACGACACGGTTCTGGGTGGGGAGTAAGCACATGGGCGGGATGTCATCCATCAGCGAGTCTGGGCGGCGGCTCAATGCGGTCGCGGCTACCCTGTTTCTGATGGCTGGCATGCTGGTCGTCCTGCTCGCCGCTGACACTGGCGCGGCGGTCGCCGACGGCTGCGAGTCATCGGGTAGTGCGAACCTGGATCGCGGCTCGTCGTCCTACAACGTGGGTCAGAACTGTCCTGGTTCCACCGGTAGCCCCGGCAAGTCCGGTGGCCGGGCAACGGCGGTCAATCTCGACCCCAACCGCGAGGTCTGCTTCACCCGCCCGAGCAAGGGTGGGGTGTATAACGTGGCGGAGCCCCCGGCCGGTCAGACCGCGGCAACTGGCGGCAGCGTGGACCGCTTCTGCGGCAAGGCCTCGGAGATTGCCGCAATGCAAGCGGCCGCAGATCCGCTAGACGCATGCACCGGCTCTTGCGGTGCCCAATATGGCACCTGGGTGGAGAATTCCGCACCAACGCCCGAGGAGGTGGCGACCTCGCTGCTGGCCAGTCTTAACCTGACCGCTCCCAAGATCCACACCAACCC
>Ga0136617_10005269_pt1 | contig 11560 bp, 11 predicted proteins | sample AntDrymUQ3222106_2_FD_129672 | JGI IMG/M metagenome (GOLD analysis project Ga0136617, IMG submission 129672) | Polar desert sand microbial communities from Dry Valleys, Antarctica - metaG UQ322 (21.06) | ecosystem: Environmental > Terrestrial > Soil > Desert | place: Antarctica: Dry Valley...
CGGCCTCATCGTCTTGTTGGAGTTTTTTGAGACGGGACTGGTGCTGCGCCTGCCGTCGGCAGTGCTGGCCGTCGGGTTGGAACTAATGGGGATGCTCGCCATAACAGTCGGCCTCATCCTGCACACTATCGTGCGTCGCTCGCAGGAGTTTGACTACCAGTTGCGCATGATGATGGAAGAGATGTCGAAGCAGTTGAAGCGCGAGCGGGAATAAGCAGACATGGAAAGCGAAGGAGCAAGAAGCATGAGCAGTAACGACAGCGTCATGGTGGCCGACCTGGAGATCATGGCGAACGCCAACAATTACCGGAACTGGATGTACAGCCGCATCGAGCCTTACGTCGGCCAGCGCATTCTGGAAGTCGGCGCAGGCATCGGCAACTTCACCGAGTTGCTGCTGGACCGGGAGTTGATCGTGCCGACCGACATCTACCCGCTCTGTGTCAACTATTTGCAGAACCGTCTGGGCAGCGAGTTGAAAGCCGCGCCGCAACTGCTCGATCTGGCTCACCCCGGCGACCACGCCTGGGGCGATTACGGGTTCGACACGATCATCTGCATGAACGTGCTCGAACACGTCGAAGACGACCGTGCGGCCTTGCGCTTCATGCACGAGACGCTCGCCCCCGGCGGACGGACGGTGATCCTCGTCCCCGCGTTCCAGTTTCTCTACGGCACGATTGACCGCGCCATCGCGCACTATCGCCGCTACACCCGCAAAAATTTGCTGCCGCTGATGCGCGAGAGCGGGTTCGTCATCGAGAGCGCGTTTTACATGAACGTCATCGGGATGGCCGGTTGGTTCTGGAACAACCGCTTGCGCAAAATCAAAGAGGAAGACGCGAGCCAGATCGCTGTCTTCGACCGCTACATCGCGCCGTGGGCCGAACGCATCGAGCGCGCCCTTCCGCCGCCCTTCGGCCTCTCGCTCATCGCTATCGGGCGCAAAGAGTAAAAGTTAAATTTCAGCACGGCCACATCAGGACACAAGAGCACACGAGATGAGCAAGAGACCCGGCGAGTTTGAGACCGAAAGTTGGAGCGCGCGCTTGCGTCTGCACCTGCCGGTCATCCTTATTTACACGGGCGCGCTTCTCTGCACGGGCGCGGCCTTCATGGGCGACACCGTGCATTACGCCAACTCCGTCATGGCGCGCATCGAAGGCGGCTATTTGCACTTCTGGGAGTTCGGCCACGTCCTCTGGCGACCGCTCGGCTGGCTCTGCTACAAAATTTTCAACCCGGTGACGAGCCTCTTCGTCGGCGGGGACACGCGCGACAACGTGACGATCACTTTGATCGCGCTCAACTGGGCGGCGGGACTTCTCGCCGCGCTCATGTTGAACTGTCTCTTGCGCCGCGTCTGCAAACGCGAGTGGGTCGTGCTCACGGCGACCGCCGCCTTTATCTTCTCGAACGCCTTTCTCGACTACATCCACGCCGGATGCGCTTACATTCCCGGCCTCGCTTTCCTGCTCGTCGGCTTCGCGATCCTGACGGGTGGGAGGGACGATAGGCAAGAGGTGTCGCCGTCGCTCGCTCGCGGCGTGTGGGGCGGCGTTGCGCTCGCCCTCAGTATCGGTTTCTGGTTTCCTTATGTGTTGTCAGTGCCCGCCGCGTTGGCCGCGCCGCTGTTGCTGTTCGGCTTCAGTAAGACGCGGCTCAAAGTTTTCATCGCGGGCGCGCTCGGTTTCGCCGTCGCCGCCGCGTTGATGTACACGGCGGTCGTCGTCATCGGTCTCGGCATCCGCGACCTCGCGGAGTTCAAGGCGTGGTTCACGGACGCTTCGCACGGCATCACGAACATGAAAGGGTTTTCGCGTTCGGCCTTCGGCTTCGCGCGCTCGCTCATCAATATGGGCGATGACGGACGCGTCATCAAACGCTTCTTGATTAACGACCCCTTTAGTCCCGTCTCACTCTGGGACTTGTTCCGTCTGAGTTTGTGGAAATTCGTTTTGTTCTATTTGTTCATGGGCGGGCTGCTCCTGAGCCTGATGCGCACGAAAGATGGGCGCAGGGTCTTGGCGCTGTTCGTGCTGAACGCCGTGCCGATGTTCGTCTTCGCGATCTTCATCTTCGAGGCGGGCGCGATAGAGCGCTACCTGCCGCTCTTCCCGGTCATCTTCCTTGCGCTCGCCTTCGCCCTGTGCAGCGAACGCACGCCGCGCGCCGTGAAGTATCTGCTGCTCGGGTATGTCGCCGCCGCCACGCTCTCGAACTTGAGCGTGATGGCGAAGCCCTTGCTCAACCGCCAAAAGGTGAAGGTCGAGTCGCGCATGAAAGACTTACAACCCTTACTCAAACCGGGCAGCCGCGTCGTCACCTCGCATATTCAGGACGACTTGACGCAGTACAACCAGAACTTTCTCTTCGATCCGGCCAACACGGCGAACCTGACGTTCACGGTGCTCGAACTGAACGGCGCTCGGATCCCGACATGGCATTCGCATATCGCCCAACAGATTTTCCCGGTGTGGGGGCGCGGCGACGACGTGTGGCTCTCGAAACGTCTGCTCAACGCCCGTCCGCGCCCCGAATGGAACTGGGTGGAGGGCGACGACCCGCGCGTCTCCTGGACGCATCTTTACGATTACTTTAAGCAATTCGAGTTGGGGCAAGCGGTCGGCGACGAGGATGGCTTCGCGTTGCTCTTACCGACAGAGAAGAATAAAAAAATCTTGCAGAACAACATGGAGCAGGAAAAGCAGGTATACAGATGAGATTAAGCGTGTTCGGTTTGGGTTACGTCGGCTGCGTGTCGGCGGCGTGCTTTGCGCGGGAGGGACATGAGGTCACGGGCGTTGACGTGAATGCGACGAAGGTCGGGATCATCAACGAGGGGCGCAGTCCGATTGTCGAAGCCGGGATTGGCGAATTGATCGACGAGATGGTTGCCACGAAGCGTCTGCGCGCGACGACCGAAACACGGAACGCCGTGCGCAACTCCGAAGTCTCGCTCGTCTGCGTCGGCACGCCGAGCAACACGAACGGCTCGCTCGATCTGAAATACGTACAACGCGTCTGCGAAGAGATCGGGGAGGCACTCGCAGGAAAACGAGAGGGGCACGTCGTCGTGATTCGCAGCACGATGCTGCCGGGGACGATTGAGCGAGTGGTCGTGCCTGCGCTCGAAGCGGCGTCGGGCAAGCGTGCGGGGCAGGGGTTAGGTGTCTGCATCAACCCGGAGTTTTTGCGCGAAGGTACTTCGCTCAAAGATTTCTACGCGCCGCCGTTCACCCTGATCGGCGCGGACGACGCGAACGTCGCCGAGACAGTCAAAAGACTCTACTCAGGGATCAACGCGCCGCTCTACGTGACGAGCACGAAGTCTGCCGAGATGGTCAAGTATGCGTGCAACTGTTTCCACGCTTTAAAAGTCTCGTTCGCCAACGAGATAGGAAACATCTGCGCGGGGCTTGGCATTGACAGCCACGAGGTGATGAATGTCTTTTGTCAGGATACGAAACTCAACTTGTCGTCTTACTATCTCAAGCCCGGTTTTGCCTTCGGCGGTTCGTGCCTGCCGAAAGATTTGCGCGCCATCGCTTACAAGGCGAAAGAGTTGGACTTGGAGGTGCCCGTGCTCTCCGCCGTCTTGCAGAGCAATCGCCGACAGGTTGAACGCGCTGTCGAGATGGTGACGAGTACGGGGCGCAAGCGGATCGGCGTACTCGGCTTCAGTTTCAAAGCGGGCACGGACGATCTGCGCGAGTCGCCGATGGTCACTTTGATCGAGACGCTCATTGGCAAGGGCATGCAACTTGCCATCTACGACCGCGACGTTTCGCTCGCACGCCTCTTCGGCGCAAACAAGGATTATATCGAGCGCGAGATTCCGCACATCTCGCAACTGATGTGCGCGAGCATCGGCGAGGTGCTTGAACAGACGGACGTGCTCATCATCGGCAACAAGGCCGCAGAGTTTCGCGAAATCGAAGGGCAACTGAGAGACGATCAGATCGTCATTGATCTCGTCCGCCTCTTTGACGGGCGCGTGAGCGGCGAGAATTATCAGGGCATTTGCTGGTAGGGCGGACAGTGGGCTGTAAGCGGTGAGCCGTCGGGCAGCCGGGTGTTGATTGAAGATGAGACGCGCGGGAAGAGTTGGGTGGGTGCTGGCGTTGGTCGTCGTGGGATGGTGCGTGTTGGCGTGGGGCGCGGCGCGTTGGCTTAAGGTGGAGTCGGAGTTGGGGCGGGCGGATGCGCTGGTCGTGCTCGGCGGGTCAGGCGCATACGTCGAGCGGACGCACAGAGCCGCAGAACTCTGGCGCGGCGGGCGCGCGCCGAAGATCATCTTGACGGACGATGCGCAGATCAGCGGCTGGTCGGTGGCGGAGCAGCGCAACCCGCTCTTTGTTGAGCGCGCGTTCGCGGAGTTGCGCGCGGCGGGCGTGCCTGCGGAGAAGATCGAGGTGCTGCCAGCGCCTGTAGCGGGCACGTATCACGAAACGCTCGTGTTGCGCGACTATGCGAAGGAGCGCAACCTGCGCGCGTTGTTGTTTGTGACTTCGGCTTATCACTCTCGGCGTGCGCTGTGGACGGTGCGGCGCGTCTTTGCCGGAAGCAATGTTGAGGTCGGGCTTGACTCATCGGCGCAAGAAGGTGAGCACACGCCGCGCCCGCTCGATTGGTGGCTGCACGCGGAGGGATGGAGTCTGGTTGCGTTGGAGTATCCGAAACTCGTTTACTATCACTGGCAATATCGCTAGCGCAGAAATTCGCGCGTGTGTGGAATCTGGCGGGGTGATCGATGCGAAAAATTTTATGGCGAAAGGGAGAAGCGGGGAATTGGCGCGGCGCGTTGATCGCGTCGGCCTTGCTGCCGTTAGCGGCGTGCCTCGCGTGCGCTTTCGCACAGCAGGATCGGGACACGTCCGCGCCGCAGGTGCGACCGCGCCGCGTTTCGGCTGCGAGCGGCAATACGATCACGATCAAAGCGGGCGGCGATTTACAAAAGGCTCTCAACGCGGCGCAGCCCGGCGACACGCTCCTGCTCGAAGCGGGTGCATCTTTCACCGGGCCGTTCACGCTGCCCGCCAAAAAAGGCAACGAAGCAGGAGCGAGCTGGATCACAATCCGCACCTCTACGTCCGACGCGGAACTCCCGCCCGCCGGATCGCGCATTAGCCCTGCGCATTCGCGTCTGTTGCCAAAGTTACTCTCGCCGGGCCGGAATGCTTCGGCGGTGCAGACGGCGGCAGGCGCGCATCACTATCGCCTGCTCGGTCTGGAGATCATGCCCGCGAACGCGACGGCGGAGATCACCAATCTGGTTCTCTTGGGCGACGGCTCAGAAGCGCAAAATAGGATCGAGACGGTTCCCCACGATCTGAAAATCGAGCGCTGCTACATCCACGCCCACCCGACACAAGCCTTGCGACGCGGCATCGCTTTGAACAGCGCCGCAACTGACATTCTCGACTCCCACATCTCCGACTTCAAAAGCACAGGCTTCGACTCTCAGGCTGTGTGGGGCTGGAACGGCCCCGGCCCCTTCCGCATCGTCAATAATTATCTGGAAGCCTCGGGCGAAGTCTTAGGCTTCGGCGGGACGGACCCGGCCATCACGGGGCTGATCCCTTCAGACATCGAGGTGCGAGGTAATACCCTGACAAAACAACTCGCGTGGCGGGGCGTGTGGCTGTGTAAGAACATCTTTGAATTGAAGTCCGCGCAGCGCGTCCATGTCGAAGGCAACATAATGGAGAACAACTGGGCGGACGGGCAGGTCGGCTACGCGATAGTCTTGACGCCGGGCAACGGGTCAACGAATCCGTCGGCGGTGGTGCAGGACATCACGATCACGAATAACATCGTCAGGCACAGTGGGGCGGGCGTCAATATACTGGACTACGGGACTCTCAAAGCCAGCCGCCAGACCAATCACATTACGGTGCGGAACAATCTCTTTCAAGATGTGAACGCGGGTGTGTGGGGCGGGGAAGGACATTTCGTGAAGTTGACGGGGACGCCGCAGGTAACGTTTGACCACAACACGGTGTTGCAGAGCGGCAGTATCACGGTAGCTTACGGGGCGGCGTGCGAGAGTTTTGTATTCACCAACAATATCATCAATCACGGCGCGTATGGCATCTTCGGGGGCGGACAGTCGGTAGGTAATTCGACGATCGCGGTCTATTTTCCGGGAAGCGTCATTCGCCGCAATGTCCTGGTTGGCGGTCTCGCTCAGTATTATCCAAATGATAATTTCTTTCTGCCGTCGCTCGAAGGGGTAAAGTTTGTGGATCGGGCGCGGGGGGATTTCAGGCTGTCGGCGTCGAGTTCGTATCGCGCGCGGGGGACGGATGGAAAGGACGTGGGCTGCGATCTCGCTGCGCTCAATGCCGCGCTCTCCGAGACTGACAAATTGCCGCTCGGCCAGTAGGTTTGGGTCGCGCCATTGTGCCCGTCTTGGCGTTCTCGCTTAGACACACAAACTTTGCAAATGCCCGCCGGGCTTTATGGTACACTTCTATTGACCGACGCTCAAGCCGGTTCTCGCAACTCTACGGAGTCGCCGTCAGCGTACATCACATGCAATTGACTTTTGAAATCTGCCGCACATTACATTCAACAGGGAGCGAAATTTTATGGCTTTGCCGCAGGGCGTGACGGATTTTCTGAACGAGAGCGCGGAGCGCGCGGGCGCGCCGCCGCCCTCCATCGAAGTTGATCTCTTCAAGACGGGTGTGCTCGATAGTTTTGCGTTGATAGACTTTGTCACCGTGCTCGAAGAACAGTGCGGGATCAAGGTGCCGGACGCCGACGTGAAACCCGCCAACTTTCAGACCATCACCGCAATCGAACGCTACATTGACACGCACAAGGGCTAGCCGAAGGTGGACGCATTCATCATAGGGACGGGAATGCACGCGCCCTCGCGCGTCGTCGCGAACGAAGAGATCGCCGGACAACTCGGACTCGAAGCGGAGCAGATTTTCAAATCGTCGGGCATCCGTCGCCGCCATTGGGCTGAGCCGCAGACGACGACGAGTTCGCTGGCCTGCGTCGCGCTCACGCACGCGCTCGCCGATGCCGCGCTCGCGGCGGAAGAAGTTGACTATCTACTCTTCGGCACGATGACGCCGGATCGTTTCATTCCGGGTAGCGCGTCAGCCGTGCAGAAAAGCGCGGGGCTGCGTGAGATTCCGTGTCTCGACATTCGCGCCACCTGCTGCAACGCGCTTTACGGGTTGCAACTGGCGCAGGCCCTCGTCGCATCGGGCGCGGCGCGTCGCGTCGCCGTCTGTCTCGCGGAGATTCAATCGGCGTGGCTTGACCTGTCGCCCGCTGGGGGCACGCTCTCGATGCTCTTTGGCGACGGAGCCGCCGCCTTCATCGTCTCAAATGAACCACGCGAGCGAGCGTTTCAGATCGTTGACATCCTGCTGGCGACCGACGGCTCCTACGTTGACGACCTCGGCATACGCTCGCCGGGCACGGAGTTTGGCAACACGCGGACGCACGGCGCGGGCGAGTTTGCGAGCGACTTCGACGCGCGCATGAACGGGCAGGCTGTGATCCTGCAAGCCTCGCGGCGCATGTCTGCGGCGTGTCAGGCGCTCTTACAGAGAAACAATTTGACGGTCGCCGACGTGCGCTGGATCGTGCCGCATCAGGCGAACGCGAATCTGCTGGTGGGGCTGGCGCGCTCGCTGCGTTTTCCTTCTTCGGAGGCGGGCGGCGAAGTCGTCAACCTGCTGGAAGACTACGGCAACACCTCTTCCGCCTCGATGGGCATCGCGCTCGACAGCTTGCGCCGCACGGGGCGCGTCGCGGCGGGCGATTACCTGTTGCTTCCGGCCTTCGGCGCTGGCTTCACCTGGGGCGCGGGGTTGTGCCGCGCTTGAGTTTTGCCGTGAGCCAGTCGAGTAAATCCATCCGATCAACAACGCACCCCTGACAATTTCACAGAACCGACGAGATGCTTTTCAATAGCTACATCTTCTGGGTGTTTTTCGCGTTCGTCTTCGCCCTTTATCGTCTCCTGCCGCATCGCGCGCAGAACCTGATGCTGCTCGTCGCCAGCTACATTTTTTACGGTTACTGGGACTGGCGTTTCCTCCCCATCATGCTCTTCTCGACGGTGATTGATTACTACGCGGCCATCGCCATCGGGCGGCAAACCGCGAAACGAAACCGCAAGCTCATCCTCGCCACATCGATCTGCGTCCAACTCGGAATGCTCGCGGTCTTCAAGTATTACGCCTTTTTCTCGACGGAAGTCATCAGCGTGCTCGCGCGCTTCGGCGTGCCCGTCTCACTGCCGACGCTGAATCTGCTGCTGCCCGTCGGCATCTCTTTCTACACGTTCCAGACGATGAGCTACACGATTGACGTGTATCGCGGGCAGTTCAAGCCTTCCAAAAGTTTCGTCGAGTTCGCGCTGTTCGTCAGCTTCTTTCCGCACTTGGTCGCGGGGCCGCTCGTGCGCGCGACGAAACTGCTGCCGCAGATCAGCAATCCGCGCGTGCGGCGACCCGACGACTTCCGCGAGGGGCTATACCTCGTGATGACGGGGCTGTTCAAGAAAGTGGTTGTCGGCGACAACCTCGCCGTCATCGCCAACGCGATCTTCCAGACGCCCGTGTCGCAGTTGTCCGGCATCGAATGCCTCGTCGGCGTTTACGCCTTCGCGTTTCAAATCTACGGCGACTTCTCCGGCTACTCGTCCATCGCGCAGGGCGTGGCGAAGTGGCTTAACATTGACCTCTCGATCAACTTCCGCATGCCCTACCTCGCCACGTCGCCGAGCGATTTCTGGAATCGCTGGCACATCTCGCTCTCAACGTGGTTTCGCGACTATGTCTACGTGCCCATTGCGCGGCGCGGCGGCGGGCGCGTCACGAAGGGGCGGCTCTATTCGACGCAGATCATCGTCATGCTCCTCAGCGGCCTCTGGCACGGCGCGGCGTGGACGTTCGTGCTGTGGGGGCTCTACCACGGCCTCCTGCTTGCGGGCTACAGGTTTTATACGGAGACGAAGCAGCGCATACTGCGGAAGCGGAAAGGAGCGGAGAGCGCAATTACAGCAACGGCCACCGCCGACCTGGCGGAAGGCTCATCGCTCGCCGGACGTTTGGTCAGCATGTTCGTCATGTTCCATCTTGTCTGTCTGGGCTGGCTGCTGTTTCGCGCCGACTCGTTGACGCAGGCGTGGAGCATGTTAAGCCTGATGTTGACGGATTTCCGCGTGACCACATTCGCCGTCTCGTGCCTGGCGATGATTGGCTTCTACGCCGCGCCGTTGATGATTTACGAGTTATGGCTCGACCGCAGTGATGACCTGTTGGAATTGATGCGCGTGCAATGGTTGACGCGCGGACTGGCCTATACCTATTGCGCTTTGATGCTGTGGTTCTTTCCGCCACCCGTGAGCAATGTCTTCATTTACTTCCAGTTTTAGAACCGAACTCAAGGTGCTCGCGCTTGTCGTGCTCGTGCTCGCGGCGTGCGAACTCTTCGTGCGCCTGCGCGAACAGTCGCTTTCGCTCGACGTGCGCCACATCCGCCAGATTCCAGATATCTCCAAACGCCTCGCGCAGGGCGAAGGCTTTCGCCTGCTCTTTATCGGCAACTCCATGACGCGATATGGCGTCGAGCCGGACATCGTCGCCCGCGAGATCACGGCGCAGGGCATCGCGCCGCTTCGCATCGAGCGCGTCTTCCCCGACGCGACCGCGCTCCCTGATTGGTACTACGCCTTCCAGCATTATTTCGTCGCGCCGGCTCGCGCGCCGGATGTACTAGTGGTGTGCTTCGCTAATAACGATCTGCAAGACAATGTGCCTGTCCAATCGTGGCGGCTGGCGCAGTACTACACGGGACTGCGAGACGTGCCCGAAGTCTTTCGTGAAGACTTGCGCGATTTCGACAGCCGCGCGGAGTTTCTGCTCTCAGATTTCTCTGCCGCCTTCGCCAACCGGACGCGCGTGCGCGAACGCGCCCTCGACATCATCGTCCCCTTCTACCGCCACACCGCGTCGCAACTCAATCTCGCGCAGCAGTCAAAAACCAAAGCGAGACAGGCGCGCGCCGAGCCGACTTACCGACGCCTCCTGCGGCTGGGCAAACTGGCCGAGAGTCGCAGCGTGAAAGTAATCTTCGTAGCAATGCCGGAGCGTGAGGACTATGAACTCGATCCCCATCTGCAATCCACCGTCGAAGCTGCCGGAATGATTCTCGTGGACAGCCGCGAGGTGAACGGCCTCCAGCCCGACAGCTACATTGATGAGATGCACCTCGGCGCAGGCGGCGCACACATCTACAGCCATTTCCTCGCGCGCCAGCTTGCGCCCAGGTTGCAGAAAATTTTTGACGAAAAGCGGCAGGCCGTAATGGCGACGGGGCGCTAGTAGTTCATCACACCGAAATTGATGAACGCTCTTTGAAACGGTAAAGTCTGGTTACATTATCATTAGGAGCCAGACCAGCCATGCCGAAAAAGAAATACCTTGTGACGCTCACCGACGATGAGCGCACGCAACTGGAACAACTTCTACGGGGCGGGAAAACTGCCACGCGCAAAGTGACCCGCGCCCGCATCCTGCTCAAAGCCGCGGAGGGCTGGCCGGATCAGCGCATCGCCGAAGCCCTCCACATTGGACGCGCCACGGTCGAACGCACGCGCCAGCGTTTCGTCGAGGAGAACCTCGCGGCACTCGACGAACGCCCGCGTCCCGGCAACAAGCCGAAGTTGGATGCACGGGCCGAAGCCCGCCTCATCGCCGAAGCGTGCAGCAGGGCACCGGAAGGACGCGAGCGCTGGACGTTGCAACTGCTGGCCGACCGCGTGGTGCAGTTGCAGTTGGCCGAGTCGTATTCTTATGAGGCCGTGCGCCGGGTACTCAAAAAAACGAACTCAAGCCGTGGTTGAAAGAGCAGTGGTGCATCCCGGAGGTCTCGGCGGAGTTCGTCGCGGCGATGGAGGACGTGCTGGAGCTCTACGCCGAGCCGTATGACCCGCAACGCCCGAAGGTCAACTTCGATGAGACCAGCAAACAACTGATCAAAGAGACGCGCCACCCGCTTGAGGCCCGACCGGGACAGCCCGCGCGCTTTGATTACGAATATGAAAGAAACGGCACGCGCAACCTCTTTCTCTTCACAGAGCCGCAAGCGGGCTTCAGGCACATTAACGTGACTGAGCAGCGCACCATGAAGGACTTCGCCCACCAGATGAAATGGCTGGTGGATGAGTGTTACCCGCACGCCGAGGTGGTACGAGTCGTGCTCGACAACTTGAACACGCACAAGGCGGCTTCCCTGTATGAAGCGTTTGCCCCGGAGGAGGCCAGACGAATTGTCAAAAAGCTGGAGTTCCATTACACGCCCAAACACGGCTCGTGGCTCAACATGGCCGAGATCGAACTGAGCGTGTTGCAGCGTCAATGTCTGGCGCGCCGTATCGCGGACGAAGCAACTCTCGTCCATGAAGTCGCCGCGTGGGAGAAGCAACGCAACGAAAAGCAGGCGACCATTGACTGGCGCTTCTCCGTGACGGATGCGCGAGAAAAACTGAAACGACTTTATCCATCGCGTTCATCGTGATGAACTA
>Ga0136617_10005270_pt1 | contig 11559 bp, 5 predicted proteins | sample AntDrymUQ3222106_2_FD_129672 | JGI IMG/M metagenome (GOLD analysis project Ga0136617, IMG submission 129672) | Polar desert sand microbial communities from Dry Valleys, Antarctica - metaG UQ322 (21.06) | ecosystem: Environmental > Terrestrial > Soil > Desert | place: Antarctica: Dry Valley...
GAAGTACGGCACGCAGTAAGCGGCCGAACGATGTTCGTTGCGAGGCGCCCTCGCTTCGTGCTCCTGCGTCGCGGTCCGGAAGTGGACGCCACCTTGGTGGGGCTGGTGACTCCCATTACGGGTCGGCATTTGACCGACACGGCCACTCGGCTCGGACTGTCGGTCCACGAATTGGGAAGCTGCAACGTGTGGCAGCCGACTCTCTTCAGGGTGCGCGGACGCTACGATCGGATCGAAGGGTTACGGAGAGCGATGAGTTTCATGCCCTCGTTCTGGCTGGAGTGGCCGGAGCGCGACCAAATACCCGATGGTCTCGATCCTCGTTCATCGTTGCAGACCCTCTTCCGAACCACCCCTCCCGACTCGTTCGCTCATGACGCGCGATGGGATTGGTCCGAGTCCAGCTTCGTGCGCGGAGAATCTGCAGTTGCTGACGGCGTACAACTCTCCCGTAGAATGAACCTCAACTATCTGCGAATCTACGTCGTTTCAAAAGATGGGCTGCCAGTCTGCTGGACATACCAACGTTCATGGGCACTGCTTGCGGCGCACGAGCATCGGGGTACGCCTCCGTTCCTCGCGGATCATGTCAACGGGCGCCTGACAAGCGTGGGCCGATCGCCGGTGCATTTGCCGTTGCCCATTGCGCGTCTGTGCATCCTGATCGGTGAAGGGGCGTCTGGTCCAGCCGTGAGTTCCGGACGATCAGAATACGTGTATCCGTTCGGTCGCCGACTGTTCTCGTTGATCCAGCAGGTCGTACCGTCAGCGTGGCTCAGTCACTGATCAAAGGACAAGATGCAAGACCCTCTAGGAAACTTCGACAGGATTCGTGAGTTCTACATCAGCTATCTCGACACCGCATTCAGGATCCGTGACACCTCTGTCGCTGACGAGCGGCGCAATCTGCTTCGCCAATCCGGGACTCTGTGCACGGATCCCCTCATCGAGGCCATTCCCAGGTACGAGACACACGAGTCTCATTTTCACGAGTTGGTCTCAAGCGATGTCCACAACGTTCTACCCAATTTCTCAGAGAATCAGCGACGTGCTCTTGTAGAACTCGTCCTCGCGGGCTTGTTTCCATCGCGCCCGACGGTGGATGTTGCCGCGAAATGTTCACGCATCGGAACCTTCAAGCCTTATCGACATCAAGTCGAAATGCTCCGTCGTGGGTTGCGCGAAGGAACGCCAGGCGTCGTCACTACTGGAACTGGTTCCGGCAAGACGGAAGCCTTCCTGCTCCCCGTCCTCGCGGAACTGACGCGCGAGGCGTCAAGGTGGCAGGCTCCAGAGCCCCAATTCCTGCAGGGGCGGTGGTGGCACGATCCGGATACGCAGCGACCGTGGCAAAAACTGAACAAACGTGGCGAGCAGGCGATTTCGTACTCTGCCATTCCACTCGAACGCAGACCCACTCGCGCCCATCCCCATTCAAGTCCATTTGAGCGACATCGCTCGGGCGAACGACGCCCGGCGGCCGTTCGTGCGCTCGTCTTGTATCCGATGAACGCGTTGGTCGAGGACCAGATGGTCAGACTCCGGCGCGCATTGGACTCTCGTGAAGCGCGCGAGGCCATGGACCGCCACTTCGATCGGAACAGGATCTTCTTTGGTCGGTACACGGGCAGCACGCCGGTGACGGGCCATCGCCACCACCCTGGGCTCGATCCGCTCTTCACGCTGCCTGATACCGACGAGATCGATATACCTGGTCACCGAAAGGCATCGGGCGATGGGGCGGTGAGAGTCAAGACTCTTCGAGATGACGAGCTCCGACGCCGCAATGGATCGAACGAGAAACTGTTCGAGTTTTTCGTCGAGGCCGAGCGGACTCAACAAGAGGCGCGACTCCATTCCTTGGAAGTCGGTGCTCGCAAGGAGCTCGAGCGTTTGCTGCGTAATGCCGAGGAAGTTTCTTCGACCCAGTTTCTGTCATTTGCCGAGCGTAGTGGAAGGTTCGACAGTAGCGCTTTGATGGAGGAGTTCAGGCGCGCTGTTGGCCGAGAGCCGAACGACGTCGAATCGACAACACTGGGTGGTCTGTCCCTCTCTGCATCGCATGCGAACGATGCGGCGTCGGCCTTCGGTGACGACGCACCCTTTTTGTTCCCGTCGCTCGACGGTGGCGAGCTGGGGAACCGTTGGGACATGCAGGAGACGCCACCGGACATCCTGATCACAAACGTCAGCATGTTGAGCGCCATGTTGAACCGCGAGGTGGACTCCCCGATCTTTGAGAAGACCCGCGAGTGGCTCGAAGCGGACGCTGACTCGTACTTCTTTGTTGTGCTGGACGAATTGCATCTTCAACGAGGCGCAGCCGGGACCGAGGTCGCACATCTCCTGCGCTTATTGCTGGATCGATTGGGTCTCACCAGGCCTGAGCAGCGGCATAAGGTACGGATTCTGGCCTCGAGCGCATCCCTTCCTGACGCTCCAGCGAGCGAGGCAGATCGCAGTGCCAACTATTTGTGGGACATGTTCGGTTCATTTGGGTTGGGGCCAGCAGCAGTCGATCTCAGTCGTGGGCGAGAGGAGTGGAAACAGGCGATCGTGTCTGGTCGACAGATTCCCCCCAAGTACGATCGCCACACGGGTCCACCACCGATTCCCATTGCATCATGCCGAGCCCTGCTCGAGCGCTCGCTCCTCGGCCCGTTGATCGATGTTGATCGACCCGAGCTGCGCTTGGCCGAGGTTCGTGCACCTGACGCCGACCCAGCTCTCGCGGTCGCATGGCGTGACATAGCGACGGGTCTGGGAATCGCCACTGACGTTGATCTTCGGAAGACCGTTCGCGAATCCATCATCGAAGTCTCTGAGCGCATGCACTGGGCTTGCTGGAGTAATGAAACGGAAGATCTTGGCGGCGGTCGATATCGGGCGCAGTCGATTGAGGCGCTCGGACAACGGTTGATCGCGGACTTCGGAGGCGAGCCGTCTCCGAGTGAGCGTTTCGAAGCGGTTCGTGCGCTCCTGTTTGTGAGGGGAGCAGCCGACGGTCTGAGCGATTGGCTGGATGCCTCGCCGACCGGTCCCTCATTTCGCGTTCACACTTTCTTCCGCAGCATCGAGGGGCTGTACGCGCCTGCGATCGCAGGCTTAGCTAGCGCCGACGTGTTCCTGCCGCGTACGCCACCAGTGGGCAGACTCACGATTGAGCGTGAGCCAAGGATCACCGTCAGAGTTGGGACGGCGGAGCCCACGTCCTACCGCCTGTTCGAGCTGCTGTACTGCGAAGCATGTGGCGAGTTGTTCTTCGGCGGCTTGAAGGGAGGCCCGCCTGTCCCAACGGGCTATGCGGCCGAACTGCTTCCTCACGAACCTCTTCTTGATGGGTTGCCCGACCGAGCATCATCACAACGCTTTGAGGATCAGACGGCGGAAGGCTATGCGATCTTCTGGCCGGGCGATGCCTTGCCTGGAGCTGGCTGCGCCAAACGGGTCCAGGCCCCAGACCCTGCATGGAAACGTGCTTGTCTGGAGCGCCGAACCGGCGGCGTCCGGTACGTTCGAGATTCGGCCACAGAGAGCGAGACGCGCCTAAATCCTGAGTTGCTCCTTGGTTGGTACTACAAAAGGCCGGAGAGCCCCCCACGCGATCGACACGATCGAGATTCAGCAGCAGCCGGAACTCACGTCCCTTACGACTGTCCAGCGTGCGGCACCAGTTACCTATTCCGCAGTGACAAGTTTCGCCTCTCGCCCTTGCGAAACTTCCGAGCAGGCTTCGGCAAGACGACCCAATTGCTTGCAACGGAACTCGTCAGCGTGCTGAAGCTGTCGAACCCCCAAGATGCTCCGAAGCTGGTCACATTCTCCGATAGTCGGCAGGATGCCGCTCGAGCGGCGTTGGATATCGAGAGAAATCACCATCAAGATCTGAGACGTGAGGCGCTCGCGCAGGCGCTTCGAGACGCACTTGCCACGCGCCGATTAAGCGCTGAAATAGAAGCGGACATCGCACGTCAAGAAAAAGTTATCGCCGTTCTCGTGGCTTCGGAACTCGAGGGCGAGGTCGCGCCCTACCGCACCCGATTGAGCAAGCTCCGGGACGAACTTGTTGCCGCGCGAGATCCGGTCATTAGACTCGGTGCGGTTCTGGAGCCTGCGACCGCCGAGACCCTTGGGCCGGCGGTCGACGTACTTCCCTACATTTCGAATCTGGTCCAGATTGGAGTCCATCCCTTCGATGATGCTGGAATTCAGCGTATCGAAGGGAGCGACGGCAATCAGTCGCACTGGTTTGAGTGGCCCGAATTATTCCAGACGGATGACGGCGGTGTCCGCTGGCGAGACGGTGATGGTGCCACGGAGGTTCAAAAGGACGCGCGGAAGGTCCTCGTCGCTAAGGTGCATCGGTCTCTCGTCGACGTCGTTTTCAGCAAGACGTATTTCGCATTCGAGGAGGCTGGCCTCGGATATCCAATCATCGAACGAACAGCCGTGGGCGAGTCAGTAGCTGAGCGAGTCGATACGTTGGCGGCCCTTATGCGCGTCCTCGGGGATTCGTACCGCGTGAGGCCAAATCCGTACGATCAGAGGGACGAAGATCCGGTCCCGTGGCAGCGTTACGGCGAGGTGCGAAAGCATGTCAAGGATTTCGCAGAGGCGTCGTGGGGCGCGGACGCCAGGGAGCGGCTCGAACAGGGCCTCGCCGACCTGTCGATTGCCGGCCACGAGAACGGCGCGATCCGAATGGCGCGACTCGCGTTTCGGCTTACCACTCCTAGTGACGCCTATTTCCGTTGCAGCGCGTGTGGTCGCGTACACCTCCACCGAGGTACCGGCGTGTGCACGAGGTGCTTTTGTGATCTTCCGACAGTGCCAACTGGGACGGTCGCGGAGCTCTATCGGCGCAATTTTCTGTCGAGGCGCATAGAAGCCAGGCCCACGGATAGAGGAGCTGCGGGGTTCCGATTGCACTGCGAAGAGCTAACTGGACAGACGACGAATCCCACGCAGCGTCAGCGTGAATTCCGCGGGATCTTTGTTCCTCCATGGGAACGAATAGAGGACGAGACAGAGGAAGGCGAGGCCGTCCTTCGGCCAGTTGTGGACCGTTTAGATCGAATTCGTGGCGAAATCGACTTACTCGCTGTGACTACCACGATGGAGGTGGGCATCGACATAGGCCCACTCCAAACGGTGCTGCAGGCCAACATGCCGCCACAGCGTTTCAACTACCAACAGCGCGTTGGGCGTGCCGGCCGGCGTGGTCAAGCGTTTTCCATGGCGCTAACCATCTGTCGATCGAGAAGCCATGACCTCTATTACTTTCGCGTTCCAGAGAAGATCACAGGAGATATTCCCCCGACGCCGTTTCTCACAAAGGACATGGCGAATATCGCCCAGCGGTTCATTCGGAAAGCCTGGCTCAACCATGTCTTTGGAGTTCTGCGCCGCACCTCTCGGACCTCAGGTCGGCTCTTCCCGGCAGACTTGATGTCACCGCCGGATATCCACGGCGAGTACCTTCCGGCGGCCTGTTGGCCGAGCACTCTCGAGCACGATTGGAAGGGCGAAATCAAACGCCTGTTGAGCGAGACCATTGAACAGCGAGATCGCTTGATAAGGGTCTTTGTCGAGGGCAGCACATTGACGCCGGCTGCAGTCGCACTTGAGGGGGATGCTGTCTTGGCGGATCTCGACTCGGCGGCGGAAGATGGCGTCGAACCCGGTTTAGCCCAGCGCCTTGCGGAAAGAGGCGGCCTTCCCATGTTTGGAATGCCAACCCGTGTGCGCAATTTGTACCTGGAGTTCTCTCGCACCGATCGCGAGTGGCGCACAGTCGATAGGGATCTCGATCTGGCGATCTATGAGTTCGCACCAGGATCCACTGTCGTCATCGACAAGCAGGAACATTTGTGCGTTGGATTCACTCCAGGCCTCGCGCCACCTAGACCTGGAAACCGACCGCAGACCCTTGCGACATTCGACGACGACGCTTTTGGCGCACGCTTCAACATGATTGAGTGTGCGCGTTGTCATGCGTGGACATCGTTCCCGGCGGCGGCCGGCCCTGAAGTGTGTGCGGGCTGCGAGCTCGAACTCGATCAAGCGAGGGCTCAGGAGTGCCGGGTGCCCACGGCGTTTCGGACCGATTTCCGACCAAAGGTCAAGCAGGACGAAGCTGACGGTGGAACGCGGCACCGATCGATTCAAGCAGAAGGGTCGGCCCTCACATTCGAACGCACACCGTGCCCGCTAGATGGACGTCCAGCCCAAGTGAATGTCGCGTTCGAGGCGACCGCTCGCACTTATCGACTGAATCGAGGCCCGAAACTCGACGGCACCACAACGGGCCAGGCATTTCAACTCCAACACGGTCACCAGGACAAGTACCCATGGTCTACGGTGACGTTGCCCTTGCAAGCGATTGGCGAATCGTTTCAGACGGCAGTCCGGGGATTTGTAGCTGAAGGAATCGAACCACCGCTGTGGCTGGCGGCTCCAAAGACCACCGACGGTTTGTATCTGGCTCCTACGGAAAACCCCCGTGGTTTAGCCTTGCACAGGCTACCGGCCCGAAGCGATGTTCCAGCTCCTGCAGGTGAGCGTTGGCTCGGAGTTCGGGCGGCAGCAATCTCAGCGACGTACCTCTTGGTCAGTCGAGCGGCCCTTGATCTCGACATCGATCCGGAAGAGTTCGACGTGCTCGAACCCCGTGTCTACGGCCACGGGCTTGAGCTACCGATGCTTCAAATCACCGATCATTTGATCAACGGTGCGGGGTTTTCTCGGTACTTAGCGCAGACATCTGACGGTAGATCACACGTTGCTGCTCTCATCGCTTCGATGCTTCAAGACGACTCGAAGTTTCCACTGAGCGAACTGCAAAAAACGCAGCATGAATCATGCGACGCCGCGTGTTATCGGTGCCTACTGCGGTATGGCAATCAAGCCTTTCACGGGCTACTCGACTGGCCACTAGGCATGGTTTACCTTCGCGCGATGGTCGACCCATCGTTCCGATGTGGCCTTGATCGAGACTTCAATAGCCCTGGACTGAGTGTATGGCCAGCCATTGCGCACCGGGTCGCATCGGAGATGGCCGATCGCTTTCGTGGTGAAACAGCGGATTTCGGACCCGTGCCCGCCTTTCGTATGCGGATCGGCCGAGGATGGACGCCCTGGGTTCTCGTTGGGCACCCGCTTTGGGAGTGGGATGAGACTATCGGGCCGCCGTCTACCGGTGTCCTTTCAGAAGCATACGAGAGTGCACTGACGGACGAGGGTGCGCCCCTCTGTTGGGATACGTTCAATCTTTCGCGACGGCAGGTGCTCGTCCGCGAACGAATCCGTGCCACGCTGAATCGCTGAACATTTGACCGCCGTGCACCAACTGCCCGCACCGATAGTCGAGGTCCAAGTACCGGAGTCGTTCGCACCGTCTCAATGGGAACAACTCGAAGCATGTCCGTTGTCCGTGTGGTCGCATAGTCTCGGAACGCTGCCAGAAAGTGTCGAAATGCTCGTCGGGCGCATTCTGCACGACGTTCGCGCACAGTTCATCGCACGAGGTACCGAACGAGACGCACCAAGCCTTTCCGGTCTTCTTGCTGACACGGCCGCTGAATACGAGCAGCGTCTGCGCAGCGACCCTGCGACTGCTTGTCTGACGCCCATTGCCGACGCGTTCGGACGACGAAAGTGGTTCGACGCCGAAGCACGACTGCGAATCTGGTCCGCAAATCTCCCGAATCAACATCGGCGGAAGCGGGAAGAGGGGCAGACCGAAGGAGCGCCGTTTGCGACACATGGCGCAACCATCTCTTTCGGCGTGGAACGTCTTTGGAACGCGCCGGCATTGCGGCTTCGTGGCCGACCGGACGAGGCTTCCATCGCTGCAGACGGAGCCATAGAGATCGTTGATTACAAATCCGGCCGCGTCATTGATCGGGAGGGCGTTCATTCTTCGATCGCGACACAGCTTCAGCTGTATGCGCTGATGGCGGAGCACCTCACTGGACGCGCCGTGAGATTGTTCGTTCATGGCCGCGGACGCATACCGATCGAATGGGACGAGTCCAACAGAGCGCGCACTGCTGAACGTGTGTCGCTAACGTCGGCGAGGTACTTGCCGAAAGCCGTTCAGTCTGCGAAGGACGTGTCCAGGCCCGGCGCGCACTGCGTGGGGTGCCGACTACGTCCGCAGTGTCCACGGTACCTTCAAGAGGTGCCGGCGTGGTGGCCGAATACTGGCCAGAATCCACGCCCACTGCCCTTGGATGCGTGGGGCTGGCTCAGAGACTGTGGTCGGGACCGGCTGGGGAACGTCGTGCATCTGGAGGATCCCGCTGGACGACGAGTTGTCATCAGTGGAATTGATGCGCGACACCGGCTTGAGACGATGCGGCCGCATGAACAACTCTACGCCTTTGGGCTTGCAGCGGGAGAGGATCAGTTCATGCACGGCCGTGCGCTGCACCCTCGGGCGTTCCACGAACACTCCCCCAGCGCCCGGTGGGCCTCATCGCCGTGTCCAATGTTCTTTGTGCGATCGCACGCCGCAATCGGAGAGGATTCAGAGATCGTTCGAAGATCCGTTGCTATTGACGACTGACAATAGTAATCTGCCGCGTGGCGCAAGATCTTGTTGGCACGAAGGAGATTGCGCAGCTATTGGGCATCACCAGGCAGCGCGTCAACAAGATTGCGGAGACGCACGCGCAATTTCCGAAGGCCCTCGAGAAACTCGCCGCCGGCCGCGTCTGGAAGCGCAAAGAGATCCTTGACTGGGCGAGGAGAACGCGACGGCAGGTACTCCTGCCGTCACGCAGGGCCTGATGTCCAAGGACAGCAGGGACTCACGCCCTAGGCGACACACTTCGTGCTCGGCGAAGCGTCAGTGCAAGCGTTGCAGGGCTGATCGAGCGTTTCTTGGCCGGGAGCACCGACTCCCTAGTGCGCAGCAGCGCGCGGCGATCACCGTAGTCGACCTGTTTGCCGGTTGTGGAGGCATGACGGTCGGCTTCGAAGAAGCGGCTCGCCGAGCTGGACACGGGCTTACCATCCCCCTTGCCGTCGATTGTGATCCCGCCGCCGTCGCCATCTACAAGGCAAACTTTCCGACGTCAGGGGCGCGAGTTGCGGATGTGCATGACCTATTCGCCGGCGCAGTAGGCTCGCGCCTGACAGCGTCGGAAAACAGGCTTGCCGAGGAAATCGGCGATGTCGACGTGCTGTGCGGTGGTCCGCCATGCCAAGGGCATTCCGATCTCAATAACCACACCCGGCGAAAGGATCCGAAGAACGGTCTCTACCTTCGGATGGCTCGCGCTGCAGAAGTACTCCTGCCAAATCTCGTCGTGATCGAGAATGTCACCGCAGTGCAGTGGGATGAGGGGGGCGTCGTAAGCCAAACGTCGGACGCCCTGATTGGCTGCGGGTACGAGGTGGCCGGTAAGGTATTGGACCTCCGTCGCATCGGTGTACCTCAACGACGAAAAAGATTCGTGCTAGTTGCCTCGAGACTCCTAAGCATCGATCCCAGCAAGATACTGGCTCGGTTGGCGACCTCCATGCCGAACCACCCCGATCGAAACCTCCGATGGGCGATCGGCGACCTGTCACTCGATCGCGAGGGCATCTTCGATACGCCAAGCCGAATCAGCGACGACAATGCCGCTCGCATCGACGTCTTGTTCGACAGGAAGCTGTACGACCTTCCGAACAAGCACCGACCGGAATGTCACCAGGATGGCGATCACAGCTACGTGTCGATGTACGGCAGATTGCGCTGGACTCGTCCTGGTCAGACAATTACTACGGGCTTCGGCTCGATGGGACAGGGTCGTTACGTTCACCCTCAGCGCAAACGAACCCTGACTCCACATGAAGCAGCTCGACTCCAGACGTTTCCAGATTGGTTCGATTTCGGCGAAAAGACTCGACGTGGCGTTCTCGCCACTGTCATCGGAAACGCGGTTCCCCCGTTGCTCACTGTGGAGCTCGGACGGATGGTGATACCGAAGCTCAGGGCGGCAAGATCGCTCGGCGCACAGGGAAGGCGTGCGTGACCGACGAGCGGCCGAAGGCCTCGTCGGCGGAGGCCCTTCGCCGTATGAAGGCGACTCGCCGCCGTGATACCGCCGCCGAGTTGGCGATTCGAAGGGCTCTGTACTCCCGAGGGTTGAGGTATCGGGTTGATCGAGAGGTTCTGCGTGGAGTCCGACGCCGGGCCGACATCGTCTTTGTTGGAGCGAAGGTCGCAGTATTCGTCGACGGCTGTTTTTGGCACTGCTGTCCGATCCATCGGACGTACCCAAAGGCCAACGCGAGCTGGTGGGCGACCAAACTTCAAGCGAATCGCCAGCGCGACATCGATACCAATGGGAAACTTCGCAAGGCTGGATGGCTCGTGGTCCGCGTTTGGGAGCATGAGGCGCCGGCCGCTGCCGCCGCGCGCATCACGCGGAAAGTCGGAGCACGCACACGGCGCTTTCAGATGCTTAGCCAGCTCTGAGAATGCGATGTCACCCAGACGTCGACACTGCTCTTGGTGAGGTCTGGAAATGTCGGTGTCCGGCGATAGCTACTCCCCTGCCCGGCGCGGAGCCGGCGTCAAGGCCGGAGCGAGGTGGCCGTCGGAGTGCCTTGAGGCTGGCGAGCCCCGGGCCATGCTGATTCGACGCCGGCAGCGCCGCTGCTCGGAACTTGCTCGAGGACAAACACATCGGCCCTGACGTCGTAGTCGCGGACCCGGACCAGTTTCGTCACCGCACGCCTCCCACCCTCCCTGGCGACATGCACGACGACGTGAATCGCGAGGGCGATCGCCTCGCGGATGCTGGCGTGCGGCAGTCCCACATTCGCCGTCAGGATGCAGTGCGCGAACCGAGTCAGCGCCTGCTCGGCCGAGTTTGCGTGGATGGTACTCAGGCTTCCCAAGTGCCCGGTATTGAGCGCCTGGAGCAGGTCGAAGGCCTCCGGACCGCGGACTTCGCCGACTAGGATCCGGTCCGGGCGATGCCGGAGCGTGGCCCTGAGCAGGTCGGCAATCGTCACTGCGGGCAGTGGCGCCTCGTTGCCGAGGGGCGCTTGGGCGCGCCGCGCCTCGAAGCGGACCAGGTTCGGTTTGTCGATCTTGATCTCGGACGTCTCCTCGATCAGGACGATGCGGTCGGCGTCGGGAATCTTGGCCGCCAGCGCGTTCAGAAGCGTCGTCTTCCCGGTACCGGTTCCGCCAGAAATCAGGATGTTCTTGCGGTCGTAAACCGCGCCGCAAAGCTGCGCGGCGAGGCCCGGCGTCAGTGTTCCGATTTCCACGAGTTCTTCGAGCGAGTATCGGCGGGTGAATCTGCGGATCGTGAGCGTCGGTCCACCGACCGAGCACGGCGGGAACATCGCGGCCACGCGCGAGCCGTCCTCGAGCCGTGCATCGAGGATCGGTTGCGCGTCCGAAATCTCGTCGCCGCACGTGCGCGCGATGTTCTTGATTGCGACCTTCAGATTGCGCTCGTCCAGCGTCAGATCGGGGACTTCCTCGAGCGTCCCGAACCGCTCGACAAACACGCGGCGTCCGCCAGCGTTGACCATCACCTCGGTCACGTC
>Ga0136617_10005271_pt1 | contig 11558 bp, 12 predicted proteins | sample AntDrymUQ3222106_2_FD_129672 | JGI IMG/M metagenome (GOLD analysis project Ga0136617, IMG submission 129672) | Polar desert sand microbial communities from Dry Valleys, Antarctica - metaG UQ322 (21.06) | ecosystem: Environmental > Terrestrial > Soil > Desert | place: Antarctica: Dry Valley...
CGTCCAGTCCGTCCAGTCCGTCCAGTCCGTCCAGTCCGTCCAATCCGTCCGCTCGCGATGGCTGTCGCGCTCGTGGTGCCGGCGCTCTGGCTGCTGCCCGAGCTGCTCGGCGGCGGCAGCGGCGCGAGCGCCCAGCGTGCGCAGACGCAGAGCGGCGATCCGCTGGAGGCGCTCGGCTGGGCGCTCGCGCTCCCGCTCGCCGTCACCTGGCCGCTGGCGCTCGCCGCGCTGCCCGACCGTCGGGCGCGCGTGCTCGGCGCCGGGGCGCTGGCCTGGATCGGGCTCGTGGCGGCGATGACGCTCGCCGGCTTCGCGGGGCTGCCGCGCTTCATGGCCCCCGCAGCGGCGATCGTCGGCGTGCTCGGCGGCGCGGGCCTCGCCGCGCTGCTCGCGCGTCCAGTTCGTCCAACCCGTCCAGTCCGTCCAGTCCGTCCAGTCCGTCCAGTCCGTCCAATCCGTCCGCGCGCGCCGATCGCCGCGCTCGGTCTCGCGGCGCTCGCCGTGACCATCGTCGGGCTTCACGGCCGCGCCGGGCAGGTGCCGCACGCCTGGAGCAGCGCGGCGCGGATCAGCGACTCGCACGATCGCCTGCGCAAGCTGGCGGGCAGCGTCGGACGTCGGCGCCTGCTGGCCTGCGGGCGCCTGGCAACGAGCGACGTGCTCGTGCGCACGGCGTTGGCCTGGAGGCTCGGCGTCCCGCTGTCGCACGTCGTCAGCTTCGGCACGCGGCCGCGCCGGTCGGGCGCCTTCGTCGTCGGGCTGCAGGCGTCGCCGGGCCTGCGCCGGGACGTGCGCGCCGCCGCGACCCGTGTCGCGCAGGTCGGCGAGTGGAGGCTCTACTCGATCGGCTGCCCTGCCACGGCGAGCTCGTCGCCGCCGGCGGCGCGCAGCGCCGGCGTCTCCGGTGCCAGGCGGTAGGGCTGGGCCCTGCGCGGCGCCTCCTCGTGGTACTCCGCGTCGGTGTTGACGGCCCACAGGTCGTGCGCCCGCCCCGCGGAGGCGTTCTCGACGGCGCGCAGCGCGGTCAGCATCGAGTGGTCGGAGTTGTTGTAGCGGTGCAGGCCGTTGCGGCCGATCTGCTGGAGGTTGGGGATCCGCTCCAGCCAGCCGCGGATCGTCGTCACGCGCGCGTCGTAGTCGGCGTCGTAGATCGGATAGGCCTTGGGCACGCGCACGACGTGGCCGCGCTCGACGCGATCGGCCCGGGCCAGGCCGATCGCCTCGAGCTCGCGCATCGCGCGCGCGACGAGATCGAGGTCGCTGGCATTCCACAGCTCGTCGCCTTCGAAGCAGAAGTACTCCAGGCCGACACAGGTGCGGTCGGCGTCGGGAACCATCGCCGGGCTCCACGCTCGGAAGTTCTGGATCCGGCCCACGCGGACGCCCGGGTCGTGCACGTAGATCCAGTTGTCGGCGAACAGATCCTCACCGCGGACGACGAGCGCCACCGTGAGGAAGTCGCGGTAGCGCAGGCCCGCCGCGGCGCGGCGCACGTCGGCGGGTGCCGGCGGGTCGACGAGCGCGACGACGTCGCGCAGCGCCAGCGAGGAGATTACGCTGTCGGCGGCGACGCGCTCGCCCGCCGCGTGGACCGCCGTCACCCGTCCCTCCTGCAGCTCGATGCGCTCCACCCGTGCGTTGAGCCGCACCTGCCCACCGGCGGCGACCGTCTCGGTCGCCATCGCCTCCCACATCTGGCCGGGCCCCAAGCGCGGATAGTAAAACTGCTCGATGAGGCTGCGCACGTCGCCGCCGTCGTTGAGCAGCGCGGCGCGCACGATGCGCGAGAACGAGAGCGTACGGATGCGCTGGGCCGCCCAGTCGGCGCTGATCTCGGAGGTCGAGACGCCCCAGACCTTCTCGGTGTAGGTCTTGAAGAACAGCTCGAAGAGGCGGCGTCCGAAGCGATCGCGGACCCAGTCCTCGAACGTGTCGGGCCGCCGCCGGCGACCGCTGCGGCGTACGACCGCCGACGCGTAGGAGGCGGCGCAGCGGGCGAGCTCGACCGGGCCGACCTGGCGCATGACGTCGGCGAGCTGCAGTGGATAGCCGATGAAGCGCCCGCGCCAGTAGATCCGCGACAGGCGCTCGCGGACGAGCAGCTCGTCGCCGAGGACCTCGTCCCAGAGGCGCTGCACCTCGTCGGACTTCGTGAAGAAGCGATGCCCGCCGAGGTCGAAGCGGTAGCCGTCGCGCACGACGGTGCGCGCGAGGCCGCCGACCTGATCGCCGGCCTCGAAGACCACGACCGGCTGTGCGCTCCGCGCGAGCACGTAGCCTGCCGTCAGCCCCGCCGGACCCGCGCCGAGCACGGCGAACGACTCACCCTTCGCGCCTCCCATGCGCGGCGACTCTAACTTAGGCTGTCCTAACTTGCTCACCGTCGTCATCCCAGCCACCGATGCGCCCGCCACCCTGGGGCGCTGCCTCGCCGCACTCGAGCGATCCAGCCAGGCGCACGGCCTCGAGGTCGTGAGCGATCCGCGCGAAGGCGGGCCGGCGGCGGCGCGCAACGCCGGCGTCGCGCGCGGCGGCGGCGACATCGTCGTCTTCGTCGATGCCGACGTCGCGGTCCATCCCGACGCGCTGGCGCGCCTGCGCGAGGCGCTGGAGCGCGACGGCGGGCTCGACGCGGTGTTCGGCGCCTACGACGAGCACCCCGCCATGGCGACCACCGTCTCGCGATTTCGCAACCTGCTGCACCACCACGTGCACACGAGCTCCCCCGGACCCGCGACGACCTTCTGGGCGGGCCTCGGCGCCGTCCGCCGCGAGGCCTTCGAGGCCGTCGGCGGCTTCGACGCGCGACGCTACCCACGCCCGTCGATCGAGGACATCGAGCTGGGCATGCGCCTGCACGCCGCGGGACGCCGGATCGCGCTGGACCCGCGGGTCCGCGGCACGCACCTCAAGCGCTGGACGCTGAATTCGATGTTGCGCACGGACCTCGGCGCGCGCGGCGCACCGTGGGTCGCGCTGCGCCTGGAGCGCGGCGGCGACGGCGGCGGCGCGCTGAACCTCTCCTGGCGTCACCGCCTGGCGGCGGGCGCCGCCGTGCTGGCCGTGGCCGGCGTCGTCTGCGGCCGCCCGCGTGTCGCGGCCCTCGCGCTGGCGGCGATGATCGCCCCCCACGCCCGCTTCTACGCGCTGCTCGCGCGGCTCGGCGGCCTGCGCCTGGTGCTCGCCGGCGTGCCGCTCTCGCTCCTGCACCATCTCACCGCGGCGGCATCCGTTCCGGCCGGGCTGGCGCTGTGGGTGCACCGCCGATGAGCGACAGCCCTCTGCGCCTGGGGCTCGCCGGCTGCGGCCGGCTCGCCGAGCTTGGCTACGCGCCCGCGTCGCGCGGTGCGAAGAACGTCGAGATCGTGGCCGTGGCCGACCCCGACCGCGACCGCCGCGGGCTTCTGGCCGGGAAGCTCGGCGTGTCGGGGCACGCCCGCCTGGACCAGCTGCTGGCCGCGGGGCCGCTGGACGGGATCGTCATCTGCACGCCGCCGGAGGACCACGAGGCGACCGCCGCGGCCGCCGCGCAGGCCGGCCTGACGGCGCTCGTCGAGAAGCCGCCCGCGCCCGACGCCGCCGGGTCGCTGCGGATCGCCGCGCTGACGCCGGCGCCGTGGCTGGGCTTCAACCGCCGCTTCGACCAGGGGCTCGCGCTCGAGCGCCGGATGCCGCCCGACGGCGACCTCGAGCTGAACATGGTCCTGCACTACCGCCGCAGGTCATGGCGCCCGGTCGCCCGCGGCGACGACGCCATGCTCGACCTCGCCCCGCACCTGATCGACCTCGCGCTGTTTCTCACCGCCGCCCTGCCGCTCGCCGTGCGCGCGAACAGCACGCGTGAGCGGGCCGGCCTCGTGCTCGCGACGACGCGCGCGGAGGTGAAGATCGAATGCGCGACGAACCGGCCCCACCACGAGCTCGTCGAGATCCGCCGCGCGGGAGGGCGCCGCATCGCGCGCGCCGAGCGCGGCGGGCGCCTGAACGGCGTGCTCGGCCGGCTGACTCCGCGCGCGCACCCGCTCGTGCGCTCGCTGACGCTGCAGCTCGAGGCCTACGGCCGTGCCCTGCGCGGCGAGGACCCCGGCCCGCTGACGACCGCCGGCGAGGGCGCCGCCGTGATGCGCGTGCTCGACGCGGCCCGCCGCTCGGACGCCGTCGGCGGCGTCACGGTACCCGTCGAGGGCGTCACGGTGCTGCGTTGATCTGCGTCCTGCAGTTCGACGCCGCCAGCGTCGCCGTCGTCGAGCGGATGCTCGCCGCAGGCCGGTTGCCGGTGCTCGCCGGGCTGATCGAGCGCGGCCGGCGCGTCACACTGGACACCCCGGCCAACCACTTCGCCGCGGGCGCGTTTCACACGCTCTACAGCGGGATCGACCTCGCCGACCACGGCCTCTTCTACCCGTTCCAATGGGAGGCGGCCGCGCAGCGCGCGCGCTACATGACCGCGTTTCCCGCTCCATCGGCGATCTGGGAGCGCCTCGCGCGGGCGGGGCTGCGGACGCTGGCGATCGATCCCTACGAGAGCCGTCCGCCGGACGACTGGAAGGGCACCTACGTCTGTGGCTGGGGCTTTCGCGACCGCGTCGTCCTGCCACGCTGGTCGCTGCCGCGCACGGCGGGCGCGAGGCTCGCCAAGCGCCACGGCGGCGGGCCGCACGCGACCGAGATCTTCGGCCGCCCGAACGTGCGCGAGCTGCTGGCGCTGCGCGCCAAGCTCGTGGCGGCGCCCGAGCGTGTCGCGACGGCGGCGAGCGAGCTGCTGGCGCAGAACGAGCCCTACGACCTCGCGTGGCTGACGTTCAGCGCGGCGCATCTGGCCGGCCACCAGTTCTGGGATCTCTCACAGCTCGCGGAGGAGCCGGGCGGCCGCGACCGCGAGCTGCTGCAGAGCGCGCTGGAGGACGTGTACGCGGCCGTCGACGTGGCCTTCGGGCGGGTGCTCGCCGCGTTGCCGGACGGCGCCGACGTCGTGGTCGCCTCGGCCGTCGGGATGGACGTCAACAGCTCGCGCGCCGACCTGCTGCCGCAGATGCTCGCGGCCGTGCTCATCGGCGGCCCGCTGCGGTCCGACGGCGGCGGCGCGGGTGCGATCTGGCGCCTGCGCGCGGCGATCCCGCCGGCCGCGCGCGGGGCGATCGCCCAGGCGCTGCCCGACCGCGTTGCGCTCGAGCTGGCCGCGCGCCTGGAGCTGCGCGGGATTGCCTGGTCGGACACCGCCGCGTTCTGCCATCCCGCTGACAACCAGGGCTACATCCGCCTGAACCTGCGCGGGCGCGAGCGCGACGGGATCGTCGATCCGGCCGAGGCCGACGGGCTGCTGCGCACGATCGCGCAGGGCCTGCAGACCTTCAGCGACCCCGACGGCGCGCCCGCCGTCGCCCGTGTCGACCGCGTCCGCGACCACCATGTCGGCGCTCGCGCCGACCAGCTCCCCGACCTGGTGGTGCAGTGGAGCGAGCGTCCCGCCACGACGCTTGCGGGCGTGCACTCCGCCGCCTTCGGCGACGTGCTGCGGCGCGGGACGGGCAGCGGGCGGTCGGGCAACCACACGCCCGGCGACGCCTGGGCCGTCGTCGTCCCGGGCGCCCATGAAGCCGCGCCGCCCCCCGGCCGCCCGGCGCGGCTGTCAGACGTCGCGACCACCGTCGCGGCCGTCTGCGGCGTCGACCGTGACGGCCTCGCCGGCGAGTCGCTGCTGCAGTAGCTGTTGCGCGGCGCCCGCCGCGACCGCCAGCTGCGCGAGCGCCACGAGCGCCGCGGTGCCGGCACCCGCGCGCGCCGACCCGCGCGCGAGCTCACCGTAGAAGCCGGCGCCGGCCGGCGACCCGCCCGCCGCGTGGAACCCGACCGCGCCGCGGCCGTAGCGCAGCTGCTGGCGCACGAGCCCGCGCACCCCGAGCTGCGGGCGGTGGACGACCACGGCAGCGGGCACGTGGCGCAGCCCGGCGCCGGCTGCGACGAGGCGCGAGCACCAGTCGCGGTCCTCACCGGCGGCGCGCGTGAACGCCTCGTCGAACGGCAGCTCGCGCAGGAGCCGCGCGTCGCAGGCGAGGTTGCATGTCGGCGCGAAGGCCAGCCCGCCGCTGGCGTCGTCGCGCGAGGTCGCCATGAGCGTGTTCGTCAGCAGCTGCGCCGCCGCCGCGGCCGCACCGCCGGCCGGGTCGGCGATCGTCGTCCCGGCCGCCGCGCCGGCGCCCGCGCAGGCGTCCGCCAGACGCTGCGCCCAGTCCGGGCCCGGCGCGCAGTCGTCGTCGGTGAAGCAGACGACGCTGCCGGCGGCGGCCCGCGCGCCGAGGTTGCGCGCGGCGGCCGGCCCCGCCCCCCGCGCGCGGAGCACGCGCACCGCGGCCGCGGCCGCGATCGCCGCCTGGCCGTCGTTGACCACGACGATCTCCAGCGCCTGCGCCGTGCGCTGCAGGGCCAGCGCCGCGAGGCAGCGCGCGAGCGCCCGGGGCCGGTTGCAGGTCGGGACGACGACGGAGATCATGCGCGCCGGCGCAACGCCGCCAAGGTTGCCGCGCTCGTCGCCGCCACGCCGGCGAGCATCGCGGTCGCGGCACCGCTCGCGCCGGCCGCCGGCACGGCGAGCAGCGCGACGAGGGCGAACACGATCGCGCCGACGGCGGCGCCCGCGAGCACCGCCTCGGGCTGCGCACGCACCGCGGCGAGCTGGTTTGCGAGCGCCCACAGCGGCGCCAGCGCCGCCGCCGCGAGGGCGATCCGCAGCGCCGCCGCAGCCGGCCGGAACGCCTCGCCGAGGGCGGCCGCGAGCAGCGGCTCGGCAGCGACGGCCAGCACCGCGCAGATCGGCAGCACAGTTCCGGCGCACCACAGCGCCGTTCGCCGCAGCACGGCCTCCGCGGTGGGCGGGTCACGCTCGTGCGCGCGCGCGACCCCGGGCAGCGCGACGAGCATCGTCTGCAGCACGGCGTAGGTGATCGCCAGGGCCGCGCCGGCGGCGATCGCCGCGTGTCCGGTCGCGGCGGCGCCCGCCCCGGCCAGCGCGCACGCCGGCGCAGCGCCCCGGTGCACCGCCTGCGTCAGCGCACCCCCGGCCGCCTGCAGCCGTGCGAAGCGGAGCACGCCCGGCGCCAGCACTGCGGCCGGTCGCGCGCCGCGCAGCGCCGGTTCGGCGGAGGCGATCCCGAGCGCGAACGCCGCCGCCGCGCCGAGTGCGATCGCCACGAGCGCCCCGTCGAGCCCCGCGCGCGGGTACAGCGTCAGCGCGGCCACCACGATGACGCCGTTCTCCAGCGGATAGCGCAGGCTCCACGCCGCGGTTCGCTCGAGTCCCAGGCACAGCTGCGACAGCAGCGTCGCCGCCGTGCCGAGCACCGCGGCCGCCGCGACGAGCGCGACGTGCAGCGCCCGCACGTCACCGGGCGCGAGCAGCGCGCCCGCGCCGGCGAGCGCGGCCAGCCCGCCGAGCATCGCCGCGCGCGTGCGCACGACCCGCCGCGTCAGCGCCCGCGCGACGTCGCGGCGCCGCTCGCCGTGCAGCGGTGCGAGCACGCGCGCAAACAGCGCCGGCCCGCCGATCCCCGTTGCCGTCGCGATGCCCGTGGCCAGCGCCACCGCCACCGCGAAGCCGCCGTAGTCGGCGGGCCCGAGCGCGCGCGGCACGAGCAGCACGAGAGCCGCGAGCGTCAGCGCCTCGACACCCTTGCCCGCAGCGCTCCCGGCGAGCGCCTTCCACGGGAGCACCACCGCCGCCCGATCTGTCACGGCGCGCAGGGTATTCGGCGGCCTCAGGGTCTGCGCCGCGGGCGGGTTGCTTGGCGGGCGCGCGTCGCTGAACCCCGCGGAATCGAACCGCCGACCTCCTGTCGCGGCGCTGAACGCATGCGTGTATCAGGGACGCAGTCAGCGTCCTCTTCTACAGCATGCGACACGCTCTCAAGCGGCTGCCAGGGCACGGGATGCTGTGATGAGCGTCTCGATGCGCTGGGAGCAGTGCTGTGACTCCGAGGACTGCAAGCGCCCGGCGCACTACGGCGTGCTGTGCGCGGCGTGCTTCATGGCCGCGACGCCGGCACGTCGCGTCGTCGAGCTCGATACCTCGCGGGTGGATCCGCTCGAGGCGCTGTGGTCGCTGCCGGAGGCGCAGAGCGTGCCCGTTGCACGCGGCGTCATCGAGCCGGACACGCCAGGCGTCGATCCGCTCGAGGCGCTGTGGTCGCTGCCGGCGGGGTGCGGCGACTCGTGATGGATGTGCGGCGTGCTGCAGCGCCAGAGGAGGCGCACCCGTCGTACTGCTGCGCGGCATGCGAGGTGAACTGGTGGCCTCACCAGGCCGATCACGGGCGCTGCCCGATGTGTGGCGGAGACAGCGTTCGCAGCGCGGAGCCCGCCAGCGATGACGCCGACCTCCTCTATCGCATCGTCCATGCCGAAGCCAGAAGGCACGCGGTCTACGCCAACTTCGACCGCTACCGCGCCGGGTTCGACGACGGGGACCGCAACGCGGCCTGAGGCTGTTCCTGCGTTCAGCCGCGCCGGAGTGATCGCCTGCGCGCGATCCGCTGAAATCAGCCAAGCCGGCCGGGGCCATCCACGCCCGTCAGGGCCGAGCGAAAGCGAGCCGCGCAGCGGTGTACGTATAGCCCCGGCCGGGCGAAGCTACGCCTTTCTCGGTTTGTCCGCCCGTCGCGCGTGGCAGCCATCGTGCGACGGCTGGTGTGGCGCGGGCAGGCAGATCAGCGCGGCTCGGGCTGCTGGTTCGTGCGACGGGCCGCCGGCTCATCGACGTTGTGGGGACTGTCTCGATGTGGGTCAGCGCGTGCGAGCCCGACCCGTGCAGCGCCCGATGACGGGGTTCGCGCCGGGAGCGAGGCGCACCGCCGGCAGCCATGCCGCTTCACCGGCCCGCCGGACGCGATACCAGCGGCCGCTGGAGCGGTCGTCCTCCGCGGTGACGCTCCATCCGTCCGGGACGGTGCACTCGACGACGAGCCGGTCGCCATGGCGAACGCGGGTGACGACGTTGCCGGACTCGTAGCGCGCGTACGGATCGCGCGCAAGGCCGAGGCGGCAGGAGTCCCGTTCGGACTCGCGGCACTCCGCCTCCGCGTTGAAGACCGTCACCACCGCGTCAGCTGCACCGGCCGCGCCGTCGCCGGAGTCACCGTTCAGCGCCATGGTGCCCGCCACGACGCCGGCGCAGGCGGCGAGGGCCACGGCGACGAGCACGGGCGGACGGCGCCACGGTGCACCGTTTCTGGCACCTCGCTCACCGGTGCCAAGGGCTTCGACGCGCGCCAGCAGCGACGCGGCGGTGTGAGGCAGCCGGGCCTCGTGATCGGGTGCCAAGCAGTCGGCGACGATCGAACGCCAAGCCGGTGGGAGCTCTTCGGCGAGGCGCAGGGGGACGTCGCCGTCGGCGTAGGCCTGCGCTGCGGCTTGGCGCGCGCGCGGCCCGGCGCCTGCGAACGGGAACAGGCCGCCGGTCAGGAGCTGGTGGATGGTGACCCCGAGCGCCCAGATGTCGGCGGTCGGGCGTGTCTGGACCCCGTGCTCGGCGATCCGCTCGCTCCACCACTCGGGCGGCAGGAAGTCCGAGGAGCCCATCCGCGGCGCGTACGCATGGGTGCCCTCCAGCTCACGGGCAAGCCCGAAGTCGGCCAGGCGCACGGACCCGTCGCGCATGAGCAGCACGTTCTGCGGCTTGAGGTCCCCGTGGACCCAGCCCAGCGCGTGGATGTACGTCAGTGCGGTGCACATCTGCGCGACGATCCGCGCCGCCTCGTCGGGCGGCAGGTCCCCGATCGCCTCCGCCAGGTCGCGCTCCGCGCGTTCCATCGCGACGACGACAGCGCCGTGCAGCGTCGGCGTCGCGCGGTCGTCGACGACAAACGTCTCGAACGTGTGCACAAGGAGGGGGTGGTCGGCCTGGTCGTTGAAGCGGACCTCCTCTCGGACGGCCTCCTCGAGCTGGGCGTACTGCGGCCAGGAGAGCGTCCCGCTGGGGATGAGCTTCAGCGCGGCCTCGGTCCCCTCCGGCGGGTCGTCGTCGGTGCGCGGCGCCTGCGCACGATGGGCCGCGTAGACGCTGCCCCACGATCCAGAGGCAATATGCCCGGCGACCTCCCAGCCGCCGGCGCGGTAGCCCAGCGGGACCTCGAGCACGGCGCGACCCATCACGTATCGGTGCGCAGGGGACGGGGCGGAAGCATCCGCCGGTGCTCGTCGCGCACGATGCCGTAACGCAGGGCGATCGCGACGAGCGCCTCGCGCTTGGTGTTCAGCCGCTCGGGGGCACCGGAGCCGGACGGCTTCACGCGCAGCTTCTCGATCGCGAGGTAGTCGATGTGGTGATTGACGCCATGACGGGTGAGATCGGCGCACTGCTCGTGCGCGCGCAGGCGATCGACGATGTCACCGGCGGTGGGCAGTTCCACCGACGCGCCGTCCAGCAGCCGCGGCTCGCAGAGCGCGACGAGGATCAGGAAGTACTTGGCGGTCTCGTCGAGCGAGAACGCCGCCAGCGTTCGGTCACCGCTCGGCCCTCCGAGCTCGTCCGGCTCGGCGAACGCATGCTGTGGCGCGAAGACGAGGAACTCGACCGGGCGCTTCGGCGCGGGCACCGAGACGCGCGCGAACTCGAACGGGATCGGCGCGGCGATCCGCCGCGGCGCGATCATGAGGTACTCGCCGGCGCCCTCGGGGTTGTCGACGACGTAGCTCGAGTCGGCGCTGAGGTTCGAGATGAGCCAGTAGTCCTCGACTGCGCTGATCTCCCCGGCCAGGCGGGAGACGCCCTCGTCGTCGAGCTCGATGTCCACGTCGCAGCCGGGCGCACCGCGCCCGAAGCGCAGCGTCTGGCCAGGGCGGACGTGGACGATCTGCGATGGCGGTCCACCATCCGGAGCAGGAACCTGGACGAGAATGTTCTCCATCGTTCCAGCTCGGAATATAACGTTTTGGGGCGCCGACCCTGAGAGCTCTCCGGTTCACAACGCGACGGCCAGCACGCACACTCGTGGCCGTCCGCCCGCCACCGATCGAGGAGCCATTCGATGACCATCGAACGTAGGTCCACAGGCTGTTTGCAGCCATCCGAAACCACGACTTCGCTGAAGCGCGGCGGATCGCGGTCGCGCCGCCGCCCCGGCTTGATGGCTCGCCGCCTTGGCGTCGCGGCCGTCGCCGCCGTCGGGGTCGGACTCGCCGCCGGCCCGCCCGCCGCGCAGGCGTGGTACCCCAACGGCCTCACCCTCATCCGAAACTGCGGCGACCCGATCCCGGCCCCGAACACACGGCTGACCGCCGTCGGCGAGCTGCAGGAAGGCCATACCGCGCGGTGGGGCCCCCGCTTCGTCCGCAAGGACAGCCCGAGCCACCTGTACACCGACGCGATCCAGCGCCGCGCGGTGGCTTTCCGGGTCGTCCGCTGGCGCTGCGCGGGCCGCCACCTGTACATCGACATCCGCTACTCGCGCTGGTAGGAAAATAGGTTGGCCCTACGCGGCGGTGGCTCCTTGCAGCGTGACGGTATGTCCGAGGCGTTCGAGCTGGGCGAGCAGGCGCTTGGTGGTCCGTTCATGCTGCCGGCGCAG
>Ga0136617_10005272_pt1 | contig 11557 bp, 13 predicted proteins | sample AntDrymUQ3222106_2_FD_129672 | JGI IMG/M metagenome (GOLD analysis project Ga0136617, IMG submission 129672) | Polar desert sand microbial communities from Dry Valleys, Antarctica - metaG UQ322 (21.06) | ecosystem: Environmental > Terrestrial > Soil > Desert | place: Antarctica: Dry Valley...
CGCGATCTTCTCGACCTCCCGCAGGGTTTCCTTCTCCTGCTGCAGGTTCTCGTCCAGCAGGGCGACGGCCTCATTCTCGCCGAGCGCCTTCGCCATCCGGCGCAGCCCCTCGTACGCGGCGATCTCGTAGTTCTCGGTTCTCGCAGCCGCACCGAGATCGACGAGGTCGATCAGGTCGGCCGATGTGTCCTCGACGAGCTCGGCGTGCTCGTCCTTGAGCCCCTCGAACGCGATGCACTTCTCCGCCTTGGCCTCTTCGCCGAGAAGCTGGAAGACCTGCTCGACGTTCTTCACGTGCTGCTTGGTCTCTCCGAGGTGCTTCTCGAGGCCGGCCTTGAACTCCTCGTCCTTGACCTCACCGATCAGCTGCGGGAGCGTTGCGCTCGCAAGTTGCCGCTCCACGTACAGGATGTCGCCCAGCTCGTGCGTGAACAGCTCTCGCGGGGTCGTGATCTCGGGCATGACGCCTCCTTGTCGGACTTCCGGGGTCACCTATCTGTCGTACCCCTCCCGTAGCCCGTTCACGCCTCCCGGCGGGCACATTCGGGGAATCTCGACGGAAAGCGCGTGCTACGAGCGTGCGTTGCGTTTGCGCAGCCGGCGCTCAAGCGCCGGCCGAGCGGCGGTCCAGAGCTTGCGCCCGAGCCACAGCAAGACGAGATTCCGTAACCGGAACATTCTTAGATCGCTCCTACCGTTTCGGTTTCCACACCGGCCGGCGCGGCGACCCGTTCCTCGAGCAGCAGCTCATAGGCGTCGAGGTACCCATCCACCATCTGCTTCACGGTGAAGCGATTCTCTACCTCGGCTCGAAGCACCCGCGGGTCGAGTCGCTCGACCTCGGCAAGGCTTGCGACCATGCCGTCGACGTCGCGAGCGATGATTCCGGTCTGTCCGTGCTCGAGTAGTTCCGGTACAGACCCGCGAGCGAGTGCGACGACCGGTGTTCCGCACGCCAGCGCCTCGATCATCACGAGCCCGAACGGCTCTTCCCAGGAGATCGGCACGAGCAGGGCGTACGCCTCGCTTAGCAAGCGGCACTTGTCGTCGTGACCGACCTCACCGACATACTCGACCATCGGGCCGAGATGCGGTCTGATCTCGCGCTCGAAGTACAGCTTCTCCTCTCGTTCCCGGCACTTGGCTGCGATGCGAAGCGGGCGTCCCGCGCGGCGGGCGACCTCGATTGCCCGGTGGGCTCCCTTCTCGTGGCTCATGCGACCGAGGAAGAGCAGCGAGTCGCCGGGCTCACGTGCGAAGGGATACCGCCCCAGATCGATCGCGTTGTGGACGTTCGCGAGCCACGGCAGCCTCGGTACCGGCCGACGCTGGCTCTGCGTGAGCGAGACCAGGCCCACTCCCTCGGTCACGGCGCACGCCGCGCGGTACATCGCCCCGGCCTCGCCGACCGTCGAGCCGTGCACGGTGTGCAGCACCGGCGTGTCGGTGAGCCCGAAGAGCGTCAGGCCGAGCAGTCCCGAGTGGTCGTGCACCACGTCGAACTCGTCGAGGCGTCCGAGGCAGGCGAGCGCGTGGTTGAGCTCCCAGAACGTCTCGCCGATGCGCTCGCTCGGTGCCCGATCGAACACGGAGACGAGGGGCGCGCTCGTGGTCGAATCGCCCGACGCGAAGAGCGTCACATCGATCTCGCGATCGACGAGACCCTCCGTCAGCAGCGAGACGATCGACTCGATCCCGCCGTAGCGATCGGGCGGGACGGGAAACCACACGGGGCTGAACATCGCGAGCCTCACGACATCTTTCTTACCTCAACGATGTGACTGTCAACCGTTACCTTCCGACCCGCTGACGTCTTCAACCACCTGCGAGGCGCGACCGGCTGGATCGATTCTGGTTACTCGCCCGCGTGCCCTGGGTACGAGCAGGTCACTGTCTCGTCGAAGGAAAGGAGGATCCCATGCCACCCCGTGGGGTCAAGAAGGGCTCGAAGCGCGCACGCCAGTACGAGCACATCAAGGACTCGCTGGTCGACCAGGGCCGCTCCGAGGACACGGCGGAGGAGATCGCGGCGCGAACCGTGAACAAGGAACGTGCGCGCGCCGGGGAGTCGGAGACGGCGTCGAAGACGTCGACAGACGACATCTCGTCCGGGAGACGAGGTGGGCTGCGCTCGAACCGCTCCGGTCCGCGCGGACGCACGCGCGACCAGCTCTACGAAGAGGCGAAGAAGAAGAACATCCGCGGCCGTTCGAGCATGACGAAGGCACAGCTCGAGCGCGCTGTCGGCCGCTGAGCTCGGATTGGCGGCGGCAGGAGCCACAGCTTCCGGGCGGGGAGAGGCCGATCCCCGTCCGGAAGCTCGTTCCGTGTGTCAGTCGGCCCAGAACGACTCGATCGCGTCCGGGTCGTCGACCGCGACGCGCACGCTCGTGACGGTCTCGCCCTCCGTGTGGATGAAGAGCGACTGCAGCGAGTCCAGCTCCTGACCGTTGCGGCGGCCGGTATTCCGGATCAACGCAACCGCTTTCTCGCCGCGGGCCTCGAGCGAAAGCAGCTCGGTGGCGAACTCGTCGGCATCGACGAAACCGGACCGGACCTGCTCCACGACCGCCTCGCGGCCACGGACCTCGCCGACGACAGGGCTCGTCCAGACTGCGCCCGCGGCCGTCAGCGTGCCGAGCCGCTCGAGATCGCGTCGCGAGCGGGCGTCGAGCCACAGGCGCGCAATGGAGGTCGTCGCGTCACGATCGCGACCGTCTCGTCGTGTGGTCTCCTCGACGAGCAGCTCGAGCACGCGGCGCAGGCCGCCCCCTGCGAACGCCCGCCGCTGCCGTCCTGCGCCACCGCCGCTCGCGAGCAGCTCGGAGACGCCGTCCAGCGCCTCCTCGTCGCCGAGCTCGCGCGCGATCGGCCCGAGTCGGGCAACGGTCGAGCTCGCAACCTCGCGCAGCGGCCGCAGGGCGCCGTCGTCGACGATCGACGCGTCCACGCCGTCACGCATCGCCCGGAACGACGACCAGGCGAGCGTCTCGCTCGGCTCACCCGGCCTCGGGGGGCGTTGCGCCGCCTCGTAGGCGAGCGAACGAACGAGCGCTGCGAGGGCGGCAACGTGGTCGAGCGAGGACTGAGCGTCGAGCTCCCGCACCTCGACCGTCCCGTGCCTTGGGTGCAGCCGCAGATCCCACCAGAGGAACGTGTAGTCGGGCAGCTCGCCCGCGGCCGTCATCGTGTCGACGAGCTCCTCCCAGTCAGCCGCGTCACGAAGCGCACGGGGGATGCCGCGCCCGGGGTACGCGCGCACGAGCGCTGCACGGGCGCTGGCGAGACCGGAGTCGATGCCGAACCACCAAGGACTGTTCGCCGCGAGCCCTTGCAGCAGCGGCAGCCAGCCGCGGAGGCCGTTGAAGACGGTGATCGCCGTCTCGATGTCGGGCAGCCCGACGTGGACGTGCAGGGCACATTCCGGCGTTCGCCGGATCAACCCGCGCATCGTCTAGTCGACCCGCCGATACCGGTCCAGCTCGACGAGCGGAGCGTCCCCGTATCGGCCGGACGGGTGCACGCCGGCGCCGAGCAGCGTCGCGCCGGCAGCTGCCACGCGGGCGCGCAGCGAGCGCAGCTCGTCGACGGAGCCCGCGACCCGGTCGGACGGGGCGGAGCGAAGCTCGAGCTCGGCCGCGTACGCCTCGTGACCGACGCTCGGCCCCGCTCCGAGCGCTGCCAGCACCTCGGCGGCAACCGGTGTCAGCTGCAAGGTTTCCGGGTCGACGAGCAACAGCTCCTCCTCGAGGCCCACGGTGAACGGCGCGCTCGAGGCGAACTCGATCATCGTCCCTCCAGCGCCGACTCGGCGGCGAGCCGGCCCAGGACGAGCGCGGCGGCGAGACCGCTCGCATAGCCGCCGTTCGCGATCCCGCCGACGTCGCCGCCGGCAGCGTAGATCCCGGGAGCCGCACGGGCCGCAGTGTCGACTACGAGCCCGCCGAGCGTCGACGTGATGCCCGCGACGACCTCGACCGTGATCTCGTCGCGGCCCCGCGAGACCGGGGCGCCGGCGCGCTCGGCGGCGGCGACCAGGTCGGCGACAGCGCGGCCGTTCACCCGCTCGACCAGCGCTCGTCGGTCGACGCGGTATCGAGCGCGCGCCTGAGGCTGTCGGGCCGTCCACTGCACCACGTCGATCTCCGACCACGTCTGCGACGAGAAGACCGCGCCGTCCGCGCCCTGGACGGTCGCATGCCGGGCGTAGAGTTGGGCGAGCGGAACGAAGTCGATCTCGCGAATCCTCGCCGGCGGCGCAGGCATGTTGCGACCGTAGAGCTCGTCGAGTCGACTCGTCGTCCTGGCCCCCGCCTCGATCCCGAGGCGCAGGCCGTCACCGGTGCTCCACGGCGTCGCGCGCAGGAGGACCGCATCGGCCTCCGGGGTGATGTGCTCACGAACGAGCTCCGGGTTTGCTTGGAACCCGCCGGTTGCAAGGATCACCGGCACTCCCGGGTACAGCTCACGCAACGGCTCGTCCAGGCGGATCGTGCCCGCGTTGCGTACAAGCGCTGCGGTCAACGACGTGGTGTCGAAGCGCACGCCGGTCGTGAGGGGGTTTGCGGTCGTCCGCTCGACGGCTGTGGCACCAACCTCTTCCAGCCACCGGAGGTCGTGGTCGAGCCGCTCGTGGACGAGACGCTGCAGCGCGGGGTCACCGTCCGGACATTCTGCTCGAAAGCGCTCGAGGCTCGTGTGGCGCCAGATCACGCCGCTCGAGAGCAGCATCGAGCCTCCGGGACGCGGACCCTTCTCGTAGACGACGGCGTCGGCTCCTCGTGCTCGCGCGGTGGCCGCGGCGGCGAGCCCTGCCATCCCCGCCCCCGCGATCACGAGGTCGGCCATCGCCTACACGAGCGCGAAGCCGGGCTTGTGCTCGACGTACTCGACGGTGATCCGGTCGGGGCCGACGACGAATGCGGCCAGGGTGTTCGGCGCGTCCACGACCCGATCGACCTCGAGCGCATGCTCCTCCGCGTGTCGCAGCGTCTCGTCGACGGATGCAACGAGGAGCGCTAGGTGGTTGAGCAACGGACGCTCCTCGTCAGGTACCTCTCCCGCTCGGAGCAGCACATGCCTGTCGCCGACCTCCAGCCGGTCGCCTGCGCGGCTGAATCCGAGGCCGGCGAGTGCCGTGGCGGTCGATTCGGGATCGGCCACTGTGAGAACCACATGGTCGAGATCGACTGGGCTCGCTGCCGCCACGAGTCCGAGTGGGACATTCGCCGGCCCGTCGACCGCGACGCCGCCGTTCGAACGTACCGCTGGGCCGGCACCCAGCGCCCGCTCGAGGCATTCGTCGAGGTTCGGGACGCGCAGGACGATCCGCTCGAGCACACCCCGGGCGCGCGGCCCCTCCGCGTCGAACAAGGTGAGCTTCCCTTCCCTGGCGTCCCCGCCGACCAGGGTGAACGTGTCGGTGCGCTCGATCTCGTGCATCCCGCACACATCGCAGAGGAATCGAGCGAGCTCCTCGCGTTCGTCGACCCAAAGCGCGACATGATCGAAAGCCTTGACCTGCACGGGTACGCACTACCCCCCGCGCGGCGGAATGAACCGCCGGTGGCCGTGCGGCCGCGCACGGTTGGCGGGCGCCGAGCGAGAGGGAGTACGCCGGCATGACGGCGCTGCGGCTCGGTTACTCGCTCTCGAGCGAGAAGCACACACCGCTTGCGCTCGTGGAGAACGCGCGCCGAGCGGGAACCAGCGGGCTTCTCTCCTTCGCGCTGATCTCGGATCACTCCATCCCTGGATCGACCGGCAAGGCGAGGCGTCGTTCGTGTGGGGGGTGCTCGGCGCAATCGGTGTCGCAACCGCCAGTCCTGTGGAGACGTCTGTGGATCACAGAGGGCGCGCGCGACGCACGACTGCGAGCCGCTCGCGGAGCGTGCTGGCGAGCGCCCGGGTGGAGTCCTCCTCGACCGGCTCCATCTTCCCGTTCCAGACGTCGACCTGCAACCGGTCGATCTCGTCGATCAGCAGCAGGATCGCCTTACCCGCCGCCCGGAGCTCGTTGTGACTCTCCGCCGCGAGCCCGCCACCCCACTCGCGGAGCAGCTCGAGCCGGTCGTCGTCGAGTCGCTCGACCATCGAGGGAGCCTAGCGATGGAGTCGCCGGGCGACACCCGACGTTCGGTCGGCTCTGCACACGCATCGGTCTAGGTCCGAGGTAGGGATCTTCGCGCGTGGGAATCCGCTCGGCGGATTCTCACGCTTCGTTATGTCATGGGGACCTGACGGAGGATGCTCGACTCGATCCGGTCGAGAATCTCGGTCAGGCTGTCACCGGTGGCGGTGATCCCGTGGTTACGAAGGCCGATCACCGCGTGCGCCGGGTCGGGCTCCCCGTCGATCAACGCGGCGACCGACTCGGCGAGCTCCTGCGTGCCGCACGGATAGTTGATGTCGGTCGCGGCGATCTCCTCCATCCAGGCGTGCACGTGGAGGACCGCCCCCACGTCGGGGTGGGCCCGGTAGATCATCCAGTGCTCGATCGCGTCGACCGAGACGCGCCGCGGCTCGATCCCGGGCGGCACGCTGATCAACATCTTCGCGTTCGGCTCGTCGTAGCCCGTGACGAGCAGCATGTCCCTGCCGGCAACCTCGAGCTGCGATTTGTCGACACCGCTCGCGCTCATCCAGAACCGCGTCGCGTCCTTGCGCACCGAGAGGTTGCCGTACGAGAGCCCGCCGACCTGGTAGAGCCGCATCACGTGGCGGAGGTCGCGCTCGTCGAGGAACTCGTGCACCGGGAACGGGGCGGGCAGCAGGTCGAGCTCCTGCATCCGCTTGCCGGCGGCGGCAAGATCGGCGGTGAGCTCGTCGCCGTCCCATAACTCGGGCTCGAGATCTGCGACGAACTCGTTGTCGATCACGAGCTTCGACTTCGCCAGCGGCGCGAGCCGCTCGAACACATCAGCGGGGTCGTCCGAGATCTTGTAGGTCCCGCGCTCCATCGTCGTGAACCACACGCCGTGGCCGGGCACGTGAAGGACGACGACGTTAGCGAGCGTGCGCACGAGCATCGGGTAGCTCGTCTTCAGCACGTCCTCGGGAGGGTCTGCCAGCTCGTAGAACGAGGCGCTGTAGGTGCCCCTGGACTGCCGGCGGAACGCCTTCGGATTCTCCGGGTCGAACATGTTGAGAACGAAGTCCGCGTCCGCGATGTCGTCGACGAGCTCGAACCCGTCGCGCTCGAACTCCGCGCCGACCGATCGCACCCACGCTTCGTGCGCAGGCGAGGTCGACGTGCCCCAGATCGCGTACCTGTGCATCGGATTCACTCTATATCGGTCAACGGAAGAGATCTCGCTCGCGTGGCATCACGAGCTCTCGCGCAGTGCCTTCGCCGGCGACGTCGAGCCCCCTCACGATCGCGGCCGGCACCCCTTCGGCCTTCCCCATCACGAGCTCCGCGGCGCCCGCGAGCTCGTCGGCGACGGCGATCACGGTCGAGCGCAGCTCCCGGCCGCGCGCGTCGGTCGAGCCGCGCAGGTCGCGCAGAGGGGTGAGGCCGGCGACGCCAAGCGCGATGTCGGTCGTCCCCTGCCGCCACGCGCGGCCGAACGAGTCGCTGACGACGACGCCGACCGAACGACCGGTGAGCTCGCGGAGCCGGTCGCGCAGCTCGCGCGCCGAGGCGTCGGGATCGACTGGCAGCAGGACGAGCGTGTCGTCGCCGGGAGTGTTCGACGCGTCCACTCCCGCCGAGGCGCAGACGAAGCCGTGGTGCGTCTCGGCGATCACGAGCGGCGGCCGCGAGCGGAGTACCTCACGGCTCTCTCGCAGGATCACCTCGACGTGACGCGGGTCGCCGTCCGGCCCGGCGAGCTCGACTGCGCGCGCCGAGGGCTCGACGGTCGCGAGCTCGACGATTCGACCTTCGACCTTCGACACGGCCTTCTGCGCGACGACGACGACGTCGCCATCCTCGAGCCCCCCGATCGACTCGGCCGCGACCGCGAGCAGAGCGCCGAGATCGTGGCTCGGTGTGAGCTCCGGGAGCCCCAAGAGCGACAGCACCCGGACCTCGTGGGTATCCGCCCTCAAGAAACGCCGGTGACGCGGATGCCGGCGTGCGCCTTGTAGCGCTTGTTCACGTTGACGATCACCGCGGTCAAGCCTTCGAGCGAGCGTGCGCTCGCAAGGGGGCCGCAGTCGATCGCCCGGCCCGAGGTGAGCCGCTCGGCGAGCTCCAGCACGAGCCGCTTCGCCTCGGCATCGTCGCCGCAGACGAGCGCATCCTCCTCGGGCGCCTCGTCGCCGCCCAGGTTGCGCGCGGCGAGCGAGTGCAGACCGGCGATCACAGGCCCATTGAGCACCTGCTGGAGCCGCTCCGCGATCGACGTCGCCTCAGATGTGGGCATCACGCCTTGCGCGCTGACGGTGAGCTCGGCAGCGACCGAGAGCACCGGTGTCGTTCCGATCGCATCACACAGCTCGTGTGCGGCGTCCAGCGTCCCATCAGCCTTCGTCGCAAGCACGACGAGCGCAGCGCTACGAGCTGCGTCGGCATTCGTCGCGCCCTCGACGCCGAGCTCGGCGGCCGCAGCCGCAGCTCGGACGGCGTCGCGTGACCCGATCACGACCTCGTATCCCGATTCGACGAGGCGCTTGGCGAGCGCCATCCCGAAGTTGCCCGTGCCGCCGATCACGGCGACCTTCATCCCGTGACGTCCAGCACGCGCTCGGCGAGCCGGCGGGACGTCTCGCGGTCGCTCATCAGCGTCTCGGTGACGACGAGCGGCACGTCCGCGTCCGCCGGTGCGTCCGCGGCGTCGATTACCAGCGCGTCGATCAACCCCTTGTAACACTGTGTCACAAGGGCTGGTGTCGTGCCGCCGGCCATACGGAGGAGCATACGGTCGAGTGGGCCCTTCACGGCTCGCCCGCCGATCAAGGGGCTGACCGCGACGCACCGCGCGGTTCGCTCTGCGAGCGCCGCGCGAAGTGGCTCGACGGCGAGGATCGGGCCGATCGAGAGGTACGGGTTGCTCGGTGCGATCACGATCGCGTCGGCCTCGGCGAGCGCCTCGATCGCGCCGGGCGCCGGGCGCGCAGCTCCTGCGCCTTCCACGTCGACGGCGTCGACCTCGTCCTCGTGGCGGCGTCCGACGAACCATTCTTGGAATCCGAACCGGCCCGCGGGTGTGCTGACGTGGGTCCTCAGGACGTCGTCGGTGGCGGGGAGCAGGGTGACGTCGAGGCTCGCGGCGGTGACGAGGCGGCGTGTCAGCGTCGAGAGCGGCTCGCCCGCGCGCAGTGCCTGCGTGCGGACGAGGTTGAGCCCGAGGTCGCGGTCGCCGAGCATGAACCAGCCCTCGCCGCCCCAGGCCCGGGCCGACTCCAGGGCCGTCCAGGTCTCCTGCGCGCGCCCCCACCCGCGCTGCTCGTCGTTCAGGCCGGCGAGGGCGTAGAGGATCGAGTCGAGGTCGGGCGAGACATGGAGCCCGAGGATCTCGAGGTCGTCACCGACGTTGGCGATCACCGTCAGCTCGCCGGGCGCGAGGGCGTCGTAGAGACCGCGTGCGAGCTTCGCGCCGCCGACGCCGCCGCTGAGGCACACGACCTTCACGACGCGATCGCGGCGAGCAGCGCGCGTGTGCGGCTGCCGGAGCGGCTACCCACGCGTGTGAGGTCGTCGAGCGTGTCCACGTCATCGACGAGATGCGCGAGCGCGAGGTCGTGGATCGCGAAGCCGAGCGCGACCGCGTGCGCGCGGAACTGACCGGCGCTGCCCGGGCCGTAGAGCGGCTGGAAGATCTCCGCGTACGGAAGCGCAAGCGCGTTCGTCGTCCCGTCGCGCGCCTCGACCAGACCGAGCGCGCCGACGCTCGCCGGCACCGCGAGCGCGTTCAGATCCGAGCTCTTGACGCGTGGCAGATCGGCATTGACGACGAGGCAGGAGCCCTCCACGCCCCACAGGCCCGCAGTGACGGCCGCACCCTGCCCCTCACCGGGGTCGTCGACGAGCGTCGCGCCGAGCTCGTCCGCGATCAAGGCACCGCCGGGATCGTCCGTAACGACACGCACCTTGCCGACCGCCACGGCCGCCTCGACCACGTCGCCGAGCATGGCGAGCGCGATCTCCTCGCGGATCTCAACGGGGAGCCGCGACTTGCCGCCGGTGCGGAACGGGATCACGACCAGCACGAAGTCAGCCTACGGCCGGTACACGTGCTCGGGTCGCAGGCGAGAGGGTCTGGCTGAAGCCAGACCCCTTCAGTGCTCGGCGCAAAGTCGGTGCGAGGTCGTCCGGGTTCGCCGGGCTTTCGCCTGTCAGCGAGATCGAGACCCCAGGAGAGACGAGCGGGCCGTTACCACTCGATCCACGACGAAGTCCGCTTCGACGCGGAACACCGTCACTGGCCCGGCCACGAGGTCGCCGTTCCGGTCGAAGCGGATGTCGCCGAGAATTCCGTTCCGGACCCTCGTCCGGCGAAGCTCCCGCGTCACCGATGAGCGGGTGCCGTCGGAGCGCGCGATCGCGTCGAGCAGCAGCTCGGCCGCCTGCGCACCGTACGCGGCCGAGAAGTCCGGACCGGCCCGCCGCGTCGAGCGGTGGCTAAGTCCTCGAGGAACCGCATCCCCCGCGGCGGGAGATGGCTGTTCGGGATGCCGTAGCTCGTGACGTACATGCCCCTTGCGGCAGGCCCGGCGAGCTTCACGAGGTCGTCGATCACGAAGAATCCGTCGGGTGCGATGAGGGCCACATCGGGACCGAGCACGGCACGGAGGTCGCGCACGAGGGCTCCTGTTCCCGGAACGAGGATGTCGACGATCGTCACGGCCTCCGGCCGCGTCCGCGCAACTCGGCGGGCGAGCTCGAGGAAATCCTGCGCTTCCTGGTCGTAGACCGCGGAGCCGGTCACGACGAGTCCGAGCCGCTTCGCCGCAGTCCGGACGTTCGCCGCGAAGCCGTTGTACGTGACGTCGCGGGGCGACAGGACAAAGAGGCGCCGCTTTCCGAGTTCCTGCGCGAGCATGGCGTGAGCTACCGCCTGGAGGTGGTCCGCGGCCGCGATCCGGACGTAGTTTCGGGTGCCGGTCGGGTACAGCTCGTCGTTCTCGGTGAGCTCCTGGTCTGTGTTCGACGGGCTGATCATGGCCAGGCTCCCGTTCGGCGCCTCGTTCGTAATCGGGATCTGGAGGTACGAGCAATACGAGAAGTAGGAGCCGAACACGCCCACGACGCGGAGGTTGCGAGCGTAGGCCTTCGCGTTCAGGCCGCACCGGAAGAAGTCGGAGGTGCCTGCCTGCGCCGTCGAGGAGTCGCACGACTGATAGCCCACCGAGAACCCTCCGGCATCGAACCCGCGCTGCTCGAGCGCGAGCCGGAAGCCATCCACCATTGCCCGCGTCGAGGCACGACTGTCGCCCTTGAGCGGGAGATCGGACACGAGCAGGAGCTCCGGATTGCCCTCTCCGGCGTTGAAGACGTCGCCGCACGCAGGCGCCGGGAGAGCGGCGTCGGGGGACGGAGGGCTCGCTGCAGTCACCCAGACGGACCCCTCGCCCGCGTCGACGCTGCGCGGGGCCGCGGTCCGGCTGACGA
>Ga0136617_10005273_pt1 | contig 11557 bp, 8 predicted proteins | sample AntDrymUQ3222106_2_FD_129672 | JGI IMG/M metagenome (GOLD analysis project Ga0136617, IMG submission 129672) | Polar desert sand microbial communities from Dry Valleys, Antarctica - metaG UQ322 (21.06) | ecosystem: Environmental > Terrestrial > Soil > Desert | place: Antarctica: Dry Valley...
GGCGGCGGCCGGCGTGGCGCTGTTGGGGCGTCGCAGCGACGTGGCATCGTTCTTGAGCGCGGCCGACGTGTTCCTGTTCCCCAGCATCGCCGAAGGTGAGGGGATGCCCGGCGTGCTGATCGAAGCAGGACTTGCCGGCGTGCCAGTGGTCGCCACCGACGTCCCGGGTGTTCGCGATGTCGTGGTGGACAGGGAGACTGGCCGCGTCATCCCGGTGGAAGATGTCGCGGGGCTTGCCGACGCGGCCGAGGAGTTGCTGCGCGCCCCCGTCCTTAGGGCCGCAATGGGGGCGTCAGCGCGGGCGCGGTGCGAGCGCTTGTTCTCCCTTGGCGCCTGTACAGCACGATGGGTCGAGGAACTCTCCAGGCTCGCGGCCGCGCCGAGGCCACGACGCCGAGTCAGAGCACTGGGCGGCGCGGTCCGACCACTGGGGACCCGCGAGTCCTCGTCATTGTCGAGGGCCGACGAGTGAGCCCAACGAGGCAAGGACAGTCGCGGCGGCGACGAGCGAAACCACGGCGACGCCAGCCCCCAGTTTCGCGAGCGCATCGGCGGCGACTGCAGACGCGACGACCACCGACTGCGCACCGAGAAGCAGCGCAACCGTGCTTCCGGGGGAGAACCCGCGCCGGACCATCCGGTCGTACACATGGTCGCGATCGCCGGCGAACAATGGTAGCCGGCCGATCAACCGGCGAGCGACCGTGCTTACGACCTCGACGATCGGATAGCCGATCAGCGCGATCGTCACCGCGAGGTCCGGTCCCGCTCCTGCCCAAGTGGCGTGACCGTCGACCACATGGGCCGCGGCCAGGAGAGCCAGCGATGTACCCAGCAGGTACGATCCGGCGTCGCCCAGGTAGATCCGGGCAGGTGGCCGGTTGAAAACCAGGAATCCGGCAGCGGCGCCGGCGAACGCCGCCGCGACCGGGGCCCGTCCGACGTCGAGCACCACGGCGAAGCCGAGAAACGTCACGAGACAGGCACCTGCCGCCAACGCGTCGATGCCGTCGACGAAATTCACCGCGTTGACCAGTACAACGGTCGCGACGACCACCACCGCGCTTGCCAAGGACAGCTCCAGGCCGACGCTCCACGCGACGCCGGCTCCGATGCCCGCCTCTGCGAGAAACCTTGGCAGCACCGGGAGCGATGTGATGTCGTCCAGCAGGCCGAGGGCCAGCGCACCCGCGAGCGGCACGAGCACCGCGGGACGCGGCGTCCCGACCAAGGCCACCGCGACCCCGCAGAAGATGGAAAGCCCACCCAGGTATGGAACGGGTGCAGCATGCGGCTTGAGCGGACCGGGTCGGTCGAGAACGCCGGCGCGGCGCGCCAAGACCATGACCAGAGGTGTCGCCAGGAGGGTGACGGCGGCGGCGACCATGCCGGCACCGGCGGAACTCAACCCCACACCAGCACCTCTGAGGCGCGGCCGCGATGCACCTCGATGCGGGCCGCCCGTACGTAGCCACAGCGGAGATACAGGGCGAGAGCCGCAGCGTTGTCGGCCGCTACCGTCACGCTGGAGCGCGACACCCCGCGCATGCCGAAGTCATCCTGCAGGGCAGCCACCAAGCGGGCGCCTACCCCCTGACCCCGGGCCGACGGACGCACCGCGAGCGCCAACAGCTCCGCTCCCGGCAAGTCGAAAGAAGACCCCGCCGCAGCGTCGTAGCGCAGCGTTTCCAAGGTGGCGCGTGGATGCCGAATGAGACCCGGACCAGCCGCCGCCACGGCGCGGACAGCGTCGCGCCGGATGAAGTCGCGGTAGAGCTGTTTCGTGTTCTCGGTTCCCGCGATGAACCCGATGACGTCACAACCGCGGCGGGCGACCAGCAGCGTCGACGCCGGGTCCCGCGCGATTCGCCGGTAGAGAACTCGGAGGAAGCGCTCGCCGAGCGTGGCCAGGAAGGAGTCGGCGAGCTGCTGGGCGTGCAGCCGAGCGACCGCATCGGCATCGCCTGCATCGCCGGGTGTGATGGTGATGTCAGGCACGGGCGTGCTCAGCCAGCAGGCGCCGGTAGACCGACAGCGTCGTCTCGATGACCTGCCGCTGGTCGAACTCGCGTCGCGCCTTCAACCGTGCCGACGCGCGCATCGTCGCCTGGCTGTCCGGCGATGCACCGACGAGGGTCGAGATCGCCTGCATCAGTGCATCCTGGTCACGTGCCGGCACGAGCAGTCCGGTGATGCCTTGCTGGACGACCTGGCGACAGCCCCTGACGTCGGTGGCGACGATGGGTAGGCCCATCGCCGCCGCCTCCATCGCCGCGCGAGGGAAGCCCTCCCGGTACGAGGCGAGAACGAAGAGGTCGGACGCGGCATAGATCACCGGCATGTCGCTACGAAACCCGAGGAACGTGACCCCGTCGCGTTCGGCGTCGCGTCGGCTCGCCTCGTCGACACCGTCGGACTTGGCCGGGTCGGGAGGACCGACGACGAGCCATCTCAGACGTGCGCCGCGTGCCCGCAGGGATCGCGCGGCCGCGAACACCTCGCGGTAGCCCTTTTCCCACACCAGCCGACCCACAACGCACACCACGAGCTCATCGGGACCGAGGCCCATCTCGGCGCGAAAACTCCGGACGTCCGCAACGGGCACACGCGACGGGTCGAAGCGGGCCAGGTCGACGCCGTTGCCCAGCAGGACCAAGCGCCGGCGCGGGACCCGTAGCCGAGCGAGCACCTCCACGTCTTCCTCGTTCTGGACGAGCTCGGCGTCCGAGCACGCGGCTGCCGCGCGTTCCAGGATGTAGACCACGCCCCTGCGCCGCCAAGAATCGCCGGGCTGCGCGTACAGACCGTGCACGGTGTTGACGACGACCGGGACCCGCGCCGCCGCAGCCGCCAGCCGCCCGTACAAGCCCGGCTTCGGATTGTGGGTGTGCACGATGTCAGGTCGCAGGCGCCGGAACAACGAGTGCAGCTCGCCGAGTGCCAGCAGGTCCCGGTGCGGCGCCATCGATCGCGTCGCATGGCGCAGCGGGTGGTGCTCGATCCCTCGCTCGCGGAGCTGGTCCACCTCGGGACCCGGCGCGGAGGCGGTGACGACTCGAAAGCCAGCGTCCCGGAATCCCTGCAACTGCGGCCCGAGCAGCAGCTCGAGGCTCATCGAGGTCGTGGTGACGTGCAGCACCAGCGGTTGACGGGTCATCGCGCAAGAACCTCGTTGTACACCTTGGTGACCTCGGCATCGGTACGTCGCACGTCGAAGCGTCCGGCCGCCAGGGCGCCGGCCGCGGCCAGCACGGCCCGGAGATCGGGATCCGCGAGCACCCGGCGCAGTGCGGCCGTGAGGAGGTCGGCACGGCCGGGGGGGACGAGGAGCCCGTTGACTTGATCCTTCACGACCAGTGGTAGGTCGCCGACCGAAGTAGCCACCACAACGGTCCCGAGCGCGAACGCTTCCATCACCACAACCGGCATGCACTCGAAGTCCGACGCCAGCACGAGGACGTCACTCGCGGCGATGAGTGCTGGCGCGTCGGCTCGCTGGCCGAGGAACCGAAACCGATCGCCGAGCGCGAGTCGCCGGTGCTGGGCGCGCAGTTCCGCCTCCATCGGGCCGGACCCGGCTGCCAGGAACGTGACCGGAACACCCGCGTCGACCAAGCTGCGAGCGGCGGCGAGCAGGACCGGGTACGCCTTTTGCATCCGCAAGTTGGCCACGCTCACGACGATCAGATGATCCGGCGGGACACCGAGCTCGGTTCGAATCGACGGACCCCGCGTCGCGTCGGCGACTGTCTGCGCGAGGTCGATCCCGTGCACGATGACGCGGGTCCGCTGCCGGATGCTGCGCGGCAGGGCGGCACGGTTGCTCTCGGCGACCGCGATGCTGGCATCGTCCCACCTGCTCGTCGCGCGTCCGAGGACGCGGGTCACGAGCGTGTTCCGGTCCCACAGCGAGTGCTCCGTGTAGACGAAGCGCGGTCGGCGTCCAGGTTGCATCGTCCGTACAGCGACCCGACCCAGGCCGGCCGCGTACGGCAGGTGCGCATGCACGATGTCGAAACGGCGCTTCACGAGCAGCTGTCGCAGCCGCCAGAGCCAGGCGAGGTCGAAGTCACCCGTCGCTCCCAGGTCGTGCACCGGGACCCCCGAACGCCGGAGCTCGCCGACGAGCCCGCCCATGTCGGAGCGGACGAAGGCGACCTCGTAGTGGATCCTGCTCCGGTCCCCGCGAGTGACCATCGTCGTCACCAGGCGTTCGGCCCCGCCATGATCGAGGCATTTGATGAGCTGAAGAACGCGGATGCTGCCCTCCTCTCTCGACCCCACTGCTGTGCCCGGCGCGACGCAAGTCGTTCCGCCCGCGCCTGCCCGTCGGCGGACAAAACGCCAGGCCCCCGTACGGCCGGAGCCGACACCAACTACTGTCGGTGCGCGGCTGCTACAGGGGCGACCGCGGAAGAGTCTGCCAGCGATTCGCGGCACGGACACGGAGGGACAAGCGCAATGTCGATCGGCTGGCGCTACGGCACCGAGCTGTCAAGGAATCTGGCAGCGATCCGGGCTGACTACGCCTTCGCGGCCACCGATGCCGCGCTCATGGTGGCGTCCTACCTGCTCGTCTTCTTCATCACGACCGACCGCCTGGGATCTTGGCTCCAGCCGCTTCCGCGTGTCGTCCTGATCGCGTCCGTCGTCCATCTGATCTGCAACGCTGCGCTCGGTCTCTATGGCCTGCTGTGGCGCCAGGCGGGTATCGACGAGGCTCGGCGGATGATCCTGGCCGGGTGCGCGGCGATCGCTGTGCTGGCTGCGGCGTCGTTCGCCTTTGGCCGGTTGCCGGTCTCGGTCGTCATCCTCGGCCCCACCGTCGCCACGCTCCTGACAGGCATGACGCGGTTCCGCTCCCGGTTGTTCGCGTGGCAACGCGGGAGCCGTACGGCGCCTGGAACGCGTCTCGTCGTGATCGGTGCCGGACGCACCGGCGCGACCCTGGTGCGGGACCTGCTCGCCAACCCGCAGGGCGGCAGCGCCCCGGTCGCGATCCTCGACGACGACCTGCAGCTGCGCGGGCGGACCATCAAGGGAGTCCCGATTCTCGGCGGGCTGGACGACCTGCCCGCACTCGCAGCCGACCTGGTCGTCAACCAGGTCGTCCTGGCGGTTCCGTCAGCCGGGCCGGAGCTCGTCCAGCGTGCCGCCGAGGCAGCCGAACGCATCGGGGTTCCCCTGAAGATCGTTCCCGGCGTGCATGAGCTGATCTCCGGCGTGTCCCCCCGGCGACAGGTCCGAAAGGCGCGTATCGAAGACCTGCTCGGCCGCACGCAGGTCGATACCGACCTGGCGGGTGTGAGCGAGCTCGTCAAGGATCGCACCGTGCTACTGACCGGTGCGGGTGGCTCGATCGGGTCGGAGATCGCGCGGCAGGTGGCCAGCTTCCATCCCACTCGACTCGTGCTTCTCGACCACGACGAGACACATCTCCACGACGTGAGCGCGAGCGTCGGCGACGAGCTGGGAGCGACATGCGTCCAGGTGCTCGCCGACATCCGAGACCGCGAGGTGATGACGCAGCTCTTCGCGACGTACCGCCCGGACCTCGTCTTCCACGCCGCGGCGCACAAGCACGTACCGATCCTCGAGCGGTTCCCGATCGAGGCGATCACCACGAACGTGTTCGGCACCCTCAATGTCCTCGATGCCGCCGCGGACAGTGGGACCGAGCGGTTCGTCTTCATCTCGACGGACAAGGCGGTACGTCCGAAGAACGTCCTGGGAGCGACCAAGCGACTGGCCGAACAGCTCATTGCGGCGCGGTCGCGATCCCGCGGTCGCTACTGCGCGGTTCGGTTCGGGAACGTCTTGGGCAGCCGGGGCAGCGTCGTCCCGACGTTCGAGCGCCAGATCGCCTCGGGCGGGCCGGTGACGATCACAGATTCGGGGATGACCCGGTTCTTCATGAGCATCGAAGAAGCCGTGCAGCTCGTCTTGCAGGCGGCCGTGTTCACCGACGACAACGACCTGTTCATGCTGGAGATGGGCGAGCAGGTCCGGATCGTCGACCTGGCTCACCAGATGATCAGGCTCTCGGGATACGCCGAGCACGAGATCGAGCTCGTGATCACCGGCGCCCGGGCCGGTGAGAAGACGGAGGAGGAGCTGCACTCGCCCTCGGAGCAGGTGCACGCCACCCCGCACCCGTCGATCGCGCGCCTCGTACCGGCCCGTCCATCGCTGGACATGCTCAACCGTGAGCTGGAGGACCTCCGGGGGCTGGTCGACCTGCGCGAGAGCGAGGCAGCGAGGGACCGGCTGTTCCGGTTGGTCAACGCGATCGATGACGCCCACCATGCAAGCGGCCTCGCTGAGAGCGACACCTGGCCAGGCGGGCAACGCGCGCTCGGCGCCCCTGTCCTGCGATGATGGACGCTCGGTCTATCTGAGGGACAACTGTGGGCCCGATTGGTTACGGCCGCGCGTTGCGCGCCCGATGGTTCCCGATTGTCGCGGTGACGTTCATCGTCACGTGTCTGGCCCTCATCGTCCCACCGGCGCCGCGGAGTTTCGCCGAGCCCTCGACGGCGTTGGCGGCGGTGGCGTCGCCAGCGCACGCGAGGTTCAGCACGACGGCGGTGCTCGGCGTACCGCCGCCGAGCGACGGATCCGACGTCGAGTCGCAGTTCAGGGCGATTGCCTTCTACCTCCGCGATCAAAAGGTCAGCACCGCGTTCGCCGAGCGCATCGGTTACACGGGTGACGACCTGGAGTTGGTCAGTCAGCTCGTCACGGTCGTCCCGGCCCTGGAGGCGGGTACGCTCACGCTGACCGGCTACGGCGGAACACCGCAGCAGGCAGCCGACCACACCACCGCCTACATCTTGTCGTACCAGGACTACCTGCGAGGCGTGCAGTCGGCGGAGACCGTCAGCGCACTGGCGCAGACCCAGCTGGCGGTCGATGACCTGAGGACCCGGCTCGAGGCGCTTGGTGTGCAGCTGCAGACGCTCCGGGCTGCAGCCGCCGAAAAGGCGGCGGCCGATGCAGCGGCGAGAGCTGCTGCAGATCCGGACAACACCGCACCACCGGTCCCGCCGGTGTTGGACCCGGCGGTCTCCGTGGTCCAGGCCGAGTACGACGCGCTCACCGCCTCGTATCTCGTCGCCTACCGAGAGCTGGCGAGGCTGAGCGGAGGTGAGACCGCGCTCGCTGATACAGGCTTCGCGGTCCTCCAACCGGCGAGTGCCACAGCCGCAGAGGAGGTTCCACCCTCACCCCTCTATTCCATGCCGCTCAGGCTCATCCTCGGCCTGCTCCTCGGCCTCGCGCTCGGCGCCGCACTCGCGCTCATCCTCGAGCACCTCGGCCGTCGGATCTCCAGCCGCGGCGCAGCGGAGCGCGCATTTCGAACGCGCGTGCTCGTCGAGGTCCCGCGCCACCGCATCACCGGTGCGCTCAAGGACGTGGCCGTCGTGTCGGCGCCGGACTCGCCCATCGCGGCGGCGTACCGGATGCTGCGCGCCGTCCTGATCGCCGACCGGTCGCCCTATGCCGCCATCCGGTCGCGCGACGCCCTTGATGGTCTCGAGACGGTGTCCTCGGGTACCTCGGCATTGGAAGCTGAGCTGCAGGCAATGACCGAGCGACGGCGCTCCCCAGGACACCGGGCCGCCGACCTCGAGGATGCCCTACCGAGGCAGTCGGTCGCCGTCGAAGATCCTTCCCGGCCGGCCGACAGCCCGCGCGAGCCAGGACTGGGCGACGACCGCGACGATCTGGAGCTCGACCGAGTGCTGCACGCAGCGCCGTCGGCCGGACGAGCCGGTCTGATGCTCGTCCTCGCGGCGCCGGCGGAGGAGGCGATCCACCCGATCGTGGTGGCCAATCTCGCCGCGAGTTTCGCGGAAGACGGCCGAGAGGTGACCGTTCTACGGCTCAGCCCCCCGGAGGACTCCACCCACGTCGGCGCCGGCGCGGCGGTCCCGGCAGCGGCCGGAGCGAGCGACCCGGAGTCCGACGGTCGCCCGCCTGACGACGGATGGGCGCGAGACACGGCGGTCGCCGGCGTGCAAACCTTGGACTGGCAGCGCGTGCACCACCCCCAGTCCGCGCGCGCCGTGGCCGCAGGCTTGTCCGACGAGGGCGTGATCGTGCTCGTGGACGCAGGGCGCGTCGCAACCGCGGAGTTTGCCGAGCTCGCACCGATGGCCGATGCCGTCGTCGCGGTCTGTGAGTACGGCAAGACCCGAACCGAGGACGCGCAGCGTGCCGCCGACATCATCGCCTGGTCGCATGGGCGCTTCTCAGGTGTGGTGCTGGCCCAGGTACCGGCGGGCCGGGCGGGATGGTTCCGGCGGGCTCGCGGGTCTCGATCTCCGCTGCGCTCACCCCGGCGCGGGAGGACGGGGTGACCATCCCCGAGCGGGTGGTGACGCCAGGTGCTCGACTCCGGAACCTCATCACGGCAGAGGTCTCCGACAACGAGCAGCCTGCCGATGAGTGGGCGTACCGGCACTCATTGCGGCCGTCCCGCGTCCTCGGCGATCTCTGGCGGGCCCGACAGATCGTCCGCACGATCACCGAGCGCAACCTCAGGGTGCGGTACAAGCAGTCGGTCCTGGGGTTCGCCTGGGCGCTGCTCACGCCGGTGGGGCTCCTGGTCGTTCTCACGTTCGTCTTCGGCCGGGTCGCGGGGGTCGACACCGGGGGCATCCCCTATCCGCTGTTCGCGTACATCGGCTTGTTGCCGTGGGCGTTCTTCGCGTCCGCGATCGCCACCGGGGGCAGCAGCATCGTGAGCGACAAGGCGTTGCTCAACAAGTCACAGTTCCCTCGCGAAGTGTTCCCGCTGAGCGCCGTCGCCGTCGCTGGTGTAGACGCTGGCATGGCGCTCGTCCCCCTCGTCGTCCTCTTCCTTGTGGAGCAGCAAGCCCCGGCCGCCACCACCGCACTCGCAATCGTCCCGCTGCTTGTCCTGATCGTCTTTACCACCGGCATGGCACTCGCGCTGGCCTCGATCATCGTCTACCTACGAGACGTCCGGGTCGTGCTGCCCTTGTTGCTTCAGATCGGGCTGTTCGCCACGCCCGTCGCGTACGGGCTGGAGCTCATCCCGGGCTGGGCTCGCCTCGCCTACTGCTTCCTGAACCCGGTCGCGCCAGTGATCGACAGCTTCCGCCGCACAGTGCTCCTCGGTCAGGCGCCTCAGTGGGACTACCTGGGCGCCGGCGCGGTGACCGCGACTGTCGTGCTCGTTGTCGGCTACGCACTGTTCAAGAGACTCGAGGGGGGCATGGCCGATGTCGCCTAGGGCAGCAGCCCCACCCGGGTCGGTGTCTGCCACGCACATCTGGAAGCGGTACCGCCCGGACTCGAGGGGTTCCGTAGTTCAGGAGACGCTTTCGGCGATCCGACGACGGCGACGTCGGCGTGCCCGATGGGTGCTGCGCGATGTCGAGCTCGAGGTGCAGCCCGGCGAAGCGGTCGCGCTGATCGGTCTCAACGGATCGGGTAAGAGCACCCTGCTGAAGGTTCTCGCCGGCGTGACACACCCGAACGCGGGCCAGCTGGACATCGGCGGCCGGATCGGAGCGCTGATCGAGGTGCGATCCGGTATCCACCCAGACCTCAGCGGTCGAGAGAACGCTCTCTTCTACGGCACCGTCCTCGGGCTCAGCCGACGCCAGGTGATGGACCGATTCGACGACATCGTGGACTTCGCCGAGCTGAGCGGCGCGATCGACCGGCAGGTCAAGTTCTACTCGAGCGGGATGCAGATGAGGCTCGGGTTCTCGATCGCGGCTTTTCTCGAGCCCGACATCCTCTTGGTCGACGAAGCGCTGGCAGTGGGCGATGTCGGCTTCCAGCAGCGATGCCTGGAGCGGATGAAGGACGTCCTGAACCAGGGCACCACCTTGATCTTCGTGTCGCACGACATGGCTGCGGTCGAGGCGATGTGCCAGCGGACTGTGTGGCTCGACGACGGTGTGATCCGCAGCGACGGTCCTACCGCCGACACCTTGGGTAGGTATCGCGTCGGCCTGGAGGAGAAGGCAGCGCTTCTCGCCCGACTCCTGGACGACCCCGTGCGGCTGACGCAGCTGAGCGCTACGTCGATCGACGAAGCGCTGCCGGAGACCGGGCAGCCACTCCTGCTCGGCCTCACGCTCGCTTCGGAGATGTCCGGGCCGGTCGATCTGTGTGTCGGCGTCAGCGAGGGCCCGGCGACGCCGATCTTCACCCTCACGCGGAGAGTCGACCTCCGGGTCGGTGAGAACGAGCTGCGGTGCACGATCGAGAACCTTCCGCTGCCGAAGGGTCGGTACTACGTCTGGCTCGGCGCGTTCGGACCGGGGGGGAGCACGCAGATGCCCTGGCACCCGGCCGCACCCCTCGATGTGGAGGGACCACTGCGCCAACCGCCACCGCGCGGTGTCATGCAGCTGTCGCCGGTCCACGTCACGGCGCGATGGGACGCTCGCGGGAACGGGTCCACATCGTCGCAGGGCGAGCCCGTGAGCGACGGGACGGCGGCTGCGCTGCTCTCACCGAGGTGACCGGCGACGCTCTCCCTGTGGTGATCGCCGGGATCCCTCGATCCGGTACCACCTGGACCGCAAGCGTCCTGGCGAAGATCGCCCGGGTCCCGCTGCTCCATGAGCCGGACAACGACAAGGAGTCCGTAGGCGCACTCGTGGCGAAGCGGTCGTTGGGTCGGTTCCCGGCACTGCGTCCTGGAGATCCGGCCCCCCGGTACGAGCGGCTCTGGCGCGATGCGCTGGGCGGGATGTCCACAGACGTCACGACGAGACGCGGGCTGCTGGTGGATCGGTTGTGGACCAGCGTCGGGTCGTCGCAGCGCGAGCACGCAGTGCAGGGCCGGCTCTCGGCGCGAATCAGGTTGGCCGCAGCGTTGACAGTCACCCTGAGGTTGAGGCCGGACTCGCCGTCGACCGTCCCGGTCGTCGGCGTCGTCGTCAAGACCGTTCACGCGCCGCTGGCCTTGGAGTGGCTCGTCGATCGCTTCCCCCTCGTACGCGTCGTCGTCGTCGTCCGGCACCCGGCGAACGTGCTGTGCAGCTGGCGCGAGCTCCGGTTGCCGGACCAGGACCGCGCACTCGACCAGCACCCGGCCGTGCAGCGGGACTACTTGACGCCGTGGAACGTCCGTCCGCCAACCGCTGACCCGGTGGCACGCGCCGCGTGGCATGTCTGCCTGCTCACCGCCGCACTTCTCGATGCCGCGGAGCGGCACTCAGAGTGGGTGGTGGTGCTGCACGAGGACCTGTGCGCGGCTCCGATACCTCGGTTCGGAGCACTCGCCCAGGAGCTGGGGCTGCCGTGGCGGAACGACGCCGAACGTTTCCTGCGGGAGTCCGACCGACCTGGGGACGGGTTCGCGGTCCAGCGACGAGCCGGCGAGCAACCCGACCGATGGCGGTCGAGGCTCGCGCCGGAGGGTGTCCGTGCACTCGCGACGGCGGCGGCTCAGTTCCCGGGGCTCGATCGCTGGGTCGGCGAACTGCGCTGCGCCGCTGAGCGGGATCCATCACGGGTAGAACACGCGGTGCTCGAGGGAGCCACGGAGCCGGCCGAGGCGCAGGAA
>Ga0136617_10005275_pt1 | contig 11556 bp, 7 predicted proteins | sample AntDrymUQ3222106_2_FD_129672 | JGI IMG/M metagenome (GOLD analysis project Ga0136617, IMG submission 129672) | Polar desert sand microbial communities from Dry Valleys, Antarctica - metaG UQ322 (21.06) | ecosystem: Environmental > Terrestrial > Soil > Desert | place: Antarctica: Dry Valley...
GTGACGGGCATTTTGTTCGTCACTCAATTTCATATTAAATGAACTTCGGGGAAATAAATGAAATTTAATCTGCGATCAAGCTTTTTTTGTTCGTCTCAAAAAAAGATAAATTCCGTCTTTTTGGTTCTTTGTGCTGTTTTCTTTACGTCCGCACAAGTTGTTACCGCTCAGCCTTCCAATCAAAAAACAAAACCTGCTCTGACGGAAGCCAAACAACTTTTACAAAATAATCGGTTGGATGAAGCGGAAAGTCTTGTCCGAAAAGTTCTGGCTGCTTCATCAAAAGATTTGGAAGCGAAAACTTTGCTTGGCGTAATTTTAGATCAGAAAGGAGACCTTGCCGCTGCCGAAAAAGAGTACAAAGCGGTTTTGCAGCTAAATCCGAGAGTCGTCCCGGCACTGGCAAATCTCGGCGTTCTTTTATTGAAAACAAACCGGCCGGAGGAAGCCATTAAGACGCTCGAAAAGGTTTTGCTCTTACAGCCAAATCACGAACAAGCCGCGTATAATCTAGCCGTTATTTATTCGACTCGCGGCGATTACAAGAAATCATTGCCGCTGCTCGAAAAAGTTGTCGGAATAACACCGAAAAATAAAACGCCGAAAACAAAAGATTACGCGCTGCTGCTGGCTTTAGCGAAATCTTACGCGGCAGACGGAAAAACGCCGGAATTAAATAATATAATTGCGTATGTCGAGAATTCGGGAAATACCGACGTTCGGGTTTGGTTCACTCTCGGTTTAATGCTGGCTCAAGTCAATCAATATGAATCGGCCGTTAAACTTTTTGAAAAAGTAAATTCCGAGCGACCGAACAATTTTGATGTTTTTTACAATTTGGGCATCTCTTATTATAACATCAACAAATTCGACGAAGCTCAAAATGTTCTTCTACAGGCTTTGAGCGTCAATCAAAATTCGCCCGAACTTTATTATCGTTTGGGGCTGACGGCTTCCGCAAAAAAAGATTCCGACGCCGCTGTTTCATTTTGGCTGAAAGCGCTTGAGATGAAACAAAACTATGCGGAAGTAAACTTTCTGATTGGCGAAGAGTTATTAAAAAATAAAAAAAACTCCGGCGCTGTCCCGTTTTATGAAAAAGCCGCCGCCCAGGAACCGGATAACACACTATATCAAATGCGTCTGGGCGTTTCATACTTTCGAGTTCAGCAATATAATCAGGCGAGAGCTATCTTTGAAAAACTAGCCGGCAAATATCCAAAAAATTTCAACTTAAATTATCTAAAAGGTTATACGGCGCGTGCTGAAGGACTTTATGACGAAGCCATCGATGCCTTTGAAAAAGCTCTGACCATTTCTCCGAATAATCCTGAAATCTTGGCAAATCTCGCTTTTATTGCAAATCAGCGCGGAGACGTGGTAAAAGCTGAGAAAATGCTGCGCGACGTTTTGCGCCTCGACCCGAAAAACTTTCCTGCTTACTACGATTTAGGACGCTTGCTGATAAAACAGAAGAAATACGCCGAAGCCGTGATAATTCTTGAACGCGGTGCCGGATTAAATAAAAACGATCCGGGCGTTCGGTACCAGCTTTTCATTGCTTACTCACGTTTGAAACAAACCGCTAAAGCCGACTCGGCACTCGCCGAATTTAAGCGTTTGGAAAAGGAATTCAGTAAAACAGGCGCGGCAACTGCCGAAGAAAAAGCGCCCGATTTACCGAATTCGATAGAACAGAAAAAACCTTAAATTTAGAAAAAAGTTTAGTAAAAATGAAAGACTCTAATCGAATAAAATATATTATTTTGGCGGTAATATTTTTTGCTTCGATTAGCAACGGGCAAAATCCACCGAAAGTTTCAAAAATAGAACCGCCGAACTGGTGGGCTAATCACACAATAAATCCGGTTCGTCTGCTGGTTCGCGGTGAAAATTTTCAAGGTGCAAGAGTCGCTTCAAAAAACGATTTCCTCAAAGTTTCCAACATCAAAGTAAACACGCGCGGCGATTATCTTTTCTTCGATGTAACGATTGCAAAAAACGCTAAACCCGCAAAATACGATTTTGAAGTTTCGACGGGAAGCGGAAAAACACTCGTTCCTTTTGAAATATCCGCGCCGCTCGACACTTCAAAAAATTTTCAAGGCGTTACGAATGATGATGTAATTTATTTAATAATGCCCGACCGTTTTGCCAACGGTGACACTTCAAATGACAAAGATAGTGACCGCAAAAATCCGCGTGCTTGGCACGGCGGTGATTTTCGCGGCATCACGCAAAAAATTCCGTATTTGAAAGAACTCGGCGTAACGACGATTTGGCTTACGCCGTGGTATGACAACCCGGACGAAGCCAATCAATGCGACAAACCCTGGTGTCCGAATACGAATTATCACGGCTATCACGCAATAGATTATTACGGCGTGGAAAACCATTTCGGAACTTTCAGCGATTTGCGCGAGATGGTTGAAACGGCGCACCGCAATGGCATCAAGGTGGTTCAAGACCAAGTGGCGAATCACGTCGGCATCCAGCATCCTTGGTCAAAAAATCCGCCGCTTGAAAATTGGTTTAGTCAATTTTCACAAAATTCTTTTAATAATTCGGTTCTACTAAGTCCAAATGCTTCACAACAGGAACGCGACAACTTACTCAAAGGTTGGTTCAACGAACTACTGCCCGATATGAATCAGGACGAAGCAGAAGTGGCGAAATACGAAATTCAAAACGCGCTATGGTGGATTGGAATGACCGGCATTGATGGTATTCGTCAAGACACAATTCAATATATGCCGCGCGAATTTATCCGCGATTGGTCAACTGCAATCCTCAAACAATATCCAAAGTTTTATTTAGTTGGCGAAATTTTCGAGCGCGATTCGGCACAAACGGCATTTTTTCAAGGCGGAAAAATGGGGTGGGACAACATTGATACAAATCTGCCGAGCGTTTTCGATTTCAAACTTTGGGAGACTTCGCAGGAAGTTTTTACCGGCAAGAAACCGATGCGAGCCTTGCGTGACGTTTTGAAATACGACGGACTTTATCCAAATATCAACCGCGTCACAACTCTGCAAAACAACCACGACACCGACCGTTTTATGTCTTTGCCGAACGCAACGCTCGAAGGCGCGATGCTGCACACGGCGTTTATACTTTCGACGCGCGGCATTCCGCAGCTTTACTACGGCGAAGAAATTGCGATGACCGGCGGACACGACCCGGACAATCGAAAAGATTTTTCCGGCGGTTGGCGCGAAGATGCAATAAATAAATTTACAAAAGAAGGCAGAACTGTCGAAGAACAAAAAATGTTTGAGTGGATGCAAAGGTGGATTGAAACAAGAAAGCGAAATCCGGCAATACGCGAAGGGCAAACAATAGATATTTTTTATAATGATAATATTTATGCTTTTCGCAGAAAAAAAGATAAAAACGATATTTTATTTATCTTCAATGCAAGCAATCAAAAGCAATCCGTTTCGTTTGATAGAAAATTGATAAATGCAGTCGAAAAGGGTTGCTACACGGATATCTTAGTAAACATTAAAACCGGGCTTCCAGATGGAGGAACATGTCCTGATTATGGAAGCAATAAGATTGATTTTATGATTGATGGCAAATCAGTCATAGCCGTTGAATTTGGCAACTTAACCACTTTATCGAATGAGTGAGATTGAAAATAGTTTGTCAGAATTATTGACATTTTTAATTTTAGGTTTGGTTAAATAGCGAAATGGGTAGAAAAAAACTAATTGTCTCTATTCGCACTGATTTGCATTTGGTCAATGGCAAACTCTAAAGCAAACAATTATGAATTTTCCAAGAGCCAGCGGTATCTTATTACACCCGACATCTTTGCCGAGCAAATTCGGTATCGGCGATTTGGGGGATGAAGCATATCGTTTTGTAGATTTTCTGGCGGATGCCAAACAAACTTACTGGCAGGTTTTGCCGCTCGGTCCGACCGGCTATGGCGATTCGCCGTATCAATGTTTTTCAGCGTTTGCCGGAAATACAAATCTAATTTCACCGCAGAAAATTGTCAAAGATGGTTTTTTGAACGAGAAAGAGATTAATCAAAAACCAGATTTTCCAATCGGCAGAGTTGATTTCGGAAAAGTTTACGAATGGAAAAACCAGATTCTAGCTAAGGCTTACGAGCGTTTCCGTTTGACGACGAGCGTTGATTTGCGCGGGAAGTTTGAAACTTTCAGTCAGGAACAAGCGGCGTGGCTTGAAGATTATAGTCTGTTTCGCGCAGTCAAGAAATCGCAGAATCAGGCTTCGTGGCAAAACTGGGACGCGCCCTTCAAATTACGCGACGAAAAGGCTCTGGCGCAAGCGCGTGAAGATTTGCGCGAGGAAATTCAAGCGCAGAAATTTCAGCAGTGGCTTTTCTTCCGGCAATGGAACGAACTAAAAAATTATTGTCATTCAAAAGCGATTAAAATCGTCGGCGACGTGCCGATTTTCGTCGCGCTCGATTCGGCGGATGTGTGGTGCAATCCGTCGCAATTTAAGTTAAATGAAGACGGAAGCCCAAAGGTCGTCGCCGGAGTTCCGCCGGATTATTTCTCGAAAACCGGACAGCTTTGGGGCAATCCGATTTACAATTGGGAGCAAATGCGGCGCGACGGTTTCCAATGGTGGATTGACCGTGTAAAGGCGACTTTGAGAACGGTTGATGTCGTGCGCGTTGACCATTTTCGCGGCTTCGCGGCGAGTTGGGAAGTTCCGGGCGGCGACCGGACGGCGCAGAACGGGCGTTGGGTTAATGTGCCGGGCAAAGAACTGTTCAATACGCTAAAAAAATCGCTCGACGATTTACCGTTTTGGGCGGAAGATTTGGGCGTGATTACGCCGGACGTTGAAGAATTGCGCGACGGTTTCGGCTTTCCCGGAATGCGGATTTTGCAGTTTGCTTTCGGCGACGACACCGATAATCACGATTTGCCGCACAATTATATTAAAAACTGCGTCGCCTACACTGGCACGCACGACAACGACACGACCGTCGGTTGGTTTAATTCAAAAGCAGGAAGCAGTTCGACGCGCGATGCCAAGCAGATAAAACGCGAACGCGAATTTTGTTTGAATTATCTGAAATCGAATGGAAAAGAAATTCACTGGGATTTTATCCAGACCGTTTGGGAATCGGTAGCGGACACAGCGATTGTGCCGATGCAGGATTTGTTGGGTTTGGGCAATGAGGCGCGGATGAATTTGCCCGCATCGAGTTCGGGAAATTGGTATTGGCAATGCAAAGAAGGCGATTTTTCCGCAGAGATTAAGCAAAGATTGCGTGGATTGACGGAAATTTACGGAAGAGTTAACCGCGAATAAACACGCGCAAGACACGAAAGAGAAATTATGAGAAACAAATTGCATTATTTCATTTTTTTACTGCTGACCGCTTACTGCTCACTGCTTACGGCTCAAGCGCAATCGCCGATAGTCGAGAAAATTGACCCGCCGAATTGGTGGGCGAATATATCGGTTAATCCTGTTCGTGTGCTGATTCGCGGAAAAAATTTAAGCGGCGCAAATGTTTTATCGCCAATCAACAGCAGTTTGAAGTCGTATAATTTTCGCCACAGCGATAATGGGCATTATTTATTTTTCGATGTGGAAATCGCGCCGAATGCGAAAGCCGGAAAATACAATTTCAGAATCGAAACAAAAGGAGGAGCGGTGAACGCGCCGTTTGAAATTTCCCAAAAAATACCGCGTCAAAATCGTTTTCAAGGCTATACGCCCGATGATGTGATTTATTTTCTGATGCCCGACCGTTTTGCCGACGGCGACCAATCAAACAATGACCCGGCAAAATCGAAAGGGCTTTACGACCGTTCAAAAGGTCGTCATTATCACGGCGGCGATTTGCAGGGCGTGATTGATAAATTGCCTTACTTGAAATCTTTGGGCATCACGGCGATTTGGACAACGCCCGTTTATGACAACAACGACCAACTCGATACGAAGGAAGTTTACGAAGGCGCTCCGGCAACAACCGGTTATCACGGCTACGGCGCGGTTGATATGTATGCGGTTGACGAGCATCTCGGCGATATGGCAAAACTTCGCGAGTTCATTGATAAAGCCCACGCGCGCGGATTAAAAGTTATTCAAGATCAGGTGGCGAATCACACGGGACCGTATCACGTTTGGGCAAACGATCCGCCAACGCCGACTTGGTGGAACGGCACAGCCGAAAATCATATCTCGAATAACTGGCAAAAATGGACGGCGATGAATCCGCGCGCCACATATCAAACGCAGCGACGCAACATTGATGGCTGGTTTATAGATATTCTGCCTGATTTTAACCAGAACGACCCTGAAGTCGAAAAATACCTGATTCAAAATTCAATTTGGTGGTTGGAAATGAACGGTTTCGACGCTATCAGAATGGACACTTTGCCGCACGTTCCGCGCACATTCTGGCAAAAATGGGGCGGCGCGATAAAACGTGAATATCCAAATGTGAATATTCTGGGTGAGCTTTACGACGGCGACCCGGCTTTGATTTCATATTTTCAAGCCGGGCGACGCGGACACGACGGCATTGATACGCAAATTGATACGCTTTATGATTTCGCGCTTTTTTACCCGATTCGCAACGCTTTCGCGCAGGGAAAAAACATCCGTGAAATTTCTCAGATGTTTGCTAAAGATTGGCTTTATCCAAATCCGAATGTTTTGACCACGTTTCTTGGTGTTCATGATATGCCGCGCTTTATGAACGAGGAAGGCGCGACGGTTGAAGGTTTGAAACTGGCGCAGACTTTGATTATGACTTCGCGCGGCACGCCGCTTCTTTATTACGGCGATGAACTGGCGATGCGCGGCGGCGGTGACCCCGACAACCGGCGCGATTTTCCGGGCGGTTTTCCCAGCGATACGCGAAATGCTTTCACCGCAGGCGGCAGAACCACAGAACAAAACGATGTCTGGAATCATCTGGCAAAACTGGGAGCGTTGCGGGCGAATTTAGTGGCTTTGCGAAACGGCGCGTCATTTGATTTATTGGACGAAGAACAGCAAATGGCTTACGCGCGAGTTTCTAACAATCAAACAGTCATCGTCGTTTTCAATAACGATACTAAATCCGTCAATGTGCGATTTGACGTTTCAATGCTGAAATCGCTCGCGTCAAATAACACTTTAGCGGACAGGCTCGACAAAATTCCCGATGTGAAAATAGAAAACGGTCACGTAAACTTTTCGATGCCGGCGCGAACGGCGGGGATTTTAACGCTGAAGTAGGAACGCTGAACGATGAATGAAAGCGGAAATGAGGATTTGAAAATCAGGACGAGGAAATTAGCTTTGCGTATTATACGTCTTTATAAAGCGTTGCCGAATTCGGTTGACGCGCAAATCATCGGCAAGCAAATCCTGCGAAGCGGAACGTCGGTCGGAGCGCAATATCGAGAAGGCACGCGAGCGCGTTCAACCGCAGAATTTATCAGCAAAATCGAAAGTGCTTCGCAGGAATTAGAAGAAACAATGTATTGGTTTGAACTGCTCATCGAAAGCGAAATTTTCAAACCAGAAAAGCTAAAAGATTTACAAAATGAAGCCGACGAACTGATGGCAATTTTAGTATCATCAGTCAAAAAAGCAAAACAAAGGAAGTAAATACCAGCATTATAAGCTGTTGATTTCATCAGCGTTCAGCGTTCCTACTTCATAATTCAAAAAAACAGAGTTTTTTATGGTGCAAAACAAACCGCGACTAAGTTTTTGGCAAATCTGGAATATGAGTTTCGGCTTTATGGGAATTCAGATTGGATTCGGCTTGCAGCAGGCGAATATGTCGCCAATTTATAAATATCTCGGCGCGGAAGAAAGTAGTTTGCCGTATTTGTGGCTTGCCGGACCGATTACGGGTTTGCTGATTCAACCGGTTATCGGCGCGATGAGCGACCGAACCTGGAATCGGCTCGGTCGCCGTCGTCCTTACTTTTTGATCGGCGCGATTTTGTCGAGCATCTGTTTGCTGCTGATGCCGTTTTCGTCGGCACTCTGGATGGCGGCGAGCCTTTTGTGGATTTTGGACGCAAGCATCAATACGAGTATGGAGCCGTTCCGCGCGTTTGTCGGCGATAAACTGCCGGAAGAGCAGCGCACGACCGGTTTCGTGATGCAGTCGTTTTTCATCGGCATCGGACAAACTCTGGCGAACGCCGCGCCGTTTATTCTGGCGACTCTCGGCGTAACGGGCGTGATGGCGAGCGGCATTCCGAACGCGACGCTTTACGCTTTTATTATTGGAGCAGCGGCTTTTCTCGGCGCGGTTTTGTGGACGGTTGTCAGTACGAAAGAATACCCGCCCGAAGACATCGAAGAATTTCGGCGCAAACAATCGGAAGAAAATGTCGTCGGTCATATTTTCACAGAGATTTGGGACGCGCTGAAAAATATGCCAACGACGATGAAGCAGCTTGCTGTCGTGCAGTTTTTCACCTGGTTTGCTTTGCCGTGTATGTGGCAGTTTTACGGTTTGACGGTGGCGCGGCACGTCTTTCTCGCGCCCGACGAAAAATCGCCGCTGTTCGCCGCCGGCACCGAATGGGGCGGACTTTCCTTTGCGGTTTACAACGTCGGCTGTTTTCTCGTCGCTTTTTTAATTCCGCCGTTTGCTAAAGCAACCAGCCGCAAAATGGTGCATTTTATCTGTTTGACTCTCGGTGGTTTTGGTTTGCTCTCGACGTATTTCGCGCAGGACAAATATTTTTTGTGGGTCGGGATGGCGGGAGTCGGCATCGCCTGGGCTTCGATTCTTTCAATGCCGTATGTCATTTTAGCCGGTGCCATCAAACCTTCGCGGATGGGCGTTTATATGGGCGTTTTTAATTTATTCATCGTTCTCCCGCAAATTGTAATGTCGCTGATAGTGCCGCAAATTTACGAAAACATTCTCGGCAAAGACCCGCTCAACGTCGTGCTGCTCGGCGGTTTCGTAATGATACTGGCGGCGTTCAGCGTTTTGATTGTCCAAGATGTCGGCGCGGCAAATATTGATACGACCGTGCCGAGCGCGAGTGCCGTTGCCGGAAACGAGTAATATTGAATAAGTGCAAGCCGAACAAAGAAAATTCGTTCATTTGTAAAATTCAAAAGGAGAAATTTATGAAACAAAGATTAGCTTTTTCAATCGTTTTTTTGTTTGTTCTTTTTCTGTTCGGCTTTTCAAAAGTAAAAGCGTGTACTTGCAGCTCATCAAATTCACCTTGCGCTGTTTATCAGTCAGTTGATGCGATTTTTTTGGCGACGGCAGAGGACATCACGAAATCCGAAAACTCATACGGAAGCAAAATCAAACTTAAGGTTGACGAGGCGTTTAAAGGCGTCAGTTCCGCTCAAGAAACGGTTCTCGGCGCGGGAGTTTGCGATTTTCATTTTACAATCGGGAAAAAATATCTTGTTTATGCTAGGCGTGATAAAGAAACTAATCTTTTGCGTGTGCGTCTGTGCAGTCGGACAACCCTTTTGGAAAATGCCGCGCAGGATTTAGAGTTTATTCGATTATTGGTTGCCGGAAAATCCGTTTCCTCCATTTATGGAAAAGTTGAGCAAAGAACCGACCGGGAAAATCCGCGTTCGCTTCCTTTGCAGAACATAAAACTCGTTATGTTCACCGACTCAATAAAAAAAGAAAATAAATATGTTCCTCCGAAAAGCAAAGATAGGCAGCGTGAAATTTTGACCGATAGCGCGGGAAATTATCGTTTTGACGATTTACCGATTGGAAGGCATAGGTTAAAAATCTTTCTACCGGACGGATTAACGGCTTGGACAGATGAAATTGAAATCGGGAGTGGAAATTCGAGTTGTGCGGAATACGATTTTAGCGTTCAAATTGACGGCAGAATAAGCGGGAAAATTATTGCCGATAACGGCGAACCGATGCCAAGGGCTTTTGTTCATCTTTCCGCCACGGAATATAATCCGTATTCTTACATTCCCAACGCCCGGACGGATATTAACGGAAACTATGAAATCAAAGGAATTCCGCCGGGAAAATATAGACTTTCCGTTTCTCCGAATGTGCCGAGTTCAAATTACAGTTTTCCTTTTACGAGATATTATTTTCCGGCAACTTTCAATGACTCCGAAGCGAAAATTCTTGAGCTTGGTTACGCGGAAAAAATTCAAAACATAAATCTAAAGATGCTTCCCGCGTCTTTCACAAAAAAAATACAAATCGAACTGGTTTGGGAAGACGGAACGCCGATTTCTCCTCCGAACATTCACTATAAAGTTTTCGCCGGAACCGCCGAAACTTCGCCGAATTATGTTCATTCGGACAAAGAGGGAAAACCGACGCTCACGATTTTTTCAGGCTTCGATTATCAAATTTACGCCTTCGGATCATTAAAAGACGGCAGGTTGTATGAAACCGACAAAGTGATTGTCAAGGCTGAAAACACGGAAGATGTAATTAAGCTAAAAGCTAGATTGAGGAGATAGTTGAAAATGAATTATTTAAATAAAAAGCGACAAATTTTCATCACAAAAATTCTAACGACGGCGGTTTTTTTAAGTGTTGTATTTCAAACATTTGCTCAACAAACGCCGCGTGATTTTTCAAAAGAGAATGCGCGAACGTCGCCGGATTGGGTAAAAGATGCAGTGATTTACGAAATTTATCCGCGCCAATATTCACAGAAAGGCGATTTCAATTCAATCACAAGTGATTTGGACAGATTGAAAAATCTCGGCGTGACGGTTTTATGGCTGATGCCGATTCACCCGATTGGCAAGGAAAAGTCGAAAGGAACAATCGGTTCGCCGTATGCGGTGAAGGATTTTTACGCCATCAATCCCGATTACGGCACGAAAGCGGATTTGCAGAAACTTATCGGCGAAGCGCATCGGCGAGAAATGAAAGTCATCATTGATATTGTCGCCAATCATACGGCTTGGGACAGCGTGTTGATGAAAAATAAAGCGTTTTATACTCAGGACAAAACGGGCAATATAATTCCGCCCGTCGCTGATTGGAAGGACGTTGCCGATTTGAATTATGACAACGCAGAACTTCGCAAATATATGATTGAGATGTTAAAAGCGTGGATTCGCGATTATGATTTGGACGGTTTTCGCTGTGACGTTGCCGGGTTTATACCGACCGATTTTTGGGAAACGGCGCGCGTCGAAGTGGATAAAATCAAGCCGGATACGATTTGGTTGGCGGAGTGGGAATCGCCTGATTTGCTCGTCAAAGCGTTTGATTTAGATTATTCGTGGGCAAATCATTCAGCGTTGATGAATGTCTTGCAGGGCAATATTCCCGCCTCGGAAATCCGCCGGGTTTGGGAAGCGGACAGAGCGAAAATGCCGAAAGGCGCGCTTCGAATGCGCTTTTCCGACAACCACGACGAACGCCGTGCGATTGCGCGCTTTGGCGAAAAAGGCGCGCTGGCGGGGCAGGCTTTAGTTTTCACGCTCGACGGTGTGCCAATGTTTTATAACGGAATGGAAAGCGGCGACACGACCGAATCGGGCGCGCCCGCACTGTTTGAAAAAATGCCGATTTTTTGGCAAATTGCCGAACGTCGTCCTGAATTTCCGAAGTTTTACAAA
>Ga0136617_10005276_pt1 | contig 11555 bp, 9 predicted proteins | sample AntDrymUQ3222106_2_FD_129672 | JGI IMG/M metagenome (GOLD analysis project Ga0136617, IMG submission 129672) | Polar desert sand microbial communities from Dry Valleys, Antarctica - metaG UQ322 (21.06) | ecosystem: Environmental > Terrestrial > Soil > Desert | place: Antarctica: Dry Valley...
AAGGTCTCGAGCAGCTCGTGCAGGTCGTGCCCGCGCACCACCCCGATGTAGGTGATACCCAGGTCCTCGAACAGTTGCCCGGGCTGGGCGAAGTTCACGACCGACCGGCGCAGCCGGCGGCTCAGCTCGAGCGCCGTGGGACCCACGACCGGGATCCGCTCGACGAGCTGGTCGTACGCGCTCTTGCTCTGCCGCCAGGCACCCGAGAGCTTGATCTGCGACAGGTAGTGTGAGAATGCCCCGACGCTGGGGCTGATCGACATCTCGTTGTCGTTGAGCACGATCATCAGCTGCGTTTTGCGCTGCCCGATGTCGTTGAGCGCCTCGAAGCTCAGCCCGCTCATCATGGCCGCGTCGCCGACGACCACCGCGACCCGCTGGAGGCTGTGGCGCAGGTCGCGCGCGGTGGCGAGGCCCTGAGCGATCGATAGGCCCGTGCCTGCGTGGCCGCCGTCGAAGACGTCGTGCTCCGACTCGCTGCGACGCGGGAAGCCGCCGATGCCGTCGATCGCGCGGAGGGTATCGAAGCGCTCGAGCCGGCCGGTCAGCAGCTTGTGCGGGTACGCCTGGTGGCCGGTGTCCCAGACGATCCGGTCACGCGGCGACTCGAGCAGCCGGTGGAGGGCGAGGGTGAGCTCGACGACGCCCAGCGACGAGCCGAGATGGCCGCCCGTCTTCGCGACGGTCTCGATGATGGCCTGGCGGATCTCGCCGGCGAGCCGTCCGAGCTTCGCCTCGTCCATACCACGAAGGTCGGCCGGACCCTGGAGATTGGCGAGGATCGACACGTGCGCAGGGCTCCTCTGAACGTCCGGCGGAGTCTAGCGCCGGATCGATCGGTTTGCGCCGTCCGGCGGGTGAATAGTTGATACCATGGGGGAGCACATTTCTGCAAATGCGGGTCCACCAATGCGTTCGTTCGGTAGCCCCGATCGGATCGGCCCCGGCCCGGCGACCCAGCAGCCCACCCTAGCCTTCTGCTGCCTCATCCACCTTCAGGTCGACGACCTCGACCCCGGACGAGCGCGCGACCAGCTGCTTCATCCGCAGCTCGGCGTCGGTCAGGAGGCGGTTGCAGCGCTCGATCAGGGCCGCGCCCCGCTCGTGGAGCTCCAGCGCCTGCTCGAGCGGTTGACCGCCGGCCTCCAGCTCGGCCACGGTCCGCTGGAGCTCCGCCAGGGCATCGTCGAACGGCAGCCCGTCGATGGTGGTGTCAGCCGTCGCGGCCATCGGCCTCCTCGTCGTCACGCTCGAACCAGCGGGTCAGGGTGGGCGCGGCGAGCATACCAACGGCGATCCCCACCGCCGCGACGGCGACGGCCGCGACACCAAGCAGGATCAGATCAGGCATCGGGCGGCCCGTCGTCGACGACCGCCGCCAGCTCGCCACCGGCCACGGTCAGCCGCAGCGGCGTGGCTGGCGGCGCCTCCGACGGATGGCGGACGATGGCCTCGGTGTCGCGCCGCCGGACGATCGCATAGCCCCGATCGAGGGTCGCCTGCGGGCCGAGGACGCCCAGCGCGGCCGCCGACGCGTCGAGGCTGGCCCGGGCCGCCGCCACCCGCGCGATGGCGAGCCGCGGAAGCATCTCCCGGTCACGGGTCAGGCGAAGCCGGTCGCGGGTGAGACGACCACCGAGGGCCCGCGTCGCGCGGTCGAACAGCAGGCCCACCTGCTCGCGCGAGCTGGCCAGCCGGGCCGCCGGCGCCACCTGCGTGAGCGCACGCCGCTCGCCGTCCAGATCGCGCCGGGCCAGCGCGACCCGACGACCCGATGCGGCGGCAAGACGGTCGGCCGCCCGCCGAAAGGCCGCGCTGAACTCGGACCGATCCGGCACGACGATCTCGGCCGCCGCGGATGGCGTCGGTGCGCGGACGTCGGCGGCGAAGTCGGCCAGGGTCACGTCGACCTCGTGCCCCACCCCGCACACCACGGGCACCGTGTGGGCGACGACCGCCCGGACCACGCGCTCGTCATTGAACGCCCACAGGTCCTCGAGCGAGCCGCCGCCCCGGGCGAGGATCGTGACGGCCGGCGCATCCTCGGGCCGTCCGGCCGCGTGACACTCCACGATGTAGCGCTCGAGGCGGCGAAAGGCGGTGACAACGGTCGCGGGCGCACCCTCGCCCTGGACGTGGCACGCGACGAGTACCACGCGCGCCAGCGGCCAGCGGCGGGCCAGCACGTGGCAGATGTCGCGCCAGACTGCGCCCGAGGGACTGGTCACGACCGCGATGGTCCGGGGACGGACCGGGAGCGGGCGCTTGCGCGCTGCGTCGAACAGTCCTTCGGCAGAAAGCCGCGCCTTGAGCGCCTCGAACCGGATGGCCAGATCGCCAAAGCCCGCCGGCTGGATCGACTCGACATACAGCTGGAGCGCGCCCTGCGGCTCGAACAGGTCGACTCGCCCGTGGACCACGATCCGCAACCCGGCCTGTGGCTCGAATGCGCTGCGCTGGCGCTGGTCGCGGAACCAGACGCACTGGAGCTGGTTGCGCTCGTCCTTGAGCGCGAAGTAGGCGTGGCCGGCGCTCGAAACCGTGACCCGGCCCACCTCGCCCTCGACCCACAGGTCCGTCAGGCGGGGATCGGCGCGGACGGCGGCGCGGATGCCGCGAGTCACCTCACTGACGCCGAGGATCCGCAGGCCGAACGTGCCGCGCGGAGCCTCGACTCCCTCGGGCACGCTGTCCCAGCCGCGGAGCAGCGCCCGATCATCCATGTCGCCGCATCCTCCCCACGGTCAGCCGGACGCGCTGATCTCGGCCGGGTAGACACCTGCGGCGGGACTGCGCTCGATGAGCTCCATCGGCTCCCTCCGGGGTTCGGGATCAGACCCGGGTCTGGTACTCCCCCGTCCGCGTATCGACGCGGATCGTGTCGCCCTCACCGACGAAGATCGGCACCTGGACCACGAGCCCGGACTCCGTGACGGCCGGCTTCCGGGCGCCGGACTGCGTGTCGCCGGCAAAGCCCGGCTCGGTCTCCCGGACCAGCAGGTCGACCGTGATCGGCAGCTCCACCCCGATGGTCTCGCCCTGGTATGTCGTCCGGTCGAGGATCATGCCGTCCTTCATGTACTGCGCCGCGTCGCCCAGCTGGCCTGACGTGAGGCTGAACTGGTCGTACGTGTCGTTGTCCATGAAGTGGAAATCGTCGCCATCGCGGTACAGGTACTGGACGGGCCGCTTCTCCATCGAGGCGCGTGGCCACTTCGTCCCGGCCTGGAACGAGCGCTCGATCGTCTGGCCACGCTTGATGTTCCGCAGCGTCACCCGGACCTGGGCCGAACCGCGGCCCATCTTGATGTGGTGATAGTCGAGGATCTGCCAGAGGTCGCCATCGAGCTCGATCGCGATGCCCTTGCGCAGCTCGCCGGTGCTGATCATGCGGGCCTGGGCTCCTGGGGTCGGGGCGTGGACGCCCGCGGGGTTCGGTCGGGGTTCGGTCGCCCGATTGTAGCGTCCGCTCGTTTCTTCTCATGTGCACGCTGTGCGAGCGCTATCCAGGTTTCGCTCGGTTCGTCCGGTTCGGCTGAGCACGACGGCGCATCAGGATCTTCTCAAAGGCACGCCAGGCATGGCCCCACGAGAAGGAGTGGTTGGATACCGCTTCGCCTGGTGTGCAATCGAGAACAAGTGCCGTCCACGGGGGCTGGCGGGCGGCGGGAGCTTGGAGATCAGCCGCCGACGACGATCACCGAGCTCGGGAAGCGGGTCAGCCGCTCGAGCCGCCCCGCGCCGGTGTCGACCGAGACGAGATCCTCGATCCGGACGCCGGTCTCGCCGTCCAGATAGATGCCCGGCTCCACGGAGAACACCGTTCGCGGCGGGAGCGTGGCGTCGGACGAGGGCGAGCGGCCCAGGGTGGGCCCCTCGTGGGTCGCCAGCCCGATCCCGTGACCAAGGCCGTGACCGTAGGCTGGCCACCGGCCGTCCTCGTCGATCACGGCCCGGGCGGCTGCATCGGCCTCGCGGCCGGTCGGCAGCGCGGCACCCTCGGCGAGCCGCGCCTCGAGCAGGTGGATCGCCGCCCGCTGTGAGCGCGCGACCAGCTCGTACACCGCCAGGTCGCGCTCCCTCGGCTCACCCACGAACAGCGTCCGGGTCATGTCGGACCGGTAGCCCGCAACCTGCGCCCCGAAGTCGAAGAGCAGCACGGCGCCGTCCTCGACCGGCTCGTCGCGGGGGCCGCCATGCGGCAGCGCGGCCTGCGCGCCGGACAGGCACGCGACGTCGAACGCGAGCGCCTCGGCGCCGTTCATGCGCATCTCCCACTCGAGCGCCAGCGCCAGCTCGACCTCCGTGGCGCCGGCCCGGATCCGCGGCAGGAGCGCGGCAAGCGCCCGATCCGCGACCGCGCACGCCGCGGCGACCCGTTCGAGCTCCGACGGCTCCTTCGTCGCCCGGTCGGCCTCGACCCAGCCCTCGACCGGGACTAGCTCGACATCTGGCGCGGCCTTGGCCAGCCGCGTCCAGACCGCGTGCGGCACGAAACCGGCCTCCGCGGCCACCCGCCGCGCCCCGACCGATCCCACCAGCTCCGCCCAGCGCGCCGGCAGGTCGTGGTAGACCTCGAACAGCCGTGACTCCGTCGCTTCCTGCCGCACCTGGATCGTGTACCGGCTGTCCGCCAGCACGACTACCTCCTCGCCGCCAACGAGGAACTGACCGGACGGACCCGCGACCTTGTCCTCGCCGGGCCCCAGGCGGAACCCGGTGAGATAGCGCATGTGCTCCGATCGGACGCCGAAATAGGCGTCGATGCCGGCCTCCGCAAACCGCGCCCGGAGGCGGGCGAGCCGGGCGGGCCGGGCCATGCGATCGAGCGACTCCCACTCGATCAACTGCGCCGCTGTGGGCGGGGCGGCGAAGTCGGCCGGAACGGGCCAGCCCCTCGAGAGCGCGGTCACAGGTAGCCGTACTTGACCCGGTTTGCGTTGTGCTCCTCGACCGTCTTTGCGAACACATGGGCACCGTCGCCGTCCGGGACGGCCAGGAAATAGAAGAAGCCGTCCTCGACGTTCGGGTTGAGCGCAGCCTGGATCGAGCTCAGACCCGGTGCGCAGATGGGACCGGGCGGGAGGCCGCGGACGGCGTAGGTGTTGTAGCCGGCCAGCTCCTCGGGCAGCTGGACCTCCGCGAGCGGGACCCCCGGCGGCTCCCAGAAGACGTACTGGGTCCATTCGTCGAACGGCAGCTCGCGCAGCGCCAGCGTGTCGAGCGCATAGAAGACCGTGGGATCCGCGTTCATGATCTGAGTGGCGCCCTGCCCGTCGAGCCGATTCTGGTACACGCCGGCGATGAGCGGCCGCTCCTCCTCGAGCTGCGCCTCCCGCTCGACGATCGACGCCAGGATCAGCTTCTCGTGGAACGACGCCTGGGCGACGCGCTCCTGGCCGACCTCGTCGATGAACCGGTCGAGCATCATCCGGACCAGGTCCTCGGCGTCCATCTCCGTGGTCAGGTCGTACGCGGCCGGGAACAGGTAACCCTCCAGCGAGGCGCCGGCCGGCAGCCCGGAAGCCTCCAGCCATGGATGGTCCGCCAGCAGATCCGCCGTGGGCTCGTTGGCCAGGTCGCGGAACTCCTGCGCATCGATCTCGAGGTCGTCCCACGTCTGGATCAGGGCGGCCATCTGATCGATCCGCAGGCTCTCCCGGAAGATCTTCTCGACGCGCACCTCGACCGGGACATCGATCTTGTTCTCGATGAGCCCGGTGACCACCTGGTCCGGGGTCATGTTCCGGGTCAGCTCGAAGTCGCCGGCCGAGAGTCGCGGGGCCAGCCCGCGGGTCGTCGCCTGGAAGATGAACGCTCGCGCGTCCGTGACCAAACCCTGGTTCTCGAGCCGATCCGCGACCAGCGCCACGTTGTCGCCCGGGCGCACGGTGAACGTGACATCCGCCGGATTCCTGCTCGCCGGCTCGGTGAGGGCCGGGCCGAGCCGCTCCCGGACGAGCTCGGCCACGAACGGGATCCGGAGGCCGCCCGGATTTTCGTACGCCCACCCGACGAGTGCATCGGACACGAGCGGGCGCATGACGGTCAATCCGCCGATGAGCACGATGCCGCCGAGGATCACGGCGAACGCAACGAACCTGAGCAGACCGCCCAGGCTGCTGCCGTTGCGCGAGCGGATGCGTCGCCCGTTGAGCGTCCGTGGATCTGGTGACCAGGTGGGCCCGCGCGGGTCGCGCGGACGCCCCCCACCCCGGATCGTCATCGGCTGCTCTCCCTGGCGATCGGCTGGCTCTCGGACGGGGCCTCGCTGCGCTGGGGATCGCCCACGTCCGCGGCGGCTCGCGCATCCAGCTCGTCCTGAAGGATGATCGCGGCGGCCTCACGGTCGACACGCGAACGGTACACCTCCCGTTGCGATGCCGTCGGCGGTCCGCCGGACCGGCCGCGCTTCATTGGACCCAGGCGCTGTTCCGCGACGTGGCTCGTGAAGCGCTCGTCGCGGAGCGCGACCGGCAGTCCCAGCCGCTCGGCCATCAGGGTCGCCCAGGCCCGGGTGAGACGCGCCTGCGGCCCGTCCGCGCCGCTCGCCTCGAGGGGCAGCCCAACGACAAGCCCCGTGGCATCCTGCTGCGCGATGATCCGCTCGATGGTCGCGGCGTCGGACTCCGGGTCGCGACCGCGGCGGATCGTGGCGAGCGGCCTGGCCGCCCCCCCGTCGCCGTCGGCGATCGCCAGGCCGATGCGCCGCTCGCCCAGGTCGATGCCCAGCAGCCGGCTCATGGCGGCGGCGACTCGCCGCCGAGCCCGGGATCCACGCTGCCCGTCGGGCCGGCCGGAGAAGCGGCGGGCAGCGACGGCGAGCCGGACGCGCTCGATGACGGCGCCGCCGTCCGAATCGGGCTGCCGCTGGCCCCCGACGGCCGCGGCGAGCCCGACGGCCCCTCCACGCCGGCCGGCATCTCCACCCGGATGTCGAGTCGTCCGTCGAGCGTGGGGATCGCCGACACCCACTCCGGCCAGACCGTCAGCTGGACCTCGCCGTAGGAACCCAGGATCGCGCGGGCGTCGGCGATGGACTTGCCCTTGATCGCGTCGCGCAGCGCGTCGGGATCGACCACCCGGATCTGGGCGGCCGTCGCGCTGACCGGAAAGCTGACCATCTCGCCGGTCACGACGGGCTCGCCGGGCGTGACCCGGATCGATCCGTCGACCAGCCGGTAGCCGGCCGTCACGGAGGCCTCGATCCGGCTGGTGGCCAACGACTCGACCGGTCCCGGATCGACGGCCATGACGGTCCCGGTCGTCGCCAGGCCCAGCGGAAACTCCGCGATCTCCTGTCCAAGCAGCGTCGCAGGATCGGTCGTCGGCAACGGCTTCACCAGCTGGCGTGACGCACCGAACATCGTGAGCCCCGGCGGGACGCGGGCCGGGTCGGCAAGGATCGTCGCGAACTCCGCGTCGAGCCGGCCATCAAGCTGGGTCAGGGCCGCGTCGATGTCGGTCTGCTCCACGCGTGGGAACTCGAGCTGGCTCCCGCCGCCCGTTGGCTCGGGATTGCGAACCTCGGTGAACGTCGGATCCTCGTTGGCCGGGACCACGGTGATGGCCTGCGCGGCGACGTTGCCGCCCGGCCCCGCCTCGACGGCCTCGACGGCGACCGACGCCTCGCCCGGGATGACGGTGAGCCCCACGATCGTGGCCTTTGGAATGACCAGCCGGGCCGTCGTCCGGAACTGGATCCCGTTGGGCGTGGACACGATCGCGCCGACGCCCACGTTATTGACGTCGACCGGATTCTTGGACAGGAACCGAACCTCGCCGCGAGCCCGCGTCGCCTCGACCCTGACCCCCGTGGTCGGAAAGAGGCCGCTCACCGCGACGTCGAACGTGAGCCGCTGGGCGGGGATGACGCCGGTTTCGACGTTGGGCTCGGTCGCCTCCGGATCGGCCCGGATCTCCATCGGCAGCGGGCCGATCCGTTCCCTCTCGACGGCCACCGTGGCGGTGGCACTGGGGAGCAGCAGGAACGCGCCAACCGCGAGCGCGAGCAGCGCAAGCCCGATCAGCGCTGCGGTGGCGATCGCGGCGGTCTGTCCGTACGGCCACGCGAGCCGCGTGCCTCGCCCGCCGAGTGTCCGGCTGCCGGTCGCGGCGACCGCCACGGTGGCGGCGCCGACGCCAGGTCCCGCGCCCGCGCCGGCCGGCGCGACGGTGCGCACGGGGCCTCCGTTCGGGCCGGATCGAGTGGCCACCGGCAGGGCGACGACCTGGGTCTCCTCCGGGTCCGGGGCCGCGTGCTCGTCCGCAAGGCGCGCCGGCGCGACGCCCTCGGGCTCGCGACCGGGTCGTGTGGTCTCGGAGTCCTCGTACTCGCCCACGCTGCCGAAGACGGGCAGGCCGGCCGACGCCGCCAGCGCCCGCGTGGCCGCGTCGCCCGCCACGACGGACAGCCGGTGCCCGCGCGCCTGCGCCTCGCGGGCGAGCAGCCGGAAGTTGATCCGCGAGGTCGCCAGCCGCGATCCGTACGGCACGACCAGCGCGATCCGCTTCTCGTTGGCGACCCGGATCCGCGTGGCCGCTGACGTGATCTCGTCGTCCGCGTCGAGATAGACGATCGTGGCCATCAGACCTTCATCGCCCGGAGGACCCGGCGGAGCGCCATGTCGAGCGGCGCCTCGGTGGTCTGGAGCTCGATCGCCTGGTAGGCCAGCCCCAGCGGGGTGACGTCCTGCTGATCGACCAGCAGGTTCGTGGCATCGGTGATCGTCTCGACCTGCTCGGGCTTGATGACCGCGACCTCCGGCGGTCGGGCGAACGAGAGACGCTTCCAGAACCGCTCCGCGGCCAGGGCGGCCGGCACCTCCGGCAGCCGCGAGCCGCCGCCGCACAGGTAGATCCGGCCGGGCAGCAGATCGCCGGCCGACAGCTCCTCCATCACCAGCTCCACGCCCGCCGCCCACACCTCCACGTCGTCGGCGACGATCCGGGCGACGTCGTCGCGTCGCTCGCCGGCGATCCCGCGGGCGTAGTCGACCTTGAGCGACTCGGCCCGTGGGAAGGGCAGGTCGAGCCGGTCGGCGATCGACTTGGTGAACGCGCGGCCGCCCAGCGCGAACATCCGGGTGCCCTCGATGCCGCCCTGCCGGACGAGCGCCACGTCCGTGGTCCCGCCGCCCACGTCGACGAACAGCGCGCCCACCTGCCGGACCTGGTCGCTGCCGAGCACGCGCGCGACGGCATACGGCTCGGCGACGATCTCGAGCAGCTCCAGGTCGAGCTGCGAGGCGACGCTCTGGAGCGCGCCAAGGTGGACCAGCGGCGCGTACGCGTTAAAGATCGCGATCTTGACGTGCCGGCCCTGGAAGCCGACCGGGTTGCTGAGCGCGTAGCCGTCGATCGCTGCACCCACCACCGCCGCATGGACGAGGCGCACGTCCACGTGGGGCAGGCCGGTCTCCCAGGTGATCGACCGCTCGGCCTCGCGCAGCGCCTCGCGCTGGACGCCGTCGATGAGCCGCTGGAGCTCCGATTCGGTGATGGGCGCGTCCGGCTTTTTGCGCTCCTGGCTGTGCGTGGTTGTGAACCCCTTGACCAGCTCTCCGGCGATGCCGATCACGACCTGCGACGGGCGGAAGCCGGCCATCTCCTCGGCCTCCTGGAGCGCCACGGCGCAGTTGTCGACGACCGCCGCGATGTCCGCTACGGTGCCGGACTGCATGTGGCTGAGCCCCTGGCGCTTGCGGCCTACGCCCCGGACGGTCCCGTGACCGCGCTCGTCGATCTCGAAGACGAGGGCCTTGGCGAACTCCGTGCCGATGTCGAGGGCCGTGCAGGCGGCGAGGCGCGTGTCGCCGTCGCGCTGCCAGATCCGGCGCCAGAAGGCCATCAGGCCTCCGCGTGGTTGCCGTTGCGCAGCGCCGCGCGGACCGCCTCGAGCGCCGCCGGCAGGTTGTCCCGGCCCGTGCCCCGTCCCTGGGCCATCTCAGGGCGGCCGCCGCCCTTGCCACCGAGCGGCACGACCGCCCGCCGGACCAGCTCGCCGGCCGAGATGCCCTGGGCCACGAGGTCGTCGCTGACCGTGACGAAGATCTGGGGCTGATCGTCGTCCATGGCCAGCGCGATCACGCCCGAGCCCAGGACGCCGCGCACGTCCTTGGCCGCAGCCTTCAACGTGTCGATGGATTCGTAGCCGCCGACGTGGGTGACGAGGCGAACGCCGGGGACGACCTCCTCGGCGGATTCCGCGATGGTCCCGGGAGCAGCGGCGCCGCGGTTCTGTGTCGAGTCCCGCTTCCTGACCTGCTCCTGGAGGGTCCGGACACGATCCGGGACGGCATCCACGGACCGGGCGCCTACGAGCGTCGCGACCTCGTCGAGCAGGGCGAGACGCGCAGCCACGAACGCGTCCGCGCCCGCACCGGTCAGGGCCTCGATGCGGCGCATGCCGCTGCCGATGCTCCGCTCGGCGGTGATCGCGAAGCTGCCGATCTGACCGGACGCGCGACAGTGCGTGCCGCCGCACAGCTCGAAACTGTAGTCCCCCACGCGGATCGTCCGGACCGTCTCGCCGTACTTCTCGTCGAAGAAGGCGTCGGCGCCCTCCTCGATCGCCTGGGCCATCGGCATGAACGCGATGCCGACCGGGTGGTCCGCGCGGACGACGGACCGGACCTCCTCCTCGATCGCGCGCTTCTCGCCTTCGGTCAGGGCGCGCTCGAACGGGTAGTCGAACCGCAGGTAGTCCGGGGTCACGAGGCTGCCGGCCTGCCGCGCCCGCTCCCCGACCACGTTGCGCAGCGCCCGGTGGAGGACGTGCGTGCCGGTGTGGTTGCGCATCGTGTGCGCGCGACGCTCGGCATCGACCGCGGCCGTGACGGTCTCGCCGACCCGCAGCCGGCCGCGGAGCGTGCCCTGGTGGACGTGCAGCCCGCCGACCGGCTTCTGCGTGTCGGCCACCTCGAAGACGACCTCGCCGCCGGTCGAGCGGAGCACCCCGCGATCGCCGACCTGGCCGCCGCCCTCGGCGTAGAACGGTGTCTCGCCTAGGACCACCTCGGCCCCAGCGCCGGCCTCGGTCCAGCCCTCCGCGTCGCCCTTGGCCTCCAGCTCGTCGTACTCCACGCCATCACGCAGGACCGCCACGACCCGCGTCTCCGCAGTGGTCGTCTCGTAACCCAGGAACCGCGTGTCCCCGGAGCGCTGCTGGATCGACTGGAGCTGGCTCGTCCGCTCGGCGTGCCGGGACAGCTCCGCCTTGCGACCGCTCCGGCTGCGCTGGCGCTGCTCGGCCAGCGCCTCGTCGAAGCCAGGGCGGTCAACGGCCACGCCGTACTCCGCGGCGAGCTCGATCGTGAGATCGATCGGGAAACCGTACGTGTCGTGGAGCCGGAAGGCGACATCGCCCGCGAGCCGCGGCGCATCGGGCGGCAGATCCTCGGGTCGCCGGCCCACCTCGCGCTCTGCGGACGTCAACGGGATCAGCGCCTCCTCGAGCTGGATCGTGCCCGCGTCGAGCGTCCGCCCAAACTGCGACTCCTCGCGCAGCAGTGCCCCCAGCACCTCCTCGCGACGCTCCTCGAGATGCGGATAGG
>Ga0136617_10005277_pt1 | contig 11554 bp, 12 predicted proteins | sample AntDrymUQ3222106_2_FD_129672 | JGI IMG/M metagenome (GOLD analysis project Ga0136617, IMG submission 129672) | Polar desert sand microbial communities from Dry Valleys, Antarctica - metaG UQ322 (21.06) | ecosystem: Environmental > Terrestrial > Soil > Desert | place: Antarctica: Dry Valley...
CGCGACGCGTTCGACCCGCGCTCGAGGTTGTAGCGCAAGCTCGGAATCTGCAGCAGAAGCAGATTTCCGACCGCGCTAAGACCCCTGAAGGGTCGCTCCGCTCCCGGGCTCGGACACGGGCGTCAAGAGGCACGGCACCGGCCGGTAACGGCTTTTGAACGCTTTCTTCTCAGCCCGCTAACAAACCCGCGCCGGTGTCGTCCTAGAGGTGGGGCGGAATTCGTTCCCCGGTCCGGCGCAACCGCTGGGTCGTCATCGAAAGGAGTGGAATGAAGCGACGCATTTGGACCTCGGTCGGCATGACCGTCATGGGGTCGACACTGCTCGTCGCCGCGATGTTTGCGGGCACGGCAGCGGGCGGCACGGCAGCCGCGGACAAACAGCAGGTCAAGGCCGGCGGCACGCTGCGGATCGTCAGCCGCAGCGACTTCGACTATGTCGATCCGGCGCTGTCCTACTTCAGCCATTCGTGGAACATGATGTCTGCGACGCACATTCAGCTGCTCTACTACCCGCACGTCGAGGGTCCCGCGGGCGGCCGCCTGTCCCCGATGGCAGCGCAGGGCTTCCCGAAGGTCTCGAACGGCGGCAAGACCTACACCTTCACGATCAAGAAGGGCTTCAAGTTCAGCAACGGTACGAACGTGACCGCAGTGAACTTCAAGCGCGCGTTCGACCGCGGGCTGAGCAAGGCGACGCAGTCGCCGGCCTCGTCGTTCCTCGATGACGTCAAGAGCTACCGCACGATCGGCAGCTACCAGTTCCAGGTGACGATGAAAAAGGTCGCTCCGGACTTTCTCTCCCGGATGTCGATGATGTTCTTCTCGGCCGTGCCGACGGACGCGCCGTTCACGGCGGAGGGCATCAAGGCGCCGGTCGTCTCGGCCGGTCCGTACTACCTGAAGGAGTGGAACCAGAAGGCCTCCGCGCTCGTCGTGCGGAACCCGTTCTGGAAGAACAACCAGGAGCCGTTCAAGTCGCTCGGCTACTCGAACAACATCGACGAGTACCGCTGGATCGTCGGGCCCGACCCGGCCACGCAGCGGCTGATGTGCGAGCGTGGCGAGGCTGATGTCTGCGGGTTCCCGCCGGCTCAGGCCAAGGAGCTCGTCGACAAGTACGGCATCAACAAGGGGCGGTTCTACGTCAAGCCAGCGACGACGCTCTGGTATATCGCGATGAACACGTCGCGCGGCATCTTCCAGAACAACGTGAAGCTGCGGCAGGCCGTGTCGCACGCGATCGACCGCCGCTTCATGGTTGCCCAGCACGGCTTCCTGGCCGGTAAGCGCACGGACCAGTTCCTGCCGCCCCCGATGCCGGGCTTCAAGGACTGGAACATCTACTCCGTGAAGGGCCCGAACTACACCCGCGCGAAGAGTCTGGCCCAGGGTAAGACGCGTGACGGCAAGGCCGTGATGTACACGTTCAACACGGCTCAGGGCCCGCCGATCGCGCAATCGGTCCAGTTCAACCTCAAGCAGATCGGCATCGACGTCGAGATCAAGCAGTTCGATCGCGTCGTCCAGCACGAGAAGGCGGCCACCCGTGGTGAGCCGTTCGATCTCATGCTCGAGGGTTGGGGCATGGACTATCCGGACCCGTCGAACTTCATCAACGTGCTGCTCGACGGCCGCCGGATCCAGGCGGACAACAACGTCAACGTCTCGTACTTCAACAACCCGACGTTCAACGCCCGGATGGACAAGGCGAACTCGCTCTCGGGCCAAGCTCGCCTAACCGCCTACGGGCTGCTCGACCGCGACATCATGCGCGATCAGGCACCGGTCGCGGCGTACATCGCGACGAACGCTCGTGTCTTCACGAGCACTGCCGTCGGCTGCTATGGGTACACCTCGATCCAGGGCACGCTGCTGACCAAGCTCTGCCGGAACTAGCGGATCGACGCCAGCTAGCGACGACCATGGGAGGGGCACCGTTCGCGGTGCCCCTCCCGCCCACCAGGCGCAAACCATTCCTCTAGACTCGCAGCCCCGATGCTTCAGTACCTGATCAGGCGACTCCTGTGGGCGGGCGTGCTCTTCCTCGCGGTGACCATAGTCACCTACGTGATCTTCTTCCTCGTGCCGGCCAACCCGGCGCGGCTCGCGGCGGGGCAGTCGGCGACGCCGGAGCGAGTACGCGAGGTGGAGAAGTTCTTGGGGCTCGACCAGCCCGTCTACGTGCAGTACGGCAACTTCCTGAAGCGACTTGTCCTCGAAGGCTCGCTCGGGCAGTCGTTCCTGACCCGCCAGTCGGTGAACGAGGAGATCCTCCGCGCGGCGCCGATCACCGCTTCGCTCGTCTTCGGGGCGATGATCATGGTGCTCATGCTCGCGATCCCGCTCGGGATCCTCTCCGCCTTGCGCCCCCGCTCGCTGCTCGACCGAACCGCGATGACGTATGTCCTGATCGGCATCTCGCTGCCGTCGTTCTGGATCGGCCTGATGCTGTCGTACCTGATCGGCTACAAACTCCAGCTGACCCCGATCGCCGGCTACTGCGAGGTCATCTCCGTTCAGGAGGCGGCGATCTGCGGCGGCCTCACCGACTGGGCCTACCACATGCTGTTGCCGTGGTTCACGCTCGCCATCGTCACCGCCGGCACCTACGTGCGCTTCGTCCGCGCCGAGGTGATGGAGACGATGCACCAGGATTACGTCCGCACCGCGCGGGCCAAGGGCGCGCCCGAGCGGACGGTGATGCGCTCGCATATCCTCCGCAACGCGATGCTCCCCGTGGTGACCATGATCGGCATGGACATCGGCCTCCTGCTCGGCGGTGCCATCTTCATCGAGGCTGTTTTCGGCCTGCCCGGGCTCGGCGGGACGGCACTCGAGGCGATCCAGCGCTTCGACCTGCCAACGCTCCAGGGTGTCGTCATCTTCGGTGCGCTCGCGATCATCACGCTGACCTTGATCGTCGACCTCCTGTACGCCTGGATCGACCCGAGGATCAGGCTCAGCTAGACCGCGATGGCGCCGCTTCTCGAAGTCAAGGACCTGCGCACCAGGTTCAGCACCGACGACGGCCCGCTGCAGGCGGTCGACGGGGTCAGCTTCAACGTCGAGCCCGGCCAGGTGCTCGGCATCGTCGGCGAGTCGGGCTGCGGCAAGAGCGTCACCTGCCTCACGATCATGGGGCTGAACGACAAGCGCTCGACGACCTCGACCGGGGAGGTGCTCTTTCGCGGCGAGGACCTGCTCAGGGCGTCGCCGAAGCGGCTGCGCGAAATCCGCGGCAACGAGATCGCGATGATCTTCCAGGATCCGATGACCTCGCTGAACCCGGTGCACACCATCGGCAAGCAGCTCACCGAGGCGGTCCTGCTCCACCGTGACGTGTCGCGCAAACAGGCGGCTGCGCGTGCGCTCGAGCTGCTCGAGGCCGTGCGCATCCCGCGCGCCGAGCGGCGCATCGGCGACTACCCGCACCAGTTCTCAGGCGGGATGCGCCAGCGGGTGATGATCGCGATGGCGCTGATCAACTCGCCCGACGTGCTGATCGCAGACGAGCCGACGACGGCGCTCGACGTGACTACCCAGGCCCAGATCCTCGAGCTCCTGAAGCAGCTCCAACAGGACTTTGGCACGGCGATCATCATGATCACGCACGACCTCGGCGTCGTCGCAGAGACCTGCGACGACGTCGTCGTGATGTACTCGGCAAAGGTCGTGGAACACGCCGAGGTCGACGAGATCTTCGAGCGGCCGGCTCATCCATACACGTGGGGCCTGATGGGCTCGCTGCCACGACTCAATGCGATCGTCGACCGGCTCCAGCAGATTCCCGGTCAGCCGCCGTCGCTGCTCAATCCTCCCAGGGGCTGCCGGTTCCATCCGCGCTGCCCCTACACGATGGCGGTCTGCAAGGAGAAGGTGCCCCCGCTCGAGCCCCACCCGGGCGGCGTCTTCCACGAGCAGGCCTGTCATCTCGACCCGGCCACGAAGGAGCGCGAGGCGGCGAAGCTGCTCGAGTCGGTGGCGGGAGTGGGTGCATCGTGAGCGAGAGACTGCAGACGACCGGCGACGAGCTGCTCGTTGTCGAGGGGCTGACCAAGCACTTCCCGATCACGCGCGGGATCATCTTCCAGAAGAAGGTCGCGGCCGTGAAGGCGGTCGATGGCATCTCCTTCTCGCTCCAGCCCGGCGAGACCCTTGGCATCGTCGGCGAGTCCGGCTGCGGCAAGTCAACGCTCGTTCGCTGCATTCTCAAGCTGCTCGAGCCCACAGCGGGGCGGATCGTGTTCCAGGGCGAGGACATCACCCACCTTTCTCGCAAGGCGATGCGCCCGAAGCGTCGCGACATGATGATGGTGTTCCAGGATCCGTACGCGTCGCTCAATGCGCGCAAGCGGGTCGGCTTCATCATCGGCGAGACGCTCGAGATCCACGGCATCGGCACGCCAACCGAGCAGAAGCGCCGCGTCCAGGAGCTGCTCGAGATCGTCGGACTCAATCCCGAGCACTACAACCGCTTTCCGCACGAGTTCTCCGGCGGACAGCGCCAGCGGATCGGCGTCGCGCGCGCCCTCGCGGTCAATCCGAAGCTGATCCTCTGTGACGAGCCGGTGTCGGCGCTCGACGTCTCCGTGCAGGCGCAGATCCTCAACCTCCTTAAAGACCTGCAGAAGGAGTTCGGGCTCAGCTACGTGTTCATCGCGCACGACCTCAACGTCGTCCGCCACATCTCCGATCGCGTGATGGTGATGTACCTCGGTAAGGCAGCCGAGGTGGCGCCGCGCGAGGAGCTCTATGCGAACCCGAAGCACCCGTACACCGGTGCGCTGCTCTCGGCGGTGCCGATCCCGAACCCCGCGCTCGGCCGGCTGCGGCAGCCCATCCTCCTCGAGGGCGACGTGCCGAACCCGATCAACCCGCCCTCCGCTTGCAACTTCCATCCGCGCTGCCCCAAGTTCCACGAGGGCCACTGCGACGTGGAGACGCCTCCGCTCGAGACGATCGGGCCCGAGCATCTCGTCGCGTGCCACTACCCGCTCGAGCGCTCGCCGCTCGACGCCGTGGTCGCGAGCTCGCGCTAGGGCCTCTGGATGCCCTTTTCCGTGCTGGCGGCGGCACGTCGGCTCGCCGTACTGCTGGCGGCGGTCGCGGGCATCACGGTCGGCTCGTCCCTGCTCGTTGGTCTCGCCTTCGGAGGATCGCTCGCACGGGCGGTCGTGACCGGGCTCTACGTGGTCGGCTGCTTCCTGCTCGTGCTCGGGGTCTTCGCGGGCGTGCGCGGCCCGCTGCGGCCACGGGGCGGGGAGGAGGGTCGGGATGCGCTCGGCGGTCTCTTCGGGATCGGCATCGTCGGCCAGGGAGTTCGGTCAGCCACGGGCGAGGAGCGACAGGACGCCCGCGCAACCACCTGGCTTTTCTTCACGCTCGGGCTGCTCCTGATCGTGCTCGGCGTCGCGGTCGACGGCCGCACCGCGCTGCTGCCCTGAGCTAACTCAACCGCTTAGCGTGCGTCTCAGAGGATGTGAGCTCCGAACCCACCCTGTCCTGCGCCGAGATGCGCGCGCTGATCTCGTACCGGCTCGATGCTGTCGGCTCGCAGTTCGAGCTCGCCCTCGCCGCCGCACACCTGCGCGGCTGCGCCGCGTGCTCCGCCTTCGGGGCCGAGGTCGGCGCCTTCACCGCACTCATCCGCGACGCCCCGCTCGAGCCGCTTCCACGACAGGTCTCGCTGCCCCGGGCGGCACGCTATCGGCGGCAACTCGGCGTCGCGCGGAGCGCGCTCGCGACTGCCGCGGTCGCCGTGGCAGCCATCGGCATCGGCGGCTCGGCCCGGCTGGACGGGGCTGTCGACATCTTCCGCACCGCCGCTCCCGCCCCCGGCGACGCCAATCAGATCGTTTCGATCCGGGCGCTTCGCCGCGACGATCTCTCGCAGGGCCGCCTCGCGATCTTGCCGCTGCCCGACGATTCGCTCGGCGCCGTGAAGCCGGTCCTCCCGGTGGCCAATATCTAGGCGACCGACGCCGGAGCGCGACGGCGGGGCGTGCCTCCGGCTCTGTCTAGACTCAGAGAGATGACAGCGGGAGTAGAGCTCGAGCGGGCGAAAGAGGTGGCCGAGCGCTTCCTTGCGAACGTCGAAACCGTCGTCCACGGCAAGCACGACGAGATTCGGCTCGTCCTGACCGCGCTCGCCTGCAAGGGACACGTCCTCTTCGAGGATGTTCCGGGTACGGCGAAGACAGTGCTCGCCCGCGCCGTCTCCGGCTCGATCGACGGCGCCGTCGGCCGGCGCATTCAGTGCACCCCTGACCTACAGCCCTCGGACGTGACCGGTCTCGCCGTTTACGACCAGCGCACCCGCGACTTCGAGTTCCGTCCCGGCCCGGTCTTCGCCAACGTCGTTCTCGTCGACGAGATCAACCGCGCCATGCCGAAGACCCAGTCGGCGCTGCTCGAGGCGATGGGCGAGCGCCAGGTGACCGTCGACGGTGTCACCCGCCCCGTGCCGGAGCCGTTCCTGCTCCTCGCCACCGAGAACCCAATCGAGTACGAGGGAACCTTCCCGCTGCCCGAGGCACAGCTCGACCGCTTCTTCCTGCGCACCGCGCTCGGCTATCCCACGGCAGAGGAGGAGCAGCGCGTCATTGACGACCAGCGGGTAGAGCACCCGCTCGCCACGCTGCGGCCGGTCGTGTCGTTGGCGGAGATCGAGGAGATCCAGGATGCGGTTGCCTCGGTCTACATCGACCCGCTGATCAGCGAGTGGATCGTCGGCCTCGTCCGCGCGACGCGGGAGGTACCGGCCACGGCGGTTGGCGCGTCGGTTCGCGGCAGCCTTGCGCTGGAGCGCGCGGTGCGTGCGTGGGCGCTGCTCGGGGGCCGCAAGTTCGTCATCCCGGTGGATGTCGAGCACCTGTTCCTCCCGGTCCTGGGGCACCGCGTCGTGCTCACGCCGGCGAAGCTCGCGGAGGCGCGCCGGGTCGGCCGGGCGGAGACGCTCAACTCGTTCTACGCCGAATGCCTCCGGATGGCGCCCGCGCCGACTCTGCTCGCTGCGGAGACGGACCTGAGGGCCGTGGTCACCGCATGATCACGGGCTCGCCGACCTTCGCGCTCGTCTCGCGGCGGCGGCTGCACGGGCTTGCGTTCGGCGCCATGCACGGCGCGCGCCGCGGTACCGGCTCGGACGTCTCCGGCTCGCGTCGCTACGTGCCGGGGGATGACCCCGACCGGATCGACTGGGCCGCCTCCGCGCGGCTCTCGGCGGCGACCGGCGTCGACGAGTTCATCGTGCGCGAGCACTTCGCCGACGAGGCCCCGCGCGCGGTTGCCGTGATCGACTTGAGCCCCGCGATGACCCTCTCATTGCCGGAGCTGCCGTGGCTGCACAAATCAGAGGCGGCACGAATCGGCGCCGAGCTGATCGACGCCAGCGTTACCGAGGCGCAGGGGCTGATCGGTTACCTCGAGTTCGCGGTTGGAGCTGAGACGGTCGGCTGGTCGCCGCCGGCGAGTGGCGGACCTCACGCGCGCGAGGAGCATGTCGTGATCTCCGCGCCGGACCGGGAGATGCCGACCGGGGTCGCGGGTGCGCTCGATTTCCTCGCCCTCCACCGGCGCGCGGTTCCCTCGGCGAGCTTCGTCTTCGTCCTCTCCGATTTCCTGGTGCCGCCGCCGCTCGAGGCCTGGGAGGACGCGCTCGACCGGGGCTGGGATGTCGTGCCGGTGGTGATCCAGGATCCGGTCTGGGAGCAGAGCTTCCCCGAGATCGACGGGATTGTGGTCCCGCTGGCCACCAGCGCAGGGCACGTCCGGCTCGTGCGGCTGCGCTCCGGCGAGTCGGAGGCGTGGCGAAACGCGCACGAGGAGCGCTGGTCGCGGCTGCTCGCGGGCTTTGGTTCACTCGGGATCGAGCCGGTCCTCGTCTCCTCCGGCGCGATCGAGGATGTCCTCGAGGCGTTCGCGTCGTGGTCGACCGAGCGCCAGTCGGCGTGGAGCCGGGGTTGACGAGGCGTGCGCTCGCGGTGCTGGCGGCCGCGGTGGCCGCTATCGTCGTCGGCCTCGCTGTCGGCGTCGTCGTCCGCGACGACGCCAAGGAGACCGAGGCCGCGCCTGGAGCCCGCTTCGACGGCGGCGCGCTCGCAGTGCGCACCCGGGTCCTGCCGTCGGTGCACTCGTTCGGCGAGCCGATCGTCGCCGAGGTCGACGTTCGACTCGACACGAGGATCGTCGATCCCGACCGCGTTCAGCTCAACCTCGACTTCGACCCGTACGAGCGCATTGAGGTGCCGTCTGTTCGGCGCGTTGTCTCGGGCGAGAATCTCCGGCTGACATACCGCTACCGGCTGCGCTGCCTCGGCGAGGGTTGCGATCCCAGCGGGGTACTCGGCGCCGTCGACTTCCCAACGGGTCGCGTCCGATTTTATTACCGGGCCGATCCGACCGGCCGAGGCGCGTTCTCCGAGGTTGACTGGCCGGACGTAACCGTCACCAGTCGCGTTGCCTCGCCGGCTGTGACGAAGTTCGAATGGCGCGCGGAACAGGAGACGCTGGCCGCCGTCACGTATCGCAGCTGGCCAAGGCTGACGGCGATCCTGCTGCTCCTGCTCGCGGTGGCGCTCGCGGGCGCGGCGGCCGCGCTCGCCTGGATGGCTTGGGGTGGGCGCCGCAAGACCGCGGTCGTGTTGGCAGGGACGTCGAGGACGCCCCTCGAGGTCGTGCTCGAGGCTGCGCGTGCCGCCGCCCTGAATGGCGATCTGCCGAGGCGCCGCCGGGCGCTCGAGAGCGTTGCGCGCGAGCTCGGCGAGATCGGCCTCGTCGACCTCGCGGCGGATGCCCGTACGCTAGCCTGGTCCCCTGCAGATGCGACGAGTGCCGACGTCGACGAGCTCGCTCGTCGCAGCGAGACCGCAGTCGAGAGGGCGTTGTGAGCGGTTTCTTCCAGGCCCGAGCGCTGCCGTCGACTGCGGCCGACGAGCTCGGTCGGGAGCATCGCCGGACCCGCAGGCTCCGGGTCGCCCTCAGCGCGACCGCGGTTGCGCTGCTCGCCGCCTGCTTCGCTCTCTCGCGTGACGCGGAAGCGCTGCCGACCTCCTATTTCGCCACCGGGAGCGGCGGCGTCATCGTGATCGACCTCTCCGCGAGCGTCGACCAGCTGAAGGCGCAACGCGTGCAACGTGTGCTGCAGGCACTCGCGGACACCGAGGGGCGCGTGGGCCTCGTCGTCTTCTCCGACACCGCCTACGAGATGTTTCCGCCCGACACGAGAACCGAGGAGCTGCGGCCCCTGCTCAGGTTCTTCGGTTCGGGCGAGGGGCGATTCGGCGGCGAGCGCAGACCAGGCCCGTCCGCGGCGGAAAACCCATGGTCGTTCAGCTTCCGCGGCGGGACGAAGATCTCGACCGGCCTGATCGAGGCGCGACGCATGATCGCGCGCGAGGGCGATCCCCGCCTTGGCGTCGTCCTGCTCAGCGACCTCGACAACTCCGGCTTCGACACATCCTTGCTGACCGAGGAGCTCGTCCGCTACCAGCGAGAGCAGATCGACCTCAGGGTGATCCCGCTCTTCCCGGCGCCCGAGGATCTCTCCCTGTTCGAGCAGCTCGTCGCCGAGGACGCGTTCGTCGAGCGCGCGGAACTCGTGCGCAACTCGGAAGTGCGGGAGCGCCAGACGCTCGTCGGCGCGTTCCCGTGGGCGTTCGTCGGCGTCGCCGCTGCGCTGCTCCTGCTCCTCGCCGCCAACGAGCGCTGGTGCGGCCGCCTCGCTTGGAGGACGGCGTGAGAGGCTTCGTCGCTGCTCGTCGCGGTGCGCTCACCGCCACGGCCGTCGTCCTCGCCCTCGCCGGCTCGTTCGGCCTCGTCGCACTCGCCTCGGACGTGCTCCGTTGGGACCGCGAGCTCGCGCGCGGCGATGCTGTGTTCGCCACCGGCGCACCGGTCCGGCAGGCCGCTTGGGAGCCGGAGACGACGCTGCCGGCGGGAGTGTCGCGTTCCGTGCTTGCGGTCGGCGACGATCTCGCATACCGCACCGCGGTCAGGCGCTTCTGGCTCAGCCGTCCTCGCGATCCGATCCGTGTGTTCGCGGACGTGACGAGGCGCACCGGCGCCGAGCGCGAGGTGGCGCGGGTGGCCGAGCAGGACGCGAGCCCCGCGCGTCGCGCGCACCTCGCCATCCTTCGCGGCGCGCTGCTCCTCGAGGAAGCCCGCGACTCTCCGGCCCAGCGTGAGGTGTTCGTGCGCAGGGCGATCAGCGAGTTCAAGCGCGCAGCCACGCTCGATCCGGGTGACGAGGACGCACTCTACGACCTCGAGCTCGCCCTGCGGCTGCTGCGACGCTCCGGCTCTGGGCCGGGCGAAGGCGGAGCCTCGCGGTCGCCGCTGCCCGCCCCTGGGGCGGGTGCGGCCACCTCTGGCAGCGGGTTCTAGGAAGCCTCACGCGTGTCTCTCACGTTTCTGACCCCAGCGGCCGGGCTCATTGGGCTGCTCGTCGTGCTCGGAGTGCTGGTGCTGCACTCGGTCATCCGACGCTCCAACGCGCTGTGCATCGCCCTCGGGCTCAAGCCGACAAGACGAGGCCGGATCCTGGGCGAGTCGCTGTCACTCGCCGCTGTCGCGCTCCTCGTCGCGGCGGCAGCCGCGCAGCCGGTTCTGTCGACGCGCCAGGCCCGCGAGGGCCGAGAGGGCGTCGAGGTGATCGCCGTGCTCGACGTCACACGCTCGATGTTGGCGCGGCGCTCACCCTCCGAGCCAACCCGGCTCGACCGCAGCCGCGCCCTCGCAAAGGAGGTGCGCGGCGCGTTCAAGGAGGTCGAGTTTGGTCTGACCTCGATCACCGACCGCGTGCTCCCGCATCTCTTCCCGACTCTCGGGGTCAATTCGTTCGCGGCCGCGGTGGACCGCTCGATCGGGATCGAGCGTCCACCGCCCGACCGCAGATCACGCCGCGCCACGGCGCTGGGGGCACTGAGCGAGCTCGCCCGCCTTCACTTCTTCAGCCCGGAGTCATATCGCCGGATCGCGCTCGTCATCACAGACGGCGAGACCGTTCAGGTCGATCTGGGTACCTTGCGCGCGCGGATCGTCAGTGGGCGCGTCGCGACGGTCTTCGTCCACGTCTGGCGGGCGGACGAGGCGATCTTCGAGAACGAGGAGGCGGCGTCCGCGGCCTATCGGCCAGATCCGTCGAGCAGCCGCGCGCTTCGGCGGATTGCGGGGGCGGTGGACGGCGCAGTCTTCGTCGAGGGCGAGACAAAAGAGGTGATCGCCGAGATCCGTCGGCTCGTGGGCGAAGGCCCCAAGGTGCCGCAGGGCCGCGAGCTGCGCTCAGTCGCACTCGCGCCGCACCTCGCCGCCGTCGCGTTCCTACCGCTCCTCTTGCTGCTGCGGCGACGGAACTTCTGAGGCGCCACTAACTCGGGCGACGATTCGTCGTCTACTCTAATTCCATGCGCGAACGTCTCAGCTCGGTCCTCTCCGCACGCGCCTTCTCCATCGCAGCGTCACTCATCTTGATCGCCGGAATCGTCGCCGTCGCGACCGTCCGGCTCGGCAAGGACGCAGAGTCCGCATCGTCCACAACCGCGAGCGAGGAGCCG
>Ga0136617_10005278_pt1 | contig 11554 bp, 9 predicted proteins | sample AntDrymUQ3222106_2_FD_129672 | JGI IMG/M metagenome (GOLD analysis project Ga0136617, IMG submission 129672) | Polar desert sand microbial communities from Dry Valleys, Antarctica - metaG UQ322 (21.06) | ecosystem: Environmental > Terrestrial > Soil > Desert | place: Antarctica: Dry Valley...
AACCGGGAGTACATGCTGGAGCACCTGCCACATCTGACGGAGCTGCTCGTGGACGACCTCGGCGAAGTGCTCGACCATGCGGAGGTCTGCATCGTGGCCGCCGACTCTCCGGAAGCAGTCGCTGCGATCGCATCCGCCGGCGACAGGCACGTCGTCGACCTTGTCCGCCTCCCAGATGCCGCGGAGCGGCGCCGTGGCGAGCGATATGTCGGCGTCGCCTGGTAAAGCCCTCATCCTCGTCGAGAACCTCTCGGTTCCTTTCGACCGGCGCGTCTGGCAAGAGGCTAGTTCGTTGACGGAGGCAGGGTACGGCGTGACCGTCATCTGCCCGCAGGGCCGAGGACGAGATACCGAGGCGCATGTCGTACTCGACGGGGTCGACATTCATCGATACCCGCTGGACGCCGCCGAAAGCGGCGCCCTCTCCTATGCTCGGGAATATGCCTCTGCCTTGTCCCGGACGGCGTTTCTCATCCGCCGCCTCGACCGCTCGACCGCCTTCGACATCGTCCATGCGTGCAATCCGCCGGACGCCCTGATTCTCACCGGCTGGTTCCTACGCCGGCGCGGGGCAGGAATCATCTTCGACCACCACGATCTCGTCCCGGAGCTCTTCGTCTCCCGTTTTGGGCGCCGGGGGGTCCTTCATCGAGCCACGCTCGTCGCTGAACGCCTGGCATTCCGTCTCGCCGATGTCGTGCTGAGCACGAACGAGTCGTATCGACGTGTGGCTCTCGAACGTGGACACAAGAACTCGGAGGACGTCTTCGTGGTGCGCAGCGCACCCGATACGGACAGCTTCCGATCCGTGCCGGCGGACGATTCTCTCCGGCGCGGGCAGCGGCACCTGCTCGCGTACCTTGGGGTGATGGGACCCCAGGATGGGGTCGACCATGCTCTGAAAGCTCTTGCTGCTCTACGATGCGAGCGGAGCGATTGGCACGCGATATTCGTGGGTGCGGGGGACGTCTTCGACGAGATGAAAGAGCTTGCCAACGAGCTCGGTCTCGGCGGGAGCGTCGAGTTCACTGGCCGCGTCCCAGACGAGGATATGATCCGCATTCTGTCGTCGGCGGACGTTTGCCTCGCGCCCGATCCGAAGAACCCTTTGAACGATGTCTCCACGATGAACAAGATCGTCGAGTACATGGCCCTCTCCCGACCGATCGTCTCGTACGACCTCACAGAGGCTCGCGTGTCGGCTGGCAGCGCAGCCCGCTATGCCGCTCCGAACGACGTTCACGACTTTGCGCGGTGCATCGGCGAGCTGCTCGACTCGCCTACCCACAGGGACGAGATGGGCCGGGCCGGGCGCCGCCGCGTCGAGGAGGAGCTTTCCTGGCGGTGTTCGGAGGCACAGCTCCTCGCCGCCTACGCTCGGTCTCTCGAGCTCGCGCAGCGGCGCCGGTAAGCGAGGGACGTAGAAGCCCGAGACAAACCCGATGCGGTAGTCATACTGAGACGATGTGCGGGATCATGAGGGGTCGAACCGACTGGTCATTTAGTTTCAAAATGAGTCGCGCCTCCCATCGGCCGCCTTGGGTGACCGAGTCGACCCCGTGCTGAAGTCCGCCGTGTACGGCTTCGCCGATCAAGTCGAGGCCCGCGGATGCGTCGCGCTTTCCCATAGTCCGCTCGTGCTGCCCACACTCACCAACAACCTCGGAGCTCTGAGCGGGCTCGCGCGGAACGTGCTGCTCGCTCGCACAACCGCCTCTCGTGGGTTCGTCAACATCGACGAGGTCGGCACGTCAGCTCAGCGCAACGCCGATCCGCTGATCTTGTCGCTCCTCATGTTCGCGCTCTGGTGGTGCCAGGTGCTCGACTGATGCGGATTGCGATGCTGGCTCCGCGCGCATCCGTGCGTGGTCCGCTTCCGAAGCTCACGACCCTTCTCATCGACGCCCTCCGCCATTTGGGATGTACCGTCGAGCTGCTTCCTTGGGGGAGGCGGGTCGAGGGCGAGCGGCTCCTGGCGAAGCTCCTGGGCCGCGCGCGCGATGTCGCGTTTGCAGTCCGGGCAGTCGTCCACGGGGGGTTTCCTGTCGTGGTCGTGCACACCGCCCACGACTGGCTGACCCTGACTCGCGATCTGGCCCTTCTCCGGATGCTCCCTCGCAGTAGCGTGGTCGTGCTGCAGTTCCACGGGAGCCAGTCGCCCAGGCTGGTTGCGCCAGGGTCGCGGGCGTTCAAAGGAGCGACGGCGGCGCTCTTGGCACGTGCCGACGGCATTCTTGTTCTCTCGCACGAAGAGCGGGCGGAGTGGGAGGCTTTCCGCCCTGGCGTGCAGGTGTCGGTCGTCCGGAACCCTAGGCCGAAGGTTCCGGAGAGCACAGTCGTCGAGGGTCGCCCCGCAGACGGCCAGAAGTCAATCCTCTGTGTCGCCCGGCTCATACCCGGCAAGGGCGCCGTCGAACTCGTTCGGGCACTCCCCCTCGTCCAGGAGATGGTTTCATGCCGGCTTGTTCTCGCCGGGGACGGCCCGGAAGAGGCACGTCTTCGTGCGCTCGTCGCGGATCTCGGAGTGAGCGACTCGGTGCAGATGGCGGGACATGTCGACGGGGCCGAGCTCGCCGGCCTGTACCGGAGTGCGGACGTGTTTGCTCTTCCGACGACTCTCCCCGAGGGCTTCCCGACCGTCATCCTCGAAGCCATGGAGGCCGGGTTGCCTATCGTGACGACGCGATCGCGTGGGCCGGCGGACCACCTCGTCGAAGGGAGGCACGCTCTCTTCGTCCCTCCGCGTGACCCAGTGGCACTTGCGGCTTCTTTGACCTGCCTCCTAAGCGATCGGGAGTCTCTGCGCCTAATGGGCGAGGCAAACCGCGAGAAGGCACGGGAATTCGATGCCGACCCTGTCGCTGCCGAATATCTCGCGGCGATAGAACAGATCGTTCGGTCCGCTGGCAAGCGTGACCTCGGGGCAGGACGATCGTGAGGCTCGACCTCGAACCAGCATGCAAGGCCGGGGATCCCAAGCTCGAGACGATCACGCACTTGCTGAGGCATCGTTTCGGACGTCCCAAGAGCATCCTGGTGATCGGCTGCGGCGACGGCACCGAGGCGGCGGAGCTCGCGGATCGGATGGAGGCGATCGTCGTCGGAGTCGACATCGTCGATGCGTTTCATGTCTCGGCAGTCGATCGGGTCGAGCTTCGGGTAGCTGACGCGACGGAGCTGCCCTTTGACGACGGCTCCTTCGATCTCGTTTTTTCCTTTCACATGCTGGAACATGTGTCAGTTCCGATCCAAGCGCTAGCCGAGATGCGCCGCGTCGTCCGCCCGAGCGGTGGCTTTTGGGTGGGCACGCCGAACCGGAGCCGTCTCGTCGGCTATGTAGGCGGCCGCGGCGCATCGCTGCGTGACAAGATCACATGGAACGTCGTCGACTGGCGGGCCCGCTTGACCGGCCGGTTCCGGAACGAGCTTGGCGCGCACGCAGGCTTCACGCAGGGAGAGTTGCGCGACATGCTTCGGACCTGGTTCAGCGTCGTCGAGGACGAGTCCCCTGCGTACTACGCGCTGCTCCACCAACGGTACAAGCCAGCACTGGGTCTCATCGACCATTCGGGGATCGGGCGGTTCATCTATCCCTCCATCTACTTCGCAGGTCGACCGTGAGCCAGGGGGGCTGGCGTCCCGGGGCGAAGTGTGCCCCCAATCTGATCCGGCAGTCTCACCAGTTGGCGAAGCCACGTCGCCGATCAACCCCAATGCGACACTGCAGCTACGCCAGCGATCCCCCGAACGATGAAGGTCGAACGACGGTTTGGTCGCCGGTTGTGGAGACGACCAAGCCGATGCAGCGTGGCTCGGCGCCGATCCGGCAAGCAGGACACCGTCGGAGACCGTGGACGGTCCCGCACCCATCCAGCGAGGGTGGTCGCGCTTGCGGGTAAGATCACATGAATGTCTGCCTTGCGCGGCCAGCGTCGTCGCATAGAGACGCGGGTCGGATCACGGTCTGCCGTCATCGCGGCCGTCCTCGTTGCCCTCGTCGCCGTTGGCGCCGCCGGGGGTACGCATCCGGCAAAGCGCGACAAATCGTCCCCGTCTTCCCCGACAGGTATCCGGATAACGTCGTCCTCTGGGACGGCTGTGCTCGCCTGGGAGCCGTCGGCCGACAATGTGGGGGTCGCCGGTTACGATGTATCTCTCGGTTCGCGGCGGATGCGCGTCAAAGTCTCAGCCTTGCAAGTGCAGGGTCTCCGCTGCGGCGAGATCCTCGCCGCGCGCTTCGCCGCCTTCGACAGCGCGCATAATCGTTCCAGGGTCACCAAGGCGACTATCCACGTACCGGGTTGTTCGACGTCGAGACCGGGTTGGTCCGGCGGCTTCGAAACGGGGGATCTCTCGGAGTGGGATTTCGTTCACGCAACAGTTCCTGACCGCTTCCGGGTTGTCCCGGGCGAACGCGGCACAACACCTCGACTCGGGTCCTATATGGCCAGAGTCGAGGTACGCGCGAACGAGCCTGCTAGCTGGTCGGCCAGCTCTAACGTGGCCCTGGTTGAAAAGAGCCCCGGCCCTGACGGATCCGGCGCATTGGGCGCCGATAGCTACGTGGGCTTCTCACTCTTCCTCCCCAACGGCTTTCCCTACGTCCCTAAGCAGCTGCACAACGCCATTGCCGAGTGGCACGGGGACTCGAACGACGTGCAGGCGTCGGTGCAGCTCACAATCGACAGCATCATCGGCAAGCACTACGGCATCTTGAACGCAAGGCCCGGCTTTGTCCTGGCTCTGCACACGCGGGCAGGGTACAACCCCGTGATGTTCAGGTTCGGCGACCTCGTCACCGGCAGATGGGTGGACTTCGTGTTTCGCACGAAGTGGGCCACGAATTCCACGGGGATCATCGAGGGGTGGATGGACGGGGTCAAGAGGTTCTCGGGCTTGAGACAGACATGGTACTCAGGCGGCCAGATCAGCATGGTGAAGCCACAGCTCGGTTACTATCGCGCTAACCACTCCGAGAACGCAGTGCTCTACGTCGACGCCTACAAGATCGGCACGAGTTACGCGTCAGTTGCGCCCTGACGTTCGCGCTGGTCCGAGTCACAAGGGCTGAACTATCGAGACCACGGCCCCCACTCTTGCTCTCGTCATGAAGGACACAGATGAGCGGGTGCAGGGTCCGAACGAGCCTGAGCTGGGCTACGCCAGCGTCGGCGTGGCGTGATCGACACTCGCCGCGTTCCCCGGTCGTCTCTCCTGGCGGTATCCGTTTGGGATGTCTGGTAGCTCCGAAGACGAGTAACCCTGACACCAGGAAAGCAGGTTAGACCACACTTGTTTTACATACCGACTGTACATATGGACTTGTCTCGCTAACGTGGGACATAGGCGCAGCCGAGCCTTGGACACAGGGCAGCCGCGTGAATCGAATCCCGACCTCGTACTGGAGCGTAGCTTGAGTGTGATCGAGTGTGAAAGCGTCAGACTATCTGGATCGAGGCGAGTCGATGCGCCCGTCTGGCCGGTCCAAGACGTCGCGAAAATGGAAAGGATGTCAACGTGCTGAAGACGAGCACCGCTGGCAGTCTCGACCCAACACCGCTCCGAGAATACGTCACCGTACTCGCGCGTCGCAAAGGGCTGTTTATGCTCGTGTTGCTGGCGGTACCGACTCTTGCCGTGCTCGTTTCGCTCCAGGGCGGATCACTGTACGAGGCCCGGTCGCAGGTCCTGCTGAGCGACCGTGACCTCGCGGGAACTCTCGCTGGCGTACAGGGCGGGGGGCAGGTGGACTTGGATCGCGTCGTCGACACGCAGGCACGGATCGCGAGGACCCCTGAACTTGCACGGCGGGTTCTTCGCTCTGCAGGTTTAGGATCGAAGTCGGCGAACGAGCTTCTCAGCGCGTCCGACGTCGCACCTGTGGGAGGCACAAATGTGCTCGAGTTCGGCGTGGTGGATGCTGACCCGGGAAGGGCCGAGCGCCTCGCTACAGCCTACGCCCAACAGTTCGTTCGCTATACGCGTGCGCTTGACACCACAGCGATCGAGCGCGCTCGCAGCGGTATCGCCGCGGAGCTATCCCGGCTGGCGAGACAGGGTGGCCGCAACTCCGAGCTCTACGCAAGGCTTGCCGAGGAGGCCCAGACGCTGCGGACAATGGCTGCGCTTCAGACCTCGAGGGCGCAACTACTTCGAGAGGCAGAAGGAGCCGAGAAGATCGCGCCGCGGCCCGCCCGCGCCGGTGCGTTCGGATTGGTGGCGGGCGTCATGCTTGCTATCGGTCTCATTGCGGTTTTAGAGGCTCTCGATAGTCGGGTCCGCTCGGAAACCGACGTCGCAGATAGCCTTGGAATCCCGCTGTTGGGTCGTCTCTCTGAGCCGCCAAGACGGCTTCGCCGGAATTCGGGACTCGCCGTGCTCGCGGAGCCTGACGGCGCGGACGCCGAGGCGTTTCGTATCCTGCGTGCGAACCTCGATTACGCGAACTCCCATGTTGGGGCCAAGACGATCATGATCACGAGTTGCGTTCGAGGCGAAGGAAAGTCGACAACGGCATCCAATCTCGCTGCGTCATTCGCTCGGCTAGGCAAGCGCGTCGTTCTTGTTGATCTCGACTTTCGGCGGCCATCTGTGCGCCTCAACTTCGGCCTCAGCGATTCTTTGGGGATGAGTGACGTTGTAATGGGCCTCGTGTTGCTCGAGCAGGCTCTCGTCAAAGTGCCTATTGCTACCCCAAGCGCCATTTCTCACGCAACGCGGCCTCGGCGCTGGGCGGGTAGCTCCTCAGCCAGCCATCGAAAGACATCATCCGGCGTGGTCGGCGCTGCGGCGACGCTCGAGGTTCTCCTCACCGGTACGATGCCGGTCGACGTCGGTGAGTTTGTCGGGGCGAGCGGTGTAGCGGACGTGCTTCGCTCGCTCAGCGAACGAGCCGAGATCGTCTTCATCGACGCCCCTCCGGTTCTTGAGGTAAGTGACCCGATGACGCTGATGAAGGAGGTGGACGCGCTTGTCGTGGTAGCGCGTCTCGGCGTCGTGCGGTACCCGATGTTGAAGGATTTGCGCAGGACCTTGGACGCAAGTGCGGCATCAGCACTCGGAGTGGTGATCACGGGGGCGGATGCGAGCGAAGGCTATGGCCCGTACAATCAATACGGCTATAGCGCCGACACCGAAGATCAGCGTGGTCAATCGGCATTGCACGTCGTGAACGAGAGTTCACAGCACTACCCGACGACCTCGTGATCGACGCGTCGGGCCGAATCGCGCGGGCGACTGGTCGTCTCAGCCTTGCGCCGTTCTTCACCCTTGCTGCGTCGATCCTCGCCGGCTCCGCAGTCGCCTTGGGGTATGAGGTCGTGACAATCGTGCTGCTCTCAGGAGTCCTATACGGAGGCCTCTTTCTTTGGAGCCCTGCGATCGCACTCCTCGGCTACGTCGCCACGCGGCCCGCCGTCGATGCCTTCGTGCTCGTAGACGCTGGCCCGATAACAGTCGGACAGCTATGGGGTGCGGGACTGATCATCGTACTGGTCGTGTTTCTCGTCGGGATTAATACTCGGCCTGGCACGAGAAGAGGAGTGCCTCTCGCTGTGGCATTGCTGATCCTGCTGTACGGCTTGCTCGCCCTACGCGGTGACACGGCGGTTGCCCTTCAGTACGGTCCCAGACTCGCAGTGTGGCTTCTGCTCATCGTCGCGGTGGAACGGATCGCGCAGACGCGCTCGGGACAGGCGTGGTGCTTCCGGGCCGGATACGCTCTCGCTCTAGGAAGCGCAGTACTCATTGGGATATTGGTCGCGGTCAATAAATTCGGAGCGGCCCATTACGAGTCGTTCGGAGTCGCGCAGGACACAGAACAGTCACCCCAGGCACTCGCTTTTCTGGCGTTGTTCAGTGTCTGCTTTCCGCTCATCGCACTCCTCCAGCGATGGTGGCCCCTCCTCTCGCTGGCGCTCGTGGCTGCCTTGAGCATCGAGGTGACAATCTCGTACGTGCGTACGGCTCTCGTGGCGCTAATTCCTCTTGCGCTTGTATACATCTTTGTGGCAGTCCGTAGGGGGCGACCCATTGCCCTCGCGTTAGCCGGCGCGTTCGGAGTTACTGCTTTCGTCGTTCAGGAGCGGCTCGCGACTCGTTTCTCGGACCTCACCCTCCTCGGCACCGACAGGGCGTCGGGGGCAGGATCGAATCGTGTCGAGATCTGGACATCGGTCTGGCAGGCGACGACCGCATCGTTCCAGACTCTTATAGCTGGAGCCGGTGCGGGCGCAAGTCACGCGGTCAACAAGGACGCGATAGGGCACTTCGTGGACGCGCACAACGATTATCTGGAGCTCTTCGCCACCGGTGGCCTTCTGCTCGTGGTCGCTTACACCGGTTTCGTCGCATGGGCAATGCGTAGTGTCTGGCGCCTCTATCGTGATCGTGCGCAATCGAGCCGGGCGCGTGCTGTCGCAGCGGTTGCGTTTGGGGTGATTGCAGCCTTTCTGGTGACGTCATTGCTCGTCTCGATCTCGTTTTATGTCGCTCTCGTAGGATTGGGGATTCTGCTCGGCTTGATCAGGGGGATGGCCGCCACTCCCGGCGGAACGTGCTTCGATCCGGTGCCCACGAGCCTTACGATGCCGGGGCGTCTGCGGTGACGTGCGGATCGCAACATCGTTCCTTGCCGTTCGCCCTCGCAGGGCGCTAACGGCGGACGTTCGATGGTTTCGGCGGACCGAGTGTGGGCGGCGTCTGTACACCGAGCAGCCGCACAATGAGCGATAAGGCGCGCGTCCGTCGGATAGGCCGTAACGCAGGATTTAACGTCGTACGCTCCATCATCGGGGTCGTCGTCGCGTTCGCGACGGGCATTGTAATCGCACGGAATCTGGGACCGACCCAGACGGGTATCTACGCGCTCGCGGTTTGGGTCGCGGTTGCGACGACGATCGTCTTCTCCGACGGGTTAACCCACGCGATCACGAAGTACGTTGCCCAGTACGACGTGCGAACACAGCGCGAGGAGATCGGTAGGATTGTCCGGTTCGGAATCCGGGCTCAGCTCGTAGTGGCGGTCATCGGAGCGTGTGCGCTAGCACTTGCGTCTGGTCTTCTCGCAGATGCGTTCAATACACCTGATGCGCAATCGCTCTTCGCAATTGCAGCGCTACTGGTAGTTAGTGGGGCTCTCATCCAGACATTCTCAGCGCCGATCAACGCGCTCGAGCGGCAAGGACTCCTTTTGCCGCTCAAGACTATTTGGGTTATCGCTCATCTTCTTGTACCCGCGGTGGTACTCGTCATTCTGGACGCAGGGCTCGACGCGTTGCTTATCGCGCAGGTTGTCGTTTGGGTTCTTCTCGCAGGGCTTCATTTCGCCGTGCTTTCAAGGGTCGTGAGCATACGAGCAACAACCGCAATCTCGCCATCTAGTAGAAGGAGGATAATACGAACGGCGACGGCCTTGACGGTCTCGGGCACACTGGGACTGGTCGTCCTCACGCGATCCGAGGTTTTTATGCTCGCATACTTCTCGTCTGCCTCGGACGTCGCCTTCTACTCGATTGCATATGCGATGTCAGACGCGCTTCAGCTCGTGCTACCGGCGGCATTGATTTTTGCAGTCAGTCCGAGCATCTCACGGGCTTTCGCGGACGGCGACTTACAGTTTGCGCGTCGGGCGTACGAAGGTCAACTGAGGTTGACCGCTCTGGCAGTTACTCCTATAGCAGTAGCAGGCGCGGTACTCGCCAGTCCAGTGATCAACATCTTCTATGGCAGTGATTTTGGGCCGGCCGCGGTTCCACTGGCTGTCCTTCTGTTCGCTGCGGGTGCGAAAAGCCTCAACTTCTGCGCGATATGGGTTCTGGTAGCTAGTGATCGCGAAAGATTAGTCTTGTGGATCACCGCCGGAGCCGCCGTGGCAAACCTTAGTCTTGGCCTTGTCTTAATTCCCCGCTTCGGCGTGGCAGGCGCTGCAGTTTCCGAAGCGTTGACCCAGTTCCTTCTCACGACCGCAAGCATCCTCGTGGTCTGGCGTGCCGTGGGATTCGTATTTCCGACGGCGGGGTTCCTCCGAATTTTCGCCGCAAATGTCCCTGTCCTGGTCGCCGTCGGTCTTGTGGCGAAGATCGTTGACGGCGAGTTGATGACAGTTGTAGTAGGGACGGCGGCCGTCGTGCCCGCATATGCGCTGAGCCTGTGGATAACCGGGGCGCTCAGTCCGTTCGAGAAGCAATATTTGCGGGAACGGTTGGCACCAGCGCGCGGGGGTGAGCCTTCCGAATGACTGTCGGATCCTCAGCCCGTTCTCCAGACGTGTGCGGTGACCCTTTTCCGACCGGTCCGGTGACGCGGGAGTGCATTATCCAGTCGGCTCCAACGGGTGGCATAACGCGTTAACGTGTTATGAAATCTTCTTCTGTCCCCTTCGCTCTGGTTCGCCGTAGAAAACGTCGCTCGCGAAGTTCCGCGAACACCATACGGCCCCTCTCCCCCAGCATCAACGCGACAATAACAAGGAGGATGCGCGCAGCGCTTCCGGGGCCTACGAGCAGCAAGGGTCGCGTGTGGATTGCCGATCGCAGGTGACGGAGGGACTCACGCCGCCCGCCCAGCTCCAGACTGTCGATTGCGCACAGCAGATGCGCGTTTGCACGGGTACGTCGACGCACCAAGGTCGGAATCGGCAGATGGTCAGTGGCATTGATGACCTCGAGGAGTCCGTGTCCAACTCGCGCCCTATTCTTCGTCGTGTTATGAGTTGAATGGAAGCGGTACTCGGAGTCACACAGAGGAAGAAAGCCAACGTCGAACTGCGCAGCTAGTCTGATCCACATTTCGTGATCCGTCAAAAAGATCTCCTTGAAATGGGCGCCGACCGCCTCGTACGCCTCTCTGCGAACAAGCGCTGTTGGTGGAGCGACGAAACAACGTTCGTAAAGAAGGGGCAGAATCGTTGCACTACGGTTTATACCCGGAGGTAAATCGTGCCGTACTAGACTTTTCACGTCTCCGGTTTCATTAATGATTCTGAATCCCGCGAAAGCGAATCCACAATGAGCGTTGGATTCCATGAACTGTACTCGACTTGAAAGAAAATTAGGATCCCATCTATCATCATCGTGGAGCATTGCGACGTAGGGCGCGCTCCCGTCTTGAATTGCGCGCGTCCAATTCGCGGGCATCGTAATAGTTTTGCCTACGATGCGATGATGTACGCGTCTGTCTTCCAGATACGGAGCAAGAATCCTACGCATCTCGTCGCTCGCCATGCCGTTCTCAGAAATAGCGAGACGCCACGAAGTTAGTGTCTGCGCGAAGACAGACTCGATCGCGTCGATGAGATAGCGCGAGCCGCCGAGAGTGGGGACGCATACATCGACGGTCGCTTTTCCGGGGTCAGATGTTGACAAGCTAGGCAGCTGACCGCCGTGTTTCACCGCACGAGTGCATGGTAGAGAGTCTTGCACAGCCAGGCTACCGAAGCCCGCTCGCGAGCTCCAAGCACCGACCGGCCGCCCTGGAGGTTCGACGCAACGCAGAGCGCGGAATAGGACGTCGATCGAAGTGATCGCAGTTCGGCTACATCACTCACCCCGGGGGG
>Ga0136617_10005279_pt1 | contig 11553 bp, 11 predicted proteins | sample AntDrymUQ3222106_2_FD_129672 | JGI IMG/M metagenome (GOLD analysis project Ga0136617, IMG submission 129672) | Polar desert sand microbial communities from Dry Valleys, Antarctica - metaG UQ322 (21.06) | ecosystem: Environmental > Terrestrial > Soil > Desert | place: Antarctica: Dry Valley...
CTGTCCCGGGGTTGCCATCTCGCTGAGCACTTCAGCCGACATCGAGGCCGACCCACGGCGGCGCCTCGAGCTGGTGGCCGCCTGGACCGAGCTGCCGGAGCTGGTGACGGCCAACCAGGGCGAGCCCGGCATCCTCGAGCTCTGCGAGCTCCTGATCGGGCGCGGGGTCGGGATCGAAGCCGGCCTGCTCACTCTCGCGGACGCTCAGGCGTTCGTGGCGGCGGGCATCGCCGACCGCTGCGCCCGGGTGCTGTTGGAGCCCCTGGACGCCGATCCCGCCGCGGCCGTCGCGCACGCGGCCGGGATGGAAACCGTGCTCGCCGATGCGGGGGTCGAGCTGGAGCAGGTCCACCACGGCGACGACGTGGCCACCTGGCACGTGATGCAGCGCGGCGCAAGTCGTGGACACGGCATCCGCGCGGGCCTCGAGGACACAACGGTGCTGCCCGACGGCCGCCAGGCCGCCGGAAACGCCGAGCTGGTTCGGGCCGCGGCGAGGATGCTCCCCGCCTGATCGGCGTGTCCTACCTCGCCACCTCGCACCACGCGCATATGGCTCGCGCATACGCCCGTGCTCCGACAACAAGCTCATCCAGGCCGATCCACTCATCAGGGGCGTGGGCTCGAGAAAGGTCTCCGGGCCCGAAGGCCGGACTCGGCACCCCGGCGAGCCGGGTGAGCAGCGCACCGTCGTAGGTGGTGTCGATTCCCTCAGCTTGAGCATTTACACCCAGCTCGGCCGTGGCCTCTCGCGTCACGGAGATGATGTCCTCGCCCGGATCGATTTCCGACGGGGGGTAGTCGGTCGCCCAGGTCCATACCGGTGGTGTCTCCGCCAGCCAGTCGTCGCCCCGGACCGCATTCTCGACCGCACTCAAGATCTCGCCGCGCGGCACGCTCCCGTAGCCCTGTTCGTCGGCGTCCCCCGGCAGGTAGGTTGCGTTGAGGTCGAACTCGCAGCTCTCTGGGACGTTCGATATGAAGGCGCCGCCGTGAATGATGGTCGGCTGGACGCCCGGGCGGCCGAGGAGCGGGTGTGTCTTCGACTCGCGAGTCGCCCATTCGGCGCTCAGCTTCTGGAAGGCCTCAAGCACCGGCAGGGACTTCTCGATCGCGTTGACGCCGCCGCCGTCCTGCCACGCGGGCTGGTTCATCTCCGCATGGGCAGAGCGGCCGGTTACGACTACCGAGCCGTGCAGCAGTCCGCGCGTGGCGATCCAGAAGTTCAACCGCGTAGGCTCCGGTACAAGTCCGGCGTCGGCACGGTAGCCGCGCTCGATCACTGCCACCGTGCCCATCGCGCACGTTTCCTCATCTGGGACCGTCTGGAAGATCACGTCGCCGCCGAGCTTGACCCCGCTGGCTTTGAGGGCCTCCAGCGCGAACATCGCCGCGGCTACGCCCCCCTTCATGTCCACTGCTCCGCGACCGTAGATGCGGCTGTCGCGCACGTCGGCGTCGAATGGTGGCGTCGTCCAGCGCGTGAGGTCCCCCGGGCTGACCACATCTATGTGACCGTTGATGATCAGGGAACGGCCGCCGCCAGCGCCTTTGAGAGTCGCAACGGTGATGGGCCGGCCTTTCCAGTGATGCCAGGGCGGCATCATCGGGTGATCGCGAAGAGCGGCGGCGGTGGGCTCGAAGTGGTCTATGTCGGCGTCCAGCGCGCGAAGGCGCTCAGCGACGAATGCCTGCAGCTCTCCCTCTTCGTTTTCACGGTGCTCGGATCCCGGCGAAAGGTCGACCGAAACTGTGTTGAAGCCGACCAGACTGCGCACCAGCTCAACGAGGTCATCGCTGCGCTCGGCGATGAACGCGTCGACCGCCTCGGTCGGCCCACAGTCGCTGGTCATCGAGTGGCCGCGGCGGCGATCTTGTCTTTCACCTGACGCTCGACCGTCAACACCACCTCTGCCATGCGCTCCACCATCTCCGCCAGCTCCGCATCGGTGCTGACGAAGGCGGGCGCCAGCAAGGTCTGGTCCCCGGCGTAACCGTCGGACGTGGGCTGCGTCGAGTAGACCAGGAGGCCCCGCTCCAGCGCCTCCATGTCGATCCTCCTTGCCACGCCGAGCCCCGGGTCGAGGAACGACTCGCCGTCGCGCGGGTCCACGTAGTCGATGCCGAGCAGGAAGCCGCGGCCGCGAACTTCGCGCACGAGCTCACTCGCCGCCAGTGCCGTTTCGAGCTCAGTGCGAAGCTGCGGTCCGCGCCGTGCGACTCGCCCGACCAGGTCGTGCTCACGGAGGTAGTCGATCACCGCAAGCCCGACCGCACACTGCAGCGGCGCACCGCCCCATGTGTGGCCTAACTCGAACGCACGCGAGCCGTGAGCCACAGACTCAAAGATCGCCTCGCTGCAGAGCATCGCCCCGACGGGCACATAGCCGGCCCCAAGTCCTTTGGCGATGGTAATGACGTCGGGCTCAAGCGGCAGCTGTTGCGCGGCGAACCAAGTTCCCGTTCGCCCTACCCCGGTAACGACTTCATCGAGGCACACCAGGAACCCGTGTTCGCGGCGGCGCTCGTCGAGACCACGCCAGAAGGCGTCTGGAGGGGAGTAGGCGGGCAGTGCAGCAGCGCTCACCGGTTCGCAGAAGAAGGCAGACACCGTTTCGGGTCCGGCTTGCTCGAGCACATCGTCGAGCGCAGTAAGGGCGGCCTCGCCGCTGGGATCGAAGCGCCAAGTCGAGGGCGGGATGTGCAGGTGCTCGGCGGCGTAGGGGTCGAACGGCCGCTGCAGGCTGGGTCGCCCAGTAAGCGACAGGGTCGCTACCGTCGGCCCGTGATAGGCCTGGGCGGGCGAGATCACCCGCCACCGCTCCGAATCGCCCCGCTCGAAGTGATAGCTGCGCGCCAGGCGCAGTGCCGTCTCGTTGGCCTCCGAACCACCGGAGACAAAATGGACCCGCGAGAAGCCCGCTGGCGCGAGCTCGCTAAGAACCGTGGCGAGCTCTTCCTGCGGCGGGCTAGTGAACTGCTGGCTGTACAGGTAGGAGACATCGCGCGCCTGGTCCGCCGCCGCCTGAACGATCTCGCTGACGCCGTGACCCAAGCTCGTGACCATCGCACCGCCCGAGATCGCGTCGAGGTACTCGTTGCCGTCCGAGTCCCAGAGACGAACACCACGGGCGCTGACTATTAGCGGGTAAGCCCGGTCGAGCTCCCGCGGGAAGACGTTGGTGCGGTCGGTGGTGACGAGTGCGTGGTTGCTCATCGAGATCTAAAGGACTTGAAGCGAGTCCATAGCGTAACGCACATCACCTGCTAGGTCAACCGCTCGTCGAGCGCTTCCGGTCACGACGGCCGAGTGCGCTCAGCAGGGCCTCGACGCTCTGCTCGGTGTGGACGATGTGCAACTCCATCGCCGTAGCTGCGCTCTTGGGGTCTCGCTCCCGCACCGCATCAAGAATGGCGTCGTGCTCACGTGCGCTGCGCTCGTGCCAAACCTGCGACTCAGGCAGCGCAATCATCGCGTCGTTGAGCTCGAGGCGTACCTTCTCGACCGCCTCCCGAAACAGTCGGTTCCTGGATGCCTCGGCCAGGGCAAAATGAAACTCCGTGTCGGCCTGCATGAACTCGACATCGGTCTCGGCGGAGACGGCGGCGGCGTTGACAGCGGCAAGGGTGCGCAGGTCTGCCTTTGATCGGGCTTCGGCAGCCATGGCGGCCACCGCGGGCTCGACCGCGCGACGGTAAGCCAGGGCGTCCTCCACCTGGTCGCGGCGGCGCCGCAAGCGGGCCAGCATGACATCCACCCCCACGCGATTCTCGTCAGGCCCCAGGACGAAGTTGCCACCCCCGTGGCGGCCGCGCCGGCTCTCGACCATGTGGTCCTGCACCAGGAGCCGGATCGCCTGCTGAACCGTCGCGCGGCCAACCCCAAATATCACCGCCAGGTCGCGTTCGGGCGGAAGCGCTTGGCCGGAGGGGATCAGGCGAAGCACAATCTGCCGGCGAATCTGCTCGGCCACATATTCGTGGGCGCGCTGCTGTTCGAGGCGTTCGAACCGGACGGCATCGAGTTCCTGCTCGTTTCGTCCCAACGCGGCCTCATGGCCTCCTGGCGGCGTGGCGGTCGAGAACTGCGAGCAGCCGGTCGGGATCAATGGCGTGAGCAGTGATTCCATCACGGCCGGTCATCGTCTCCGCACCGAGCAGAGCGTTGAGGATCGCCTCCTCGGTGGCCTCCACCACCGCGTCGAATAGCGGATCGAGGTGAGCGTCAGTGAGCATCTCGAGTCCCACGGTGAGGGGCGTCTGCGCCCCCATCTCGCTCGCGGGCATCCCCCGGTTGGCGGTCGAGAACGCCAGCAACAAATCGCCGCTCCAATGCTCGCCGACGCCGCCGGTCCGAGCGATACCGAAGCCGGCGCGTTGGGCAACCCGGGTGCACTGACCGGGCAGGAGCGGAGCGTCGGTGGCCGCGATCACGATGATCGAGCCTCCACCCGACGTTTCGGCGAAGGGCCTAGGAACATCCTTGACGGGCAGCGCTGCCCCCACCGGCACGCCGTTCACGGTGAGCCGCTCGCGCCGGCCGTGGTTGGCCTGAACAACCACGCCGACCGCGTAGCCGCCCGCCGCCGGCTCGAGCAGCCGTGAGGCGCTACCAATGCCCCCCTTGAACTCGTGGCAGATCATGCCCGTGCCGCTTCCGACGTTTCCCTCCGAAACCGGTCCCCCGGCCGCGGCGTCATAAGCGGCGAAAACGTGTTCCGCCCGGACGTGCATGCCGTTCACATCGTTGAGGACTCCATCCCAGGTCTCTCCGGCGACGGGAAGCGCCCAGAAGGGACGGCCGGGGTGGCTGCGCTCACGCGTATCGATACTGACCAACGCGTCGCGGACGACACCGACGCTATGAGTGTTGGTCAACCCGATCAACGACATGAGCATGCCTGATTCGCGAATCCACTCCAAGCCGGTGAGCTCGCCGTTGCCGTTGAGCCGGTGTGCCCCGGCAAAGAGAGGCTCCTCCCAGACGTTGCCGTCGTGCGGCACGATCACCGTGACTCCGGTGCGCACGGGGCCCTCTCCCACCACCAAGGGACCGTCGCCTTCTACCAGCGTCGTAAAGCCCACGCGTACGCCCGCCACGTCGGTGATGGCGTTCTCGGGACCTGGCCGGCCCCCCCCGACCTCGATACCCAGTTCGCGTGCGCGCACTGCCTACCTCTCAGGGAATGGACGCCGACGCCGGGAGGCGAACAGACTTTCCCAGGCGACCGCCACGGCGATTACGAGCTCGTCCGCGTCGTGCCCCCCGGTCACCTGCAGGCCGATCGGTAGGTCATTCTGGTCGTAGCCGCAGACCACGCTTGCGGCCGGCGTGCCGAGGAGATTGGCCGGTAGAGACAAGGCGCACCAGTCATCGAAGAACTGATCCACCGGCCGGCCGTCGATCTTGACCGGCGCAAAGCGCCCATGCGAAAAGGCGGTGACCGGCATGGCCGGAGTGAGCAAGACGTCGTAGCACTCGAAGAGAGCCTGCCATGCCTGCCCGTAGCGCAAGCGCTCCCACATCGCGTCCAGATACTCCGCCGCGCTTCTTCCGCGGCCAGCTTCAAGTAGGCGGCGGGTGTCCGGCTCGAGCGCGTCCGGCTCGCGGTCGAGCAGATGCCGGTCGGCAGCGTAGCCCTCGCATATCGCGATCTCGTTCCAGAGTGCCACTATGTCGTGGGTGACGGCGGGATGTGCCTCCTCGACCCGCCACCCCTCCGCGCCCATCGTGGCCACCGCCTTATCGAAAGCCTGACGCACCGCCGGCTCGACCGGTAGACAGCCAAGATCCGCGGAATAAGCGAGACGGAGCGTGCGTGCGTCGGGCCCCTCGCCGGCGTCGTGGTTTGCTCCCGCAAGAACCGCCATGCAGAGCCCCAGGTCGGCCGCGTCCCACGCCAACGGACCCACGACGGTGAGCGTCTCCCAGCCCCGGAAGCCGGACCCGGGCGGTACGCGTCCGACGCTCGGCTTTAGCCCCGCCACGCCGCAGAAGGAAGCCGGAATCCGTATCGACCCGCCGCCGTCCGTGCCCAGCGCCAGCGGGACAGCTCCGTAGGCGACGGCAGCCGCAGAGCCGCCGCTCGAGCCACCCGGCGTCCGGTCCGTCGCCCACGGGTTGACCGTCCGCCCGTAAACGGCGTTGTCAGTGATGCCCCGGTAGCAGAGCTCGGGATTGTTGGTCTTGCCGACGATCAGCGCTCCGGCCTGCCGCAGCCGCGCAACGGGTAGCGCATCGACGTCGGGAACGAAATCGAGCAGTGCACGCGACCCGTTCGTGGCGGGCACGCCCGCGACCCAGATCGCGTCCTTAATGGCCACCGGAACGCCGGCCAGCGCCCCGGCCGGCTCCCCGCGGCTGAGTGCGCGCTCGACGACCTGAGCCTCCGCACGGGCTGAGCTCTCGAGCACGTGGGTGAAGGCGTTGACGGCGGGGTCACAGCGCCGAATCGAGTCGAGAGCGCCGTCGAGCGCCTCGCTCGGCGACAGCTCGCGTTGCCTAACCTGGTTGGCGATCGTGGCCGCGCCGGTGTGCCCCACCTGAGCCGATCCTATCCCGAGATGAACTGCGTGCTCTTGAGCTTCCGCTTCTTCTCGTTGACGTCCACGATCGCCCCTCTTAGCACTCCCTCCGAGTACTCGCTTCCAGGGTTAATGCAAACCGTCTTCCCGAGCTTGAAGGTCCCGCGCGACTCGTGGAGGTGCCCGTGGAAACCCAGCAGCGGCTGGTAGCGCTCGATCACCTCGCGGCAGGCGGTGCTGCCGACAGCATGCATTTCCACGCCGCCGGCAGTGGAGCGCATGCGCATGTCGTCGCCGAGCACGGGACCCTGGTCGATCTGGGTGTCGTAGGGCGGGCAATGGAAGTTGAAGATGGCCCATTCCGGGGCGCGCACCTGAGAGGAAACGGCCTCCAGCCGGCTGCCAAGCTCATCCTCCTGGACGTCACGCGGACAGTGCCAGGGAGTCATGTTCGCGTAGCCACAGCTGGCCAACTCCAGCCCGCTCGGCAGCTCGACGACACGCCCTTCGAGAAACTCGACCCGCGCAGCCGTGTCGATCACTTCATCGATCTCCTTTGGGTCGTCGTTTCCGGCGTTGACGAAGCACGGCACGGCACCATCGCCGCTGAGGCGCTCGTTCGCCAGCGCCATCCACTCCTCCACCCGCTCCACGATCTTCTGGATGAAGAGCGCATGGAGTCGCGGGCTGTCTGAGCTCAACTCCTGAGCCTCGTCCGCAGTACATCGGTGCGGGTAGTAGCCGGTGTCACCCACGCGCTGCTCGACGACCTGGACGGCCTCCTCAGACGTCAAGACCTGCTGCTTGCCGAGAAAGGTGACATGTATTTCGCCCCCTCCTCGGTCGACGAAGGGCACGATCGCCTTCCCCGTGATGTCGCCGCCTAGAACGATCGCATCGCTGTTGTAAAACTTTCCGGCGTTGAGGAACTTCTTGAAGCAGCGATTCGAGGCGTGCACGTCACTGGCGTAGAAGATTCGCATCGTCAGTCCGGTGGTATTTCCCTGTACGCGAGGTCGATGTCTATTCCTCGCCTTTTCTGTATTGCTCTGGCGCCCAGGTAGACCACCAGGCCCGCCAAGTAGATGCCGACGACAAACAGGACAGCGTCGGTACTTGTCGGCCCGCTGAAGGCCGGCAGCTTGAACGCCGAATAGAGAACGAGCGAAAAGAGGACCAGGTTGCCCACCCCGAACAGCACCAGCACCGGCACCCCGCCCACCTTGCGGCGGACGAACTCCGGGGCCGACTGGTAGATCTCAGGCCGGCGGTAGGGCAACAGGACTGCCGCGAAGCTGGTGGCCCAAAAGGCAATCGAGTACAGAACGATGTAGTTCGACACCTCTTGGAAGAAAGTCGTGAAGACATAGAGGACCAGCAGGATCTCCGAGGCGACGATCACAATGAGCGTGGCAACCCACGGCGAGTGAAAGCGCCGATCCACCTTGGTAACCGCGTCGGGCAGGATCCGATCGACCGACCAGGCGAACAAATTGCGGGTGATGACGGTGGCGATCACAAAAAGCAGCAAGAAGTTCCAGAGGAAGAAACTCAGCGCCATGAGAACGTTGAGGACGGTGCTCCCGGTCATGATTCCCGCAAAGAGGTTGAGGACCGGATCCACCGGCAGGCCCGACCCGTTGTCGGTGTTGTTGTTCAGATAGACGACGGAGTTGACGAAGTCCTGCCCGACAATTTCGTAGAAGCGCCACAGGCAGACGAGATACATCGCCGCGGCGAACGCAAGCGTGGCCAGGATGATCTTGGGTTGGTTTCTACCCGGTTCCTTGACCTCGCCACCGATATAGGACGAGTAGGTGAAGCCGATGTAGATGTAGTAACCGATCGGTATTGCCAAGATGAGCGCGCTCAGCGTGCTGGGCTCATTCACGTAGCCGGCCTTGTCCGCGGCCGCGAGGATGCCGCTGTAGGTCTCTCCCCCAGCGCGCTCGGCCATGAAGTCGTTGAACTTCGTGACGAACTCGTCCCTGGTGGTCAGGAGCAACACGATCAGCGTGACGAACGATCCGAGGATCGCCGGGATGAAGAGGATGTTCAAAAAGCGCCTGACCACCCTCGGGCCGAGCGACAGGATCAGCGCTACCAAGAGGATCATGGCGGTGCCGAGCAGGAACGTCGGCCACTCCTTCGCGACGTCTTCGCCCGCCGTTACCAGTCCGCTCGAGTCCAGCACATTACCCAGCGTGAGGAACGCGATGGCGACCCCGAAGTTCACGGTGAAGGAGGCATACAGCGCCATGCCCAGGAGCTGTGACCAGGTGAACCCCCAGCTTGCCGTGAAGCCAACGGTCGGATGAACTACGCGCCCGAGGAACACGTACTCGCCGCCGGACCGAGGCATGGCCGCCGACAGGTAGCCGTAGGTCATGGCGTTGAACAGCGTGAACACCGTGCCGACCGCGACGGTCAGCAGAACATTGGCCTCGGGCACCGCGCCGGCCATCAGCAGCGGGATTATCGCCAGCACCAGCCCGAGGGCGTACCCCACGGTGTTGAAGACGAAGACATCCCAGCCGCCGAACTCGCGCACCAGTCCCGACGACCGCCGCAGGAACAACCCACTCGCCGTGGTTTGGGTTTCCGCAGGCGTGATGTCGCCGGAACTCGCTGCCTCTGAACTCATGTCTTCTCCTCCGACTCACGCCCACGACGCGCGGGCAAGGGACTAAAGGCCTTGGTTGGAGTCCATAAGGTACCGGCGGAACTCCGTCGCTGTCAATCGAAGGCGATGGGCTCGAGGATCAGGGCGGTACGCTGCGCCGGTGAGCTCGACCAGCAACTCGACGCGGGAAGGGCTCCTGTCACTGACCAGCGAACTGATCCGGCTGGCCGAGTTGCGCGGCACGCAGATTCGTGCGCTCGGAGGTCTCGGAATCGCTCTGCGGGCCACCGACGCGCACCCGGCGCTCCAGCGGGAGTTTGCGGATATCGACGTTGCCGCCGGGAAGAAAAGCCGGCGCCAGGTGACCGAAACGATGGAGGAAGCAGGCCTCGAGGCCGAGCCCGGGTTCAACGCCTTACAGGGCTCACGCAGGCAGATCTGGTGGACGCCTGATCACGCGACTCATGTGGACGTCTTCCTCGGTGAGTTCACGATGTGCCATCGCCTCGACCTCGACGACCGGCTTCCCGCCGACCATCCGGCGCTTGCGGCGGCCGACCTGCTCCTGATGAAGCTCCAAGTCGTCGAGCTCAATCGCAAGGACGTGACCGACGCAGCCTCACTTCTGACGACGCACCGCCTCGATGAGCACGACGACGAGGGCTCAATAAACCGGAATCGCATCGTCGAGATCCTCTCGAGCGATTGGGGCTTCTACACCACAGCCACCGACAACCTCGAGAAGTTGCCCGCTTTGGTTTCGGGGATGGACCCCGAGCTTGGCCTTCAGGTAGCGAAAGCGGCGGCGCAAATCCGGGAGGAGGTGGACGCGGCGCCCAAGTCCCGCGCCTTTAAGCTGCGCGCGCGCGTGGGACGCCGCAAGCGGTGGTACGAGGTACCGGAAGAGTCCATAACCTAGCGGCCCAAGGTGCGTAGGAGCCTGCGGGCCTGCTCCGGCACGCCGTTCACCCGGTCTCGGATCGCGGTCAGCCCCGCGCGCAGGCCCTCGTCACCGGCTTCAACGGGCAGCATCGAGTCCTGGAGGGCCGCCAGCGCCTCATCCGCCTGAGCGACCGCGTCCACCGCGCTGTCGACGTAGCCGGGCGCCCGCCGTGGGGAAACGCCCGCTGAAGGTTGTTCGAACGTGCGGCCCGGCAAGCCGTGGCGGGCGGCGAACTCCGCGTGGGTGCGCTTGGCGAGCCCGTAGGCCTGCTGAACCGGACGGAACACGCCCTCTTCGAGCCGCTCACCGTTGTGGTCGTCCAGGCCGTCATAAGCTTCGGCCAGGCAGGCAAGCGCGTAGCTGAGCTCGTCGGTGGCTTCGGCGAGGGTGTCGAGCAGCTGCTGCTGCGCGTCGGAGGTGGCGTAGGTCATTACCCCGGAGCGTAGTTGCCTTCACACCACCCGCACGAAGTGCTCGCCGATCGCGACCACGTCACCCCGGTGCAGCTGGCGGCCCCGGCGCGACTCGGGCTCGCCGTTGACCGTGACATCGTTCTCGAGCAGCAGGGTCCTGGCCTCCGATCCCGATCCGGCGATCGCTGCCAGCTTGAGCAGCTGGCCCAAGCGGATCATCTCGCCGCGGATCTCGATCTCCTCCTCCATCAGCGCCAGCCGCTCACTCCCTCGCCGCCCACCGGGTCGCTCGGCGGTGCCCCGAGCGCGGCTATGCGGTCCCGCGCGGCGGCCACTTCAGCCGTGTCGTCGCCGCGCAGCAGGTCGTAGTTCTCCTGCCCGGGCGGATAGGCGCCCACCACGGTGAAGCCGGCCCGCGCGGATGCGCGGCGGTGTCCGGTGCCGGCGGGCAGCACCAGCACGTCGCCTGCCGTCACGTCGAAGGCGTCGCCCTGCGGGCCGCCCAGCTCGAGGGTCGCCTCGCCGGCTATGACTCCCAGCACCTCGTGGGAGGTGGAGTGGAAGTGGTGAAAGTCGAACACTCCGTCGACCCACGAGCCGCCCCAGCCGTTGCGGGCGAACAGGTCGCGGCAGGAGTCAGGTCCGTTCGACACGCCCGGCACGTCGCGGTAGACGAGCACCGCGAACGAGGGATGGTTGGGAATATGCTCTCCGGCGGTCGCGACCCAGGCTTCGGGCCTCACCGCACCATCGCCCCGACGCGCTCCAAGGCCCGCTCGTAGGACGGGTCGCGCAGCAAGGCCTGGCGGATGCCCTCGCCGAGAATGCCGGACTCGCCTCGCGAGGCGCCCATCACGGTCCATGAGGACTCGCGCCCCTTGCGGTCCGCGCGGTGGGCGCTGAGGCCGCCGGGGCCGCGGTCGAGTGAGATGCTCATTCCGCTGGAGGTGGCGATACGGATGCCGGCCAGGCCCGGCACCGACATTGCGGGGTCGGGCACCAGCTCCAGCTCCACGTCTTGGCGACGCCCGTGGGCTCGACCCTTCAAC
>Ga0136617_10005281_pt1 | contig 11552 bp, 10 predicted proteins | sample AntDrymUQ3222106_2_FD_129672 | JGI IMG/M metagenome (GOLD analysis project Ga0136617, IMG submission 129672) | Polar desert sand microbial communities from Dry Valleys, Antarctica - metaG UQ322 (21.06) | ecosystem: Environmental > Terrestrial > Soil > Desert | place: Antarctica: Dry Valley...
GGTGATGGGCGTGCTCAACGTGACCCCTGACTCGTTCTCCGACGGGGGCCGGTGGCTCGACCCGCAGCTCGCGGTCAAGCACGGTCGCGAGCTCGTGCGGGAAGGGGCCGACCTGGTCGACGTCGGTGGCGAGTCCACCCGGCCCGGCGCGGTGCGGCCGGCGGCGTCGGAGGAGCTGGACCGGGTCATCCCCGTCATCGCGGCGCTGGCCGCCGAAGGGGTGCTGGTCTCGGTGGACACCATGCGCTCGGCGGTGGCCGCGGCCGCGCTCGACGCGGGGGCCACGATGGTCAACGACGTGTCGGGGGGCCGTGCGGACCCGGAGATGTTCGAGGTGGTGGCCGCCGCCGGGGCGCCGTACGTCTTGATGCACTGGCGCGCGCACTCCCAGCGGATGCAGGAGCACACCGAGTACGACGACGTGGTGACCGACGTGAGAGCCGAGCTGAGAGAGCAGCTCGACCAGGCGGTGGCGGCCGGCATCGCTGCGGAGCGGATCGCGCTCGATCCTGGCATCGGCTTCTCGAAGACGACCGCGCAGAACTGGCGGGTGCTCGGTGCGCTCGAGGAGCTTGCCTCTCTCGGGCAGCCGCTGCTGGTCGCGGCGAGCCGCAAGAGGTTCCTCGGTGAGTTGCTCGCCAATGAAATAGGTGAGCTCCGGCCGGCGTTGCAGCGAGACGAGGCCACCACCGCCACGTCCGCCCTTGCCGCGGTCAGCGGGGCCTGGTGCATCCGCAGCCACTCCGTGCGGGGCACCGCCGACGCCGTCCGCGTCGCAGCCCGGTGGGCGCAGGACTCTCCGCAGGGCTCGGCGGGAGACCCGAGACGTTGACCGAGCCGCGGTCCGAGGTCGAGGCTGCCAACGCCGCCTTCTACGCGGCGTTCGAGTCAGCCGACCTCGACGCGATGAGCGCTCTGTGGCTCGACGACCCCGAGGCCATGTGTGTGCATCCGGGCGCGCTCCCGGTCCGCGGGAAGCCCGCGATCGGACGCTCCTGGGCGCTCATCATGGCGAACACTCCCTACATCCAGTTCTTCCTGACCGACGTGTCGACCAGCGTGCTCGGCCGCGTCGCCTCGGTCACGTGCACCGAGAACGTGCTCACCGCGGCCGACAGCGCCGACGACGAGAGGGAGGCGGGCGCGTTCAACGGGGCTAAGGCGGTGGCGACGAACGTCTTCGTCCGCACTCCGGGCGGCTGGCGGCTGTGGATCCACCACGCCTCGCCGGTAATCTCGGCGCACCATGAGGACTGACCAGCCGGGGGGCCAGCCCCGCGATCGACCCCATGATCGGCCCCACGATCGACTCAGCGTCCGGGGGATCGAGGTGTACGGCCATCACGGTGTCCTCGCCGACGAGCGCCGCGACGGCCAGCGGTTCCTGGTGGACGTGGTGCTCGGGGTGGACGCGACCGCGGCCTCGGGCAGCGACGACTTGCGGGACACCGTGGACTACGCCACCCTCGTGGCAGCGGTCGAGCGGGCCGTCGAGACCGAGCCGGTCGACCTGATCGAGACGCTGGCACAACGAATCGCCGATGTGTGCCTGAGCCAGCGTCGGGTGCAATGGACGGAGGTGACCGTGCACAAGCCGGACGCCCCAATCGAGGCGACGTTCGAGGACGTCTCACTGACCATCATGCGGAGCCGACCGTGACCGAGACCCCGAACCCGAACATCGTGGACACCGACTCGCTGACCGGCGAGATGCACCCCATCCGTCGCACCGTGCTCGCTCTGGGCTCCAACCTCGGTGGACGCCGGGACAGCCTGCAAGGGGCGCTGGACTCGCTGGCGGACACACCCGACGTCTGGGTCACCGCGGTCTCCCCGCTCTACGAGAGCGAACCGGTCGATGCTCCAGCCGGGTCCGACAACTTCTTCAACGCCGTCGTGCTGGCCGACACCACCTTGTCGGCACACACACTCCTCGACCGGGCGTTGGCGATCGAGGACGCGTTCGGTCGCGATCGCACCGGCGAGCGCGGCTCGCCGCGCACCCTCGACATCGACATCATCGTGATCGGCGACCGGCGCGCCGACGACGAGACGCTGATGCTGCCGCACCCCAAGGCGCAGGACCGCGCGTTCGTGCTGGCGCCATGGCACGATCTCGAGCCGGACGCCGAGCTGCTCGACCACGGGCCCATCGCCGACCTGCTGGACAAGATCGGCACCGACGGCGTCCGTCGGCGCGACGATCTGGCGCTGCACCTGCAGTGAGCCGCGACGTCGAGCCGGAGGACGAGCAGGAGACCCCGCCCGACCCGGCAGGTCATGTGGGCGCGACCGGTGCCGGCGCGCTGACGGGGTTCGTCGTGGTCGGCCTCGTCCTGGGCTGGCTGCTGCGTCCGGTCGCGAACAGCGTGAACGGCAGCGCTCCCACTGTGGGTTGGATCCCCGTGCTCACCCTGCTGTTCGTCGCGCTCATCCTCGGCTCGGTCGCCTGGGCGACGTACCGCTCGCTGCATCACCGCCTCGAGCGGATCGAGCCGCACAAGGCGGTGAACCGGCTGGTCCTCGCGAAGTCGTGCGCGCTGGCCGGCGCGATGGTCGGCGCGGTCTACCTGGGGTACGCCCTGAGCTGGCTCGGCCTGACCGAGGCGGACCTGGCCCAGCAGCGGATGCTCCGCTCCCTCGTGGGTGCGGTGGCAGGTGCGCTGATCGTCGTCGCCTCGCTCTTCCTCGAGCGTGCCTGTCGGGTCCGCGGGGACACCGCTGGCCCCGGTGGCTCAGGCCCGCGGTGATCGAGCTCGAACAGCACCCGTCGGCGTCGGGCGGCCACGCCTCCGACGTGGCGGAGGGCTGGACGCGCGCCCAGCCGGAGGACCAGGACGCGGCGGAGCTCACCGCACTCCTGCGCAGGCACGAGGAGCGGGGCCGGGGGTGGTCGAGCGGCACCGAGGACGGTGTGCTCGTCGAGATCTCCCGGGACGAGGCGGCCAGGCGCCGCAACCTGGTCCTCTGTGACCCGGCTGGCGCCGCCCGTGGATGGGCCACGACCTTCGACCGGGTGGCGGGCCGGATGCTGTTCACGATGGTCGTCGACCCCCGGCTCGACGACTCTCCCGACGACTCCCCTGACGACTTGCTGGCCCACCGGGTCGCTGAGTTGCTGCTGGAGTGGGGCGAGGAGACGGCGACCACGGTGGGCGCGGAGCGTGGCCTGGCGACGCAGCAGATCGACAGCGGCGCCTTCGCCGCCGACGTCCGGCAGCAGCGTTGGCTCGCGCGGGCGGGGTTCAGCCTGGTCCGGACCTGGTGGCAGATGACCCGGCCCGTCGGCCCGGGCGACGACGGGCTCCCCGGCCCGAAGCCGGGCGTGCGGATCCGCCTCGTCGAGCGGGCGGGCAGCGGGATGCCCGACGAGGATGATCTGCTCGCCGTGCACGACATCTTGGAGGAGGCCTTCGCCGACCACTTCAACGCCCACGCCGAGACCTTCGTGGAGTTCCTGGCCCGGCTGCGTGAGGACCCCGGGCACCGATGGGACCACTGGTGGCTCGCCGAGCTCCTCGACACCCCCGAGCCGGCACCGGTGGGCACGCTCGTGGGGTCGGTCACCGGAGAGGACACGTCGAGGGATAGCTACGTGGAGTACCTCGGCGTGCTGGAGGCCGCGCGCGGGCGCGGAGTCGCGAAGGCCTTGCTCAACACGATCATCGGTGACGCGGCCGAGAGGGGACTGGGCGAGGTCGGTCTCGAGGTCGACGCCGACTCACCGACCGGCGCGGACCGGCTCTACCTCGCGATGGGATGGAAGACGAAGTACGTCACGCAGTCCTGGCACCGCGACGTGCCGGTCGGCGGTTGAGGACCCGGCTGACTCAGGAAGCGGCAACCGAGCGGCGTAAGGCCTTGTGCACTCCGTTGGGGGTGAGTACGCCGACGGGCTGGTCGTCCTCGGTGACCGCGACCACCCCATCGTCGTACCTCATCATGATCGCCAGTGCGTCCTCGAGCGAGCAAGAGATGTCGAGCTGCTCCTGGGTTGGTCGATCGTCGAGGGGCTCCAGGTCGTCGCGCTCGATCGGCGTCACGGACAGCCGCCGCAGCCCTCGGCTCGCGCCGACGAACTCCGCCACGAAGTCGTCGGCGGGATCACCGAGGATCTTCGCCGGCACGTCGAACTGCGCGAGGCGGCCGCCGACGTCGAAGACCGCCACCTTGTCCCCGAGCCGAACCGCCTCGTCGATGTCGTGGGTGACGAAGAGCACGGTCTTGTCCAGGTCGCGTGAAATCCGGGCGAACTCGTCCTGGAGCCGCCCCCGCACGACGGGGTCCACGGCGCCGAACGGCTCGTCCATCAGCAGCACCGGAGGGTCCGCGGCCAGAGCACGGGCGACCCCGACCCGCTGTCGCTGCCCACCCGAGAGCTGGTGCGGATAGCGGTCGGCGTACTGGTCGGGGTCGAGCCCGACCAGCGACATCAGCTCGTCCGCCCGCTCGTGTGAGCGCTTCTTCTCCCAGCCGAGGAGGGAGGGGACTGTCGCTACGTTGGTGCGGATCGACTGGTGCGGGAAAAGGCCGACTTGCTGGATCACGTAGCCGATTCGCCGGCGCAGCGCCACCGGGTCGGTGCTGGTGACGTCCTCCCCCTCGAGGGTGATCGTGCCCGAGGTCGGCTCGATCAGCCGGTTCACCATCCGCAGGGTCGTGGACTTGCCGCAGCCCGAGGGACCCACCAGGCAGACCGTCTTGCCGCGAGGGACGTCGAGGTCGAGCTCCTGCACCGCGACGGTGCCGTCGGGATAGGTCTTGCCGACACCCTGGAGCCGGATCATCGGTTGTTCGCTACGGTCCATGTGTGCCCCCTCTGTCTGCGCTCCCGTCGGGGGGAGCGCTGCCGTCGGCTGCCGAGTCGAACTGTCTGGTCCGGAACGAGTGGATCTGCGGTGAGTATCTCAGCAGCCGGGCCTCGATCCTCGGGGAGGCGCTCTTCGAGCACGTGTGGATCACCCTGGTCTCGGTGCTCCTTGGACTTGCGCTGGCACTGCCACTGGCGCTCGTCGCACGACGTTACCGAAGGCTGGAGTGGCTCGTGGTCGGCTCGACCACCGCGCTCTACACCATCCCTTCGCTGGCGCTGTTCTCGCTGCTGCTGCCGCTGACCGGGCTCACCGCGACCACGGTCGTGGTCGGCCTGGTGCTCTACTCGCTGACGATCCTGGTCCGCAACGTGCTCGAGGGCCTGCGAGGGGTCCCCGAGGAGGTACGCGAGTCTGCCCTCGGGATGGGGTACGCCGGTGGCCGCCTGCTCTTCGGCGTGGAGCTTCCGCTCGCGCTCCCCTCGATCATGGCGGGGCTCCGTGTCGCCACGGTCTCGACTGTCGCGCTGACCACGGTCGGCGCGATCATCGGGTTCGGCGGGCTGGGGAACCTGCTCTTCGAGGCGGTGAACACCCAGTTCCGGCCCCAGGTGCTCACCGCGGGCCTCCTCTGCGTCGCGCTGGCGGTCTTCTTCGACCTGCTGCTGGTCGGCCTGCAACGAGTCCTCACGCCGTGGTCGCGGACCCGGGCGGTGTCGGCATGATCGGGGACCTGTGGGCGTGGTTCCAGGACCCGGCCAACCTCCAGGGTGAGGAGGGGGTCTGGAACCGCCTGATCGAGCACTCGCTGCTCACCGTCACCGCGACGCTGGTCGCGATCCTGATCGGGCTGCCGCTCGCGTTGTGGCTGGGCCACATCGGCCGCGGCGGCGTACTCGCGGTGAACATCTCCAACGTGGGTCGGGCCGTGCCGACCTTCGCGGTGCTCCTGCTGCTCTCGATCGGCCTGCCGTTCGGCACCGACTACTTCGGCCCCTACGGCCGGGCCGGGCTGGCCACGCTGATCGCGCTGGTGCTCTTCGCGCTGCCGCCCATCATTACCAACGCCTACGTCGGCATGCGCGAGGTGGACCGCGACACGGTCGAGGCTGCCCGAGGGATGGGCATGCAGGCCGGGCAGCTGCTGCGCCGGGTCGAGCTCCCGCTCGCTGCCCCGCTGATCATCGCGGGCGTGCGGCTGGCCGTGGTGCAGGTGTGGGCCACCGCGACGATCGCCGCCCTCGTCGCTGGCCCGGGCCTGGGCCGCATCGTCACCCTCGGCTTCCGCAGGCAGGACCTCGTGCAGGTCCTCGGCGGCGCGCTCGTCATCGCGGCCATCGCACTCCTGCTCGAGGCGCTGATGATCGGGCTGCAATGGCTGGTCGACCCCGTCGCACGGGCTCGACGCGGCGCCGTCGCTCCGGCCCGGGAGACCAGCGAGGTAAGGTAAAGCGAGCGGGTGCCACCTGCAGTCGACCACCAGTCGACAGCAACAGTGGATTGGGCGCCCGCCGGACACGCGCGGGAGAGCCCCGCGGGACACAGAAGGCGGAGCGCGATGAGTCTCCTCACCAATTTCTCTCGATCAACCAACCGACGAGCGCTGGCCGGGCTTTCCCTCGCCCCTCTGCTCGTGCTCTCCGCCTGCGGAGACGGCGGGTCCGAAGCGCTGAGCGGCGACGACTCCGGCGGCGGGGAGGTGGTCATCGCCCACCAGGCCTACACCGAGATGGAGATCATGGCGGAGATCTACGCCGGCGTGCTCGAGGACGCGGGCTACAGCCCCACCCTGCAGCCCGTGGACACCCGTGACCTCTATGTGCCGCCGCTGTCCAAGGGCAACGTGGACCTGGTCCCGGACTACGCCTCGTCGATGACCGAGTTCCTCAACCGCGACACGAACGGCGAGGACGCCGATCCGGTCGCCTCGCCCGACGTCGAGGAGACCGTCTCCCAGCTCGAGCAGCTCGGCGCCGAGTACGGCGTGGAGCCGCTGGAGCCGGCCGAGGCGGAGGACGCCAACGCCTACGCGGTCACGCAGGAGTTCTCGGAGGAGAACAGCGTGCTGACCCTCACCGACCTGGGCGGTCTCGGCGAGCCCGTGGCGCTGGCGGCGGCTCCGGACTGCCCCGAGCGCCCGGACTGCCAGCTCGGCCTGAAGTCCGTCTACGGGATCGAGGTCAGCAACTTCGAGCCACTCGGGTTCGGGACCGTGCAGACCAAGGACGCGCTCGAGAGCGGTGAGGTGGACCTGGGACAGGTCGGCACGAGTGACGGTTCGCTGGAGAGCCTCGGCCTGGTGGTGCTCGAGGACGACATGGACTGGCAGAACGCCGAGAACCTCACCCCGGTCGTCAACAGCGATTTCCTCGCGGAGAACCCGGACGTCGCCGACTCCCTCAACGAGCTCTCCGGCGTGCTGACTACCGAGGACCTGATGTCGCTCAACGCCCAGGTCGACGTGGAGCGGATGCTGGCGGCCGATGTCGCGGCGACGTACCTGGAAGACAAGGGCCTCGTCGGCTAGAAAGCAGGTATGACGCACGGTCCCTCGCTGAGCGTCGTTCTCCCGCTCTCCGCCACCGGCGCGCGACTGCGGGCGTGCCTGGACAGCCTGGTCGCGCAGACGCACACCGCCCTCGAGGTGGTTTTGGTCGACGACGGGTCGCTCGCCGGGGCGGGTGAGGTCGCCCGGGCGTACGTCGACCGGCAGCCGGGCTTCCGGCTTGTCGTCTCGGCGCAGGCCGGAGTGGCCGCGTCGCGCGACGCCGGACTTGCCGCGGCCTCCGGCGACTACCTCGCCGTGTGCGATGCCGAGGACGAGGTCCCGCCGACCGCCTACGCCCGGCTCGTGTCCGCGCTGTCGAGCAGCGGGTCCGGTGTGGCGGTCGGCTCGGTGGCGCTCGAACGACGAGGCAGGTACCGGCAGCCGGACTGGGCCCACCGGGCGCACCCGCGCCGACAGCTGTCCGCGTCGCTCGCGGGTGCCCCGGGGATCATGGCGAACCTGGTGCTCGGGGCGCGGGTCTTCCACCGCTCGGTGTGGGAGGCGACCGGTCGCTCGTTCGCGGAGTCCGGTGACCATGGCGACGTGGTGGCGGTGGTGGCGGTGATGCTGGCCGCAGAGTCCTTCGACGTGCTGCCGGCCGTGTGCTACCGGCAGGCGGCACCGCGCGCGGGGTCGCTGCGCGGGCGCGCGCATTCCGAGCCGGAGGCCGCTCGACTGCGAGTGCGGGCTCTGCGAGGCGCGGGCGAGGTGATCGCGCATGGCGCAGCGGGACGCCCGTCTCAGGAGTTCGTGGCTCAGGCGGTCCATGAGGCGGCCGAGCTAGTGCGCTCCGGTGTCTACCAGGGCCCGGGGTACTGGTCGGCGCTCGTCGAGGAGCTGGGGCCGATGCTGGGCGACGTCGGCATGCCCTCGTTGCAGGAGGTGCCGGTCCTCGACCGGCTCACGGCGTGGCTGTGCGCGCACGACGACCGAGCCGCCGCCGAGGACTTCGTGGATCACGCCGCCGAGCAGGGCGACGGCCTGCCCTTCGACGTCCGCGACGGGTTCGCCCACATCCGCCACCCGTCCGCACCCCCGGCTCTGACGCGGGTGGCTGCGCGCGACCTGGTCCCGCGCATCCAGCTCGCAGCGCTGAGCTGGGCGGAGCCCGGCGTGCTGCATCTGGCTGGTGCCGGGTTCGTCGAGTACACCCCCGGGTCATCCCCGGTCGAGCTGGTGCTGCGGGGGAGCACTGCGGGGGAGGAGGTGGCGGTGCCGACGCAGCGCCTGGTGGACCCCGACGTCAACGCGTGGGCGGGGCGTGCGTTCGAGGACCACGCCGACGCGGGTTTCGAGGCGCGGGTCGACGTCGGTGCGCTCGCCACGCTCCCTGGAGCGTCCGCCTTCGACGTCCTGGTGCGGATCAGCCACACCGGCGGGACGAGCGAGCAGCCGTTCGGCTCACGGCGCGCCGGGGGGTTGCCGGGGCTGCTCGAGTCGAGGACGGTCGACGGTCGGCAGGTCGCCTGTGAGTGGACCGAGCTGACCGGGCTGCGACTGCGCGTCGGCTCGAAGGACCAGGAGAGCTACGCGCCGGTTGACGAGGCTGCCGTCCTCGTCGACACGATCGCGCTCGACGGCGACGCGCTCTCGCTCACGGGTTCGGCGTCGGCTGAGCTCGAGGTCTCACTCGGCGGCTCGCACGAGCAGACGTCCTGGGTGTGGACGGTCAGGGAGGGTCATGACTTCACCGTCAGCGTCCCCCTGGGGAACGACGAGTGGGGACTCGGGGCGGCGAGCCTTCCGCGAGGTGAGTACGCCGTGCGCGCGCGAACGCCCGACGGCGCGCAGCGCGAGGTGCGCGTGACTGGTGAACTGTGGCGGAGCCTCCCGATGGTCGTCGAGTCGGACACGCTGCTCGTGCACCCGCTCGCGCTCGGGGACCGGGGGTCGTTGAGCCTGCGGCTCGGGCCCGTCGAGGACCGAGACAGCAGGGCGCCGTTCCAGCGCCAGCAGCTGCGCGACCGCACCTATCCCGACGCCGTGCACGGATCCGTGGTGGACAGCGTCCTGTTCGAGGTGTTCGCCGGGAAGTCCGCCGGCGACAACCCCGGTCAGGTCTGCGCCGAGCTGGCCCGGCGCGACACCGGGCTGGACCTTGCGTTCAGCGTGGTCGACCGCTCGGTCCGGGTCCCCGCAAGTGCGCGGCCGGTCGTGCGTTGGTCGACCGAGTGGTTCGAGCTGCTCGCGCGGTCCCGCTACCTGGTCGTCAACGCCGTGCTCCCGCGTTTCGTCCGGAAGCGTCCTGGGCAAGTCGTCGTGCAGACCTGGCACGGCAGTCCGCTCAAGCGGATCGCCCACGACCGAGGCGACACCGGCTTCGGGGACTGGCGACACCGGCGCCAGCTGGACGTCGCGACCGGGACATGGGACTACCTGCTCAGCCAGAGTCCCTTCGCCACCGCGACGCTGCGCGGCGCCTTCCGCTACGAGGGGGAGGTGCTGGAGCTCGGTTACCCACGCAACGACCCGCTGCTCGCGTCGACCGCCGACGACGTACGCCGCCGGGTCCGAGGCGTGCTGGGCATCCCCGTCGATGCCGAGGTCGTGCTCTACGCGCCGACCTGGCGGGACGACCAACGCACCGGCTCGGCCTTCGCCAAGGTGCAACACCTGGACGCGGCGCGGGTGGTGGACAGGCTCGAGGAAGCCTTCGTGTTGTTCCGCGGACATCACAACACCCTGAGTGCGGCCGAGCTTGGCGGGCAGGACCGGCGGATCCTCGACGTCACCCGCTATCCCGAGATCGCGGACCTCTACCTCGCGGCCGACGCCTTGGTGACCGACTACTCGTCGGCCCTCTTCGACTTCGTGCTCACCGGGAAGCCGATGGTCTTCCTCGCGCCAGACCTGAGCGAGTTCCGGGACGAGAGCCGGGGCTTCTACCTCGACTATCTGGACACGGTGCCCGGCCCGGTGTGTGTCGAGACCGACGAGGTGATCGAGGTGCTCAGGGGTCCCGACACGTACGCCGCCGCGCGCGCCGAGTTCCGTGCACGGTACGTCCCGTGGGACGACGGGCACGCGTCACGACGCGTCGTCGACGCCCTCCTCGGCTGAGCGTGCGGCCATGACGCCGTGGATCACCTCGGCCCATCCGGACACGAGCCGATCGCTCTGGTCCGAGCCGGCGGTGGCGCGCCCTGCCTCGCCCATCCGCGCGACGAGGTCTGGCGAACGCAGCAGCGCGACCAGACGATTCGCCATCGTGTCCACGTCGCCTTCGGGGACCACGAACCCCTCCTTGCCGTCGGTGAGCTGCTCGCTCGGCCCGTAGGGGATGTCGAAGGCGACCACCGGACAGGCGCGCGCCATTGCCTCCGACACCGCCAAGGGGTGCGCCTCGAACCTGCTGGTGAGCAGCAGAGCGCTGCAGGTCCAGAGCGCGGCTCTGGCGTCGCGGTCGTAGCCGCGCAGGGTGATCGAGTCCTGCAGCCCGCGGTGGGCGATGTCGCGCTCGAGCCGGCGCCTCAGCTTGCCCTCGCCGTAGATGTCGAGATGGGCTTCCGGCACCTCGCGCACCACCCGGACGAAGACCGCAATGGCCCGGCGCAGACCCTTCTGCCGCACCAGTCGCGCGAGCATGACCACCCGATGGGGGTCCCGGCTGACCTCGGGGAGCACCTGGGCTGCGTCGACGGTGTTCGGGACGACGTACAGCTTGTCGCCCCCTCGCAGCCGGCTGATGTCCGCGCGCTGCCGTCGGGTCGCGACCACCAGGGCGTCGAACCGGTCGACTGCGGCGAGCAGCCGTTGGTTGCCCGGAGTCAACGGTGCGTCCCACCGACCGGGTGGCCGGGTGTGGGCGTTGTGCAACATGTGCACCCGGTAGTGGTCGTGCCCTGGCGGCCGCTGCATCAGCGGGGCGAACTGCCGGGCGTCGGTCAGGACGAACGTCGGCTCCGTCTCCGCCAACTCCTGGACCCAGCGGTTGTACCAGGCGACGAGGGGGATGCTCTGCCACGAGCCGTCCGGCGCGATCAGCGCGACGCGCCGCGCGGCTTCGCTGGTGCTGTGGAGATCGACGTCTGGCACGCGCAGGTACGCCGAGCCGTCGTCACGGACGTACTCGAAGACACGGCCGCCGCGGCGTGGGAGGCGGTAGGAGACTCGCCAGAGCGTCCCGTCGACGCGGGCCTGCTCGCTGCGCCGCAACGCGTGCAGCTCTCGCAAGGGCCGCCGCGCCGGCGTGA
>Ga0136617_10005282_pt1 | contig 11551 bp, 9 predicted proteins | sample AntDrymUQ3222106_2_FD_129672 | JGI IMG/M metagenome (GOLD analysis project Ga0136617, IMG submission 129672) | Polar desert sand microbial communities from Dry Valleys, Antarctica - metaG UQ322 (21.06) | ecosystem: Environmental > Terrestrial > Soil > Desert | place: Antarctica: Dry Valley...
ACCTCGATCACGGCATCGCTCCTGGCTTCGAGACACATCGGGCCCCGGCCGCGAGCGCGAGTTGCGGGCCGCCGACGAGATAGCCCGCGGCGAACGCGTCGCCGGCGCCGGTGGCGTCGACCGCGACCGCCGGCATGGCCGGAAGCTCCAGCGGATCGCCGTTCGTCAGGATCTGGCACCCCTTGGCGCCTCGCTTGACGACCAGGGCGGCGGTGAGGGGCAGTGTGGCGAGCGCGGCGAACTCCGGCTCGGTGCCGAACACGACGTCGGGCGCGATCTGCGTGACGCGCTCGCGGAAGACGGCGGGGCCGACGGTGCGGATGAGCGTCGAGGAAGCTGCGTCCAGGCTCACCTTGGCGCTCGCCGCGCGCGCGAGCCGGGCGGCCTGCGCGGATGCGCGGGCGCCGGTCTCCCTGGCGAGCATGTAACCCGAGACGTGCAGCCAGTCCGCGCCGGCGAACCAGCGTCGCTCGAGCATCTCAGCCGTCAGCTCCGTCGCCGAACCCCGATCCGACGCCATCGACCGGTCGCGGTCGACGCCGACGACGGAGACGATCACGCCCGTCCGCCCGCCGACCGGACCGAGGGCCTCGACGCCGTGGCGCGCCAGCTCCGCTGCCACCAGCCCGCCGGGCGCGTCCGCGCCGCGATGGCCGACGAAGCGCGCTTGCGCGCCGAGCGCCACGCCCCAGGCGGCTACGTTGGCGGCTTGGCCGCCGGCGCCGACCTGTGTCGCGGCCGGCACGTCGTCACCGGGGACCAGCGGCTGCTCGGGCCGCACGATGACGTCGAGCACGAGGTCGCCGAGCGTGCAGAGCACCATGGGCATCGACGCTAGACGCGGGGCCGCCGGCACCGGCCTTCTCCCGTCGGAACCGTCGCTTCCCTGGTTCGGCGCGTGTAGGAACTACAGTTGCGCCCGCGCCGAGTCGCGCGACTGGAGGATCCGGAAGAGCTTGAGCACGAGGTGGATCTCGAAGCGGGCGCCGGCGTCCAGGAGATCGACGTCGAGCGCGTCCTCGATGCGCTTGAGGCGATGCTCGACGCTCGTGTGGTGCAGGTAGACCTTCGCGGCGGTCCGGCGCAGCGTGCCCTCGTCGAGGTAGCACTCGAGCACGTCGAGGTCCGACGGGCTGCCGTGCTGCCCGACCGCCTCGGTCAGCCGGTGAAAGAGCGGCGACGCGAGGATGTCGTCCTTGGGGATCTGGGCCAGGAGGTGCAGGTCGCCCAGCTCGCGGAACAGGCCTACGTTCGGATCGGCGGTCATGTGCCGCAGCGCGAGCGCCTCGCGCGCCTGCCGCCAGCCCGCCGACAACTCGTTGAGCGCAACGGGCTCGCCGGCGCCCGCGCTGATCGCGAAGCCCAGCGACTCCTCGCCGTCGGACAGCGCCCGCAGCGCCGGCTCCACCGCCTCACCGGCGACCGCAACCACGACGGCCGTCCTGCCGGCGACCGTGCTGTGCGCGTCGACGCCGGCCGCGACCAGCGTGCGCTCGACGATTGCTCCGAGCGTCTCCAGGCTCACGGCGTTTGGCGGCGCCTGCTCGACCGCGACGACGACGTAGCTGCGGCTCGGGCTCAGGCTCACCTGGCGGGCGGCTTGTGCGAGCTCGTAGTGGCTGAGACCGCCGGTGAGCACGCGCTCGAGCGCGGCCGGGTACTCGCTGCGGGACCGGCCGCGCATCTCGAGCGCGTTGGTCGCCAGCGCGGCGGCGAGGCGCTCGACGACGAGGTAGTCCAGCGGCCGCCACTCCACGCTGTCGCCGCCGACGAGCCAGGCCACGCCGATCCGGCCCGCGCCGGTCTCGACCGACGCGGCGAGGGCGGCGCCGGCGTCCAGCCGCAGCGCGGCGGCGTGGCGCCCGCGCAGGCGCGACCGCACCGCGGCCCGGGCGACGCCCAAGCCGACTCCGCCTCCGCCTTCGATCTCCGAGCCCGCCACCTGCAGAGCGATCCCGTTCCACGCGTCCTGGAGCGCGACGGGTCGACCCGTCGTCCGGGCGGCCACGCGAGCCAGCTCGAGCGCGGTCGTGCCACCCGAGCTCGTCCGGTCGAACCGGTCGATGATCTCCAACCAGAGCGCCGCTTCGGCGTCCCGGCCCTGAGTGACTCGAAGAACCTCGCGCAAGGACCGATTCTGACACGCCTCAGTCGAGCACCGAGAGCTCGAGGTGTGCGCCGCGCAACTGGATCCGCTGCTCGACCGGCGGCCGCGGGCCATCGGACCAGGGATCGCGGCCGGCTCCGGGCACGTCGAGATACCGCGGGAAGGCGCTGCCGGCAATCGACAGGCGGAGGCGGTGGTCAGGCTGGAGCCGGAACGCCGTCGGGCCGAGGTCGATCTCGACCTCCTGCCAATCCGCCGCGGCGCGCACGAGGCATCCACCCTCGACGATCCGCAGCGTGCGGCCATCGGGGTGTACGTCCGAGAGCGTCAGGGCGAGCTGCGCTTCCGGCGCCGAGGCGTGTGTGCGGAGACGCACGTGAACCGGCCCGACGATGTCCAGCGGCTCGACCGCGGGCTGGCTCGAGAAGGTCAGCACGTCGTCGCGGATCTGGGCGTCGCGCTCGTCCGGATAGTCGTGGGCGAGCGTCCCCCAGACGAAGCGCTCGAGGCTCGGGACGGGATCGGCGGGGTCGTGGGTCCAGCCGATGACCATCGGGACCGTGTCGGGACGGTGAGCGAGCGCGCCGCCCTCGGGCCCATGGCCCGCATGGCCACCGTCCGCGAGGAACAGCTGGACGGTGTGGCGCGTCGGCGGCGGCCAGGTCGGGCTCGTGTGCCAGCCGTCGTGCGTGAGCTCCCACCGCACGCCCCCGCCGGGCCGGTCGCCGCGCAGGACGGTGCGCAGGAAGTCGAGCGCGGGTCCGAAGTCGACGTCGACCCCCGGCCGCCGCGACGGCCGCGACAGCGGCTCCAGCGGACCGGCGGCGACGTCCGCGTACGGGTGGAAGTCATGGTCGGTGGCGCTCATGATCAGCCGTTGGTCACCGGCGTCCGAGGCTCTCGCCAGCTGCGCGAAGTCCCGCAACTGGCCGCGTGCGAGCACGTCCCACCAGCCGCTCCAGTGCAGCACCGGCACCTCGACGCGTCGGCTGAGGATCGACGGGCCGGCCAGGTTGTGCTCGGTCCACCACGCGGACTCGGGCGGAGTGCGCAGCCAGTGCCGCAGATGGCAGTCGTCCCCCTCGCCGTGCGTGACTTCGGCGAGCGGGGCTGCGCCCCACTCGGGCTCGGCCGGCTCGAGCTCGGCGCCGCCCCAGGCGAACAGCGCCCACTGCCCGTTCATCTGCAGCCGGAACAGACCTTGTCGGTAGAGCCACTCGGTCGGGATGTGGCACGTGGTCGCGCGCACCACGGCACCACGCAGCGACGCATGCCGCGTCGACGCCGCGGCCCAGGCGGTGAAGCCGGTGTAGGAGGCGCCCAAGGGCACCACGGCACCGGCGGACCACGGTTGCGCGGCGATCCAGTCGAGTGTCCCATGGCCGTCCGCCGACTCGTGGACGAACGGCAGCCGTTCCCCGCCGGATTCGAACTTGCCGCGCACGTCCTGCGCGACGACCGCGATGCCCGCGTCGTTGAGCAGGCCGGCGGTATCCGGCACCGCGTCGATCTCCCCGCGGCGCCCGTATGGCGTGCGGATCAGCGCCACGGAATGGCCGCGCCCGCGGGCGCCGAGCGGGAGGTACACGTCAGTCGCAAGCTCCGTGCCGTCCGCCATGCCCACCCGAGCGGTAAACGAGGGCTCATAGGGGGAGACGACATCCGGCGCGGCGTTGGTCGGCATCGTGCGAGCATCCAGTGGCCGGGAGGGGACACGTACCTGCGCCCGTAGCATGAGGCCTGCGGCTGCTCCTCCGCGCGTAGGCCGCCGCTCAGGTCCTGGCGGTGGCGCGGTCGATCGCCAACAGCCTGATGGCGAGTTGGACGCGGAACCGCGACATCGGCTCGCTCAGGTCGACGCCGAGGCGCTGCTCGATGCTCTTGAGCCGGTGCTGGACGGTCGTGTGGTGCAGGAACACGCGCGCGCCGGCGCGACGCAGCGTGCCCGACTCGAGGTAGGCCTCGAGCACCTCGACGTCGGTCGGACTCCCCCGCTGACCTGACAAGTCGCCGAGGCGCTGGAACAGCGGCGAGCCACGAACAGCCTCGCGCGGGACCTGTGCGAGCAGGTGCAGGACGCCCAGCGCGTCGAAGTACGCTGGCGCGCCGTCGGGCGCGACCAACATGCGCAGGCCGAGCGCCTCCTGGGCATGGCGCCAGGAGCCGCTCAGACCGCCCAGGTCGGTCGCGTCGCCGACACCGATGCGAGCATGCAAACCGGCGGGCTCGTCTTCGCCCGCCAGCTCGCTGAGCGCTCCGCGGAGCGCCTCGCCCGCGCGGGCCACGACTGCCGCGCAGCCACCGACGACGGCGCCGCGAGCCGCGAGCCCGTGCTCGGCGATCGCCTGCGCCGCAAGGCTGGACAGCGCCTCGAGCTCGATCGCTCCGGCGGGCTGCTGGGCCAGCGCGATCGCGACGTAGCGATCGCTGGCGCTCAGCCTCGCATGGCGAGTCGCCTGCGCGAGGTCGTCGTCTGAGAGCCTCCCGCAGAGCAGCCGCTCGACGGCGGCGGGATCGAACGAGGACGTCCGCGCGCGCCGCTTGCGGGCGTCGAGTGCGCGACTGGCCACGGCGCCGCCGAGCCGCTCGACCACCAGGTGGTCCGTCGGCTCCCAGGACCGCCCGGCGGGCGCGAGCAGCCACGCCACGCCGACGCGGCCGGCGGCGACCTCGATGCAGCTGACGAGCGTCGACCCGCGCGCGGTCAGAAGCTCCGCCGCAGTCCGGCCGCGCAGCCGCTGCTCCGCCGCGGCCCGCGCGACGTCGAGCCCGGTTGCATCGCCGGTCTCGAGCACACCGTCGACCGCCTCCGCGCGCACGCGGTTCCACTCGTCGCGCACCCCGGCGGTCACGCCGGTGATGTCGCCGGCGAGTCGCACGAGCTCCTCGAGCGACGAGCGCGCGGCGATGGCATGGTCGAACTGATCGATGACCTGAAGCCAGGTGGCGACTTCGGCGTCACGGTCCCCGGCGACGCGCAGGATCTCTCGCACAGCGGCTCACCATGCCATACCGACGCCCGGAGGAGCAACCCTGGCGCGGATGCTACGGGCGCAGGGGTGGCGCTCGCGGGGCCAGACGTAGGCTCGCCGCTAGATCCACGAGGAGGAGTGATGAGCATGACGGCATGGCGTGGCCTGATGGCAATGGCGTTGGTTGCCGCACTCGTCGGCGGATGCGGTGACGGATCCGGGCCCGTCGAGGACGAGGGCGGCGCATCCTCGGAGGCTCCCGCATCCGAGAGCTCCGAATCGTCCGGGAGCGGCAAGAAGGCGTGTCTCGTGGCCACCGGCGCGGGCGTGAACGACCGGGGCTTCAACCAGTCGGCCTGGGAGGGAGTCCAGGCAGGTGCGAAGTCCGCCGGGCTGGAGCCGCAGTACGTCCAAGCCGACCAGGAGTCGGACTACACGTCGGCCACTCAGGCGTTCACCAAGCAACCCTGCCGCCTGATCGTCACCTCGAGCTTCGCGATGACCGACGCGACCAAGACGGTGGCGGAGCGCACGCCCGATCAGCAGTTCGCGATCGTCGACGTGTCCTATGACCCGCCGATCGACAACGTGCGCGGGCTCGTCTTCGACGCGGGGCAGGCGTCGTTCCTCGCCGGCTACCTCGCGGCGGGCATGTCCGAGTCTGGTGTCGTGGCGACCTACGGTGGCCAGAAGATCCCGCCCGTCACGCTCTTCATGGACGGCTTCGCCGACGGGGTCACGCACTACAACGAGGTTCGCGAGGCCGAGGTTCGGCTCCTCGGCTGGAACAAGGCCGGCCAGGACGGCACGTTCGTCGGCAACTTCACCGACCAGGCGAAGGGCAAGCAGATCGCGCGCGGCTTCATGGACCAGGGCGCGGACGTCATCTTCGGCCTGGGCGGGCTGCCGGACCTCGGCGCTATCGCGGCGATCCAGGAGGACGGCGGCGGCAACGTGAAGATGATCTGGCCGAACACCGACGGCTGCGAGTCGCTGCCGGACGCCTGTGCGGTGATGCTCACGAGCGTGCTCAAGAACATCGCCGTGGCGACCAAGGGCGTCGTCGAGGAAGCCGCAGCAGGTGAGTTCGAGAGCGGCGTCTACGTCGGGACGCTCGCCAATGACGGCGTCGGCCTCGCACCGTTTCACGAGTTCGAAGACGAGGTCCCGGCCGAGCTCGCGCAGGAGCTCGAGGACGTCAAGGAGCAGATCGTGTCCGGCTCGCTGACGGTCACCTCGGCTGCCGCACCGAAGGCCGGATGAGGTTCGAGCTGCGCGACATCACCAAGCGCTTCGGCGCGGTCGTCGCCAACGACGAGATCTCGCTGGCCGTGGAAGAGGGCGAGATACTGTGCCTCCTCGGGGAGAACGGCGCCGGCAAGTCGACGCTGATGAACCTCCTGTTCGGCGCCACCCGTCCGGATGCCGGCGAGCTGGCGATCGACGGGCACGTCGTCGAGTTTCACAGCCCGCAGGACGCGATCGGCGCCGGCATCGGCATGGTGCATCAGCACTTCGCGCTCGTCCCGACGCTGACGGTCGCCGAGAACGTCGCGCTGGGCGATGAGCCGGCCGGGTGGCTGGGCTGGCTCGACCGCCGACGTGCGGCCGCCGATGTGCGGCGGCTCTCCGAGGAGTACGGCCTGGCGGTGCAGCCCGACACGCTGGTCGGCGACCTCTCGGTCGGACTCCAGCAGCGCGTGGAGATCATCAAGGCGCTGCGCCGCGACGCGCAGCTGCTGATCCTGGACGAGCCGACGGCGGTCCTCACCCCGCAGGAGTCCGAACGCCTCTTCTCGGTGATGCGGCGGTTGCGCGACAGCGGTCGCTCGGTGATCTTCATCAGCCACAAGCTGCGCGAGGTCCGCTCCGTGGCCGACCGCATCGTCGTCATCCGCCGCGGACGTGTGGTCGGTGCACCGGCGCGGGACGCGACCGAGAGCGAGCTCGCCTCCATGATGGTCGGGCGGCCCGTCGACTTGCGCGTCGCCGAGCGAACGGCGGTGCCCGGCGCCACCGTGCTCCAACTCGACGGTGTCGCCGTCGGCGACGGCGCCGGCATCGAGCTGGAGGTCCGTGCGGGCGAGATCGTGGCGCTCGCCGGCGTGCAGGGCAACGGGCAGTCCGAGATCGTCGACCTGCTGATCGGCCGCCGCCGGCCTGTCGGTGGCGCGATCGAGCTGCGCGGCGATGACATCACCCGGTGCTCGACCCGCGAGATCCTGGCCAGGGGCGTGGGCTACGTGCCGGAGGACCGCGGCCGGGACGGCCTGATCGGTGACCTCTCGGTGACCGAGAACCTGATCCTCGACACGTACCACGCGGCGCCGTTCTCGAGCCGCGGACACCTGAAGCTCGGCCGGATCGCAGAGAACGCGGACACGCTCATGCGTCAGTTCGACATCCGGGCGGAGAGCGCGGCGAGCGCCGCCGGCACGCTGTCGGGCGGCAATGCGCAGAAGCTCGTCCTCGCGCGCGAGCTGTCGCGCGCGCTGATCCTGCTGATCGCCGTCGAGCCGACGCGCGGGCTCGACATCGGCTCCGTCGAGTTCGTCCGCACGCGCGTCCTGCAGGCGCGCGCACAGGGCACGGGGGTCGTGCTCGTCTCCTCGGACCTCGACGAGATCGTGGCGCTCGCCGACCGCATCGCCGTGCTGTACCGCGGCGCCATCGTCGGGATCGTGCCGCCGGGCGTACCGCGCGCGCAGCTGGGTCTCATGATGGCCGGCGCGAGCGCGGCCGAGGCGGTCGAGGCCGCCGCATGAGCCGGGCCGCCGCACGGCCCATGCGCGTTGGGGCGACCGGCCTGCGATCGGCGGGCGACGGCGTCGTGACACTGCTGGCCGTCGTGCTCGCGTTCGCGGTCGGCGCCCTCGTCATCGCGGTCTCCGATGACGCGGTCCTGGAGAGCTGGGGCGACGTGGCCTCCAACCCGCTCGGTGCCATCGAAGAGACGGTCGCGACGGTCGCGGACGCCTACTGGGCACTGCTCAAGGGCGCGATCCTCGATCCCGACGGCGGCTCGCTTCAGGCGGTGCTCTCACCGCTGTCCGAGACGGTCGTCACGGCGACGCCACTGATGCTCAGTGGCCTGGCGGTCACGCTCGCGTTCCGGGCGGGGCTGTTCAACATCGGCGGCCAGGGCCAGGCTGTCGTGGGCGCGGCCGGCGCGGCGTTCGTCGGCTTCCACTTCAACCTCGCGCCCGGCGTCCACCTGGCCGCCGCGCTCGCGGCCGGCATCGTGGCGGGTGGGATCTGGGGCGCCGTGCCCGGGTGGCTCAAGGGCCGGACCGGCGCCCACGAGGTGATCACGACGATCATGCTCAACTACGTCGCGACGATCCTGATCGTCTACCTGCTCACGCACGAGATCTTCCGGCGGGAAGGGCGGGCCGATGCGATCAGCCCGCTCGTGCGGCCCGACGCGCGTCTGCCGGAGTTGCTCGGCGGCGACCTGCGCTTGCACGCAGGACTCTTCGTGGCGCTCGCCGCGGCGGCCGGCGTCGGCTGGCTGCTCTCGCGCACGACCGCCGGATTCGAGCTGCGCGCGACCGGGCTGAACCTGCGCGCGGCGCAGACGGCGGGCATCCGGCCCGCACGCGTGTACGTATCGGCCATGGCGATGTCCGGGGGCCTGGCCGGCCTCGCCGGCGCGACGCAGATGCTCGGCACCGACTTCACCCTCACGCCGGGCGTCGCGGGTGGCCTCGGCTTCGCGGGTATCAGCGTCGCGCTGCTCGGTCGCGCCACGGTCGGTGGGACGGTCGCGGCGAGCTTCCTGTTCGGGGGCCTCCAGGCCGGCGGAATACAGATGCAGGCGTCCACCGGAACGCCGGTCGACCTCGTCACGATCATCCAGGGCCTGATCGTGCTGTTCATCGCGGCGCCGCTGCTGGTGCGCAGCGTGTTCCGGCTGCGGACGGCGGATGGGCCGCCGGTCGCCGCCTCGACTGCGCGCGGCTGGTCGTGAGCGCGCCGGCTCACGCCGCCGAGCCGACCTTCGGACGGCCGGGCTCACTCGCTCGCGCCGGCCTGGCGCTCGGTGCGCTCGCGCTGCTGGTCGGCGCTGGAGTCGGCCTCGGAGACAGCGCGGGCGAGGAGACGCGCTTCCGGCTGTCGGCGGTCGCGGCCGACGTGCAGCTCGGCGAGATCGCCGTGCCGGTCGGCGTCTGCGCGTGGGTCTGCGCGGCGATCATCGCGCTCGTCGGCGTACGCGCGGTGACGGCCCCCACGCTGCCACGCAGCGCCGTCGCGGTCGCGGTTCTCGCAGCGACGATCGCGTTCCTCTGCTGGGCGGCAGCCGGCAAGACGCTCAACCTCGCCGGGCTGACGAACGCCACCGTGACAGGCTCGCTTCCGCTTGTCCTCGGCGCGCTCGCCGGCGTGCTCTGTGAGCGGTCCGGCGTCATCAACATCGCCATCGAGGGCCAGTTCCTGCTCGGCGCGTTCACCGCGTCGACGGCCGCAAGTCTGGCCGGCGTGTGGGTCGGCCTCGCGGCCGGCTCGCTTGCCGGGGGCGTCGTGGGTGCGGTGCTCGCCGTGATGGCGATCCGCTACCTGGCCGACCAGGTCATCGTCGGCGTGGTACTGAACCTGGTGATCCTGGGGCTGACCGGGTTCCTCTTCAACCGAATCGTCGTGCCCAACCAGGTGGCGCTGGGCTCCCCCCCCGGCCTACCGTCGCTGAACCTGCCAGGGCTGTCCGAGCTCCCGGTGATCGGTCCAGCCCTGTTCGACCAGAGCATCATGCTCGCGATCGCCGTGGCGCTGGTCGTCGGCGTGCACCTGACCCTGCGCAGGACCCGCTGGGGCCTACGCACGCTGGCGGTCGGCGAGAACCCCGAGGCGGCGCAGAGCGCCGGCGTGAGCGTCCGGGGCGTTCGCTACCGCAACGTGATCGTCGGAGGGATGATCGCCGGTCTCGGCGGCGTCTACCTGACCATCGGCTCCGTCGGCGCGTTCGGCCCGAACATCTCCTCTGGCAAGGGCTTCATCGCCCTCGCGGCGCTGATCTTCGGCCGCTGGATGCCGCTGCCCGCGCTCGTTGCCGCACTTCTGTTCGGATTCGCCGACGCCGTCCAGAGCACGCTGTCGATCGTCGGAACGCCGATCCCCACCGAGCTGCTGCAGATGTTCCCCTACCTCGTCACGATCCTCGCCGTCGCCGGGCTCGTCGGCCACGTCCGGCCGCCCGCGGCCGACGGGAAGCCCTTCATACGCGCGTGACGCCGTCATGCTCGCTGGGGCCTGACCCCTCCGCACCAGCAGGCGGAGGGCTCGGGAGTGAACGCCTGGAGCCGGGCCAGCGCCGGGGGTGTCGCATTCCGGCTTGCGTTCACAGTCGCGGTGCTCGCCGTCAAACAGAAGCTCTTGGGTCCAGACGGTCAAGTCGGGCGCGCACAACACGACCATTGGAGTTCCCCCGCTTCGGTGGACACGGTTTGATTAGGCGAGAGCACTCGCTGTTGGGGTAGTGAACGTGATCTTGTTGGGGGACGCGAGCCGCGAAGCGGCGAGACTCGGACCGTCAGGCCCGAGAGTGCTTTTCTCGAAGTCCGCGGGCGAGCGTTGTCCGAGCGTCTTGTGGCGCCGCTGGCGGTTATAGAAGACCTCGATGTAGTCGAAGACCTCGCTGCGCAGCTCGGCCTTGGTCGGCCAGGAGTGGCGGTGGATGAGCTCCTTCTTGAGCGTCGCGAAGAAGCTCACGGCGACGGCGTTATCCCAGCAGTCACCGCGGCTGCCCATCGACTGCGCGATGCCGGCGTCGCGCGCCTGCTGGCCGAAGCCCAGCGAGACGTATTGGGCGGATTCAAGTGGTCGTCGCAACGCTCGATTGGGAGGAGTTGCGATGGGCAGGAAGGTGCAGGCTTGGGAGCGTGCTTGGGCGGCCGGTGATGCGGTCGCCGGGGCGCCCGCCGATCGGGCGACGCGAACATCGGCAACGGTTCTGGGCGGCGATCGCTCGCGGCGTGTCGAGCGAAGACGCCGCGGCGGAGGCCGGCGTGTCGGGGCCGGTCGGCGTCCGATGGTTTCGGGAGGGTGGCGGGATGGCGCCGGTCACCCAGGCTCCGCTGACGGGGCGGTACTTGTCGTTCGCTGAGCGGGAGGAGATCGCGATCCTGCGCGCCACCGGCTCTGGGGTGCGCGAGATCGCGCGCCAACTCGGCCGTTCGCCGTCGACGATCTCGCGGGAGCTACGGCGCAACGCCGCGACGCGCTGCGGCCGTTTGGACTACCGGGCTACGACTGCCCAGTGGCATGCCGACCTGCGAGCGCGGCGTCCCAAGCCGGCCAAGCTCGCCGTCAACGACGAGTTGCGGGCCTATGTGAAGGATCGTCTGGCCGGGCTGGTTCAGCGTCCCGACGGGATCGCCCTTGACGGTCCTGCGGTGCCGTGGCGTGGCCGCCGACACGGCCGGCGCAAGGACCGGCGCTGGGCGCGGTCGTGGAGTCCGGAGCAGATCTCTCACCG
>Ga0136617_10005283_pt1 | contig 11548 bp, 10 predicted proteins | sample AntDrymUQ3222106_2_FD_129672 | JGI IMG/M metagenome (GOLD analysis project Ga0136617, IMG submission 129672) | Polar desert sand microbial communities from Dry Valleys, Antarctica - metaG UQ322 (21.06) | ecosystem: Environmental > Terrestrial > Soil > Desert | place: Antarctica: Dry Valley...
CCGGAGGAGCGGTCCGCAGAATCTCGTTGGCCCGCTTCAACTCGCGGTTCTCCTGCTCAAGCTCGCCCAGCCGCTTGACCTCATCCGTCGTGGTGCCGGGACGGACCACCTGACCCTGCGAGGCGTCGATCTCGCCCTGCCGAACCCAGTTGCGCAGGGTCTCGGGATGCATCCCCAACTGCTCGGCCACTCGGCGGATCGCTCCGCTCCCGGTGGCGGGATCACGACGCAGCTCGACGGCCATCCGAGTGGCCCTCTCACGCAGCTCGTCGCTGAACTTTCTCGGTGCTGACATGACTCTCATCCTTCATGGATTGAGAGCCTCCATCAGACCCGGGGCGGTTCAGCCATCCGATCTCGCCTGGGTGCACCCGAGTCGGTGGATTGCGACATATGGGTTGGGTCCGGCTTGTAAGGTCGAGCCACCAACATCTCGATAAACGCATCGCCCGCGCAGCAGGACAAGGCGACCGCCGACCACCAGCCCGATCATCAGGGGGATCCATGCGTAGCCCGGTTCGTTTCCGACGCCACCTCGCCGGCGTCGCCGTACCCCTGCTGCTGTTCACCACCGCCGCCTGCGGAGGCTCCGACGAGCCGGCCGACGACGCCGCCGACACACCAAGCGCAACCGAGCCGAGCGAGACCGTCACCGAGGAAGAGCCGGAGACAGAGGAGTCCGAGGAGCCGGCACCCGCGGCTGAGGGCGAGCTCACCACGGAGACGTTCCTGCCCGCACTGAAGGAGGCGGTCAAGGGCAACGAGTCGGTGCACATCGAGATGAACCTCGAGACCGCCGGGCAGGTCCTCGAGGCCGAGGGGGACGCCCAGTTCGACGAGGACGACCCCGCGATGGCGCTGCGCATGCAGGGCCCTGCCTTTGGCACGGGCGTGGCGGACGTTCGGCTGGTCGACGACGCCGTCTACCTGTCGATCCCGCCGCTGACTCAGCCGGGCGAGTTCATCAAGGTCGACCCGAATGACCCCAACGACCCGTTGGCCGCCAACCTGGGCGACCTGACCGACTCACTCGACCCGACTGGGACCTTCGACGCGTTCGACGCGGGCCTGCGGGAGGTGACCTACGTCGGCGAGGAGTCTGTCGACGGCGAGACCCTCGACCACTACCGGGTCAAGGTCGACTTCGAGGCAGCTTCGAAGGCGCAGGGCCAGCCGGTGATCCCCGGCGTGCCCAAGTTCGTCACCTACGACATCTGGGTCGACGACGCCAACCTGATGCGCAGGATCGACTTCACCCTCGGGTCGCAGGTCGACCTGACGATGACCGCCTCGGAGTGGGGTGAGCCGGTCACGGTCAAGGCGCCTCCGCCGAGCAAGATCACCAAGGCTCCACCGCAGCTCGGAGGCCCCGGTCCCGCCTAACCCCTGCCAGCGGTCAGCGGCCGCGCATGTTCTGCCGGGCACCCTTGAGGTTGGTCGGCACCGGCCCCTTCGGCAGCGGGATGTTGGACCGGTTCGCGTCGAGGGCCTTGAGCCGGGCCAGCACCCCGGTCATCTCCGCGGGCTTGAGCTGGCGGCCGAGCTTCTGCACGTGCTTCGAGAGCTTCGGGACAGGGACGGCTCCCTCCCCGTTGCCCGCGATCACCTCGTGGATGGCGACCTCGGAGGCGACCCGCTCGTGTTTGCGCCGCTCGTTGGCGAGCAGCGAGCGGACCCGGTTCACGCTGGTGCCCTCACCGACGAGCACGATCCCCGGCGGTCCGACCACCCGGTGCACCACGTCCTGGTTCTTGTTGAAGGTGACCGCGGGGTCCACCTTCCAGCCGCGGCGCAGCATGCTCAACGCCGCCGCCGCAGCCCCCGGCTTGCCCTCGATCTGCGCGTACGCCGCCTTCTGTGCCCGCCGGCCGAAGACGATCAGCACCCCGAGGATGCCGAACAGCACCGCTCCCGCGATGTCAAAGGGCAGCAGGCCAGGCAGCAGCCACAACAGCCCGAAGCCGATCCCTCCGACGACCAGGAACACCGCGACCAGGATCAGCCCGATCTTCGGGTCCGACTGCTTCGTCAGCCGGTAGCTCTGCGCGATCTGCTTTAGGCGGCTCTTCTTCTCGGGCTTGTCAGACTTGTCCTTCTTCCCCTTCGGGTCCCGCTTCGCCATCACTGGGCCGCCGCACCGCGCCGCTCGAGCGCCTGCTGGTAGAGACGTCCCGCACGGTACGACGACCGGACGAGGGGACCGGACATCACCCCAGAGAAGCCCAGCTCGAGTGCCTCCTGCTGGAGCTCCACGAACTCCTCCGGCTTGACCCAGCGCTCGATCGGGTGGTGCCGCAGCGACGGGCGAAGATACTGGGTGATCGTGAGCAGCTCGGTGCCCGCGTCGTGCAGGTCGACCAGCGCCTGCGAAACCTCGGCGCGGGTCTCGCCCATGCCGAGGATGAGGTTCGACTTGGTGACCAGCCCGAACTCGCGTGCCGCGGTGATCACCTGCAGCGACCGGTCGTAGCGGAACGCCGGCCGGATCCGCTTGAAGATCCGGGGCACGGTCTCCACGTTGTGAGCGAGGACTTCCGGACGCGACTCGAACACCTCGCGCAGTCGGTCGGGCTTACCGTTGAAGTCGGGGATCAGGTTCTCCACGCCGGTGCCGGGGTTCAGCTCGTGGATCTGGCGCACCGTCTCGGCGTACAGCCACGCGCCACCGTCGGGCAGATCGTCGCGGGCGACCCCGGTAATCGTGGCGTAGCGCAGACCCATCGTCGAAACGCTCTCGGCCACCCGCCTCGGCTCGTCCCGGTCCAGCGGATCGGGCTTTCCCGTGTCGATCTGGCAGAAGTCGCAGCGCCGGGTGCACTGGTCGCCCCCGATCAGGAAGGTCGCCTCGCGGTCCTCCCAGCACTCGAAGATGTTCGGGCAGCCGGCTTCCTGGCAGACGGTGTGCAACCCCTCCGACTTCACCAGGCTCTGCAGCTCGCGGTACTGGGGGCCCATGGTCGCCCGGGTCTTGATCCACGGCGGCTTCTTCTCGATCGGCGTGGCCGCGTTGCGCACCTCGAGCCGCAGCAGCCGGCGCCCGTCCGGGCCGGCCCCTGCTTCACCGCGGTGAGGCTGCGTGGGCGCTTGAGTCACGCCGTCACTCTACGCGGCAGCCGAGACCCACCCCAACCGTGACGAGGGCCTCTCAGCGTCCGACTCCTAGGGCACGTCGCGGCGCCAGAACGTGGCGGTCGAGAAGACCACGACGACCAGCAGCAGGACACCGAGGTACGTCGCCGCGTCAGTCAGCGTGAGCAGGGCCTCCTGCCGGCAGACAACCTGGCCGCCGGGACACACGATGCTGTCGTCGAAGTACCGTGTCCCGTCACGGATCCAGGCGAGCACGTTGTTGGTCAGGCTCCACTGCCCGGCGTTGGCGATGGGCAGGGAAGCGGTCAGCGCCTCACCCCCCAGCGCGTAGGCGAACAGCACCGCGAGGGTGCCGACGGTGTGCCGCACCAGCATGGTCAGCGCGAACGCACCCAGCGCGCCGGACGCAGCGAGCAGCACACCGCGTCCTACGGTCCACCCGATGTCACGCAGCACGGCGCCGTCGGTGGGGATGTCGCGGATCTGCGCCGTCACGTAGAGCGCGCACCAGAACGCCGCGAGGAGCACGGCGGAGGCGACCAGAGTGGCGAGGAACGCCGCCGCACCCTTGGCCCACCACACCCGGTTGCGTCGTGGCTCGAACAACAGCTGGTTGCTGAGCGACCCGGTGGCCCAGTCGGCGCCGGCGAACGTGGTGCCGACGATGATCATGACCGCGCCGACCAGCATCAGCGCGACCAGGCCCGAGTCGACCTGCTCCCGTGCGAGGGAGAGGGGCTCGCGCGCCAGGAACACGCGGAGCGGAGGGGTGATCTCGGCCACGCACTGCTCGGTGGTGCTCCCTCGACCCGTCAGCTGGTCGGGGTTGCGCTCGCACCGCGCCACGTCGCGCTGGTAGAACGGCCGCTCGAGCTCACGCTCCAGCACTCTTTCCGCGGCGGCGCGGTCCGACGGGCTCACCGGCCGGCTCTCCCAGATCGTGAACCCGGCCAGTGCCGCCATCAGCAGCGCCGCGGTGAGCAGGAGCAGCGCGACCGCACGGCGCGACCAGAACCGGTTGAGCTCGACCATGACCAACCTCATCGAGCGCCCGCCTCCGCCGGTGCTTCCGGCTGGCTGTCGCTGTCCTCGGGGTCGTCCTGCCCACGGGTGTAGCCGGCCACCGGCATGCTCAGAGCGTCGTCCTTGGTCAGTCGGAGGAACAGCGCCTCGAGGTCGGGTCGCAACGGGGTCAGCTCCCTGACGTGGAGGCCACGCTCGGCCAGGAGGCGGCTGATGTCCTCGCCGCGGGCGACGTACTGGACGGTGAGCGACTGTTCCTCGCGTCGCACCCCGAAACCGGCACGGGTCAGGATCCGCGCCGCCTCGCGCAGGTCGCTCACGTCGACCCGGAAGCTCCCGGCGGTCGTCCCGGTGAGCTTGTCCACGTCGCCCGTGGCCAGCAGCCGACCGCTGCCGATGATCGAGACCGAGTGGCACACCTGCTGCACCTCGGCCAGGATGTGGGAGCTGAGCAGCACCGTGACGCCACTCTCGCCGAGCTCGCGGATCATGTCGCGGATGTCGCGGATCCCGGCCGGGTCCAGGCCGTTGGTCGGCTCATCGAGGATGAGCAGGTCGGGGCTCTTCAACAGCGTCGCGGCGACGGCCAGCCGCTGCTTCATTCCCAGCGAGTACGCCCCGAAGCGCTGGTGTTCACGGCTGGTCAGACCGACCTGCGCGAGCGCGGCGTCCACGCGTTTGGCGGGCAGCCCGACTGCGGAGGCGAGGAGGCTGAGGTTCTTGCGGCCGCTGAAGTTCGGCACGAACTTCGGCTGCTCGACCACGGCGCCCACCCGGTTGATGACCCGCGGCAGCCGCTGCGGCATCGGCTCACCGAAGAGCCGAATCTGGCCGCTCGTGGGACGGGCGAGGCCGAGCAGCATGCGAATCGTGGTGGTCTTGCCGGAACCGTTCGGGCCCAGGAAACCGTGCACACCTCCGGCCACGACGGCGAGGTCCAGATCCTCGACGGCGACGATGCGCCGTCCGCGTCTGCTGCGGAACTCCTTGCGCAGTCCGGTGGTCTCGATGACCAGCTCACTCATCTGCTGCCCTCAGCTCGGTGGAGACCAGGATGCCGCAGGCGGGGTTCAGGCCAGCGGATTGACCACCGGAACGCGCACTGTGTCGGCGGGCCGGACAGGGATATCGGGGGTCGGGTCGTACGCCGCCCAACCGAGGAGCTCTCGCAGCTGCGCCTCGACGACCGGGACCACCTCGGCCACGCTCACCTTGCGACCGAGCTCCTGGGTCAGCGAGGTCACCCCGGCGTCGGCGATGCCGCAGGGCACGAACCGGTCGTACCAGCGCAGGTCCACGTCGCAGTTCAGCGCGAACCCGTGCATGGTGACCCCGCGGCTGACCCGGATCCCAAGCGCCGCGATCTTGAGTTCGCCGTGCCCCCTGTCCGCGCCCAGCCAGACTCCGCTGCGGCCCGGGACCCTGGCGGTGACCACGCCCAGCTCCCGGCAGGCGCGGATCAGCGCCTCCTCGATGCGCCGGACGTAGTCGACGACGCGGACGTGGTCGGGCAGCCGCACGATCGGGTAGCCGACGAGCTGTCCGGGACCGTGGAAGGTGATCTTGCCTCCGCGATCGACGTCGATCACGGCGGCGCCGGCGGTCTCGGGGGCCGGTCGCTCGTGCGCCAACGTCCGCTTGCCGGCGGTGAAGACGGGTGGGTGCTCGAGCAGCAGGACGGTGTCAGCACCGCCGGCGACCACCGAGGCGTGCACCCGACGCTGCAGCTCCCACGCGTCGACGTAGTCGAGTGGGCGGTCACCGAGACCGACCTCCTCGAAGACCACGTCGCGCATGTGACCAGGCTAACGCGGTCCCCGACCCTGCCTCTCGGGACCAGAACGGCACACTGTGGACGTGAGATCGTCGACCCGTTCCCGGCGTTGGGTCCTGCCGGCGCTCGTGGTGCTGCTGTGGCTCGTTGTGGGCGGCCCGCAGTCGTCCTTCGCGGGTCAGCTGGCCTCGGTGCAGGAGAACGACAACGCGGCGTTCCTTCCCGAGAGCGCCGAGTCCACGGTCGCCTTTGACGACTTCGTGGAGTTCACGGGGGCAGAGAACCTGCCCGCAACCGTCGTCTTCGCGCGGGAAGGGGGCCTCACCGACGGAGACCGTGATGCCCTGGCCGGGTACGTCGAGGACCTGAAGCAGGTCGAGAACGTCGACCCGAGCCAGGTGGGTCCGCCCCTCCCGTCGCAGAACGGTGCCGCCGCTCAGATCGTGGTGGCGCTCGAGACCTCCGACGGCGACGAGGTCGTCGCGGCGGTCGATGACATCCGCGACGTCGTCGCGGAGCCGCCCGAGGGTCTGACCGCGCTGGTGGGCGGACAGGGCGGCATCCTGGCGGACTTCGTCGAAGCCTTCGGGGCGATCGACGGGCTGCTGCTGGGTGTCGCGCTCCTGGTCGTGCTGCTCATCCTGCTGGCCGTCTACCGGACGCCGGTGCTGCCCCTCGTCGTACTCGCCTCGGCGGTGCTCGGCCTCGGTGTCGCCTCGGCCGGGATCTACGCGCTTGCGACCGCGGACCTGCTGGACCTCAACGGGCAGAGCCAGGGGATCTTGTTCATCCTCGCCGTGGGTGCCGCCACGGACTACTCGCTGTTGATCGTGGCCCGGTTCCGTGAGGAGCTCCGCGACACCGAGTCGAAGTACGACGCGATGGCCAGGGCCTACCGCGGAGCGCTCGAGCCGATCGTCGCGTCCGGCCTGACCGTGATCCTCGGTCTGATGTGCCTGCTGCTCTCGGACCTGTCCAGCCTTCGGGGTCTCGGCCCCGTCGGGGCCATGGGCGTCGCAGGAGCGATGGTCTCCTCGCTCACCCTTCTCCCGGCGGCGTTGCTGCTCCTCGGCCGCGGCGCCTTTTGGCCCTACCAGCCGCAGGTCGGCTCGGAGCACCGGGACCGTACGGGTGTCTGGGCCAAGGTCGCGCGGCTGGTCGGTCGCCGGGCCCGCCCGGTCTGGGTCATCACCTTCCTGGTCCTCGCCGCATGCGCGGCCTTCGTGCCGACTCTCGACGAGGACCCGGTGCCGCAGACCGAGCTGTTCCTCACCGAGGTCGACTCGGTGCGGGCGCAGGAGATCCTGGACACCGAGTTCGGGACCGACCCGGCCAGTCCGGCCGTCATCGTCGTCCCGGACGAGTCGGTCGCCGACGCGGCCGATGTCGTGCAGGGCAACGCGGGAGTGGCGCGCGGCGGCGTCGCACCGATCCCGGCCGGACCACCGGAGGGAGCGGCGCCCCCCGAGCCGAAGATCGTCGACGGCAAGGCGGTGCTGCTGGCCACGCTCGACGACCCCGCCGACTCCGCCCCGGCGACCCGGACGGTGCGGCAGCTGCGCGAGGACCTGGATGCGGTGTCGCCCGACATCAGCATCGGTGGAACGACTGCGATCCTGCTCGACACCCGCGACACCGTGGACGCCGACCGCAGAAAGGTGATCCCGGCGATCCTGTTAGTGATTTTCGTGGTGCTGGCCCTGCTGCTCCGCTCGCTCGTGGCACCGGTCATGCTGCTGGTGGCGAACGTGCTGTCCTTCGGCGCCACGATGGGCATCAGCGCCGTACTGTTCAACCACGTCTTCGACTTCCCGGCCTCGGACCCTTCGACGCTGTTGATCTCGTTCGTCTTCCTGGTGGCCCTCGGCATCGACTACTCGATCTTCCTGATGACCCGGGTGCGCGAGGAGTCGATCCGCCAGGGCACCCACCCCGGAGTGTTGCGTGGGCTGTCGGTGACCGGCGGGGTGATCACCTCGGCAGGAGTTGTCCTGGCCGCCACGTTCGCGGCTCTCAGCGTCGTGCCGATCCTGTTCCTGGTCCAGATCGCGTTCGTGGTCGCCTTCGGCGTGCTCCTGGACACCCTGGTCGTGCGTTCTCTGCTGGTCCCGGCGCTGACCCACGACCTCGGACGCGCCGTGTGGTGGCCGGGGCGGCTCTGGCGCCGCCCCGACCACGCCGACTCGACCACGGCCGAAATGCTGGATCCGGGCGAGCCTGTGGACAACGGGAGCGACAACCCGCCTCGGTAGGTCAGGGTGGGGCGATGCGCTCGTCTGCCCGCCCGCTCGTCGTTGCCGTCGGCGCGATGCTGGCGGTGACCCTCGTGCTCGTCCTGTGGTCGCCTTGGCGGGGGTCGTCCCCCCAAGCAGAGGTTCTGGTGCCGGCCGCACCCGTGAGGTTCTCCTCGACCGCGGAGCCTTCGCGCGTCGAGGCCGCACCTGCGGCTTCCCCCGCGAGCAGGATCCTGAGCCGCTGGGATGCCCGGCGCGCGCGGGCGTACGCACGAGCCGACCCGGCGGCCTTGTGGAGGTTGTATGCCGAGGACTCGGCCGGGGGCAGGGCCGACGTCTCGCTGATGCGGAGCTATCGTCGCCGCGGCTTCCGTGTCGTCGGACTGCGGATGCAGCTGCTGGAGGTCCGCGTCGTGCGGCATGCGCCGCGGAGGTGGCTGTTGCGGGTCACCGACCGGGTGCATGCCGCCGTCGCTGTCGCAGACGACGGCCGCAGGCTCGAGCTTCCTCGCGACGCGGCGACGACACGGGTGGTCGCGCTCCGGCGCAGCGGCACCGGCTGGAAGGTGGTCGAGGTCAGGCGGTCAACGCCGCCGCGAGACGCGCGTTGAGAGTCGGGTGCTCGAAGGCGAAGCCTTCGGCAAGCAGGCGCGCCGGCTCGACGCGGGCGGAGGAAAGGAGCTCGTTGGACAGCTCCCCGAGCACCTTGCGCATCGGCAGCGCAGGCACCCGCATGAAGGTCGGACGATGCACCAGCCGGCCGAGCTGCTCGGTGAACTCCGCGTTCGTGGTCTGCCCCGGGCCGGCGAGGTTGTAGACGCCGCTCGCATCCGCGCTCGTGGCCAGGTAGGTGACCGCGCGCACCCAGTCGGTGAGCGAGATGGTGGGGAAGTACTGCCGCCCGTCCCCCAGCGGGCCACCGACACCGGCGCGGAAGGCCAGCAGCATCGGCTTCATCGCGCCGCCGCTCTTGTGCAGCACCACGGCCGTCCGCATGATGACCACGCGTGCGCCGGCGGTTTCCGCGGGCGAGGCCGCGTCCTGCCACTGCCTGGTCACGGTGCCGAGCGTGGTGGTGGCCGGGGTGCTGGACTCCTCGGTGAGCACCTCGTCGCCGCGGTCGCCGTACCCCGCTATGCCGTTCTGCACCAGAAAGGCCGGCTTCGAGGGGATGCGGGCGATCGCCGCGGCCAAGGTGGAGGTGGTCGCCAGCCGGCTGTCGCGGAGGGTCTGCTTGTACGACGCCGTCCACGGCCAGTGCGCGATCGGTGCACCGGCGAGGTTCACCACGACGTCGCAGGCGCCCACGACGTCGTCGTCGACGCTATTCGCATAGGGGTCCCAGCGCGACTCCTGCCGAGACAGCGGCTCACCCCGCACGAGGCGCATGACGTCGTGGCCTTCGCGCGCCAGGTGGTCCCGCAGAGCCCGACCCAGGAACCCGGACGCACCGGCGATCAGAAACCTCATGGTGCCACCCTGCTCAGACCTCGAACTGGCCGGCTTCGAGGCGCTGCTTGACCTCGCCGAGGAAACGCGCGGCGTCGGCGCCGTCGACGAGACGGTGGTCGTAGGTGAGCGCGAGATAGACCATGCGGCGGACCGCGATCGTCTCACCGAGGTTCGGGTCGTCGATCACCACGGCGCGCTTGACCACCGAGCCGGTGCCCAGGATCGCCACCTGCGGCTGGTTGATGATCGGCGTGTCGAAGAGGGCACCGACACTGCCGGTGTTGGTCAGCGTGAACGTCCCGTTGGCCAGCTCGTCGGGTCCGATCTTGTTCTTGCGCGTGCGGTCGGCGATGTCGGCGATCTTGCGGGCCAGACCAGCGATGGACAGGTCACCGGCCTCCTTGATCACCGGGGTCAGCAGCCCCTTCTCGGTGTCGACCGCGATCGCGAGGTTCTCGTGGTCGAAATAGGTGACCTCACCCTTCTCCGTGTCGATCGCGGCGTTCAGGGAGGGATGCGCCTTGAGCGAGTCGATCGCCGCCTTGGCGAAGAACGGCATGAACGAGAGCTTGACCCCCTCGCGCTCGAAGAACTCGTCCTTCGCCGCGTCGCGCAGCCGTGAGATCGCGGTGACGTCAACCTCGACCACCGTGGTGAGCTGCGCAGACACCTGCAGCGACTCCACCATCCGACGCGCGATCACCTTGCGCAGCCGGCTCAGCGGCTCGGTCTTGCCACGCAGCGGGCTGGGCGCTGAGGACGGTGTGGCCTGCTCCTTCTCTGGTCCCGTGCCCTTCTCCTGTGCCTTTTCCTGCGACTTGGCGGCGTCGATCACGTCTTGCTTGCGGATCCTCCCGCCCACGCCGGTGCCCGAGACGGCAGCGAGGTCCACGCCCTGCTCGGCAGCCATCTTGCGCACCAGGGGCGTCACGTAAGCACCGCCGTCCTGCTTCTGCTCGGAACCGCCGGACTTCGCCTTCGGTTTGTCGTCAGTCTTGGGCTTGTCGTCGGTCTTGGGCTTCACCTCGGGCTCTTCCTCGGCCTCGTCCTCGCCGTCGTCCGGCGCCTCGGCGTCGCCCTCGTCCTCGGCGTCGTCCTTCTCGTCCTTGTCCTCGGATGCCTCCTGCTCCGAGCCGATCACCGCCAGCTCCGCCCCGACCTCGACCGTCTCGTCCTCGTCGACCTTGATCTCGAGCAGCGTGCCCGCCACGGGGGAGGGGATCTCGGTGTCGACCTTGTCGGTGGAGACCTCGAGCAGCGGCTCGTCGACGTCCACCGAGTCGCCGACCTGCTTGAGCCAGCGGGTCACGGTGCCCTCGGTGACCGACTCGCCCAGCGCCGGCAGCGTGACCGGTGTGCCGCCAGACGATCCAGACGACCCAGACGAGGTGCCCTCCTCGGACGACCCAGCCGACACAGATGACTCAGACTCGGGCTTGGTCTCCGCGGAAGAGCCCGCGGTCTCCTGGGCGGGCGGGGACTCCTCGGTCTCCGCCTCCGGTACGTCGCCCTCCGGCTCGGTCTGCTTCGCGTCCTCGTCCTCGTCCTCGTCCCCGGAGTCTTCTTCCTCCTCGTCCGCAGCCTCCTCGGAGTCCTCGTCCTTGTCTTCGTCCGGAGCCTCCTCAGAGTCCTTGTCGCCGGCATCTTCGGACTTGTCGTCGGCGTCGGTGGTCCCACCGGACTCCTCCGAGTCGTCTGAGTCGTCCGAGTCGTCTGAGTCACCGACGGTGCACAGCTCGGCCCCGACCTCGACGGTCTCGTCCTCCTCGACCTTGATCTCGATCAGGGTGCCCGCGACGGGGGAGGGGATCTCGGTGTCGACCTTGTCGGTGGAGACCTCGAGCAGCGGCTCGTCGACCTCGACGGTGTCACCCGGCTGCTTCAACCAGCGCGTGACGGTCCCCTCGGTGACGGACTCGCCGAGTGCGGGGAGGGTGACTGAGGTCGCCATGGGTTCCTTCGGTCAGGTTCAGGA
>Ga0136617_10005284_pt1 | contig 11548 bp, 10 predicted proteins | sample AntDrymUQ3222106_2_FD_129672 | JGI IMG/M metagenome (GOLD analysis project Ga0136617, IMG submission 129672) | Polar desert sand microbial communities from Dry Valleys, Antarctica - metaG UQ322 (21.06) | ecosystem: Environmental > Terrestrial > Soil > Desert | place: Antarctica: Dry Valley...
GCCACCGGCTGCGCGGCCATCCAGGCGGCATAGTCACGTTGCGCCCGAGTATCCATCTCGGTTCCCCGGAAGGGTACCGGCACGGCGGGGATCAGGCCGCCGTCGATGCGTTCTGTTAGGGTAGCCATGAGTCTGTCACCCCAAGGCATTCTCGCTCTCGATCGCGCCCCGCTGTTCCGGCGTAAGATCCAACAGATCCAGCTTGGCCACGCTGTTCTCCGGCAGCCGCAGCGGCTGGCCGGTGCCGAATACGAAGCGCTGCACGCCAACCGTGCGGAGCAGCGTTTCCAGATGATCTTCAGGCGGGCCCCAGATCCAGCAGATGTCCCAAACTATCCGGCTGGACTCTTCGGGCGTGGATCCGAAATGCACCTCCTCGATAAACGGCCGATCGGCGTGGGTGATAATGAGGCGCACGCCAGGATCGCTTCGCACCAATGTGCGCACCGCCCAGGGCGGCAGCTCCGGGGCGCGATCGTTGGGGTGCCGCTGGCGGGCGTCCTCCAGACGCACGGACAGCATGAGCGGCACGCCTGCCGACGAGCACGCCTGGGTCAGCGCGCGCATCTGAGAGCCGACCGGATCGAGCCCGTAGTACGTCGGGTCGCAGCGGACGGAGGGAGCGCCTGCATCCCTGGCTTCGGCCAAAACCGGCTCCCATCCGGTGACGCCCGGGTGCACCGCCGGCACTGGCCGGAGGCGTTCGTGCCGCTGGACGGTTTCGTAGAGCCATGGATTCCCTGCCGCCGGATCGCGCCAGAAGATACCGGGAAGGTGGGTGACCCAGGCCTGATCCACGGCGGTTCGATCCATGGCGCGCAGGAGCGCGTCGGGCGAGGTGCCGGGCACCCGACGGAACGGGTAGGAGCCAAGAAAACTGTTGACGTCGATTCGCATCAGTCCGGCGAGAATGCGGCGGGAGGAAAGATGCGGGCGGCGTTGCGCCACCGGACCAGCTCGAGGTCGGCAGCGGAAAGAAGGCGCTCCAGATAGCGAAGCTTGGCCCACCCCGTATCGATTGTCAGATCGCAACCCCAGAGAAGGCGTCCGACACCAACTGCCTCGACACATGAGTCGAGCATGCCGCCGTCCACCCCGCTGCCGGAGAGGTCCACGAAAACGTTCGGGATGTGGCGGACGGCAGCAAGAGAATAGATCCAGTCTCCGCCGCCGCCGATGTGAGCCAGCAGGAAGTTGACCTTGGGATGCCGAGCCGCGAGCTGTCCCAGCTCGGTGGCGTCGGAGGCCTCCTGCCCGGCGTATTCCCGCTGGCGGTGCTGCCAGATGTGGTGCAGCACGGGAACGCCCCGCGTGGCGGCAATCCGGCAAATCGGATCGAGCAAGGGATCGTTCGCGCGGCGGCTGGCCGCGAGCTTGATCCCGATCATGCCGGCATCCAGGCACCGCTGGACCTCGGACTCGGCATGGGCGCGGAAGTTGGGGTTGACGACGCAGTAGCCGCGGATCCGGCCAGGGTGCGTGCGCTGGAGCCCGAGCAGGCAATCGTTGCCGTACTCGATATCGGCGGGAGACGGAAAGTAGATGGGCGAGGTCAGCCCCCAGCTGCCGAGGATCGACGCCACGTGAATGGTGATCCCTACTCGCTCGCCCGCACGCAGGCGGCTGGCGTTGCGCTCTTGCCAGTCACCGCGGGGCGAACGGTCGTGCAGAAAGTGGGCGTGTACGTCGATGAGTGCCGCTATGACTCCTCCTCGTCCACGAGCTCGTCGTCGGTCTCGTCACTCCCCATGATACCGATCTGGTGATTCACGGCCAAACCGGGCCGGTCTTCCAATCTAGGCTCGTCCTGCCGCAGAGAGCGCCTGGCCAAGCAGATCCAGCGTGCCATCGATCACGGAGTCGTCGTGAGCCAGAGAGACGAAGTTGTAGGCCGAGCGCTTGAAGAGGAGGCGGGCGCGAGCGCAGCCGGCGGTGACGGCCTGAGACACGTCGTCGCCGGCATACTGGAGAAAGCACATTTCGGGAACGCCTCCCACACCGGTAACGATGTCCGGGTGTTGTTGTCGAAGCGAGGCCAGGCCTGCGAATAGGCGGCCGCCCACCCGGTGCAGGTGTGCCGGCACCTGGCTCGCCACCATGACATCGAGGGTGGCACCCGCCGCGGCAAGCGAGACGAGCTCGGCAGCCAGCGTGGACGAGATCCAGGTACGGGACACGCTGGCCATCACCTCGCTGCGTCCACCCACCACGGCCAGGGGAAAACCGTTTGCCAGCGCCTTGCCCATGACCACGAGGTCGGGCCGGATGCCGTAGCGCTCGCACGCTCCACCTACGGCGAGCCGGCACACGGTCTTGATTTCGTCCACCACGAGGAGGGCGCCGACCCGCTCGGTCTCCTCGCGGAGGACCGCCAACCATTCGGCATCGGGCTCCCGCAGGATGACCGGTTCAAACACCACCGCGGCCAAGCCATCGCCGCTTGCGCGGATCAGCTTCCGCGTTTCAGCGGCATCGTTGAACGGGAGCTCGGCGTACAGATCGCGGGTAGAACGGGGAACGCCTTCGGCCCTCTGACACCAGTCGAGCCATCCGTGATACCCGCAGCCGAGAATTCTCTCGCGCCCGGTGACGACCCGCGCCAGCCGTACCGCGGCTGCCATAGCCTCGGCACCGGTCTTGAGGAATCGCAGCCGCTCGACCCAGGGCATAAGACGGCAGATCTGAGCCGCAACAACCTCTTCCAATATCGGAGGCAACGGGCCGACCACGCCGTTCTGAACCGCTTCAACAGCGGCGCGGGTGACCTCCGAGTGGCCGTAGCCGAGAGCGACCGAGCCGAGTCCCATGATGTAGTCTGTGTACTCGCGATCATTCTGATCCCACACCCGGTAACCCGAGGAGCGCACCATGCGGATGGGCAGATCCGGATCATGCGCACCAAAGAGACTCTCGGGTCGCTTGCTGCCGGTGGAGGTGAAGCCTGCGACGTGCTGGGTCACGGCTCGTCCCTCATCGCAGTTCCAACCTCCCGAATCGCGCCGGATCCTGCCGGTCACCGCGAAGCCAGACCCAGCCGCCGCCTCCGCTCCACACCAACTGTCCGGCTCGTCTCAGCCGGTCCGGCTGCATCTCATTCACCAGCAGATCGAACCCGATTTCATCTCCTCTGCCCACCTCGCTCCACCCGGGCGGCGTAATGCCGAGCGTCATCCGATAACCGGAATCGGTTGGCTGCCAGCTTCCCTGGACCATGGCGGGGGTGGCAGCGGTGCCGGTGACGGCCCGCGTGATCAAGTCCCCACCTATAGTGGAGGGCACGACTACAAGGCCGATCACGCTGTCGCCTGCGGGAAGCTTCAGGTAGACCTGAATGCCGTCCGCGTGGATCTCGTCCGGCTCGTTGTCGAGCCTGAACGGCTCAGCCTGGGGGTTTCGGGGGATCACCTGCGGCTTCACCACGTCCACAGCTAGGTACAATGCCTCATCGCTCCAGTTGACCGTGGCGCGGGCGGAGAGCTCCTCCGGGCCTCCGTAAGGTTCCTCACTCCGGCGATACTGATCTTCATGATCGAGCTGGAGCGGCTCGGCCGCCTCGAAGCCTTCAAGAGTGCCATCCAGTGCTGGTGTCTCCAGGACCTGGAACGCCTCGCCCATGGTGACCAGCGGCCGATCCTGTGTCACCAGCGGCTGAAAGGGGGCCGCGGTTCGGCGGCTGCCCGCCAGTCTCCGAGTTCCCGTCGGTGTTTGTACCTCCCACCCCTCCACTGTCGCCATGTGGCGGTCCACGCCATCCGCGGTCTCGACGTCGATGACGGCTCCGGTCAACCGAACCCCGCGGACGGTTGCTGCAGCCCTGGTGGACTCGAGAACCGAAACTAACCGAAGGTTCCTGCCCCGCGCCCGCACGACAAGGAACGGGGCCGGCGCCGCCGATCCCGGAGCACCGGGCGCCAGCGCGCGAAGAAGCTCCCCTTCCGACGCCAGGTGGAGACTCATCGTTGCTTTCTGCCCGGACGAACGAACCAGGATGGTGGCACTCGACCCCGGAACAAACTGCTCTACCTGCCGCACAAACTCGCCCCGAAGCTCAGCCCGAGCCCACTCACCCGGAGTCACTACCTCAACCTTCCCGTTCAGGTGCCAGGGAAGCTCCAGGACGCGGTCCTCCGGTGCAGCCAGCTCGACCACATCGAGCAGGTAGCTGGGCCCGGCCACGAGGGTTCGGGCTAACTCGCCGAAACGTCCCCTGACCCAGCCCCATCCGCCGCTCTCATCGAAGTTATCGCAGACCGCGCTCCCGAGGGGCTGCGAGACGCCGTTCACCCGCGGTGCGTTATGCGCGAGGGTCGAGCGGTACCAGAAGAGATCCCGCGACACGTAGGATCCGGTGCCGAGGTCGGGAAGCCAATACTCCCCATCTGCGTGGAGAATCAGGTTGAGCCGGTCGGGGTGGCCATGGCCCCCGCCGTAGGCACCGCACTCCAGGCTGGCGTATCGATCGCCGTTTCGAAGGAGGGCTAGCCCCTGTCCGGCTATGAGAGAGCTCCCCGGAGACCAGGGGGCGGTATCCTCGGGCAGCGAGGGCTTCATCTCGAGCAGCGCCCTCCAGGAGAGATCGGCGCGGGTACGCTGAGGTGGAAGCTCAGGATCGCCGGCCTCATGCAAGTAGGAATCGAAGGTCAGCGCCTTCGGCGCCGGCGACTGGTATAGCTGGCGAAGCCAGCTCCACAGCTCGGCACTCTGCCCCGCGCCGACGTTCAGCCGAGCGAGGCCGATCTCCCAGAGCTCGAGGTACATCGGCTGGGCCAGAGACACCCCGAAGCGCGAGTCCTTCCGAGCCGGGAAGGTCGAATCCGGCAAGGCCGTGGTCGCCGGAGCGCGGAGCGCCCGCGCCAGCTGTTCGGCAAGCCGGTCGTCGGCTAGGAGATCAACGCCCGCTTGGCGGGCCCACCACATCGCGAGCAGCTGACCTTGCAGCGCGAAAAGGTGGTAGTTGTCTCCCTCGTACCACATCCCATCCTCTCCGAACCCATGCAGGAGATGGGTGACGATTCCGCTCGGCCCTTCGACGATGCGCGATGCCAGCTCCTCGTCCTCGAACCACACCGCGATGCTGACCAGCGCCGCGTTATGCCAGGTCTGCCGGTTGGAGAGACCCTCCTCGAAATCGCCGATTACATTCGCGGCTTCGTCGGCCACCCGCGCGACAACCGTGGCGGTTTCCTCATCCAACTGGCCGCCCTCACGGAGAAGCATCGCCGCCGCGAGATAATTGCCGATCCAGATAGACTCGAGATAGGTCGAGAAGAAAAGGTGACTGGGCCCGAGTACGTTGTCGCGATTGGGGTAGTCGGGATAGCCGCGATAGGCCGAGAGCAGCTGGTTGGCTCGCCGGGCGGCGTCGTCCCGGAGCCCGAGCACCGCAATGGTGGCAAGGTGAGCCGCGCGTTCGGCAAGCCAGAGGTGCTGATAGTGCGCCCATGCCCGATCGTGACGTTCGCCGGTGAATTCCTTGCCACAGCGGGGACAGCGGTGCACTGCGGGGCTCCAGGGATCGAACTCGAGCCGGGTGCCGTCGTCCGCACATACTCCGCCATCGGCGGTGAGCAGAGCCTTGATATCGGGAACGACCGGCATTCTCTGGAGCACTGGTGCGGCGCGCTCGATCAGCCGATCGAGTAAGGCGGTCAGCTCCGGCGCCGCTTCGATTTCGGATCGCCGCCGGTCCAGATCCTCGGCCGTCAGCATGGGCGTACGCCATACATGGCCCAGCTCACCGGCAATAGCCTGACCCCACAGCCGAGTGCGGCCTCGATCACTGCCCCTGGATTGTCCGGCCCGAGGAAGAACATGCAGCCGCCTGCGCCGGAGCCCGCCGCCTTGCCGCCGAGCGCGCCGGCCGCAGTCACGGTCCGCTCCAGGCGGGCCATCTCATCGGTACGCATCATTGGATCCAGAGCCTGTTGGTGAGCCCAGTTCTCGCTCAGGAGCCGCCCTATCCGCGGGACATCGGCGGAAGTGAGCGCGGCTTCCATGGCTTCGGCGACGTCACGCAAGCCATGCAGGGCGCGGGCGACCGCGGTCTCCCCCCGCTCATACGCTCGCATGACCCTATCGATGGTAGTCCCGGAGAAGCGGGACGCGCTGGTATAGCACAGCAGCGTCCTCCGAGCCAGGTCATTGGAAAACCCGGGATCGAGCTTCAGGCGACGCACCTCGGCGTCGGGGTCCTTGAAGTCCAGACGGAGAAAACCGCCGTGTGATGACGCGAACTGATCCTGTCGGCCTCCAGGAATGCCTGCCTCAACCGCCTCGAGGTGCCAGGCGCGGTCCGCGATTTCAACGGGGTCGGGGCTTTCACTACGGGCGGCCGACAAGGCGGCCACCAGTGCCACGTCGAGAGCGCCGGAACTACCCAATCCGGACCCAGGCGGGGCATCGGACCGGCTAATGAGCGTGCAAGCGCCAACCGGAAGCATCCGGAGGCCGGCCTTGAGGAGCCCCAACCGTCCATCACTGATCAGCCCAGCCGAGTCGCACACCTCGAGCTCGTCCTGCATGTCTTCGGAAATGAGGCGGAATCCACTCCCTCCCAGCTGTACCTCGGCCCGGGCGAATAGCCGGATGGCCGCGGTGATCACGACTCCGCCTTCGCGGGCAGAGAACGGCGGTACATCGGTCCACCCTCCAGCCAAATCGATGCGTACCGGCGCCGCGGCCCTGAAAATCGGACCCGAATGGGACGATAGGCCGACGCTCACGGCGCCACCCACCAGTCGTGCACCGTGGGCAGCTCCCCACGCAGATCCATCGTGACCCCACGCACCCGCCGGTTGATTCCCTGCAGCCCCCGCGAGTGGTACAGAAAGGCCACAGGCGTGGAATCGGCGAACATGCGCTGGGCGGCCGCCGGGTCGCCCGGCACGTCCAAGCCGGCCAACCCGGCAAGAGGGGTGAGGTATCCGAGACCGGGATCGCCTGGGATACCGAGCACGGCGGCATCGAAATCCGGCGCTGAGCCGCGAACCCGCCCGAGGAACGCCGAGAGCTCGAGTTGCCGGATGCTCACATCGAACCCTGCCCCACGGAGGCGGGCCTGTATCATCTGCTCCAGCGCAGCTTCCCCACTGCCCACGGTGAGCAGCTCGAACGGCACCGGGCCAGTAGTTCTCCGTGGGGACCGCGAGCTGTGCGACACCCCGGCCACCGGGTGGTATCCTGGCGCATACGGAGGCACAGGCCCAAGCGCCGGGGTCCCGAAACCGTAGATGTACCCGTCCACGAGTTCCCGGCGGTCGATGGCGTCGCTCACCGCGCGCCGGGTTTCGAGCCGGTCGAACGGAGGCCGACGGGTGTTGAAGACGATGCCGTCGGTCCAGAGCAGGGGGTAGCTGAGCACGGTGAGATTGGAATCGCGCTCTACGAACTCCGCGTGAGCCGGCTGGATGCCGGCGAAGTCGAGCTCGCCAGAGGTGAGCGCCGCCAGCTTGGTGGTCGGCTCATCCACAACCACGACAATAAAGCGTTGGAGCCTGGGTGGGCCACCGAGGGCCGCGGGGAAGTCGGTGTTGGCGGCAAAAACCCAGCGCCGGTTGGGCTCGTGCGACACGAAACGAAAGGGTCCGTTTCCCACCGGCGCGGAATTCCACGCCGCCTGGCGCAACCGGGTGTGCGCCACCGTATCGAGCAGATGCGCGGGCAGAATGGCCAGGTCGGTCAGCAGATCAGGAAAGCGAGTCTGCGCCCGGCTAAACTGTAGCACCACCGTTGAATCATCGGCGGTCCTGACCGAGTCGAGCACCACGAGTTCGTTGGCGCGCGGATAGCCAGTGGCGGGGTCGCGTGCCGCGTTCAGGGTCCAGGCCACGTCCCGGGCGGTTGTGGGCCGGCCGTCGTGCCACCGAACGGAAGTTTCGAGATGGAAGGTGAGGTGACGCCGGTCCCGCGACCAACCCCACGACCGGGCGAGATAGGGCTGGGGGCTCAGAGCACTGTCATAGCGCGCCAGAGTGGTGAGCAGCACATGGCGCTGCACTTGCCGGGCGAGCGGGTGGACGGTGAGCAGGGGATTGATGCTCTGAAGATCCGCGCCGGACGCAAAGAGAATAGTCTCGCCTCTTCGGGCGGCGCTCGAGCCGCAGGCGGCGGCAAGTCCCGTGGACAGTAAAAGCAAGTATCTCTTCTGGAGCACGGAGAAGTTTATCTCCGCCGGGCCCATGCGGCATCCCCGAGCCCTAGCCCTTGGCCAGCGGAACTGGAAAGAGCCCCTCCGGCTTCGAGTGTCAGACTTCCCCCCGCCGCCGCCCCTTACACTCAGCCTTCGGGGCTCAGCCCAGTCCCGCTGGCCGCCCTACCAGTGCCCTGCTCTTCTTCGGGATCTCACCCTCAAGCGCACTGCAGCGCACGAAAGGGTTCGCTGCTCAGCCGCTGCGATGGGTGGTAGGGACCCGGCAACATACCTTTCACGGATGCTCCGAACTTTAGTGCGACGCGCCCTCACCGGCCTTGCCGTCATCCTCGGGGTCGTGACCCTCATGTTCTTCCTCATCCGGGTCGCGCCGGGCGATCCGGCTCTGCTGCTGGTCGGCCCCACCGCAACGTCCGAGCAGGTCACCGCACAGCGAGACGCCCTGGGACTCGACCGGCCGTTGCACGAGCAGTACGCCGCCTGGCTGAGCCGCTTCCTCAGGGGAGACTGGGGCAGCAGCATTGCCACCGGCCGGCCTGTCCGCGCCATGATCTCCGCCGCGTGGCCGGCCACCGTCAGCCTTGTCGGACTGTCGCTGGTTCTCAGTTACCTCATAGGCATTGTAGTCGGCGCAATTCAGGCGACCGGAAGTGGGCGGCTCGACACCACACTTTCGATTGTCACGGTCACCCTGTTCGCGCTTCCGGGCTACTGGCTCGGTCTCATGCTGGTCATGGTATTTACCTACTGGGCTCGCGCCCTCCCGGCGTTTGGTGCGGCAGGCCTCGACGCCGATTTTCTCACCGGCTGGGATCAGGTCGCGGACCGGCTTCGGCACCTCGCGCTGCCCCTGACGACGCTCACCTTGATCGGCATCGGGGGAACAGCCCGTTTCGTCCGCGGCGCGATGCTCGACGTACGGAACGCCCCTCACGTGGCGATCGCCCGAGCCAAGGGCCTGTCGCCGGTTCGGGTTACGGTGCGGCACGTGCTCCGCAACGCGCTGATTCCCGTACTGACACTGCTCGGCCTCTCTCTGCCAGCGCTGTTCTCCGGGGCGGTGTTCATCGAGGCCATCTTCGCCTGGCCCGGGGTCGGTCGGATCATGGTCCAGGCGGTGGGAGCGAGGGACTATCCGGTGATCATGGCTGCCACCGCGGTCAGCGCCACCCTGGTAGTGCTCGGGAACGTTCTTGCGGAGGCGCTCGCAGCCTGGGCCGATCCCCGGCTTCGCGTGTCCCAGCCTCCGAGGGGAGCCGCGTGATGGGCGCCCGCCCGGCGCCAGGCGGCGCGAGCTCACTCTTCCACGATGCTCGGGCACGCTTTGGATTCGGAGTCCTCGTGCTCGCGATATTCCTGGCGCTGCTGGCGCCCCTCCTGGCGGTCGACCCGTCGGTCCAGCGAGACATCGTCGCCACCCGTTTTCTGGCACCGCTCAGCACTGACCTGCACGGCACATTTCATCTATTGGGGACGGACCGGTTCGGACGGGATGTGTGGGCGCGGCTGGTATTCGGCGCGCGGGTGTCGCTCGGCGTCGGTCTGCTGGCGGTGCTGCTTTCGGTGGCGATCGGACTCGCCGTGGGAGCGGCGGCGGGTTTCTGGCAGGGCCGGGTGGGGTTGGTGTTGCTGGCATTCACCGATTTCGCGCTGGCGCTGCCCCGGGTCGTGCTCTTGCTGTTGCTGGCGTCACTGTGGCAGCCAAGCGCCGCATTGGTGATCATAGTGCTCGGACTTACCGGCTGGATGACGATCGCCCGTCTGGTTCACGGCGAGGTGCGGGCCCTGTCGGCGCGTCCGTTCGTGGAGAGCGCGGTTGCCTTGGGTGTGCAAGGCCCGCGGGTGCTGGTGCGCCACATCCTGCCCAATGCCCTCACGCCGGTGATCGTGGCAGCGGCGCTCGGCGTGGGAAACGCGATCATGCTCGAAGCCGGCCTGTCTTTCCTGGGGCTTGGGGTACAGCCGCCGACGCCGTCGTGGGGGAACCTGATTGCTTCGGGACGGGATACCCTGGTGAACGCCCCCTGGGTGGCAACTGCCCCAGGGGTGGCCCTGGTGCTGGTGGTCGTGGCTGCAACGCTGTTGGGGGACGCAGTGCGGGACCGGCTGGATCCGGCTCAGAGGCGGGTAAGCGGGTAAGCCCACGCTCTCCCGGAGGATGCTGTTGTTGGGCTCGCTTAGCGCTTACCCGCTTACCCGCTTACCCGCCTGCCCGCCTACCTCCCGGTCCACCGATCCGTGCCCAGCACCTCATCGATTCTCCTCTCCAGCAGTGTCAGCGCTCCGGGCACTCCGCCACATCCGTAATCGTGCTCGATTCGCTTGGTCCGTCCCCGGAAGGTCGCCGAGCTGATCACGGTAGGGGAGTCGGTGGAGTAGCGGACACAGGTAGGCTCGGACGAGGCATACCGATTGGCAAAGGTGAAGTATCCGGCGCGCTCGAGCTCGATCAGCAGTGCTTCTACCTGTTTCGCCGGCATTTGACCCTTGGCCGTTCCGATCTGCCGCACGTTAGCCCTTCCCTCGTAGGCCAGCACACCCGTAGATGACACCGACACAGTGTACACCGGACAGCTCCCAAAGCACGGGGTGCGCTCGAGTGTGATGGCCGGGCCGGGTGCGGTGACCGTCTGAGCGGTGTCCGCGGGAACCGCCGAACTCCGGGGTGCGCAGGCCGCCAGTGCCGCCAACAGACCCGCTACGGGTACTCTGATCACGGGTTGACCGACACCCGCGTGACCCGGCTCTTCACCCCGTCGGAGAGCACGAGGTCAACTTCCCCCTTCGATGTCGTAATCTGCACGTCTCCTCCGCGGGCCAGGGACAGCACCTCGCCGGTGGCGGCGTCACGCACCATTACCATCGGGTGCGCCCGCGCATTCCACCGCAGTCTCATTCGGCCGTCAGCAACACGGCGAACGTCGACCGAGTCAGGTTTGGCGCCGGCACTGAACTGCGCGTTGGGAGACGCATCCGCAACTGCGGCTGAGGAGATCGCCTGACGCCCCTGGCCGCTGAGACGAAGCGTGGAGACACGGGCAATGCTGGCCGGGGAAAGCGGCACGGCAAACACGAAGTTCTGCTGGTTGCCTGGCGCGTCGGCCACCTGGGTGGGCGCGAACGAGAAGTTGAAGACAGTACTTCCGTCAGCCGATTTGGCCTCGACCGAGTATGGGCCCGGCCGCTGAGGAAGCTTGGGACGGGTGGTCACCTGGAAGGCCGGCTCCAGGACCATCTCTCCGTTCCGGATGTGTCCCCAGACGAGGAGCGAAGGCTGCACCGCTTCGCTTCCCGAGGTGTTCAGGACAATCGGACTCGGGGGACTGAGATAATTCATGACCGCCTTGTAGGTGTAGTCGCCGATCCACTTGGGAGTGCAGTAGCCCATGACGTCGCCCA